>Ga0315279_10003806_pt1 | contig 20696 bp, 19 predicted proteins | sample YL17G06_20_MG_FD_203694 | JGI IMG/M metagenome (GOLD analysis project Ga0315279, IMG submission 203694) | Sediment microbial communities from Yellowstone Lake, YNP, Wyoming, USA - YL17G06_20 | ecosystem: Environmental > Aquatic > Freshwater > Lake > Sediment | place: USA: Wyoming | collected... | reverse complement strand
GATCTGATCAATCTGTCTGGTCAGACATTCCAGTCGGGACCATTGGTGTTGACGGCCTTCATTATCGCCATGGCCAACTTCATTCTTGGTCTGGGTTGCCTGTATGGATGGCGTCCCATCTGGATCTACCTGGTCATCATTTCGGTGGTCAATTTCGTTTTCGCTTTGGTCACCTTGCTTAATACGAATACGAACAAATGGATGGCCGTGCTTATCGGCATGGTCTGGCTGGCAATCGCCACTTATGTTCTCTTATCTGTACAATCGAAGAAGACCAAAGCCTGGTTCCACCGTTAGGAGTGCCCGGCGATCGGCTGGCCAACATCACTTTGAACCTGACCCGGCCGTTATTTTTCTTGCTCGTCGATAGTCTCCATTTCAACGAAGGGCCAGGCTGGAACCGGAGATGATGCCCATCATTTCGCAAATGTGCTGGTCGTCACGAATTCGATTTGCGTTAGACTATTTCGTGAATCGTCAAAGATGATTATGAAACGGTACGAATGGCATAAGTATATTAAGGCCGGGCTATGAGCTGAAAGCGGGACCAATATGGCAGTAAGCATGAATTGGGGTGCAATCGGGTTGGGCGGAGTGATAGTATTCTTGATCGGTTGGTTGATATTTGGTCCGCTGGCTGCAGTAGTAATAGCCATCGTTGTCCTGTTACTAATGGGGATCCTGAAGATCAGGTAGAGGATACAGTACCAGGACCCATCAGCGTGGAAGCGGTAGACCATGTCCAGGCCGTCAAATAGCAATTGAAAGGCGACCTGGGCAGGGCAGGAACGATGGTGCACCATTTGGTCTGGTCGCTTGCCAAGAAGCAATTGGAGCGGTCTTAGAGATTTTCCGTATCGACCAGGTCGAAAGTTCGGCTGAGATCGGGTTCTAGGTCCGGCAACAAGAAGCTCGCCCTACATGCTGGCACAGCTCAAACTTTTCCGAGAGATAGATTGTACCAAGCGTCGACAAAAATCATCGCAACCAGCGAGGAATAGACCAGTATGCAAGATGAAATGGAACCATATGCCATTGCCTCGCGGGGCGACTCCTTCCGATACCGCACGATTCAAAGGGCCAATAGCGTACCTCCTGTTCAAAGGATCAATAGGCCAGTAAAATTGGCGACATAGAGCAAAGTTTGGGACATGTCCACCATGAAAGAAGCCAAAAAAATCGAAATGATCAGGAACGCCCCTATGGCCAAGGTCCCGAAGGCTTTTATCAGGCTCTTCCTTCCAATCGTCTCCTTAACGATCAAGTACAGCGTGATGAAGAGGGCGCCGATGGCAAGATATCCCAGGACGATCCACGTCACAGCGTCCATAAGATTAGCGATTTCCTGCCCCAGCATCCCCTTGAACCTCTGTCCGATTGCCAATTTGCTGTCCAGATAAAATAGCTTCTGCGTTTGTTCCTCCTCACGGGAAAGATACTAATAATGATTTCCTAATTCCAAGGCAATGAGCAGCAGACAGCCTATCGTGAGCGTCCTGGGTCATGTCGACCATGGCAAGACCAGCCTGCTCGATTATATCCGGGGCACGGCTGTCTGGAAAGGCGAGGCGGGCTTCATCACGCAGCACATCGGCGCGACCGAAGTGCCCCTGGAGCACATATACAAGGTGTGCGCGCAGCTCATCGGCAACAAGAAGTTCGCCATACCCGGGCTGCTGTTCATTGACACGCCTGGGCATCACGCCTTCGTCACATTGCGTGCCAGAGGGGGCTCGTTGGCCGACCTGGCCGTTCTGGTGATCGATATCAACGAAGGCATCAAGCCCCAGACTTTGGAATCGATGAACATCCTTCGTAAGTACAAGACCCCGTTCGTCATCGCGCTGAACAAGATCGACCTGATCCAGGGCTGGCATTCCGAGAAGGGGAAGCCCTTCATCCTGAACATGAGCAAGCAGACGCCCGATGCCACCGAGCTCTTCGAGGCCAAGATGTACGCCATCATCGGACGCCTGGCCCAGGAAGGGTTCTCCACGGACCGCTACGATCGCATCGAGGACTTCACCCGCAACGTGGCCTTGGTCCCGGTGAGCGCGAGGACTGGCGAGGGCGTTCCTGACCTGTTGCTGGTTCTAATCGGCCTGGCGCAGAGGTTCCTGGAGGAGAAGATCTCGAGCGAGGAAGGTCCGGCCAAGGGCACGATCCTGGAGGTGAAGGAGGAAAAGGGCCTTGGCCCTACCATCGATGTCATCGTTTACTCTGGCACCCTGAAGAAAGGGGACACGGTGGCCTTGGGCACCACCTCTGCACCGGTCATCACCAAGATCAAGGCCATCCTGAAACCGAGGCCGCTGGACGAGATCCGCGATCCGAGGGACAAGTTCGATTCGGTCGATCAGATGTCGGCCGCGGCCGGGGTCAAACTTCTTTGCCAAACGCTGGAGGGGGTGGTGGCCGGAGCTCCGCTCCGAGTGATCTCGGGTGATCGGAAGAAGGTGATGGAGGAGATCTTGGCTGAAACCAAGGTCAGCATCCAGATCGCGGAGGCCGGGATCATGATAAAGGCCGACGCCCTCGGGTCCCTGGAGGCGCTGGCCTTCGAGGCGGCCCGCGCCGAGATCCCCATACGCAAGTACGAGGTCGGACCGGTGGCGAGGCGCGACATCACCGAGGCGTCCGCGTACGACGACCCGTTGCACCGCGTCATACTGGCTTTCAATGTGCAATTGCTCCCGGACGCCAAGGACGCCCTGCCCAATTCCCCTGCGAAGCTATTCCAGAACGATGTGGTCTATGGCCTGATCGACGACTACAAGCTCTGGGTGGCGGAACAGAAGCGCAAGGCGGAGGAGGAGAAGCGCGGCCTGTTCACATTCCCGGGAAAGATCAAGCTGTTGCCCAATTGCGTGTTCCGAGTGAGCAAGCCGGCCATTGTGGGCGTGAGGGTGCTGGCGGGCAGGATCCGCAACGGGCAGAAAGTCTTGGACCGGCAAGGCGCCGAGATCGGCAAGATCAAGTCCATACACTCGGGCGAGGACACCCTGAAGGAGGCGATCGCCGGGCAGGAGGTGGCCATCGCCATCGACGGACCGACCATCGGCAGACAGATAGATGTCGAGGACATCCTCTATGTGGACATCCCAGCGATGGCGGTCAAGGAGATAGAGAAGCACGATCTCAACCCGGACGAGAAGATGGTCCTGGAAGAGCTGAAGGAGATCAAGCGCCTCAAGGACCGATTCTGGGCCATGTGATCATTTCCGTGGCAGCCTTCTCATCGATCGAACCACAGGTTATCATCAGACGGTCTGTTCTCCAATTTTCTCATTGCGATTAAATACGATTCTCCTAGGTCTGATTCAATCGGATTCTAGGAATGAGAAGGAACGCCCGATCGGCCGGATTGGATTGCGGTGGTGATCAAGGCAGTCCAGGCTCAAGCACGATCAGCGACCGTTCCGTCCGTCAAAGCTTCATCCCGCACGAGGGACAGAACTCGAAGTTCTCGGGGACGTAGGAACGACAGTTCGGGCAGCTCCTTAGGCCCAGCACTGCTTCCGTTGCGGCCTTCTTCCTTCCGCGGCTGGCATATAGTAAGAAAACGACTATCAAAGCCACGGCCGCCAGAGCAGCCGCCGCGATCGCCACGATGATACCGAGCGCGACGGCGGATGGTGCGATCAGGGTCACATTCTGAAGGGTGAGAACGAAGGTGAACCCGATCGCCCCCGCGGGCGTCGCTCCACTTGGCACGGCGCCCGAATTATCGACCACCAGGTAATAGTCGGTCTCGTCGGCCAGAGGGGTGCTCAAAGGCAAGATCTCAACGGAACTGGAGGCGTTCAGGATCGTGCCCTGGCGATAGGCGAACGCCTTCCCGTCCCGGAGATCGGAATAGTTATCGCCGTCGAGCAGAAGCAGGTTGTAAGCCCCGCCACTGCCCTTGGCGATCTCCAAGAAGATGCTGGAAGAATGCTCGGTGCGGAATGCCTTGATGAGCACATAGTCCCCCTTCTCCACGATCCTGGCCCCGGTCTCATTGTGGGTGCCCGCAGCCTTCACCTCACTGGAGAATAAGGGCATGGCACAAGACGATGCCAAAACAACCGCTAACACAATCGCGAGCGCTTTCCTCATCTTTATCTCGGGCTGCAAACGGTCGATTTGGGCTTCAAGGTTTCGGATTCCTTTGCGGAGGAAGTTTGCGTCCGTCTCAAAGCCGTTTCGCCATGGTCCAGATTGCCAACGCGACCACCAAGAGCATCGCTGACGTCCTCCATGACACGAGGAGCTCGAACCCGGCCGCGATGCCAGCGAGGACCGCTATGACACCGAAGGCTCCGCGGTCCCTATACGCGCGATTCGCTCTGGTCAGGTAATCGATCATCGAGCTGTAGGAAAGGATTACGATGGCCAGAAGGATGAGCCACGAAAGGGCCTGGACATAGATCAGCGATTCGTTCAAGGCCAGGCCCAGCAGGATGCCCTTCGGGTCCAGCCCAATGGCGGCCAGCAGGCCGCATGCGTAGGCCGAGAGCACCGCCCGTGCGGGGAACCTGCCCCTTCTCCTCCTGTGCCTTCTTCTTCTGCGCCGCATTCCTTCGTTCGCGGGAAAGGACTAAGGTGTTAAGAGGTTTCCCTCCTCGGTCACATATCTGGATAACATCACTTCATGACGGCAAAGAGGGTGCCTGCCCGACCAATAATTATTTAAGACGAACTACATTAGGGCGACTTACTTATAAGGTGTTTGGAATGGTCGAGTTTAAGGCCGTTATCAACGACGTAAAGAACGGGAAGTCATACCAGGTCCCAGTCACTGGACATCACGCGAACTCCTTGATCGGGAAGAAGATCGGGGACGTTGTGGATGGCATCTTCGTCGGTTTGCCAGGATACAAGCTAGCGATCACCGGCGGTAGCGATAAGGACGGCTACCCCATGAGGAAGGACCTCCCTGGAGTGAAAAGGCGCAAGCTCCTTCTTACCAGGAGCATCGGGTTCAACACGCACGAGCAGGGCTTGAGGCGGAGGAAGTCAGTGAGAGGGAACACCATCTCCCCTGACACATCCCAGCTGAACCTGAAGGTCACCGCCCCCGGCTCGAAGCCCATCGAAGAGCTCATCAAGGTCGAGGAGAAGAAGAAGTGATGACCGCCGTCCGCCAGCCAGAGGTCAACATCGGGATGATCGGTCACGTCGACCACGGAAAGACCACGCTCACCAAGGCGTTGAGCGGGGAATGGACCGACCGTCATTCCGAGGAGATCAAGCGAGGCATTTCCATAAGGCTAGGCTATGCGGACGTGAACTTCTACAAGTGCAAGAACTGCGAAGGCTCCAAGGCCTACACCAACCAGCCGGTCTGCAAGGAGTGCGGCGGTGAGGCGGAGTTCCTGCGCGCGGTCTCTTTCGTGGACGCGCCGGGGCACGAAACGCTCATGGCCACCATGCTCTCGGGAGCGGCGATAATGCACGGCGCCTTGCTCCTGGTGGCGGCGAACGAGAAATGCCCTCAGCCCCAGACCAAGGAGCACCTGATGGCGCTCACCATCATCGGGGTGGAGAGGATCATCATCGTGCAGAACAAGATCGACATCGTGACCAAGGAAGAGGCCGTGGCGAACTACCGTGAGATCAAGGAGTTCGTGAAAGGGACGATCGCGGAGAACGCCCCCATCATCCCGGTCTCGGCCAATCACGACGTCAACATCGACAAGCTCCTGGAGACCATTCACAATTGCATTCCATCACCGAAGCTGGACGTCAAGAAGCCTCCCCGCATGTACGTGGCGAGGTCGTTCGACATCAACCAGCCCGGTTCTTCGCCCGAGCAGCTCAAGGGCGGGGTGCTCGGCGGCTCATTGATCCAAGGCAAATTGGAGATCGGGGACGAGATCGAGATCGCTCCGGGCCGCAAGGTGGAGCAAGGGCGCGAGGTCTCTTGGGAAAAGATAACCACCACCATCGAGTCCTTGCACGCCGGGGAAATGGACCTGGAAGTGGCAAAGCCGGGCGGGCTGATTGCCATCGGCACCAAACTGGACCCTTCGCTGACCAAGTCCGATGGGTTGACGGGACGGGTGGTCGGCAAGCCGGACACCCTGCCGCCGGTGCTGCACAAGTTCATCATGACCACGAATCTGCTGGAAAGAGTGGTGGGCGCGGCAGTGGACCTGGCCGTCGAGACCATCAAGACCAATGAGCCCCTCATGCTGTCGGTGGGGACCGCGACCACAGTGGGCGTGGTCACCAGCGCGAGAGGGGACGAGTCCGAAGTGGTCCTGAAGATCCCGGTGTGCGCAGAGAAGAACGCGCGCGTCGCCATCTCCAGGAAGATTCAGGGCAAGTGGCGTCTGATCGGCTACGGCATCCTGAAGTGAAGGTCAGCATGCAGAAAGTGGTCCTTGACACCAACGCTCTCTTGATGCCCTTCGAGTTCAGATTGAACATCGACCTCGAGCTGCAGCGTTTGCTCGGTGACTTTGAGGTTTACGTGCCGGGGCCGGTAATCGGAGAACTCAGGCGCTCGGAGAGCAAGCACGCCGAGGTGGCCTTGAAACTGGCTCGCAAGTATCAGATCTTCGAGACCTCGATCCAGGGAGACAACGGGGTGATCGAGGCCGCCCGCCAACTGGGCGCATTCGTGGTGACGAACGACTTCGTCATGAGGGGCAAGCTGCGCCGCCTGGGCCTGAAGACCATCTTCTTGCGCTCGAACAACCATCTGGCCATCGACGGCGAGTATTAGATCAGGGGCCGGGGCGGGTCCTCGGCCACCTCTTTCGGCTTGCCAACCTGGGCGAACCGTTCCTCCAGCACCTTCTTGCCCATAACGCTCGCAGCGTACACTGGAACTTTCGTGCCAGCCCGCAGCAAGGCTCGTGCCTTGGCCTCTTCGCGCACCCAACGGGAAGCGCATCCCGTGACCATGTCACAGGTGTCGAAGAACATGATGGCGTCCCTCTGGTCCGCGCCCGTGGTGTGCACCGCGCAAATGAAGACGTTGGCACCGAAGGCGTCCCGGATCATCTGGGCGGTCTGCGCCTTGGCCACCGTGACCGCGACCATGCGGTAGCCCATCTTGAAGGCCTTTTCCACCCCGGCGAATTGGTCGATCCTACCCTTCTCCGGGTCCAGGACCCTGTCCCGGCCGATGCCTTCCATTATCTCCAATATGGGCGTGGTCTCGATCATCCCTGAGATGCGGCCGCCGATGCCCTGCACCAGCTCCGGGTCGTCCACCACCACCGTTCCGGCCCCATCGCAGACCAGGACCGCGCAGTCCAACATCTTCTTGGCGATGGCCATGCCCAGGAGCTCGGAGATGCCGTAGGAGAGGAAATCATGCATTCTCAGCTCACGCGAGGGCAGGCACATGCCGAAGGTCCGCATTCGGTACTCCATGTTCTCCCTGACGATCTCGGGGTTGAGCTCCTTGTAACCGCGGACCTTGTGGAACAAGGGGCAATAGCTCACTTCAGGCTGTTCCACCGAGACCACTTTGCCATCCTCGATGACGACCTTGGTCCGCCCCAAGGCTTCGATCACGTGCCTATCCTTCATAACGACCGACCCCACAAAAAACCTCCACCTAGATAAAGCAAGCCAATCAGCCCCCCAATCATCGGAAAGGGGCGGTCTTTTTGACCTACGGCTCCAGCTACTTAGAAAGGAGTTAAATATTCCGATACCGAATGATGCTAACCCTTGGCCGCCTTGAGTGACGAGGAACCGAAGAGGGAGCCCAGATTGACCGAGGACATCGACGACAAGCTCATCTTGTCCCTGCGCAAGATCGCTTTGCTCGGCGGAATGCACGACTACGTTTCCATATCTTCGCGTGAACTTGGCGACATGCTGGAAGTAAGCCAGCAATCGGCGTCCAAGCGCATCCTGGAGATGCTTAATGAAGGCTGGATCGTCAGGGACCTGGGCGCCAGAAGGCAGCGCATCAAGCTGACCGAGAAGGGCGTGGATGCCCTAAGGAAGGAGTACTCCGAGTATCAGAAGATCTTCGAGACCAGGGACCACGTGGTGCTGAGAGGTTTGGTGGTCACTGGAATGGGCGAGGGCCAATACTACGTCACTCAGGAAGGCTACCAGGAGCAATTCCTGCACAAGCTTGGGTTCCGGCCATACGAGGGCACCCTGAACGTGCGACTGCTTCCGGCGGACTTGTACAAGCTGGAAATGCTGAAGAGGAGCGTCGGCACCCTGATCAAGGGCTTCGAAAGGAACGGCCGGACCTTCGGGGATGTGATCTGTTACAAGGCCACCATCCAGAACCTGGAGTGCGCGGTCGTCATCCCTACGCGTTCGCACTACGAGGATGTCGTCGAGATCCTGTGCAAGTACCATCTGCGGCGCACCCTGGGGCTGAAGGATGGCGACCAGGTGGAAGCGAGAATATCCCTGTCCTGATCACGGTCGGCGCTTTTTAACGTATTCTACGGCGGAGAGGAACACGGCTCGACCGTCACCCTCGCCGGCAGGGTCCAGACCGGAGCGCGTCCAATCGGGATGGGTGTAGCGGTTGAACACCCTCTCTGGATGGGGCATGAGGCCGAAGACGTTGCCCTCCGCGTTGCAGATACCGGCCACGGAGGAGATGGAGCCGTTGGGCGTCCAAGGATAGCCAGCGTAGTTACCTTCCGGGTCCACGTAGCGGAACACGATCTGGTCGCTCCTCTCCAGCTCCTGAAGCAGCTTTGCTTTCGCCTCCGAAGGGAACATGAGCTTGCCCTCGGCGTGCGCGGAGGGGAACATCACCACCTTCTTGGTGAGGGCCTGGGTGAAAGCGCATCTCCCCTTGTTCTCGTGCTTCAGGAAAGTGGGGATGCACTCGAATCTGCCGGAGGCGTTCGTATACAGGGCCGCCTGCGGCTCGGGGCTCATGATGGTGCCGAGCGCTGGCAACATGCCCAGCTCCACCAAGATCTGAAAGCCGTTGCAGATGCCGATGACCGGCCTCCCAGAGGAAACGAAATCGGTCATCTCCTCTTTCAGGCCGGCCTTGATCCTGGCCGCGAAGATGGCGCCCGCGCGCACGTAGTCCCCGGCCGAGAATCCTCCCGGGAGGGCAAGGATGTCGTAGCTGGCCAAGTCCCTTCTTTGTTCCTTGGGGCACTGGTGCAATAGTTGCTTCAGGTGCACCTTCTCGGGAACGGCTCCCACATGCTTGAAGGCGGATGCGGTCTCTTCCTCGCAGTTCGTTCCCTCGATGCGCAGCACGCACACCTTGATCTCGCGCTCGCTCATCCCAGCAACCTCCATAGCGGCTCGGACCACACAGCGCGAAGGTGATCCACCTCAGCATCGACCAGCATGTCCAAGTCCTCGATGACCAGCATCTTCCCGCCCACCACGCCGACCTTGGCTGCCGGGGACTTCATGCGCTGCAGCCATTCGTTCTCCTTCTTCGCCTCCACTTCCACGACCCAGCGCGAATGAGATTCGGAGAAGAGCTTCACCGCCGCCGGCAGTTTGCCCATGGCGCCCAGGTTGGCGTTGACGCCCAGGTCCCCACCGATGCACATCTCAGCCAGGGCCACCGCCAGACCGCCGTCGGAGATGTCGTGACAGCTGCGCACGATGGAGCGGTCCATGCAATCCTGCAGGCTTGACATTGACTGCGACAGGGCAGCCGGCGCGACGCCCGGCACCACGCCTCCCTTGCCTCCCAGGCTGCGGAACAGCGCGGAACCGGCCATTTCCTGCTTGGTCTCTCCGACCACGTAGATCGGGTTCCCTTCCTGCTTCAGGTCGGTGGTGACGCACTTCCGGATGTCCGGGACGATGCCCAGGCCCATGACCGTGGCGGTGGGCAGGCAGGCTCCCATGGAAGTCTCGTTGTAGAAACTGACGTTGCCCGAGGGGATGGCGAGATTGAGGCCACTGGCCAGTTCGCCGATGCCCCGCACGGCCTCTCGGAACTCCCCCAAGCGCTCGGGCTTCTCCGGGTTGCCGAAGTTGAGGCAGTCCGTGAGCGAGTGCGGTATCCCTCCAACGGCGGCAATGTTGCGGCACGCCTCATCCACGGAGGCCATGCCGCCCTTGTACGGGTCGAGCGCCGTGAGCCAAGGATTCACCCCCACTGCAATGGCCAGGCCGCGATAGGAGTCGTCCAGGGGCTTGATGACCGTGGCGTCCCCCGGTCCTCTTTTGCCAGGCTTGCCTTGCAGGGGCTTGATGACCGTGCTGCCCCGGACCTCATGATCGTAAAGCCGGACCACCCATTCCTTGGAGGCGATGTTCGGGTCCGCCAGCAATCTCAACAGCACCTCGGTGACATCCCTGGACAGCTTGGGGAACTCCTCCTGCACCATCACAGGCTGGGAAGGTAAACAGGAAGGACGGCAATACTCCGGACCCCTTGTGAGGAAATCAAGGTCCACCTCGAACACCTGGACCCCCTTGAACTTGAGCTTGACCACCTGCTCCTTGATCACTCTGCCGATGACCGTGGCCGGCACGTCCCACAGCTCGAAAATCTCCAGTATCTTCTTGACCTCCTTCTCGGAGGCAGCCAGCATCATGCGCTCTTGAGCTTCGGAGACCCAGATCTCCCATGGGGCCAGGCCGGTCTCCTTGAGCGGGACCTTGTCGAGCTCCACCGTCGCCCCGCAGTCCCCCGAGAGGGCCATCTCGCCGACGACGCAGGAGAGCCCCCCTCCGCCCAGGTCCTTCATGCCATGGATGAGGCCCTTGGAGTTCACTTCCAGGCAGGCATGGATGAGCGGCTCTTTCATGATCGGGTCACCGAGCTGCACCGCCCCCCTGGCCTCGTCCTCCGAGCGGGCCGTGAGCTCCGCAGAGGCGAAGGTCACCCCATGGATGCCATCGCGCCCGGTCTTCCCGCCCACCAGAATGAGGACGTCGCCCACGCCCCTGACGGCGTTCTTCACGATCTCGCTGCGCTTGGCGATGCCCAGGCAGCCGACGTTCACCAGGCAGTTGCCGATATACCTCTCATCGAAATAGATCCCTCCAGAAACGGTGGGGATGCCGATGCGGTTTCCGTAGTCGCGGATGCCTGCCACCACTCCGCCCATCAGGTACTTGGGATGCTTGACCCCGGCAGGCAGCTCGCCCGCATGGTCGATGGGGCCGAAGAACAGCGGGTCGATGAGCGCGATCGGCTGCGCCCCCATGCACAGGACATCGCGCACGATGCCGCCGATGCCGGTCGCCGCTCCGCCGTAGGGCTCGATGGCGGACGGATGGTTGTGGCTTTCGATCCTGAGGGCGTATGCGTGCTCCTCATCGAAGGCCATCACCCCCGCATCTCCCTTGGCGATGACGTCCGGATGTTGAATGCCGAAGATGTGCTCCCGGAGGAACTTCTTGGATGATTTGTAGCAGCAGTGCTCGGACCAGGCCTGGGCGATGGACTGGATCTCCACGTCAGTGGGGCGGCGCATCTTGGCCGCGAAGTAGCGTTTGACGCTCTGCATCTCTTCCAGGGAGAGGTTCAAGCCCATTGCCTTGCTTATCTCCATCAGCTCGCCATCTTTGGCGGCGAGGATGTCCACTTCGAAAAGTTCAAAGTCGCCCGCCCTCCGGATCATCAAGGCCTCGACCGACATGGAGTGACCTCACCTGATGGTGATCTTGAACTTCTGGATTACCGGATTGGCCAAGAGCCTGCGGCACATCTCCTCGGCCTGGCGTTTGGCCTCATCGGGCGGAGCTTCGAGCTCGACCTCGAACACCTTCACCGACTTGACGCTCCTTATGCCCCTGAAGCCCAGAAGCTCCAATGCCTTCTTCGTGTTCTGACCCTCTGGGTCGGCCACTCCAGGCTTCAGCTCGATCCAAATGTCCGCCGTGACCATCGAAGCACCATGTGCGGAATCTCGCGCGCCGTACTTAACAGTTGGGCGGGATGCCCTGGTTACGACGCTTTATGGTCGGTGTTCGTCCCTCGTTCCATGCAACATTCTATCAAACATCCGCTCCAATCCTTTCTGAGAGGCGAGGAAGGATGGAGCAAGAGTTCTTGCCCGTGGCACCTTACGATTTCGATCTCAGCGCGCGCATCTTTTCCCATGGGGACAAGCATATCCGGTACCATGACGGTACGGCCTGGAGGCAGGTCCTCAGGACGAATGGCAAGCTGGTCCTCGTCACCGTTCTCTCCACAGGCACCGTCGATTCGCCGAGGCTGCTGGCCAAGTTTTGCGGTGCCGAGATGCTCTCTGCGGAGGAAAAGGCGGGATTGATGGGGCTGATCGAGCGCATGTTCAATCTGAGGGTGGACCTTAGGCCGTTCTACGAGCACGTCAGGAAAGATCCGGTCATATCACAGCTGGTCGTTCGTTTGAGAGGTTTGAAAAGCCCTAGGACCCAAAGCATCTACGAGGCCCTGGTCGATGCGATAATCGAGCAACAGATATCTTTGGGGGCAGCTCGGGTGATCCAGTACCGACTGGTCAAGAGCTATGGCGACGACCTCGAGGTGGACGGCGCCAGGCACTATGCTTTCCCGGGGCCGGAGAGATTGGGCTCGCTCTCGGTCGAGGAGCTCAAAAGCGCCGGGTTGAGCGGCAAGAAGGCCGAGTACGTGCGCGATGCCATCCGCATGGTCGCGGAAGGGTCATTGGATATGGAAAGGCTCGACCGAATGGAGGACCTGGAGGGTGTGTTGGAGGGGTTGACATCGGTCAGAGGCATCGGCCGGTGGACGGCCGAGGAGATAATGATAAGGGGCATGGGGAGGCTGGAGGCGTTACCAGCGGATGACCTTGGGATCCGCAGAAGCATCGCGCGTCATTATTTCCATGACCCGAAGATCACTGCCGAGCAGGCGAGGGCGGTGGCCGCAGGCTGGGGAAAATGGCAAGGTCTGGCAGCCTTCTATCTGCTGGTGGCTGAATCGCTGGAAAGGAAGTCCGGTCTGACTCATTGAGTAGAAGTGCGAGCCGTTTCACGCTAATCCAGTGCTTGCGAACGCGTTGTAAGCCTGAAAGATGCCGCTGAGGATGAACTGCACTGCCACGGCCGCGAGCAACAGGCCCATGATCCTGGAGAAGGCCATGGCCCCGCTCCTCCCCATGCGATCGAAGATCGGTTGCGAGTAGGACAGCAGCACATAGCTGATGCCCACGGTGGCGAAGATGGAGATGAATATAGAGAGCAGGTCCCACGGCGCTGGCTCGCCCGCGGCGAAGGAGGCGTAGATCATGACGGTGGTGATCGCCCCAGGCCCCGCGAACAAGGGGATGCCGAGCGGGACGATGCCGATCTCCGCCTTGGCCATCAGGTCGTCCTGGTCCTCATCGGTGATCTTGGCCTTGGACCGCTGCCCTTGGAGCATGCTGAACGCGATGGTGAAGAGCAGCGCCCCACCAGCGATCTTGAACGCCGGGATGGTGATGCCGTAGATAGCGAAGATGTACTGACCGAAGATGGCGAAGCCGCAGAGCACGACGATGACCACCAGGCAGATCTTCACAATGACCTGCCTCCTCATCTCCTTGGTGTAGCCTTCGGTGACCGCCACGAAGAAAGGCACATTGCCGATCGGGTTCACGATGGCGAATATGGCTGCGAATGTGGTCACTGCGAACTCAAAGCTCATGTGCGATTGCGATGAAAATGTGCCAGGTACTTAACCCTTTACTTGTCCACTGGCGGTCATCCTTCCGAACACCAGGTAGCCAGTGTGCCCCAGCATCTCGAAGGAGGGCCGCACGCCCCCATCGTGCACCTCGATGTTCCTTTGGATGTTCTCGAGCACCTCGATCTCCACGAACCCGAGCTTGTCCATACGGCGGACGATGTCCTCCACCTGGTTGTTGTTCGGCACGTAGGCACAGAGCCTGCCGCCCGGGCGAAGGCGGCGCATCAGGTTGGGCAGCGCGTCCCAGGGATTGGGCATGTCCAGGACCGCGGCGTCCAGCTGCACGGGGATCTCAACCTTGGTCACATCCCCCATGACCAGGGTCCACAGATCGCGAAAAGGCGAGCGCTCCACGTTCCTTCTGGCCTTGCTGCCGAAATCCTCACGCAGCTCGATGGAGAGCACCCGGCCGCCGCGGCTCACCCGGCTCAGCAAGGCGGTGGTCAGCGAGCCCGAGCCCACTCCCGCCTCCAGGACCATGTCGCCATCCTTCAGATCGAGCTTGAGGCAGATGGTGGCGGCATCTTTGGGCATGATGACCTGGGCCCCTCGCTCCAGTGAGTCCATGAGCTCCACCGTGCCCGGGCGCAGGACCACGAACTCGTTGCCCGCGAAGCTGATGCGAACCCCTTCGTCGCTCCCGAGGATCTTCGAGGAATCGACCACCCCCAGGCCAACGATCTTCAGCATGCCCTTTTCCAGTCGGAGGAAGTGGCGCTTGCCCTTCTCGTCCAGAAGATAGACGAGCTCGCCCTCGCTAAGCATCGCACGCGGATACCGGGTCAGAATAGAAAAGGGTTTGGGAACTCAGTCCCGCAGTTTCTCGCCGCACCCGGGGCAATTGAAATCGTGAACGGAGATGGCCGCATTGCACTTCAGGCAGCGCGGCGTGCCCTCGGTCTGCAAGTGCATCTTGCCTTCGGCGACCTTCTCTGCCGCGCTCGCCGGCGTCTCTTTGACGTCAGCCTTGCCAGCTGCTTGGGGCCCGGGCTTGGTCGGCTTCTGGTCTTTCGGTTCCGCCGCCGGTTTGGCGACGATGGCCTCCTCGGCCTTAGCCTCGGGTTGCTTCTCCGTCTTCTCGAACTTGTAATCCGGGGCTCCGTACTCGGGCTTCGGCGGGTACTGATAGCCCGCCCGCTTCCTCTTCACCAAGAAGTGGTAGAGGAGCAGGCCAATTATCATTAAGAGGAATCCAATGACCACCCACAGCATCCGTTTCTCTTTCGCTCTCCTCGCATCGAGGTAGATGTAGGCTGCTACCGCCACCCCGATGATGAACCAAGCTGCCGCTGAAAGTATTAGCTCGAGCATCCCATCACTGCGCAGATAAAGACATTCAGTTTACAAATACCTTTTTACCGGCCGAATCTCAGGCGCGCTTCACTTCCTTGGCGTACCATTCCAGCACCCTGATGAAATCGCCCAGGCCTTCGTCGGTGTGCACCAGTCCCAAGGGCACCGCCCTGACCCCCCTGATGTACTCCTGGGGAATGCTGAACTTCCGGGTGGCGTTCAGGCGCTTCAGCAGTTCCATCCTGGCCTCGATCGAATCGAAGGGCGGCTTCAGGTACTGGAAGTGTAGATCGACCACCGCATCCGCTCGGATGGAGAAGAACCAGTGCGCCACTCCTTTGTGCTTCAGATAGGGCGTCACGGTGGTCGTGCCATGGTGCTCGCGCCACCACAGCCTCATGCCATTCTCGTCCGCCCAATCCAGCAGCGCTTCCGCCGCGTTCACATCGGCCAATGAGCCGTTCGCCTCCAGCTGCTTGAAGAAGAGGAACTTCATGGAGCGGTCGTCCTTGCCGCTCGGGATGCCTCTCTGCGGCTCGCTCGGATAGGATTCCGGCTCATCGTCCTGCAACTCCTCCGCTTCCCTCTCCGGCACTGCCGCCGCCTTCGCCTTGCGCTCCATGGCACCGATGCGCTCGGCCGCGACCCCGCTTGGTCTGGCAGAGGCCTGGGACAGTACCGAGATCCTCTGGGCCAGGCGATCGATCTCTCCTTGCCGGTTGCGCCACCAATTGCGAGCCCAGAGGCGCTCGATGACCCAGCCGCGGTCCTCCAGGAACCGCTGACGGGTGACATCCCTTTCCCGCGCGCTCCTGGCCTCGTGGAAGGTGGCGCCATCGCACTCGACGCCGATCACATAGCGTCCCTCGTCCTCAGGATGCACCACGGCCAGGTCCACCTTGTAGCCCGAGAATCCGACCCTCTCGTCCACCTGGTAGCCCTTGGCCACCAGGGCCTCCTTGACCTCCGCCTCCAGCCTCCTGGGTGCATAGGTCGCGGTCTCCGCGCTGCCGGTCAGCGGGTCCAGGCCGCTCAACAGGTTGCGCACATCCTCGCGGCGGGCTTCGGATACGGCTTTGGCGTAGACGAGGTATTCCTTCAGGCGCTTGGGCCCGAGGTTCTTCACTCCCTCCACCGGCAGAGCCTGGGGATCGAAGGAGGCGACCATGACGATCCTTTCCTTTGCCCGGGTGACGGCCACGTTCAGACGGTTCTCCCCGCCTTCCTGGTTCAGGGAGCCGAACTGCACCCTCATCTTGCCGGTCCGGTCCGGGGCGTAGCCTACGGAGAAAATGATGACGTCCCGCTCATCCCCTTGCACGTTCTCGATGTTCTTCACGAACGGTCGGCTGTCCAAGGCCACATCGGAGGAGCTCGCCTGCGAGTACAGTCTCTCGAAATCCTGGTCCGTGTCCAGAAGTGCGTCGACCTTATCCAGGATGAGGTCCTTCTGTGTTTCGTTGAAAGTGATCACGCCTAGGGACGGAAGCTTGCCCTTCCTCTCGCCCTCCCGCAGCAGGGCGTGCATGATCTCGACCACCTTCTTGCCCTCGGGCTCGTTGCTGCGCTCCTCCCAGACGCCTGGGACGCGCACGAACTCTATCGGAGGTACGGTGAATTTGCGCTGTAGGTTGGCCGCTATTTCCAATCGGCCTTCATAGAACGCGTGGTTCGAGAAATCGATGAGCTCCTGATACTTGGAACGATAGTGCCAGCTCAGGTACTTCGGGGTGAAGCAGCGCATGGCTAGGATGAGGAGGCTCTCCGCCTCCACCACCTCGTCCACCTCTTCGTCTGGGTCGTCCTTGCTCTGGAACAGGTCGAAGGGGCGCAACTGCTTCTCGTCGCCCGCGATCAGGGTGCGCTTGGCCCGGTACAGGGAAGGCAGCGCCCTCTCGACCGCCAGCTGGCTGGACTCATCATAGATGACCTGGTCGAAGAGCCCCCGCTGCAGCGGCAGCACTTCCGAGGCCGTTTCCGGGGACACCAGCCAGCAAGGGCAGACCAGCATCATCTGGAACGGGTATTCCTCCATGAGCTTGCGCACCGGCTTGACCCGCCTCTTCTTGTTGAACTCCTGAAGCAGATGGTTCCAGTCGGTCTCGGGCTTCTTGTTGGGGGAATGGTTGCCCGGAGGAAGCTGGGGCGTCCGGGCCCTCATGAGCATGCGCTCCGCCGACCGCTTCTGGAACAGCTCCCGGCGTTTCTCGATCAACGATTCCAAGCGCTTCTTCAAGTCCAGATAGCGGTTGAAAGGGTCCCCGGCCAATTGCCGGTTCTGGCGCTCGATGAAGGCGATCCAGCGCACGATGATCTCCTGCTCCATGATCTTGGACCAGGAGCCTTCCTCTATGGGCAGGGCGCGCACGCACAGGTCGAACATCTCCTGGCCCGCGGGGTCCAACGAGGCCCTCAGCTGATCGTACTCTTGGACCTTGTCGAATTCGTTCATGGCCGTGCGCATCCTTTCCAAGCGGGCCCGCAGGGCCTTGGCGTCGTTCAGCTCCCTCTTCACCTCCTCGATGCCGCCCACCTGCATCCATCTCTGCATCTCGGCAAGGCTCTGGAGCAGCTGGCGTCCCTGCTGGAGCGAGGAGCGCATTGTTTCTGTCGAAGCGACCCGCGGATCGTTGGCATGGGCGGCCTTGAGCTGGTTGACGGTGCCCTTGGCGCGCCACCAGGCAGGGTTGAGCACTTTGAGCGCCCTGCCCCTCAGCCTCTCATAGTTCTCAATATCCTTTAGCGCCGATTCTTGTTCCGGCTGTGAAGGGTAGCAGAGCACTTGCGGCGTCGAGTTCGCGATCATTCTGGTCAAGGAGGCCTCCACGTCGAACCGCGCGTTGGTGTCTAGGGTGGAGAAGTTGCGCCGCTTGGCGACGGGCGACGCAGGAGCATCGAAGCGGTAATGGCCTATCTGCAGCTTGGGCAGCTTCTCCTTCATGTCGGCCAGTGTGCTTCTCGTAACTCGGTTGGCAAGGTTGCCGATCTCCACCCTCGGCGAATAGCCAGGTTCGGCCGAGGTGTACAGCTCCTGCAGCCTGGCCCCGCCGAAGTACTCGTCCCACATCGGCTTGACGATGGAATTCAGCTCGGCTATCGTATCATCGATGGCCTTGCTGGTCTCCAGGAACTCCCTTTCCAGTCTTTCATCGTGGCGGGGAGGGTCCCCCGACATACGGCGGGCCAGCAAGGCGTAGACCCCCTGCCGGTCGGCCCGGGCATCGTGCAGCAGGATCGCCGCCTCGCCCAGACCGGCCCGGTCCAGCCGCTGCTGGACCACGTCCAGGGCGGCGCGCTTCTGGCAGACCACGAGCACCCTCTGGTCCTTCGCCAGGGCGTTGGTGATGAGGTTGACGATGACCTGGGATTTGCCGGTGCCAGGGGGTCCGCGGACCACGATGCACTCGGAATCCTGGGACTCCAGGATGACCGCGTCTTGGCTGGCGTCGGTGGGCAGGGCGAAGTTGATCTCCCGGTCCGGAACGGAGTCGATATCCAGTTTCTTTTCTGCAATGCCCGAGGCCGGGCGGAGCGCCGGGCTCTCTAGCAGGTCATCGATGATGCCTTGGTCAACCTCTCCCCTCTCGGCCTTCGCGATCATCTCCTCGTAGTCGCGGAAGATGGCGGTCGAGCCCTGCGGGAAGCTGCCAAGGATTGGCAGAGGTTCCAAGTGCAGGCTTTCACCCAGGACCGAGGTCATGTTCTCCAAGGTGACTGGCACGAGAGGCCTAGGAGTGTGGTCATTGGCCCCTGCCACGGGAATCTCCAACCCTTTGAACATGATGAGCATCTGCTCCATGAGATAGGCGCACAAGTTGTCCTTCGGAGCGGATTCGAGCATGTCGTCGATGCGGTCCTGCAGGTCGTCCGGCAGGTTTATGGAGCAGCTCTTGCGCAGCGCCGAGACCAGGGCACGGTTGACCACTGGCTCCTGGCCCTCCGAGAAGACCGCGTACCAGCCCGGCGAACCGTTCTTCCGGCTGCGCACGAATCTCATGGGGAACAGGATCAAGGGGGCACGCACGAAGCTCTCCGCATCCGCCTTGCCCACCAGGAACGGGAATCCGAGGTAAACGTCATCCAATCCCGTCTCTTCGAACACCAGACGGCACGACCTTTCCACTTGGGTGAGGTGCGACCGGAACGCGATCGCCGGCTCGCTGAGGTCCGAGTCCTTGACCAAGCAGTATTGTCCCTTGGTCCACAGCGCCTTCTTCAAAACCTCATCAGCCTTCGGCTCGCTGGCCCATAGCGCCGCCAGGTCGAAGGTCCAGCGTTTCTCGACCTTCTTCAGAAGGATGGAGCGGTTGCGCCAATCCACGTGGAGCAATCGATCCCGATACACCCGCAAGCGGTCCACATAGCGCCAGAGCTGACCCGAAGTGCTCAGATTCCCATCCACTTAGGAAGAAGCAGAGAGCCAGATAATAATGATTTCGAGGCGGCTCGCGAGGAAGAATATTCTAGGGTGGAGGGAGGCTCAGACTGGGGGAACAGAGGCCAAAGTCTCGGCCCGCGGTTGCATTGCCCGGGATGACGCAGCGCGTGGTCCTACTTCTTCGGCTTGGCCTTCTTCTTGGGCGGTGCCGCCTTTGCCTTCGGCTTGGCCACGACCTTGGCCGCCTTCTTCACCGGTGCCTTAACCTTCTTCATCGGCTCCTCGCAGCAGACGATCTTGCAGTCATCGCACCCGCAGACGTCCTCAACGACGACGACCAGTCCGCATTCCTCGCACTCGTATTTCTCACCTGCTTTCTTCTTAGCCACTTGTTCGCACCTTCTGAACGGAATTAATCCGTTTGGAATTTAATATTTGGACGCTTAAGAGATAAGCGTTTGCATCAAAAACTCGGAAGTTGCCATGCATGTAATCCTGTCGTTCCGAGACAGAAGATATCCAGTAATGTTATTGCCCTGTCCGTAACTCAAAAGTAATTCTCGACGCCGAATAAAGCGCCAGTTAGTTGACAACAATAACTGCTTTTCATATGGCTCGCCTGTCCCAAACGCCCCTGCACAGAGCGTCGGCCTTCACCTTTCTCCTGGTTGCTACGTTATTATCGAAAGAATAAACGACCATGATGCCAAACATCTCCATCTGATATGATGGCCATCATATAATCAGCGACCGGATACCAATTCATCGGTTGATGCGCAGAGTCCTCATTTGACGGTGGACTTTCACAGGTCTGATTATACCATGTGACCACATAATAATAGGTCACACCCATGGTGAGGTTGCTATCCTTATAATCTGTCCATTCTACCACCGCAATAGGTTGGAAGGACAGTTCGGCTCCAGAATTTGTACTCCGATAAACTTTCCAGCCGATGATGGGTTGCGAGATTAGTTCTTGTGGCATAAACCAATTCAGGTAGATTGTGTCATTGCCCATTGGAGCGGCATTGAAATTGACTGGTGGAAGGTCTAAAGGATTGACCCTCGGTTTCTGTTCTGAAAATATTACCGCAGCAACTGATACAATAAGAATAAGAACGATGAGTAAACCCAAGGCGAACTTACCTTTTGTAGACAGTCAACTTCCCCCAGATTGTAAAATAAAGTGCGGTATAGTATTAACGTTCTTGCCGCACTCTAAAATGGCCGGATCAGCACGGGATATGGTCGAAAAGTGCACCTCTAGGTTTGAAGACTTGCTGAACCCCTCAGTCTAGAGTCAATTGTGCCGAATTCGAAGTGGGAAAGTAATTTATAGAATCACACCATTGAGCGCAACGATGGAAGAGGCATTCCCCAGGAAGATCAAGGTCGGGCTCTCCTTGCTGCTCATTATCGCAGGGTTGGGTTTCTACTGGG
>Ga0315279_10003805_pt1 | contig 20697 bp, 20 predicted proteins | sample YL17G06_20_MG_FD_203694 | JGI IMG/M metagenome (GOLD analysis project Ga0315279, IMG submission 203694) | Sediment microbial communities from Yellowstone Lake, YNP, Wyoming, USA - YL17G06_20 | ecosystem: Environmental > Aquatic > Freshwater > Lake > Sediment | place: USA: Wyoming | collected... | reverse complement strand
TAGTCTGGCTGCTATGGCGGAATGGGTGAAAAGGAAAGGCTCAGGAAGAATTCGCAGTTTGCTGCCGTTTATGAGCATGGGAGGACGTGGGCAAACGATCTCGTCGTGCTAAAAACACTGCCTAATGATCTGGAGTGGAACCGGTATGGTTTTGTCGCCGGTAAACGCTTGGGTAAGGCAGTGGTGCGCAACCGGGTGAAGAGGCTGTTGCGCGAGGTGGCGAGGGCGACATCGACGAAAACGGGATGGGACGTCGTGTTCATAGCCCGCAGCCAGGCAGCGATGGCGAATTATCATGAATTAGAAGCATCGGTGGCAGGGTTGCTGCGCCGAGCAAGAATTTTGGCAGATAAGGATGGAGCCAAGGGAAGAGGGGAATCGAAAGGGTGAAACGAATCGCTTTGAGGCTAATACGTTTCTATCAGGTGGCCATCTCTCCTGGCAGGCTCAACTCATGTCGCTATGTGCCCTCCTGTTCCCAATACGGCTACGAGGCAATTGAGAAACATGGGGTGGTGAAGGGTGGTTGGCTTACGGCGAAGCGCATTTGTAGCTGTCATCCCCTGGCCAAGGGCGGTGTAGACCCTGTGCCCTGACCTCGTTTCTGCCTATCTATTAACGGTTTCTCTCGATGTTTAATTCCAGACGAACTAAGCTGAAGAAAACCCTTGTCATAGCTATCCTTCTTGCGGTTCTAGCCCTTGCTGGATGTGCCGGTACCCGCGGATGGCCTGGAACTGTAAGTGAGGGGGGTACTCTATATGTTGGCACCTTGGATGGCAGAGTCGTTGCCTTGAATCCCGATAGTGGGAGCAGGAAATGGGACTGGCAGCCAACAGCGAAGCAAGGGGGGCAGACAGTCAGCTCTTTCACCTGTGCGGGAGGCGCGCTTGCGGGAGGGTTATTCTACGGCGCCCCTGCCGTTGCCAATGGCCTCGTCTATGCGGCGTTCCATACCGGAATGGTCTATGCTGTAGATGCTGCCAGCATGGAGCAGAAATGGGATTATGACCTAAAAAGCACTGTTTCTGGCGGGGTTGCGGTTGGTAACAATACCGTATTTGTTGGCTCATCCAACGGAAAACTCTCCGCGCTCGATGCGGACAACGGGTCTTTGAAGTGGGAGTTCCCTACAAAGAATGAGGTCTGGACCACGCCTGTGGTTGTCGATGGAGTCGTGTACTTTGGCTCTCTGGATCATAATTTATATGCTGTTGATGTTGAAACACATGAACTAAAATGGAATGAGCCTTTTAAGACCGGCGGTTCTGTTGCTGCATCTCCTCTAGTTGTTGATGGAGTGGTCTATTTTGGCTCTTTCGACAACAAGTTTTATGCGGTGGATGCGGATACCGGTGCGCAGAAGTGGGTCTTTCCGAATGCAGGTAACTGGTTCTGGTCTCAGGCTGCTTATAACAATGGCACCATTTACGCTGGCTGCCTTGACCATAACGTTTATGCCCTAGATGCTGGCAACGGCACCATGGTCTGGTCTAAACCTTTCGATACAGGCAGCCTGGTCAAGGCGTCGCCAGTTATCGCCGGGGGGATGCTGGTGGTGGCCTCCGAAGTGGGCAAGGTCTACGGCCTTGACTTGAATACCGGTGAAAAGAAATGGGAGTTCGACAACATCACAACCAAAGTGCTTTCCCCTCTTTGTGCTGCCGGGGACACGGTTTACATAAATAGTCAAGACAACAAACTTTATGCCTTGGATGGCCAGACCGGTCGCCAGGTCTGGTTCGTACCATTGAGCAAGTGAGATAAGAAGAAGCTATGGCTGAAGCAAAACCCGCAAAGCCTTTCAATGTGCGCAGGTTCCTCATTTTCCTGCTTATAGGAATGGTGCTTGTCCTCCTCATTGCCGGCGTTGTTTCCATAACCGGGGTCTGGAACACAATACTTTTGAACCCGATGGTAAACTTCCTGATTTTAATGTCGAAGTATCTTCTGGGCAGCTTCGGGATTGCCGTTATAGTGTTGACCATTCTGATCCGACTGCTTATGTTTCCTCTTACCATGAAGCAGCTACAATCCAGCAAGGCGATGCAGGCAGTGCAGCCCAAGATGAAAGAGCTGCAAAAGAAGTATGCCAAGGACCAGCAGAAGCTAAATCAGGAGGTAATGAAGCTATATAAGGAAGAGGGTGTCAATCCACTTGGTTGTGCTCTCCCTATGCTGGTCCAGTTCCCCATCTGGATTGCTCTGTATCAGTCCGTTATACAGGCTCTCGCATATGCTCCTGAAAATCTTCTCGGTCTATCCAAACAACTGTATTCCTCGGCAGTTATTAGGGGCGCGCTGCCTCTGAACCATCATTTCTTGTGGCTGGACCTCACCAAAGGGGATATCTTCATGGCGATCCTGACAATGGCGAGCATGTGGGCGCTGCAGAAGATGTCGACACAGCCCTCCACAGACCCTCAGCAGCAGTCCATGAGCCGCATCATGTTGTGGGTGATGCCATTGATGTTTGGCTTTTTCTCCCTCACGCTTCCCAGCGGGCTTTCTCTTTACTGGGTGGCCTCCAACATTATCAGCCTGATATTACAGTATCGTGTTACCGGCTGGGGCACTCTGACGATGCCCTCTCTACCATCATTTCTGAAGAGAGGCGCTCCTCAACCGGTTGAAAACCCTGCGGCTAAGATTGAGGGAATAACCAGTACGGGGAAGAAGGCTGGAAAGAGTGTTGCCCTGCAACAAGGGGATGCTAAGGCAGATAGTGCAAGCTCTGATAAGAAGGCGGCTGTTGGAGGCGATATCATCTCTCAACGAAAGAAGGGTAGACATGGAAAGCGTAGAGGTAAGCGCAAAGACTGAGGAAGAAGCCATTGCGATTGCTCTGGCTGAATTGGGCCTGAGTCGCTCTGAGGTAGAGGTCGTCGTAGTTAAGAAAGGGAAAACTGGAATCTTTGGCTTCGGTTCGGAGGAAGTCAGGGTAAGGGTAACCCCGCTGGGACAAAAGCCTGAGGGTGGTGAGGACGTTGCGGGCATGGCTGAGGGGATCCTGCGGGATATCCTCTCTTTAATGAAGGTGCCTGCCAGTGTTGTGCTGGACAAGAGTGGTGCTGGTGAGGTAGGGAATATTCCGCTCGATATAAAGGGAGAGGATTTAGGCATCCTTATCGGAAGGCGCGGCGAGACGCTTTCCGCCCTGCAATATTTAGTCAATCTTATTGTCAGCAGACGGCTTAAGTCTCGTGTTGGAGTCGTTGTCGATGTTGAGGGATACAGGCAGAGGCGCTATGAATCGTTGCGTTTACTCGCTCGACGCCTGGCGGAGCAGGTGAAGTCCACTGGCAGGTCGGTAACCCTGGAGCCGATGCCTCCCAATGAGCGCAGGATTATCCACCTTGAGCTGAAAGATAACCCTGATGTAACTACCCAAAGCATAGGCCAGGGCGAAGAGCGCAAGATAGCAATCCTCTCGAAGAGTGGCAGCAAAGGCGAGCAGGCCTGAAAATAAGAATTGCGGAATTTTAGAACTAAGCAGGAGGTAGTAATGAAGTTCAAAAACATCATTTTCGAGAAGAAGGACGGGGTTGCGAAGATAACCCTGAATCGCCCAGATGTCATGAATGCTCTGGACCCCAAGACACTCGAGGAGATGTATGCAGCATGTGAAGATATCGAGAATGACATCTCGGTGAGAGTTGCGGTGGTCACGGCTACCGGCAAGGCATTCTGCACTGGAGCTGACCTCACAGGAATAGCGTCTATCCCTCCTGACAAACCACGTGATTACTTTCTTCGACTCTGGAACAAGACATTCAGTGCCATTGAGAATTTGAGTGTACCGGTGATAGCTGCGGTAAATGGCATAGCTCTGGCCGGCGGCCTAGAGCTTGTTATGGTTTGTGACCTCGCTATCGCTGGCGATAACGTTAAGCTTTCTGACCAGCATGCCAACCGAGGTCTGGTGCCCGGCGGCGGCGCGAGCCAGAGATTGCCCCGCCTTATCGGCATCAGGAAGGCTAAGGAGCTTCTTTACACAGGTGACCGCATCGCAGCGGCCGAGGCAGAGAGGCTGGGGCTCATCAATAAAGTTGTGCCTGCCGACAAGCTTGAGGAAGCCACGAACGAGTTGGTGAATAAGCTTTTGACCAAGAGTCCTATGGCGATGAAGGCTGTTAAGAAGCTGGTCAACCGCGGCATGGAAGGCAGCCTGGAGACCGGTCTGGAGTTGGAGATGCTCTCCATGACTGCCCACGGCACGACCGAAGACTTCGCCGAGGGTATAAAGTCATTCTTGGAAGGCAGGCAGCCGCAGTTCCCGGGAAGGTAGTAAGCAGGCTCTGGACGTTGACAAGTCCACTGCACTGTGGTAATTTCCAATAGAAAAAGGCAGTGACGGAGACGAGTAGACGGGGTAGTCACACAGCGAGTCTGGTATGGTGAGAGCAGATGTGACCAACCTGCACGAAAATCACTCCTGAGCCGCCAACCGAAATCTTTCGCTCTGGGGAAGAGAGTAGATTTGGCCGGTTTCGTCAGCCGTTATCTTAGACGGGGTCTTTCCCGGGAAGGAAAGATGCCTTAGAGAGTGCCCCGATATATCGGGGAAGTAGGGTGGTACCGCGGGATTAAAGTCCCGTCCCTTAAAGGGGCGGGACTCTTTGTTTGGGTAGGAGGGTTTTATGTTCCAGCCTGTATCGAGCAGGGTGAATTTCCCTGAGCTTGAGCAGAGGATAATCAAGTTCTGGCAGGAGAAGCGGGTTTACGAGCGAAGCGTGGAGCAGCGCCTCGGCGGCCCTGCGTATGTCCTCTATGACGGCCCGCCAACCGCTAATGCCAGTCCAGGGATTCACCACGTGCTGGCAAGGGTGTTTAAGGATGTATTTCCCCGCTACAAGGCGATGAAGGGCTACTATGCTCCTCGAAGAGCGGGCTGGGATACTCACGGCCTGCCTGTGGAGCTAGAGATTGAGCGTGAGTTGGGATTAAAGAGCAAACGTGAGATTGAGGAGTATGGTATTGCTGAATTCAACAGCCGCTGCCGCAAGAATGTGCTCAAATACGTGAAGGACTGGGAAAAGCTCACCGACCGCATCGGCTTCTGGATAGACATGAATCATCCTTACGTAACGTTCGACAACGGCTACATCGAGACCTGCTGGTGGATAATTAAGTCGCTTTGGGATAAGGGGCTTATCTATCAGAGCTACAGGGTCACGCCGCACTGTCCTCGCTGCGGCACATCGCTGTCCTCTCACGAGGTGGCTTTGGGCTACGATGAGGCGGACGATCCTTCAGTGTGGATAAAGTTTAGAGTGCCTGAGAAGGCTGTTCGAGGATATCTGACCAGATTTGGTGCGCGCCCCGATTTGCCGACTTATCTTCTCGCGTGGACTACAACTCCGTGGACATTACCCGGAAACACTGCTTTGGCGGTAGCTCCTGATGCAGAATATGCTATAGCAGAAGTGGAATTCAATGGCCATAAAGAGCAGTTCATACTGGCTCGTGCTTTGTTTGAACGATCGCTTATTCATCCTTACCGGATTCTGGGCGCCTGCAAAGGCAACGAACTAGAGGGAGTGCGAACGGAAAACAATGGGGTGGAATATGAGCCACTTTACAGGCATCCTGATGGAATATATTGGAGATGGAAATTTGTGTTGCAGGCCGGTGACGTGGTTGGACCTGGGGGGCTAATGAAGGATATTCTGGGAAAGGATGAGAATTTTTGGCTCATTACTGAGGATTTTGTGTCGCTGGATGAAGGTACTGGCATAGTCCACGTAGCGCCGTCTTTTGGCGAAGTAGATTATCAGGCAGGTCGTTTAAAGGGTCTGTATTTTGTTAGAGATTATGTAGATTCGCAGGGCGTGATACAAGGGAATGCTCCTTTCGTTGGTGAATTCGTGGGGAAGTTTGTGAAGGATGCTGACCCTCTTATCTTGGAAGATCTGAAATCGCGAGGGCTTCTCTACCGAAGCGAACGCATACGCCATACCTACCCGTTCTGCTGGCGGTGTAATACGCCATTGCTCTACTATGCCAAGCCCTCGTGGTATATCAAAACCACAGCGATGAAGGACAGGCTCATTTCAGGGAATGCCGAGATTAACTGGTACCCGGAGTATATCAAGTACGGACGGTTCGGCGACTGGCTGAATAACAATGTGGACTGGGCATTCTCCCGGGAGCGCTACTGGGGTACGCCGCTGCCTGTCTGGCGCTGCCAGGGCTGTATTCATGAAGAATGTATTGGGAGTGTTGAGGAACTGAGAGGTAAGAAGAATATCAAAGGTGCGGACAAACTCTCGGATTTGCACCGCCCCTATATAGACGAAGTTGTGTATAGTTGCCCCAAGTGTAATGGAAATATGCGCCGTGTGCCCGAGGTCATTGACTGCTGGTTCGATTCAGGTGCCATGCCCTTTGCCCAGTGGCATTATCCTTTTGAGAATCAGGATACTTTCAGGGCTAATTTCCCTGCTGATTATATCTGTGAAGCGGTGGATCAGACGCGTGGCTGGTTCTACAGCTTACATGCGCTCTCTATTCTTCTCACTGAGCAGCCCTGTTTCAAGAATGTGATATGTCTGGGGCATATCCTCGACGCTGCCGGGGAGAAGATGAGCAAGTCGAAGGGGAACGTGGTCAAACCAGAGGATGTGCTCGCTGCTAGTGGTGCCGATGCCTTGCGCTGGTATATGTATACCTCTTCCCCGCCGGGCAACGTGCGCCGTTTCTCCAAAGACCTGGTTGAGGAGGTAGTGCGCAAGTTCCTGCTCACCTTGTGGAATACCTACTCTTTCTTCGTGACCTATGCCAATATCGATAAGTTCGACCCACGCACTGTTGCTAAGGCGGAGAATCGCCCCGAGCTTGACCGATGGATACTCTCAGAGTTGAACCAGCTCATCGATGGAACAACTCGCTCTCTTGATGAATACGATGTGACTGCAGCTGGGCGCAAGATCGAGGAATTTGTGGGCAACCTCTCCAACTGGTACGTGAGGAGGAGCAGGAGACGGTTCTGGAAGAGTGAGAACGATGCCGACAAACAGTCGGCTTATACCACTCTTTACCACTGTCTGGTTACCCTGGCCAAGCTCATTGCTCCGCTTACTCCTTTTGTTGCCGAGGAGCTTTATCAAAACCTGGTGAAGCCGTTTGATAAGGATGCGCCGGAAAGCATCCATCTCACTGATTATCCGCAGGCTGACCTGAGCCAGGTCGACGAGAAACTGACTGCTGCTGTCAATGTGGTGTTGAAGGTGACGAGTCTGGGACGTGCTGCTCGCGCCAAGGCAAACTTGAAGGTGCGCCAGCCATTGGCAAAGGTTTTGGTCAAGGTCAGGACCGAAGCCGAGAAAGAGAGCCTGGAGCAAATGGCTTCTCAGGTGCTGGATGAGCTAAATGTGAAAGGGCTGAGCGTTGTTGAGAGTTTGCCTGTGGACAAGCATCCTGACTGGCCTGCGATAGAGGAAGGCAGTTTGATGGTGATGGTGGATACCGACATCAGCGAGGAGCTTCTTGATGAAGGGCTAGCCCGCGAGCTGGTGCATCGTATTCAGACCTTACGCAAGCAAGCTGGCTTTGATATAGTCGATTACATTGAGACCTATTACGAGGGCGGGCCTTCAGTGAAGCGTGTGATGGAAAGATTCGCCCCCTATGTCAAACAGGAAACACTGTCAAGGAAGCTGGTTGAAGGAAAGCCCCCTGAGGGTGCCTTCAGCAAGAGCCAGGTTATCGACGGCAATAAGGTGAATTTGGCAGTTAGAAGGTTGAAATAATCTTATCCTGAGTTTGGTCATCTTGCTACCCTCGAAATCGAAGGTCAGCTTTGGACGGATTGACCTTGGACTTTGTTCTCTCTTTTAGGTCGGGCTCATCACGACTGTACTGAGGTGCAGCGGTGTCAGCTTGCTTTTCCATCGCCGTTTCGGGGTTTTCTGAGAACGTTGGCATCGGTGAGCTACTGAGTCTCCTTTCCTCACTTGCTGCAGCTAGCGATGTTTCCGGGACCGGTGAGGGTCTCATTTTGATAAATGCCGAGATAAGCTTGGCGCAAAAGAGCAGTATCATGGCGGAGATATAAGACCACACCATCAAAGCGATGATTGTGCTCACGGAGCCATAGACAAGGTTGTAGGTAGCGAAGTGTCCTAGGAACCAGACAAAAATGTTCTTTGCGATCTCAATCAGTGCTGCTGCTACTAATGCCCCGACCCAGACATTGCGCCAGCGGACTCGGGTATTGGGAACGAACTTGTAGAGAAGAAGGAAAGCCACGAAAGTGACGGTGACGCTGGATAATATCAAGATGGCATGCCAGAATAACCCATTACTCAAAAAACGCTCCCCGAACCCGGAAATATTCGCCCCTTGAATAATTTTAAAAGCGGCGGTCAAACATAGGGATATGATTAAGAGGGCGCCCAACCCCAGCATCATGAGGAATTCCATTAATCTCTCACGGAGGAAGGGGCGGGGTTGTTTTATTCCCCAAGCAGTGTTCAGCGATTTCCTTACGGCACCGAAAACGGCCATGCCTGACCAGAGAAGCCCTATTATGGCTATTGCTCCTGCCGTTCCCCAGCCTTGGGAGACACCTCGGATGGTATCAGACACTACTTGACCTGACACTGGCAACAAATCGACTATGGCTTGAGTCACTCTGGGCTCGATATTAGGTGACCTGGAAAAATAGCCTAATATAGTGATCGCAGCCAGGGCCAGGGGAAAAAGTGAAAGCAAAATGTAATATGAGATTGCTGCTGATAGATGGGTGCAGTTGTCAGCAAGAAATTCATTGACAGCCTGCTTTATCGTAGCCGCAATAAAAGTTATTTGTTTCACAACCATTGTTTAACCAGCCTCCGCTGTTGGCGCAAATGCACTTCAGGTTGAAGCTGCAAACGCCTGCAGGGTACACTAACATAGTGCACCATGACAGACAAAGTGTCAACTATTCTTTACCTTAGGATAGATTGACTTTCCACTCGGTTAAAGGAATACCAGAAGAAATCATTCCGCTTCTTCATTATTTCCGTTTTCGTCTGCAATTCCTTCGTGTCCCTCGGACACTTCGCCAGGCTTATCTTGTTCGTGGCGCACGATTGTGCCCTCCTCCTCAAGGAGGTCCATGATTCGTGCTGCTCTGGGATAGCCTATATGCAGGCGCCGCTGGAGGAGAGAGGTGGAAAGGTGGGAATACTCCCTGGCAAGTCTTCTTCCAGTCGCTAACAATGGGTCCTCACCTTTCAGTTCCTCAGTTGGTAAGGAAGCAAATGCCTGGGCTATAGTATCCTCTAATGGTGTGGGGGTCTGTGTTATTTGCTGCTTCCAGAAGGTTGCCACCCTGTCTATCTCCTGGTCGGAGACAAAGCATCCTCGCAGTCGCTTGGGCTTGGGGGCATCCGGTGGCAGATAGAGCATGTCGCCGCCTCCCAAAAGGCTCTCAGCGCCTACGGTATCGAGGATGGTGCGTGAGTCCACGCCAGAGGCCACAGCGAAGCTTATCCGGCTTGGGAAATTGGCTTTGATCAGCCCGGTAACCACATCCACCGAAGGACGCTGAGTAGCTACGATGAGATGTATGCCTGTAGCCCGTGACATTTGGGCCAGGCGGCAGATCGCAGGCTCAACTACTTCAGCCGCACTCATCATAAGGTGCGCCAGTTCGTCGATGATGACTATCAGATAGGGCATGGGCTCGGTGGCAAGATGGCTGTGGTTGTAGCCTTCTATGTTGCGCACTCCTAACGCTGAGAACTTACTATAGCGGTTATCCATTTCTCGAAGGATGCGGCGCAGGGCATCGATCGCCTTGTCGGATTCAATTACGACTGGCGATATGAGGTGAGGCACCCCTTCGAAGCTTACAAGTTCTACTCGCTTGGGGTCTATCAGGAGCAGGCGCAGTTCGCGGGGCGTATTATACATCAGCAAGCAGGTGATAGTGGAGTTGATGAATACTGTTTTGCCGCTTCCAGTGGCACCGGCGATGAGCAGGTGGGGCATCTTGCACAAGTCGGCTGATACTGCCTCCCCGGCGCTCCCTTTGCCCAGTCCTATGGCGAGCTTTGTCTTTGTCTTGAGTTTCTGGAAGGCTACGCCCTCGATTACCCCCCTGAGACGGACAATGGAAGTGGTGGTGTTGGGGACTTCGACGCCTACCAGCGATTTTCCAGGGACTGGAGCTTCAATTCGGATATTGGGCGTGGCTAAAGCGAGAGCGAGGTTATTGTCAAGGGCGGTGATACGTTCCACTTTTACCCTGGTCTTGGATATCTCCTCCAGCCTCTCTACAGGATTACCATCTCTGTCCAGTTTGGCTTTACCCTGATGGTCTCGCTCTACCACTCGCTTATACTTGCGATCCCAACCTGGCTCTATGCCAAATTGGGTAACGGACGGCCCGGGGTTTATTTGCATTACCTTGGCATCCACACCGTAGCTTCTCAATGCCTCCTCGATGAGCTTTGCCTTCTGCTCATTGCCCACTTCGGAGAATTCGATATCGGTCGCCTTATCGAGAAGTTCGATGGGCGGCAGCTGCTGCTTCACAGCGATAATCGGTTGAGGCCTTGGCTCCCTTGTCTCAGCAGTCGTCGGCTTTTTCTTCTTAACACCAAGTATAGGCAGGGGTAATTGCTCTCCCGCACCTGCTTTTTCAGGCGCAGCTTTGCCCTCGACATACTCAGACTCGGGAGCTGAGGCCACAACTTCGCCGGATTCATCATTTCCTATCTCTGGTTCTACTATCCGCCTGCGGCGCAGCCTTTTTCTCAGAGCGACGATGGGTGCTGCTAAAAGTCGGCTGAGAGGATACTTCTGGTTTAGCCTGGCTAATACTCGCGCCGAACGGGGAAGAAACCATCGGATGCCAGCGAGGGTTGCTGAGCTTGCTCTCTTTGTTGCTCGGGAAAAGAGCTGAAGAAATCTAAGGCTTGGGCGGGGGATGACCAGCCCTATCCCCACTAGGAACAAAATGACAAGGCGCACTGCTGGTGGGGCACCGACGCCCTCGTTGCCGATGAAGTTTCTCCCGGCGTTTCCTCCGAGGCTTACCTGGGAGAAGTCAGCATTGGCGATTGACCCTGAAGGGAGGAATAGAGCGAATATCCCCCAGAGGGCAAGGGTGAAGACTATAGCGCCCAGCCAGAGGTTCCACCACTTAAACAGGCTACTCCTTCCCTGTCGCCATACTGCATAGACGATAACCGCCACCCATAAGACTCCTAAAAAGAGCCCGAAGCCTATCGCCTCGAAAATATCGTGGCCCAGGAAGAAGATTATCGCAGCTATCGCAGCTACTGCAATGACGATCCACCACATCCCTCTGGGCATGGGCAGAAGAGCCAGAGAGGCCTGGGGTTTACCAACTTGTTTCTTAGAGCGCGATTTTGCCATTTTGGTCTTCTTCCTAAAACATGGGTAGCTGCTGGGGTTTATCCTCTTTTTTTACCTCCTCGGCCGGCTCCGCTTGAGTCAGCAGCGGGGGTATTTTGAGCATATCTGCTTCGATGGTCTGGCGCAGGCTCTGCTGGTGCAGAGCAGCCGCAGGATGATACATGGCGAAGTATATGATACCATCTTGCTTACGCGCTTTGCCATGAACCTTGCTGATGGGCTCTCCAGGGAAGTACCTTGCCAGTGAGTAGCGGCCGAGGGTAACTATCATCTTGGGTGAGAGCAACTCAAGCTGTTGGTCCAGCCATTTCTGACAGTTCTTAATCTCTATGGGAAGCGGGTCGCGATTATTGGGGGGACGGCATTTAATCACGTTACAAATATAGACATTGCTGCGCTTGAGACCGATAGAGTTGAGCAGTTGCTCCAGGAACTGCCCTGCCTGGCCTACGAAAGGGCGCCCCTGCTGGTCTTCGTGGAATCCCGGAGCCTCTCCGATGAACACTATCTGGGGCTTATCGGGGCCTTCTCCGGGGACTGTCTGTGTGCGAGTCCTGGCGAGCTCTTCACAATCCGTGCACGCAGCTAGTTTTCGGTATAGCTCAGCTAATGCTGACACCTTGACCTCCTCGATTGAATAGCAGCATTCTGCATCCGATGAGCAGCAGGAAGATAGCAAAAGCCCTGGTCAGCCATTCTGCGGTGACTTGTCCTGCTGCCCAGGCTCCCAGGAATGAGAAGGCGACTGCGCTGGGGATCATCAAAAACACTGCGCTCAATTTTACGTTCCCCTGCCTGTAGTGAATAAAGGCGCCAACCAAGGCTGTGAACATCATAGCAGCTAGTGAAACACCCTGGGCTGTGTGCTGTTCCACTCCCAGGAGTAGAACCATAGCCGGAATGGAGATTGTGCCGCCTCCGACACCGAGCACTCCGCTGATAACTCCTGCGACTAAGCCTACGGCAACGGCAATCACTATATGCATGTGTTATCAGCCTACCTCACCAATAGCAATATCCCTATGGCTACAGTATATGCGCCGAAAAGCTGTCGCAGTTTGTGGGCAGGCACTTTCATCATCAATTTAGCCCCTGTGATAGCGCCTACGACGCTAGCTGAACCTATTGCTGCGACGAGTATCCAGTCGATTTGATGGCGCAGGGCATATACTATGGCGCTTATTATAGCGATAGGAATGATAACGGCAAGCGAGGTGCCATGAGCCTTATGCTGCGTGAGACCCATGAGCCCGACCATCAAGGGCACCAGCAGTATGCCACCGCCTATGCCCAGAAAACCGGCCACCAGCCCAGCAATGGCTCCGGTCGCTACATACCAGATTAGCTTCGATTTCATCGTATTTTAATCTCAGCCCATATGAGAATGATAGCATGGCACCTATGTCAAGTCAATGAAGCTATTGTGCTCGGAAATCTGCGGTTGTCAAGGGGGTTCTAGCGAGGCTATTGGCAGAGACAAAAAGATGGGGTCAACGTAAGCAGGGGACTTGTGAAGTAACCTCATCGTAAAAATGGGGAACTGCGATAAGCTATTGAATCCCTGCAATAAGTATCGCAGCTCTTTCATTCATTATCGCAGTTCCCCATTTCTTTTGCCTTATTTTGTCCAGCTACTACTCGTCCTCTACCCCCTGTTCTTTAATATAGTCAATCGCATCCTGTACAGTCTTTATTTTTTCAGCATCCTCATCGGGGATTTCTATTCGTTTCGCTTCGTTGCTAAACTCCTCTTCCAATGACATCACTAGCTCTACGAGATCGAGGGAGTCAGCGTTGAGGTCGTCGACGAAGGAGGACTCAGGTTTTACGTCTGATTCCTCGACACCCAACTGGTTAACGACAATTCTTTTCACTCTCTCGAAGACGGTTGCCATCCTTCTGTCTCCTTCCTGATGAATAGTCTGCCTGACCGCCTGCTTTAGCCTGGCTTATCGCACCAAGCACTCCGTTGATGAACTTAGGGGAACTCTCGCTGCCGAAGGTCTTGGCGAGTTCCACTGCCTCGTTAATAGCTGCTTTTAAGGGCACTTTATTGTCTATCGAAATCTCAAAAATTGCAAGCCTCAGTATATTTCTATCGACCACAGCCAGTTGCTGCACAGGCCAGTTGGGGGCATGAGCCTGAATCAGGGCATCAATCCGCTTTATGTGCGCCAGCACTCCCTTGACCAGCTCTGTGGCGAAGGACACTGCTGATTCCGGCAGTGCCTGCTCTTCGGCCAGCCTGTTCAGGGAAGCTTCTGCGTTGTGGCCGGTGCAATCGCTCTCGAAGAGCGCCTGCAGCGCCACCATCCTGGCCTTGTGCCTAATGCCTGGCATAAATCCCTCGACTGAGGCTGTTTCATATTGTTAATTTGCGCAAGCGACCACTTATCCAGTGCGCATTTTCTGTCTATTGTACCATCTTCTTTCAGGTTAGGGAATCTCTGTGAACAGGGTTATTTGTGAAATGTCGCCCGCTAATAGGCGGACACGCTGAGAGATGGGACTAAGGACGGCAAGCACCTCCCAGGAAGGAAGGGGCTTGTCTATATACGTCACAAGCCTTATCGGAGTCCTTTTTGGCGAAGCGATAAGAATTTATCATAGCATCGCCAGCCCACCATTCACATTTATCACCTGCCCGGTGATATAGTGGGCTTCCTCCGAGACGAGGAAAGCCACCGCATAAGCTACATCCTTAGGCAAGCCAAAGTAACCCACAGGGACTTGCTTAAGGAACTCCTGCTTTACATTCTCACTAAGCTTCTGTGTCATACCGGTATCGATGAAACCGGGGGCGACGGCATTGACGGTAATGCTTCTCGAGGCAACTTCCCTGGCGGTGGTTTTAGTGAGACCTATCAGGCCAGCTTTCGAGGCAGCATAGTTAGCCTGTCCTGCATTTCCTGTCAGTCCGACGACGCTCGCGATATTGACAATTCGTCCCCAGCGCTGCCTTATCATATGCCTTAGCACCGCCTGAGTGCAAATAAAGGCGCCCTTGAGGTTGATGTTCAATACCAGGTCCCAATCGGCCTCGGACATTCTCAAAAGAAGGCCATCCCGCGTAATTCCGGCGTTGTTAACCAAGATGTCGATATGGCCGAACGATGACAAGGTCTGTTCTACGAGTTTGTTTACTTCGCCGGCCATGGCAACATTTGCGGGGATAGCGATGCTTTTACCATTTTTCGCCTCGATTTCGGAGGCGACTTCCTTCGCGGTAGCCGCGTTGACGTCGCTGATGACTATGCTGGCTCCCTGGTCTGCCAGCTTCAGCGCTATCTCCCGCCCAATACCCTGGCCGCTGCCTGTGACTATGGCGACCTTGTTAGATAAACTCATCATCGTCTCTCGATTGGTAAATAAACGGAACCAGGTGCGTTTCAGAGGCTTAAGGCTTTGATGGACTCCGGATCGCTTACATTGAGAACTTGCACCTTATCGCTGATCCTTTTGATCAGCCCGGAGAGCACCCGGCCGGGGCCGATCTCAATGAAAGTGGAGACTCCCTCTCCTACCATGTACTCCACCGATGGCTGCCACTGAACGCAGCTGCAGAGTTGGCGCAATAACTCTTCTTTCACTCCCTCAGCGGTGGTTACCGGCTGCGCCGTGCAGTTAACCACAATAGGGATTTCGGGAGTTCTGAAGCTAATTCGGGAGATAGCCTCAGACATGCCTTCGATGGTAGGCTGCATTAACGTCGAGTGAAAGGCGCCACTGACCTGAAGTGATATGACACTCCGCGCACCTCTGGCTTTCGCCGAGTCCATAGCGCGCGCCAGGGCCTCCTTCGAACCACTGATGACAATCTGGCCCGAGCAGTTGAGATTGGCGATCTCGGCGCCGCTCTCACAACATATTTCCCTCAAGGTCGCTTCATCGATGCCGATGACTGCTGCCATGCCTCCGGGCTTGATTTCACCTGCCTTCTGCATCAGGCGTCCTCGTTCTCTGACAAGGCGGATAGCATCAGCGAATCCGATTACGTTGGCGGCAACCAGGGCAGTATACTCACCAAGGCTGTGGCCGGCGACGAATGCTGCCGATACCGAATGATTGACTTCTGAGGCAGCCCTCAAGCAGGCGATGCTGACTGTCATTATCGCCGGCTGGGCGTTGATGGTCTGGCGGAGTTCCTCTTCGGGACCCTCAAAACAGAGCCGCGAGATAGAAAACTGGAGAGCCTCGTCGGCTTCCTGGAAGACCTCTTTTGCTTTGGGCGAACTCTGGTAAAGTTTGGAGCCCATTCCCACTGACTGGGAGCCCTGACCCGGGAAAACGTGAGCAGTTTTTGATTTAGACTTTGTTTCAAGCTCAGCCATATGCTGCCTCTAAAGGATTACTCCTTTTTCTTGGGTGCCTTCTCTTTGATTACTTCTCTCCCGTTATAGGTTCCGCAGAAATGGCAGACCTGGTGGGCAGGCTTGAGGTTGTGGCATTGAGAACAAGGGACAAGGGATGGGACGAGCACACCGAGGTGGCTGCGTCTTTTGCCCTGTCGCGCCTTAGCATATTTTCTTTTTGGTAGCGGTGGCATTGTCTAATTAACCCCTTTCTTTCTCCCCCTCTGCCTGTTCTTGGTACGCAGGGCCTGAAGCGGGGCCCAACGTGCATCGGGGGGAGCAGGCGGGCATTCGCACGTTACATAATTGAGGTTGCGTCCACAGTGAGGGCACAATCCGGCACAGTCATTGCGACAGACCGGCTTCATGGGAAGAGTCATTATCTTATATTGGCGCACTGCCTCGCCAAGATCGAGGGTGTGGTTTTCGTCGATAAGGAAGGCGCCAGCTTCAGTCGGTGGGGGCAGAGGTAAGCCGCTGACCGGGTCTCTGGTTAGAAAATACTCCTCTTCGATATTCATCTTCAAGGGATATTCGAACTGCTCGAGGCAGCGGCTGCATTCGTCTCTAACGATGGTATCGAGGGTACCAGTTACGAGGATGCTGCGATTGGTGCGAAGCAACTGGACGTTGCCCCGGATGGGGAATCCGTCGTCGTCAGTCTCGTCAATATCGTATTGGCGGACTGAGCCGACATGTTCCTTGAGTTGCTGGGCAACATTGATTTTCATGGCATATTCAAGGCACTGAAGCTGCATGTTAAAGGTAATTGTATGCCAAATTGCCCCAAATTGTCAAGTTGCCGACGAACGCGTCGAAGCTGGCTTTTAGGGCCGGGCAGGAGGCTGCATCAAACCATCAAACCAAGCACGGTCTCGTAAATGTTATAAGTATTTGATTTTTACCGATAAAATTTTATTACTTTTTCACTCTTTGCCATTAACATTTAATACAGAGAGTGCGGCTCGCCGCGCCAAATGTAAAGATAGCCAAGTCGGGTGGTATCATGCGAGGGGGAACGTAGTCATGAGTGAGAAAAATATCCACGGTAATAAAGTGGTCCTCCTTGTTGTTGAGGATGAGCAAAGGATACTGAGGTTCATGAACATAGCTTTAAGAGCCGCAGGTTATCGTGTGCTCACTGCAACGGCGGGAGAACAAGCCCTTGAGCTAGTTCAATCGGAGAAGCCCGATATGATGCTTCTCGATGTATTTCTTCCCGGGATGAATGGGCTTGAGGCGCTCCGGAAACTGCGGACATTTTCTCGGTTGCCCGTCATAGTCATCAGCGCTCGAGAGTCACTGGGTCCCGAGGCTCTGCAACTCGGTGCCAATGAATTTATCGCCAAACCCTTCAAGCCCGAGGACTTGATTCAGCGGATCCGGGCTATCCTGCGGCAGTGACCAAATGCTCCTGCATCAGCGCGTCGCATTACCGGCGGCGTCGGGCCGATTATTCGCAGGGATAGTGAAGAAAAATGTGGAGCCCTTGCGACTGCAAAATGTAATAAATTCTTAATTTTTTTGTGCATAACTTTATTGTTTTTTGATTTATTTACCGCTAATATCGTGTCGACAGTTTTTTGAATTGCTTTCAATTTATGTGCTGATTGTGGTGGATGCTTAGGGAAAATAGCCGAGCAATGTAATCATGGATGAGAAGAGCAAACGCAATGGAACGGTGTTGGTAGTAGATGACGAGCAGAGGATACTGAGGTTCCTCAACATATCCTTGAAGGCCTCTGGTTACCGTGTAATCACCGCCGAGACGGGGGAAAAAGCGCTCGACCTGGCGCGACTGGACAAGCCTGACATCGTAGTCCTGGACGTATTTCTTCCGGGGATGGATGGCTTCGAGGTACTTCAGAAGCTGCGGACTTTCTCCCAGGCGCCGGTAATCATGACAAGCGCTCGAGACTCACTGGGCCCCAACGCCATGGACCAAGGCGCCGCTGACTTTCTCGCGAAGCCATTCAGACCGGAGCAACTGGTGCAGAGGATCAAGGATATCCTGTGCAAGTGATAGAACGGGCGGGCATCACCCTGCCGTGTTACCGGCACCGGTTGGCTTAGGGTTGACGGGAATGGTGAAAAAGAACGTGGAGCCCCTTCCGGGCTCGGATTTGACCCAGATTCGACCTCGATGAGCTTCGACGAGAGTGCGGCAGACACTGAGGCCCAGGCCGATGCCTTCAGCTCCAGCGTGAACGGACCGCTCCAGCCGCTGGAAGCGTGCAAAGAGCTTTTCCTGGTCTTCAGACGATATCCCGGAACCCTGGTCGCTGATGCCTATGACCATGTTATCAGCATCCTGTCTGGCGAAAGCCCTGATCTGCCCTCCCGATGGCGAATACTTGATGGCATTATCCAGGAGATTGCGCAGGACGAGCTCAATGCGAACCGGATCAGCTTGCACGACCAGCTCGGGGGCTATGCCTATCTCAAACCGGTGTCCAGCGGATTTATATTCCAGTCTGTTCACTACGTTGCGGGCCACATCTGCAATATTCACGTTGTGGATGTTGAGCCGGAGGCGGTTTGCCTGTGCCCGTGACAATTCCAACAGATTCTCCAATATCTGATCCAACATCTCTGCGCCCCACAGGGCATCCTGCATAAGCTGCTGCTTTTCCTCATCTGGAATCTCCTTGGTCATTGAGGCATAGAGAGCTCCGGTAACTACGGTCAGCGGTGTGCGAAGCTCATGAGATACCATGCCGATAAACTCGTCTTTGAGCTGCTCAGCCTTCTTGCGCTCGGTGATGTCCATGCTGATACCGGTCATTCGCATGGGTCGGCCCCGGTCATCGTACGTAGCCCGCCCCAAGGTATTGATCCAGCGTATCTGTCCGTCGGGCAATAGAATCCGGTACTCGTCGACCAGGGTAGCATGCTCCTTTAATGCTTGGCCAATGCGCGATCTGGCCAGGTCGCGGTCTTGAGGATGAATGATGTTTTGCCACACCTCAAAGGATGCGACGGTTTTCTGCGGATCGAGCCCAAAGATCTCGAATTTCTTCGCTGACCACTCAACGTGACGGGCTGCAATATCCCAATCCCACGTACCTGCACTTGAGGCATCCAGTGCCACCGCCAGGCGGTTATTCATCTGACGAATTGCATCTTCCGCTTTCTTGCGCTCGGTGATATCACGCACCACGAAGGCCTTTAACAGTGCCGATGATGACATTTCGGTAGAGAGGGATGCCTCCGCGGCGATTTCCCTCCCTTCCCGATGCCTCAATGTCAACTCTCTTGAGGTGACTGGCGATACTGTTTGTGCTCCGACTATCCACTGTCTGACGTCGCCAGCATACCTGGCAGGCACTATCAGGTCGACGAGGAAAGCACCGAGCGCTTCTTTCGCGCTGTAGCCAAACATTCTTGCCGCGGAAGCATTCCACAATGCTATCCTGCCCTCGCGGTTCAAGGCAATTATGGCGTCCGTAGCAGCGTCTACGAGGAGACGGTAGCTGCGGGCTGATGCCGGGAATAGAGTGCTGGCAACCCTAGCGAAGCTTATTCCTTCGGTTCGGGATGCTCGCAAGTTGACCCCGATGGCAATCAGGAAGTAGATACCTGCGATATATTGTGCGCTTCTGCCGACCCAGTTTACAGAGTCACCTATGGTCTTCTGGAAACCTATGGCAAGTAGACCCACTGCAATGAGCAAGAAGCCAAGGGAGAACCAGTAAAGAAACTGGTTTCGCGACCTGAGGTATAGGGCGAGCAAGAAAAACCCGGAGATAGCGAACAGGGTAGTAGCACTATGCACGATTGAGTCCCTGAGCGCACTGCCTCCCTGGCCTGGCACGAAGAAGACCGGCGTAACGTGTTTTATAGCGAGCAAAAATATAACGAGCACAAATGCAGCGCCCAAACTATAGATAATGGTGGGGGTTGAGAGCCTCGCCCTTACTGTGCCAGGTGGGGAACTCCACCCTGATGCCATGAAGGCTCCCACTAGAGCGTATATTGAGGCGAGCAAGGCACCGCTGTTGTGTACCGTCACATTTACATTGGGTTGGGATGGAACCACTGCAGCGCAAAGGGTCGCCAATCCAAAGACGAATAGAGTGCCGCCGAACCAGGCAAGCTGCACCTGCCCTGTGGCAGCAAAAGCCCGTGCCGCCAGGTAAGTGGCCAGGAAGCACACGAAAGACACGAAAACTATGTTGAACAGGCTGAGCGACCAGGTCGAATTGTAAACGCCACTGATATGGAAAACTTGAACGAGCAAAACTGCCAGCAACACCAGGAACAGAACGGCTACTCCGACCATCGTCGCGGAAAGCGACGCGAAGCTGGTGCGAGTGTTTCGTGGGATTTCAGGCGTCTCCATAGGGAGACGCATGTTAGCACAGTTGGTCAAAAGTGTAAAGGTTGAGAAACTGGCGGTGTCTGTACCAAGGCTTCGGAAAGCATTATTCAATGCAAAGCCAAACTTGTGGTGAGCGCGACCAGGACGAAGGCGGTTATGAGCACGTACCTGGCGTCTCTCTTCCAGGCAAAGTACATGGCTGATACGATGACCCTAACAAAAGGAGTCAAGATCAACGTAGCTACGTAACCTGTATCCGTGATAGTTAGATTGTATCGAGGCTGTGGTTTTGCAGGATAACGCCTAGCCTTTGATTACTCCGATGGGCCTGGCTTTGACTACCTTGGTCGAGATGCCGGCGGCATCGGTCACGTGCACGACCTCGGCGACATCCTTGTAGGCTGACGATGCCTCCTCGGCCAGGCCGGAGATGCTCGCCGTTTTAACGGCGATCCCCTTGGCTGCCAGCTCGGCGAGTATATCGGAGCCGCGGGCGCTTCTCTTGGCTGCGGAGCGGCTCTGAACCCTGCCTGCGCCGTGGCAGGTGGAGCCGAAGGTCTCCTGCATAGCCCTCTCGGTTCCTACGGCAACGTAGGAGTAGCGGCCCATGTCTCCGGGGATGAGCACCGGCTGCCCGACCTTGCGGTACGC
>Ga0315279_10003804_pt1 | contig 20698 bp, 18 predicted proteins | sample YL17G06_20_MG_FD_203694 | JGI IMG/M metagenome (GOLD analysis project Ga0315279, IMG submission 203694) | Sediment microbial communities from Yellowstone Lake, YNP, Wyoming, USA - YL17G06_20 | ecosystem: Environmental > Aquatic > Freshwater > Lake > Sediment | place: USA: Wyoming | collected... | reverse complement strand
TGCCCTCGCCTCGGCATCGCCCGCACCGGTTCGAATGGAGGCAGCTTGATCCCCCTCCGCAAAAAAGGCTTGACACTTAAGAGAGAATCTACCCGCTGAGGAGTAGAGCGTGAATCCTCGCAAACTGCTCAAGAAGGCGCTGTCCTCTCCTGCGAATCTCCACTTTGAGGAAGCCTGCGCTCTCGCCCGTGCATTTGGATTCCGTCTATCGCGGGTAAGCGGGAGTCACCACATCTTTGCTCATCAAAACGTACGGGAGCTCGTGAACCTCCAGGAGGTCGGAGGCAAGGCGAAGCCCTACCAAGTTAAACAGTTGCTCGACCTCGTTGAGCGGTATAATCTGTCTTTAGGCGGTGAGGAATGAGGGACTACCACATGAACATTTTCTTCAGCGAAGAAGACGGCGGATACATCGCCGACATCCCCGATCTTCCCCACTGCGCCGCTTTTGGCGAAACGCCGGAGCAGGCTTTGGCCGAAGTTCTTAAGGCCAAGGCTGCCTGGATCGAAGCTGCCAGAGCCGAAGGCAAGCCAGTCCCTCCACCTACTTTCAGGCCAGTGATTTATCAAGTCTCCAAAGTCCCAGCCTGACTCCTCGCTCCACGGGACGCGCGTGACCGCGCGCTGGGGAGCTGCGACGTTCGCCCGCCGCGGAGGGTTACGGGTTGGTGCATCTCATCTCTTCCATTCCATATCCAGAAGGGGCTCCTGCGGCCGTCGGGGCCGTCGCCGCCGATGGGGGACAGCGAGATTGGGCCTGCGGCATTCGCCGTGAGAGCCAGATGATCTGTCTCGAGTTCCTCAAGATTCGATGACCGTCCCCGTTCCGAATCGAGCGCCGCAAGACAGCGGCAAATTGCGTGGTCACTCCACGTGCCGACCTGAAGGTCGGCGCTACGGCGTCCCGATCAAATCTGGACAGGTTCCGCCGCCTCTACATCAAACTCCCCAACTACCAGAAGGACCGGGCCGTTGACAGCTAGGGAACGTTGGGGATATCGTTAAGCGTACCTCTGGAGGTTCCGTGTATGGCAAAGGTTCCCGCGATCATTCCGATCACCGACCTTCGACAGGACGCCGCCGCCGCCTTGAAGCACGTCAAGTCATCCAGGCAACCTGTCGTCATTACGCAACGGGGAAGGGCCGCGGCGGTTCTTCTGAGCATGGAAGCCTACGAGCGCAGCGAACACGAGCGCCAACTTCTACATCTCCTGGCACGCGGCGAACAAGAAATCACCGCTGGGAGGGGATTCGATCTGGATGAGGTCTTAGCTGAGGCGGACACTCTTCTAGCCGGTGGCCCAAAGTGAAACTCCGGTTCACACCCTCCGGACGAATCCAGTTTCTCCAGGCGGTGTCCTATATTCTGCAGGACAATCCGCAGGCAGCCATCCAGTTCCGGAAGAAAGCTGAGCGCGCACTCCGCCGCCTGACGCGGTTTCCGGAGTCCGGCCGGCTCATTCCGGAGTTTCCCGATCTTCCTTTTCGTGAGGTGATTGTTCCGCCCTATCGTTTTTTCTACCGTCGTGAGAACAGGACCATCTGGGTGGTCGCATGCTGGCATGGAGCACCGTTGCCAACGGAACCAATGCGGGAAAAGGACGGCTAACAAACCGCTCGACCCGCCGACCGCCTTCGGCGCCCGCTCGTCAGCGGTCTGTTCGGCCGTCAGGGCTTGTTACGAACTGGCGCATCTCATCTCTTCCATTGCATACCCGGAAGGGGCTTGGGCGGCCGTAGCACGGGCGTCTCGCCCGTGAAGCACGGCCGAGACCCACGGCACGCCGGGCCGGGCGGCCGTGCCACAGGAGAGGCTCACGGCCAAGATGGCCGTGCCACGGCGCGCCAGATGAACACCTGTCAAGACGAAGCTATCAGCAGTCAGCCGTCAGCAAGCTGAAAGCTGATAGCTGACCGCTGACAGCTTGAACGAATCAGACGGTCGAGCGAATCCACTGGAACCCGGCGTGGCTTGCTGGGGAGGGCCTCGAGGAGCAGTGAAGACTGCGGGCGGCTAGTGTTGGTTCGCCCCAATGACTTTCGCCCACCCGGTATTTCAGAAACCCTTGTGTTCCGTCCGGGTGATGATCTCGTTCTGCAGGGCCTCAGTCAAATCGCAGAAATAGTCGCTGTAACCGGCGACGCGCACGATGAGGTCACGATATTTCTCCGGGTTGGCTTGGGCGGCCCGCAGGGTTTCCGCCGTCACCACGTTGAACTGCACGTGGTGGCCATCCAGTTTGAAATACGCTCGCACCAGGTGCGCCAGGTTGTTGATTCCACCTTCTCCCTCAAGAAGTTGGGGTGTGAACTTCTGATTCAGCAGAGTGCCGCCGGTGCGGGCGTGGTCGATATGAGCCGCGGACTTCAGCACGGAAGTCGGGCCGTTATGATCAGCGCCTTGAACTGGGGAGATCCCTTCGGACAGGGGCTCCCAGGCCCGCCGCCCATCCGGAGTCGCGCCTGTAACCGCGCCAAAGTAGACATGGCAGGTTGTGGATAAGTAGTTCACTCGGTAATAGCCGTTTTTGGTATTCTTTCTTCCGTTCACCTCATCGTAAAAGGCGTTGAACAAGTCCACGACGATCCTGTCGGCATAGTGGTCGTCGTTGCCGTATTTGGGTGTCTTGTTCCAAAGCAGAAGGCGCGTCGCTTCCTTTCCCTCAAAATTACGGGCGAGTGCTTCGAGCAGCTCCTTCATGGACAGACGCCTTTGATCGAAAACGTGGTAACGAATGGCGGCGAGGCTGTCGGCACAGCTTGCCGGGCCGACGGCCATGAGGTAAGTGGTGTTATAGCGAGGCCCGCCGTCGTTGTAATCCTTTCCCTTGCTGATGCAGTCCTCGACCACTACCGAAAGGAAAGGGGCGGGCATGTGTTGCGCGTACAACCTCTCTATCACGTTGTTGCCCTTAACCTTGATGTCAATGAAGTGATGTAATTGCTGGCGATAGGCAGTGAACAGCTCAGCGTACGAGGAGAATTCCGTTGGCTCCCCGGTCTCGATCCCGATCTTCTTGCCGGTTCGGGGATCCAGGCCGTTGTGGAGCGTGATTTCGAGGACCTTGGTCAGGTTGAAGTAACCCGTGAGAATATAGGCTTCTTTGCCGAACGCTCCCGTTTCCACGCAGCCTGAGGTGCCGCCGGCCCGAGCATCCTCGATGGATTTCCCTTGCCTGATCAGCTCCTCCACCACCACGTCGGCGTTGAACATCGACGGCTGACCCCAGCCCTTGCGGACGATCTCAATCCCTCGCTTGAGGAAGCGGTCAGGACTCTTCTTGCTGAGTTGGAGATTCGAGGAGGGCTGCACCAGCCGCATTTCGTCAATGACGTCCAAGAGCAGGTAAGTGAGCTCGTTGACGCCGTCCGAGCCGTCTGGCCTTAGTCCCCCCAGGTTGATATTGGCGAAATCGGTATAGGTGGCGCTTTCCGCCGCCGTCACTCCGACCTTGGGGGGCGCAGGTTGATTGTTGAACTTCACCCAGAGGCACTGCAAGAGTTCCCGGGCGGACTCGCGAGTAAGTGTGCCTTCCTCGAGGCCGCGCTTGTAGAACGGGTACAAATGCTGGTCGAGCCGGCCCGGGCAGAAAGAATCCCAAGTGTTCAGCTCCGTGACGACCCCCAGGTGAATGAACCAGTACGCTTGCAACGCCTCCCAGAAATGGCGTGGTGCGTGGGCCGGAACGTGGCGGCACACGTCCGCAATCTGCTCGAGCTCCGCTCTTCGGCGCGGGTTAGATTCGTTGGCTGCCATTGCCCGCGCCTTCTCGGCATGGCGTTCAGCAAAGCGCATCATAGCCTCGGCCGCAACAGCCATGGCTTTCAGCTCTTCTTGCTTGCGGAAGGCTTCCGGGTCGTTGAAAAAGTCGAGCCGCTCGCAGGCCGCCGCGATTTCGGCTCGCAAATCCAGCAGTCCCTTGCGGTAGATAACGTCCCCCAGCACCGTATGGCCGGGAGCTCGTTGCTCCATAAACTCGGTGTAAATGCCGGCCTCATAGGCGTCCTTCCACTCCGAAGACATCTCCTGGAAGAGCAGGTCTCGCATCGACCGGCCTCGCCAGAATGGAATGATGTGGTCCCGCTGGGCGATCCGGGCCTCTTCAGGCACCGCGTAGGGGATTTTCGGTCGCGAATCGAGAATCTCGAAGTCCTCGAGGCTGTGACAGCACAGCTCCGGATAGGTTGGTGTCGCCCGGGGACTGGGGCCGCGTTCCCCAACGATCAGCTCGTCATCACCGAGGTAAATGGTCTTGTGCTCCATCAAATGCTGCAACGCACGTGCCCGGAGCATCGGCGTCGAGGCAATGCGCGCACCACGATAGAAATCCGTGAGGAGAGCTGCCCGTTCGATGGACAGCCACGGTTTTGTCTCTAGACTCTGCTCACGCAGCTTGGCGATGCGTTCGTTCATCTTAGTCCCCCCAAGGTGACCACAAAACCTTTTCGCTCAAACTGCTGCGCGATTCGCTGGAGGCGATCGGGCAAGGGCGGCTCGAGTTCTGGCAGACGGTATCCCATCCCCAAGCGTACGTACTTATCGATGCCGATGCGATGGTACGGAAGCAGGTGGACATCCAAGAGGCGAAGACTCGCGAGGAATTCCGTCATCTGGTCGACGTCCTCCGGTCCATCATTGACGCCAGGGATTACCGGAAAGCGGATGATGACCGTACTTCCGCCTTGGGCAAGCGCCTCCAAATTCTCCAGGATTGAGTCGTTAGGGACGCCGACGTATTTCTCATGCTTGACGGGATCAAAGAGCTTGAAATCGTACAAGAACATTCCCGCTTTCCCGCTCAGGTGGCGCAGCAGATGCCTGTCGGCAAAACCACAGGTATCCACAACCGTGTGGATACGCCTTTCGGCGCAAGCGTCGAGAAGCGCCTCGAGGAATAAAGGCTGTAACAAGGGTTCGCCCCCGGAGAAAGTCACGCCTCCGCCTGACTCGTCGTAAAAAATCAGATCCTTCTCGATTTCCTCCAACACTTCTGTCACCGTCATCCAGTGCCCTGCGAGTTCCCTGGCTCGCGCGGGGCAGACCCGAGCGCAGGCGCCGCAGGCGCGGCAAGCAGGCGTCGTGTGGAAACCATCCTCAACCTTGACGATTGCGCCATGTGGGCAGACTTGGATGCACTCGCCACACCTCCGGCAGCGCTCTCGAAAAATCATCAGGCTGGGTTTTGGACTCCGGCCCTCGGGATTGTGGCACCACCAGCAGGAAAGCGGACAGCCTTTGAAAAACACCGTGGTCCGAATACCCGGCCCGTCGTGCACCGAGTAGCGCCTGATATCGAAAACCAGGCCAGTGACCACAGTCGCCGGCTGACTGCTGCTGGGCACTATCTGGGTTTGCATGTTCACTGAAGCCGGGCCAAGACTCGAACGGCAAGCTGCCGGCAGTCCTCACATGGGCTCAAGCTATCGACCGCCTTGGGCAACTGTTACCTCGCCGCTTTTCCGATCAAACTCAATCCCGCGCTTCGTTGCGGCGACGCTACCGCACCACCTCACAATCTACCATACCGCTTCGACCCGTCAAGCGCACCTTGTGGACCCCGATCCGTCGATAAAGGGAGCGACCGCGCCACCGGCGCGGCCTGACCCGCCGCGGCGGACACCACACGCTCCAAGACACGCGGGTCGTGGTATGCTGATCTTAGCCGGTAGGGCAAAGAAGAAGTTCTGATTCAAAGAAGGCGCACAATGCAACGCATAGCGATCCCCATCCTCGGATCCCTCTTTCTTGCTTTGGCGGGCATGGGTGGTTTTCCCAACCACACCCAAGCGCCAAGGCCAGCCGCTGCGCCCGCGATTCCGAGGACCTGGAGCGATGCGGGGACGGCCACCCTCGAAGTGCGCTTGGCCGATTCCGTGGGCTCGCCTGAGCACATTGCCCCAGTCCATGTCGAGATCTTTCGCCGACTTCCGGCCGAACTCCGTGCGGAGCTCTCCCTCCAGATGGCAATGGCACGGCACTATCGGGCTGTCGGCGATGGAAGAGACGCAGTGCGGTGGCGCTCTGCCATCATGGTGAACGATCCATCCAATGATGCTGCTCAGCAGGAGGCGAATCTCTTTGTTGGCTCCACAACGGATCAAGATTTTTCCAATGGGAATACCCAACCGTACTCGAAAGCTCGAGATCTCGCGGTCGACGCCCGGCTCCGTGAAGGATATTTCGAGGTCCCACAGTCAGGCGTCTGGAAAAGGCTCTATATCGCCGGAGTTAATCTTAGTCCTGGGCTCCCCGGGCACTTCGCAACCGAAGCTCCTACCAGCCGCGAGACCTACCTCGAATGGTTCGCGGAGATCGGGTCTATGGGCGCGGATACTATCCGTGTGTATACGCTTCTTCCACCCGCCTTTTACCAGGCTCTGTGGGAGTATGACACGTCCCATCCTCGTCATCCGTTATACCTGTTTCAGGAAATCTGGTTTGATGACCCGCCTCAAAGTGATCTCTTTAACCAGGCGTTTACAGCCAGCTTCGTGAATGAGTTGAAGGGTGTTATCGACGCCGTCCACGGGCAGGCTGATATTCCGGTCCGACCCGGCCATGCAGGAGGAACATATACGGCGGATGTGTCCCCATACGTTTTGGGCTGGCTTATTGGGCGGGAGATCCAGCCGCACGTCGTCGTTATCACCGATCAGAACAGCCCTGGAACCCAATCCTTCCAGGGCCGATATTTGAGGGTAGCCCAGGGAAGTCCGTCGGAAGTGTGGCTTGCGAAGATGTGCGACCAGGCGGTTGAATTTGAGGTTTCCAGATTCAGCGTGGAAAGGCCGGTTGCCTTCGTCAATTGGCCTCCCCTTGATCCATTGACGCACCCCAGCGCTGCCCCAGTGAGAGACGAGTATTGGACGCTCCAGAAACCGGGACTTGCGCTTGCCCCGTTGCCCTTCGGCGTGCCTGAGAGTGACGACGGGGTGTCGCTCGATGAGGAGCACATTTCGCCTCAACCTGAATATAAAGCGGGCTACTTTGCGCTTTACCACGTCTACCCCTACAACCCGGATTTCATTTTCCTCGACCCAGCATATCGGCAAGCAAGAGACAAGCAAGGATTCAACAGCTATTGGGGCTACCTCGTTGACTTGAAAAGACACTTCCGCGATATCCCAATTGTGATTGGCGAATACGGTCTTTCCACCAGTGGCGGGACCGCTCATATTACGCCCAGCGGCTGGAACCATGGTGGCTTGAGCGAGGAACAGCAAGCCGAAGGCCTCATGCGCTTTACTACTAATATCAAGGACGCTGGTTATGCGGGTGGATTAGTGTTCGAGTGGATTGACGAATGGTGGAAACATACCTGGATAGCGAGCAATTTCGAGAAGCCATTCGAGCGCACGGTACTCTGGCATAACGACCTCGATCCCGAGCAGTTTTTTGGCCTTATAAAGTTCGTTCCACCCGAGCCGCTCTCGTACGTTCCCATAGCGACACACGGCTCGGCAGCCCAAACAACCAACACAGGCCTGCAATCGGGGGAACCGCCGCGGGTTATGGAAATCCACGCGGCCCACGATCCGTCGGCGCTTTATCTCCATCTATTACTGGATCGCACGGCGCAAAGGGAGATTGACTGGTCCACAGACCGGTACGTGATCGCCCTCAATACTTGCGATGCTCCGTGTGGAGCGGAACAACTCCCGGTGCCCGGTAAATTACGCGTCGCCGAAGGGGCGAACTTTGTCGTGGATCTCCGAGGTCCCGAGGCCAGTCGGCTACTGATAGCAGGTAATTACAATCCTTGGCGGGAAATGGCCGTCGGCCCCGCCGCCAAGACAAGAATCGGCATTCCTCGAAGCATGATGATAGCTTTAGCCCCCGACGCCAGCTTCGAGCATGAAGTTGTGGAAACCAACGAGCTGCGATTCGCTTCGGACGGAACAAGGTTCCCAGAAGTTAATACCGATCGCAGTGTTCTGAGGTATGGCAATATTGAACGTGGAGGGTCGGATTATTCCTCTCTTGGGCAGTGGTATTATGACCGGTCGGTAGCGCGCATTAGCTTACGGCTGTCTTGGGGCTTGCTATTGGCGCTAGATCCCTCCGAAGGCCTCGTCTTTTGGGGGACGGACAATAACGGCAACCCCACAGGCAAGATTTCCCGTTCCATTCAGATAGTGCTGGTGTCTTACGCAGTCTCGGACGATATGCAAGCGAGAGTGCCAGCGCAAATCATGGCGACATCCATTTCTGGTAACGTGTTATCTAAAGGCTGGTCGATACCTTGGCCAACCTGGTTCTCGGTCAAATATCAATCCGCATTCAAGAAGAGCTATCACGAACTCAGTAAGAGCTTTCGCGAATTGACCGGGTATGGAATGGTCGGTGAGGGGGCACATGACTGACCGGAATTTCAGGCTGGAGGATCGTCGAGTAGCTCAACTATTCCGCTTCGCCGTCGCAGATCCGGACGTGCGACTTTCCTGCATCAAATGTGGTGCAGCACATTTGATGGGTTACGTAGTCTCCGCACGTACGTGGTCAGGAGGATTAAGAAGCGCGTTGAAAGAAACTTCCCGAGCTTGATCGCGCAACCTCAGCGTCTCAAAGTCCTCGATCGTCTCCCCAGCCGCCTGTTGGGCGCTGATCAGAACAAAGTTAGTGCTGGAGGTTCACCGGATCTGAGCCGCACGTTCGATAAGGCGCTTCTGTTGCGGCGTAATCCTGGCCTCCAGGCGCTCCAGCTTCCTGGATCGCCGCTGAACCTTGTGTGCCTCACGGGGTGCCATGGGATCTCCTCTCCGAAACAAGTAATGTACGGCGGGATGGCGCACATATCAGCGAGTTTGTACGGAACACCTGCCTTAGGCATCCATTAGCCGGTCGCTTGTTACGAGCTGAGGTGCGTACGCGGGATAAAGCGAGCAGCCTCGAGTCTGCCTGCAGCAGGCAGGCCAAGGCCGCCCCAAGGGGCGGCCCTACATAACATGCAAGATGATTGCGAATGGATCTTTGCCCGATGCTATAATGCGGCGGCATTTAACCATGCAATAAAGCCCTTGAAAGCTTAGCTTAACCGCAAAACCCGTGTGACGTGGAGACGGGTCGATTCGGGAGGTGCGAGTGCAAACGAACAAGGTCAAGGTGAAGCTGAAGGCTGGTGAGCGTGTCTATGGTACATCGCTGTCGGACTGCCTGGATCCCGAAATGGCCGTGATTCTCGCGAGCGCGGGACTCGATTTCTTCTTCGTAGACACCGAACATTCCACAGCCAGTTACTCTCAGGTTCAGGCCTTATGCCGTGCGGCGCGAGCCGCCGGAATCGTGCCGCTGGCACGCGTTACCCAAGACGAACCCTACCTCATATCGCGAATGGCTGACGTTGGACCCATGGGAATTATCGTGCCAAGAGTCCACTCCCCTGCGGCTGGGAGGGCGGCGATTGAAGCGCTGAAATTCCCTCCGCTCGGACGACGCGGGTTTGGTTTGCGCAGCATCATCACAGACCTGCAAGGGAAGCTTGCCCCAGAAGAGGTGGATTCCTGCAATCGCGAAACGCTGATGGTTCTCATGATCGAGAGTAAGGAGGGGCTGGCCCACGTGGAGGAAATTGCGTCGCTCGAAGGTGTGGATGTTCTCTTCATAGGGCCATACGACCTCACCCTTGCCATGGGCATCTTGGAACAATTCGACGACCCTCGTTTCTGGGGCGCAGTCGACTCGGTTGTAAGAGCGTGTGAGAAAGCGCACATAGCGGCGGGCATCCAAACTGGGAGCATGCCGATTTTGCTCAAAGCGCGAGACCGAGGAATTCGTTTTCTTTTGTACGGCAGCGATGTCGAAATTCTCCTCGCCGGATACAAACAAGCCATCAAGGAGCTCAAGCCTGAGACGACAATTCGGTGAAAGCCGCATCGGACGGCATGCGTTTAGGAGAATGACACCCTAATTGGCGTGCCCCTGTGAAGACGCCTGACGGCAACCGCCGTCACGCGCGCTTTCGCTCAATGCGGGACAGAACACTAGAACGTGGCAATCGGATTGATAGGTGATCCTGTCCCTCCTTCGACGGGCAGAGGAGAAGCAGTCAACAGGAATTCCCGGCGATTACGACTTGCCGCTGCCTGGCTGAGTGATTCCAGATCACAGTTGTCGATAATGGGCGTCCCCATCGCAAATAGAGTCAGCAGGTGAACTGGCAGTCTTACCCCCTCAGCTCCCGAGGGCATCACATCTAAGGCGAGATCGCTGGCCAGAATGGCCACGTCTCGTTTCTTGAACCACGGAACACTCGAGGCGTGCAATCCTGCGGAATCACTTTCAACGTTCCACTCTCCTTCGGCTTCCCATCTTGCCCAATGTCCCGTGCGGATGAAAACCGCATCTCCCGTCTCCACCTTGACCTTTGTCTCTTCCTCCCAACGGTCCAGGTCTTCCGGGAAGATGGCCTTGGCGCCGGTCAGGTACTTCAATCCCCAGAGCTTTGGGAAGTCCATCAAAACGCCGCGGGTAAGGATCCCATCTTTGGCGTTGATGATCGACAACCTGGAGGCGCCCTTTTCGGTTACCTCCTGCTGAGAAAAACCGTTGAACATCCGGCCCTTGTAGAACATGTGACAAAGCGCATCGATGTGGGTCTGGGTGAAACCATGATATTGCGTCAGGTAAGCGTCTGTGGCGCTGTCTGCATCCTGGCGCTGACCAGTTTGGATCATAGTGTGTTGGAAGGGCGGTGAATCGTGAACTTTCGTCTTGATCGCATTGCGTGCCAGCGAGATCGACACGCCCTCCTTCACCACCCTGGCGGCCTGAAGGCGCTTTGCCGGAGTGATTAAATTCAGCGTGCCGAGTTCATCGTCCTTACCCCAGCGGCCCCAATTCGACACCGCGTCAATCATCCCTTCGAAATCATTCAGCGTAAGTGTAGGCTTCTGCAAAGGACTCCTCCCTTCGAGTGCTCTCCCCACTCTTTTACCACGGCCTATATTAGCCCGTGTGTGATGCAAGGTCTTCCTGTTTCTGCACCAGTTTACCGATTGACCTGGCAAATTCTACGACGTATATATTTGGATCTCTATGTCTCACCCGTTTCCGTAAAGCCGCACTGGCGGCCTGACCGGCTGGACTGGGCGCAGTGGCAAAGAGTCTGCTCAACGGCGCGCGGGCGACAACCATGGAGTCCGCTTCAAACAGTGTGGAGGCCGTGGGTCGGAGGTGATAGCTCATGCGGGCAGCAATCATGCGTCAGGTAGCAAGGCCTCTAGAAATAGAAGATGTCCCCCTGCCTGAAATCGGTCCCGATGAAGTCCTGGTTGAGACTCGGTGCTGCGGCATATGCGGTACAGACTTGCACATTATGGACGGGTTTGGCTACGTTCCACCCTTGCCCCACATCCTGGGCCACGAGCCGTCCGGGGTAGTTGCGGCGGTCGGGAACAGGGTCACAGGTTTCCGTGCGGGCGATCGGGTTGTGCCTCACCTGTTTTTCAGTTGCGGCGAATGCTACCACTGCCGCGTGGGGAGCCAACAGCAGTGCATCGACCTTCGGGGGATTCTGGGTGTGTTGTGCCCAGGGGCGTTTGCCGAATACTTCAAGGCGCCCGCCGCAAACCTCTTCAAGCTTCCCGAGAACATTCCGTTTGATCAAGGCGGCCTCGTGGCTGATGCTGTAATTACTTCCGTCCATGCTTTCAAGCGGAGTGGCTTGCGCCTGGGCGACAAAGCCGTGGTTATCGGCGCCGGGGGTATCGGTCTGACTTTGCTCCAGCTCCTGTGTGCTGCGGGTGTCTCCGCCATCGCGGTCGACCGGTCCGACACCAGCCTTGAGGTCGCTCGAAAGCTCGGCGCAGCCCTTACATTGAAGGCGGCGAGCGAACACGCAGCCGCACAGATAAAGGAGTTTACGGGCGGCATCGGTGTGCGCTGCGTTATCGATTGCGTCGGGAACACCGATACGCTGCGAGCTGGAGCCAGCTACGTTATGCGTGGGGGACGAATTGTGGTGATCGGCGAGGGACACGACACCCCGCCGACAAGCACCATCGAAATCGCCCAAAAAGAGCTCGAAATCATGGGGTCGCGCAATGGAACGCGCCAGGATATGGTTGAGGCGATCCATCTGCTGGAAAGCGGCGTGGTGGAGCCCCAAATCGCCCGCCGTTTTTCACTCGCAGAAATAAACGCTGCCTTCGACTTCGTGCGCCGTGGCGCGACGGGGCGTGTAATCGTTACGGTCAGACCATAAGCGAATTCGCTAGTGCCGTTCCAACTTGATTCGCCGATGCTCTGCACTTCGGCTCTGCCGAAAGAGGCTCAAGGCCTGCCGGAGAGCGCGTAGTCGGAAGAAGTCGGAACGGTACTGGCTTGAGGAGGTGGGCATGGAAAAGTTGGTGATCACCGTTACTTGCGATTGTACGATGTCGTACCCGCGAAATCCTTACAACCCGCAGGGTGTCGAAGCCCTTGCTGCCGAGTACATACGCTCGGTCGATGCCGGGGCTTCCATTTGCCACTTGCATGGGCCTTACACGGTTGACGAGGAAATACGAGCCGATGGCACAAAGCTTTCGGACCTTGATATCCCGGGATGGTTAAGATTAAACACACTCATTACCGATAAGGTAAAGCCAATCATTCAGTACGGGATCGCCAATGGGCGTTTCCCGCAGCGGGTCGAGCTCATGAAACAGCGTCCGGATATGATGTCGATCTGCTTCAATGCCCACGACGAGTGCTTTCAGCCGGATCCCGACTACCCGCCCGTGGAGCTTTACGGCATTCACGATCGTGGTGAACTCGAGGACTATTGCCGTCTGACGAAGCAACATGGCGTCAAGCCTGAAGTTGAATCGTTTCACTACGGCGCCATCTGGAATGCGCAGCGCATGGTTCAGAAAGGTATTCTAGATTTGCCCGTCTGGACCACGTTTTTCCTGGGATGGCCTGGAGGCTGCTGGACCCCCTCCACGGTCAAGGCCTTGCAATACATGCATGATCACAAACCGGAGCATTTCAATTACAGCGTCAGCGACATGGACCCTCCCACCCATTGGCAAGTGCTTACCCAAAGCATTTTGCTCGGCGGCCACATCCGCGTGGGCATGGAGGACAGCCCTTACCTGGATAATAAGGGGACACTCGCCCGCAGCAACGCCGAGTTGGTGGAAAAGGCAGTCCGCCTCGCGCGTGAGCTCGGCCGGGAGGTTGCCTCGCCTGAGGAAGCCAGAAAAATAGTGGGGCTTGGTCAGTAGGCCTCTTTGCCACACCGGCACACAATCGGCCGACGGTACGGAAGATGTGCCCGATGGATAACGGGCGCATATGCTGCCCGCATACGATCCCAAGCGGCAACTGCCCCGTGTTGCCCAAGATGGACGCGACTAAGGCGCTTGGATCAAAGCCGTTTTGATAGGCTCGATGCATCCGACCATCACTGCATCCTCGCCGTACTTTTGTAGAAGTCGCTTGCGGATTGGTTCAAGAAAAGAAGCAATCGCGGCGTAGCTGGTAAATGGCGAATTCCCGCCTAACACTCTTTTCAGAATCGACATGCAATCACTAAACCGCTTGTCAGCCTCGTATATAGGCGACCGCCAGATGCCGATGTTGATCATTTTTTCCCAACCCGTTTCCTGGTTCCAGGCCAGCAGTGCATCCAGATAACCTTCCAGCAATTGCTCACATTCCTCCCTGTTGGTTTTCGCGGCCAGCGCGCTCAGGAAGCGTTGGCGCGTGGCGCGAATCCTGAGTTGGGAGATGAGATCTTTGGCCACCTCGCGATGGCCAGGAAAGAGTTTTCGACCGATGACCCCAGGGCGGCCGAGCTTGCCTCGCTCAGTTAAACCCTCGAGACGATTCAAAACTGCGTCGACCTTCTGGGCGTCGGTTTCTTCTAGCGCCAGATAGCAGTCGGCGATGAGTTCCTTGTGTTCAGGATACAAATGCCCCGCAAGCTCCAGGAGCACCCTGCGCTGGCTCGTCTGGCGGTATTCGTAATCCCAAGCGGATGACAGAAAGTAATAGGTGCGCGCAAGCTGCAAAAGCGGAGCCTGATTGTTTCCCATCAAGCCCCTGGCTTCCGGATAGTCGTCGAACACATCAAGAACTTTTCGAACTGGATCGAAAGTCACATTGGTGGACGGGAATGAGGGTTCGTTTTCAATGGCCCCGTAAGGCAAAAAGACAGTTTTTCCAAGCACGGCCTCGGCTTGAGAAGACTGCAGGTAGGGCGAAAGTCCCGCGATGAGCCACCAAGGCTCAGGCACATCCCTCTTGAAGGCCCGGATAGTCTCCTTCATGAAGGCCACGTCGCTGGCGTCGGGATTCTGCGCGGTCCAATCATATTGTGCAACCACAGATTCCGTCGAGCTGAAGAATTTATGTCGCCCCCAGCCCAGCCACATCCAGTCGATCAGCTTAGCTTGGGAACCATGCACGTTATGCTTGTCGAGCAGCGCTCTGGCCCCCTGGAAGATCTTGGTTTGATCGCTGAGGGGGCTTTGGGGCCATCCGCCTGGATCTGAGTCAATCATCCCAAACCCGTCGGCATTGTTCACAATCCGGTACAGCGCTTCAAACGACTTCATGATCTTCTCGAACTGCTGCGGGTCCGCAGGGTTCATGTCCTGCTGGCACTGATTCACCCAGTAGGCACGTGACCTGGGATCCCGCGAATTGCAGTTTGACGTAGCCACCCTGTTCGCGCTGTGCATGATCCAAACTTCCATACCGCGCTGCTTCTGGGCGTAATCAACGACCTGGCGGACTTCCTTGAGATACGCCTCGTCCTCCCCTGAAAGGGGTACCGGCATGATTTCCATGAACGGCCACAGAAAAAACAGATTACCCCCCAGCAACCAAACAATGTCGATGAATTGCTTCCAATCTTTCTCACGCCATGCGCGGAAGGCATAAGGGTAATTGCACGGCCAGCCGTTCAGGTGGATGCCTCGCGTCGCAAACCGTGGCTTGCTTTCGACATCCAAAGTCCCACCGAGATAAGCCGACTGATGTTCGGCCTGCAAAATTTTCATGAAATTGGCCAAACCGTAGTTCGTTCCTTCGGGATTCACTCCCGTTACGATCACCCGAGTCTTGCCATCCTTTACGATGGACTTTATGAGAAATCCCTCCTTCCCAAGATCCTTACCCTCTAAGGCATCTGGGGCCATTTGCTGGCTCAACTTCTTTCCGACCACGATCAGGGATTTCGCCTTGGCGTTGGGAAATAGTTCAACAGGGGTCTCGACCCCGGTTATCTCTTTCAGATAGCCCGCTAAATCCTTGGCAGCGTACTGAACATAGGAAGGCTCGCTGCCGTCGAATACGATCACGCTTTGGTTCAATAAAATCTTGTCGCTGGTGGTGGGCACTCCCGCAGGGACCTTGGCTCGTAAAGGAAACTCCCTGGCGAACAGACTCGCTACGCTCGAGTTCCCAAAGAAAGGGAAAACGGCCGTCATCCCCATCTTGAGGACTGCTTGCCGCCGGCTCACTTTTGTCTCTCGTGTCATCCAAGGCCTCCTCGTTCCCGCTAAGATACGAGAGCGGCTCTCCAAACAACAAAGCAAGTGCTAACCAAAGACATTTGAACTTTCGCGCAGTACGGAACAGGTCCACAGTCGAAGGTCAAAAGTCGAAAGCAAACCCAAAGGGATACGTGCACGGCGGATCGGGGTTCGGTGTTCCAGAATGAAAATGCCTCACCTTTGCCGGGAGCCGTTCTTGGAAATCTGCCGCGGGTGGCAAGACACGTGAGCCTAGCGACCTGCCCTACATTATTGTTGACAATGAGCAACTCGACGCGAACCCCCTCACCCGTCCCGGCAAGCCGGGACACCCTCTCCCCCAAGGGGGAGAGGGCTGTGTATTTTGCTCCACACTCTCCTTTTCCTCGCACTCTCCCCTCGCCCCCTTTGGGGAGAGGGCTGTGTATTTTGCTCCACACTCTCCTTTTCCTCGTACTCTCCCCTCGCCCCCTTTGGGGAGAGGGGCCGGAGGTGAGGGGGTCGACTCAATATCTTCACTGTCAAAAATTACGTAGGACAGGGCGCTAGCTAACTGGTCATTCCCCAGGGTCAGTTGCCGGAAGCAGGGTGTGCCATCCGATCCCCAACGACTCAGCGCAACGGCACATCTCGTACCAAGTCTTCTCGTCGATGGGAATGCCCTCAAGTCGGCGGCTTTCTGCGGTGCGAAACTCCGGTTCGCCGGGCAACAGCACCTCGCTGAATCCATCTGCCGGTGGGCTTGACTTCAAATAGCTCCTCATTCGTTCTATCAGTGCGTGGAATTGGGCTGCCGGTATGAATGCGGATATGTCGATTACCAAGAAGGCAACACCGTTACCCGGTCGCTCCACTGCGATGTCATGGCCCGCCAATGCGCCACCCAGAATCTCAACCAGCAGAGACAGCGCGTAGCCACGATAACCGATTTCCCGTCCGAAGGGGAGGATTGAACCCATGGGAGGCCCATAGAAGTCGGAGGGATTAATGCTTGGCACACCTTGCGCGTCAACTATCCATCCATCGGGCAACGTTTTCCCTTGATCGCGATATAGCCGGATCTTCCCTTCCGGAGCCGCCGAAGTCGAAAAATCGGCGATAATCGCCGGGCCAACATTGGTAGGGACCGCGAAGGAGATCGGGTTCGTCCCCAGCCTCCCTGCGCGCCCTCCCCACGGAAGTACGAAATGCCCGTGCCGGGGAGAGTTACATACGCCCATAGCAAACAAACCGTTCTCGGCAGCGAACTGCGTGTAGGCGCCGAGTCGCCCCGCATGTCCGCACCGCTCAGTGACCACGCATGCCGTGTGGTGTTCCTGGGCCTTTCTGATCGCGACTTCCATGGCGCGCTGAGCTGTCACCATCCCGAAATTCCACGCCCCATCTACTACGGCAGTCGTATCAGTTTCCCTGCGTATAGTTATGGGCGCACCCGGAACTATCGCCTGTTCGCGGATGTCTTGGACATACTGCGAGATCCGCATCACGCCGTGAGAGTCCACCCCCATGAGGTTAGCCGTTACCAGGTGATCGGCCACAATTGCAGCCTCGACGGCCGGGGCGCCGCAAGCCTTGAACACCTCGACGGCGAATTCCTTTAGAGCCGCGGCTTGAATTCTGGGCACTTTACTCCTATCTCATTTCTTCTCCCCGTCCCTCTCAGGCGCCCTGGCACCCCCCAAATTCAAATGCAGTATTTCCTCATCGCTGAAAAGAGGCAGGGGACGTAGGGAAAGTCCGCCATCCACCACAAGCTCACAGCCGGTTGTGTAGGGGCTTAGCCGATCTGAAAGCAGAAGAACCGCAGCAGAACCACATTCGTCGGGTTGGCCAGGCCGGCGCAAAGGAATGCTTGACTTGAGGATCTCTTCCTGGCGAGGGGGGATTGGCGCGGTCAACGTTGTTCGGAAATAGCCGGGGGTGAGCATGTTCACGCGGATACCGTAAGGAGCCAGCTCTATGGCCAAGGTTTCCATATACATCTTGAGGCCCATCTTGGAGATCCGATAGGAGGCCTCTCGGTACGCGGGACAGAATCGCACCGTGGACCCGGTGATCAGGATGCTTCCCGACCGCCTGGGAATCATATGGCGACTTACTTCGCGACAGGCCCACACGCAGGCAGAGAGATTGGTGTTAATAGTCCGGTAGTACGCCTCGCTGGTGATTTGCGTGATGGGCTCATGCCAAGCCCAGGCGGCATTATTTATGTAGAGGTCCAGCCCGTCCAGCAGCTCGATGGCTTGGCGCACCATGGCGACCGCTGACGTCTCGCTGCTGACATCGAGCCTCAAGAAAGCGGCCATGCCACTCAGCCTCTGGAGCTCTTCAATGGCCTCAGGGACTGGATCGAGGCCGGCCGCTACGATATGCACACCCTCGCGCGCCAACGCCCTGGCGATTCCGAATCCAATCCCGGTAGCACCGCCCGTGATCAGGCACTTCCTTCCCGTTAGTCCAGTCTCCATGATCATTAACCCTCAAGGTTGGTATCGCGACCCATCTTCTATACCGAGGTCAACCCGGAAGTCCGAGATACTCGCAAGCGCGCCTTACCTGGGGAATGCTCTGTTGCGCTGCATACGTTGGCAGAGGATTGCCGTAGAGGTCGAGGGTCAGGGTTCCGTCGAAGCGGATGGCCCGAAAAGCCTCTAAAACCGCCTGCAGATCCATGCGTCCCGTTCCTGGCGCGTAGTGAAGTTCCGAGGTCTGCTGGTCAGAATCCGAAAAGTGGATATGGCGAATCCGGGAACCAAGAGTGTGGACGGCAGCCACATAGTCATGGGGCCGCCCAACCCCAAAGTGGCAACAATCGTACAATATTCCGAAATGCGGAGATTCCAAGCTGTCGTAGAGTTTGATTAACAGGCTGAGGTTCATGCCCACGGTAAAAGGATGTGGCTCCGCCAAGAACCGGGCGCCTGATTGCTCCGCCAACTTGATTGCAGTTCGAAAAAGTTCGATGAGTGGCGGAAGAAGACGACTCTCGCAGTCGAGGTCGGTATACCCCTTAGGGCGCACGCCCTCCCAAATCAGCACATCCCGCACGCCGAGGGAGAGGGCAAAGTCGAGATCGCGCTTGAGCCCGTATAATGTGGTCTCCAGTTCTTGGTCCGATCCGAAGGGTTGGAAATACGGCTCGCCCACGGCGTTGAAGCCGCCCATTTCTATGCCTATTTCCCGGCAGAACTTGAGAAATTCCTGACGAAGCGTCTCCGTCTTGACCCGCTTGAGGTGATGCTTCCACATTTCTACACGGGTGAACCCAATACGGCGCATCAACCGCAGGGCATCGTCCAAGGGATAGTCTTCAAAAGTGATCGAGCTTCCCCAAATCATATACACCTCGCTGCAGCACAAGATCGAGAGCTCTGGCTCTGTGCCTCCACTTCAACAGATGATGCACCAGATGTTGCGCCGCTTCCAAGATTCAGAACCAATCACTCTGGATGACACCAGCTAAAAGGGAGAAAGTCGGAGAGTCGATTTAGCTGAACGTGCTCTTCCCTGCTCTCCCGGTCTCTTGGCCCCAAGCGCTACAAAGATTTCTATCCGGCTGCTTTAGCGGTTAGCCTTTATATGACCCCCGGCGCACCTTGTCAAGCCACGGGCTCCGCGAAGAGACGTGGAAGAGCCGCAGGTCTGAAAAGCGAGACCTGCGCTACGAACCCCCGTGCGGTTCACCAGACCGCGCTGCACCGGAAACTTTGTTGGAGTATTGCCTGCGGAGGCGATAAGGTGTATATCGTCGGTGAGCCGGCAAGTAAAAATGGAAGCAGCGGCTGTATGCTGTCGACAGATATTATTCCCTGCATTAGGGCGATTGCGGCGCACTCTTCTCGAAAGCTGGGAGCCCCTCAACCGGCCAGTGCGCGAAACGCTTGCGAGGCGACCGCGGCCACATGCATGCCGATGCTGCTTATTCGCGCTTAACAAAGCGCATTAATTACCCGAATGCCGAGCAAGCCTTCCCGAGGAGTCGTTATATGCGCAAGAGCACGAGCCTTTCGTGTGTTGTTACATTTTTGCTATTGGGGGGTGCGACTTTTTGCCAATCAGCGGATAAGTCGCCGACGCTAAGAATCGTCCGAAGTCATGATGCAGCGCCGCCCATTCGTTTTGCAGTTGGAGAATTGGCCAAGTACCTCAAACTGATGGGCAATCCGAAGCCGACAGTGCTCGAGAGCCCCCAAGAAGGCGACATCTACGTCGGGACCCTTCCCAGCAACGCCTCTGCCGAACTGAAGCGAGCAATCGAGACGACCGTGGGTGACAATCCCGACAGCTTTGTCATACGTACGCTCGGCGACGCGTTAATCATTTATGGTGGTTCAGCCCGGGCCAACGTTTATGGAACTTATCAGTATCTGGAAACGCTCGGCGTTCGGTGGTATTTCCCTGGGCCGGAGAACGAATTTGTTCCTCGCGCCCCGGCAAGGCTGCGGGGGTACGACATCAAGCAATCGCCTGCGTTTCGGAAGCGGGGCCTCATTGTTTTTTCCACTACGCCCGGTTTCGACAAGCTTGTGGACTATGCGGCCAAAATGAAACTTAACACCATTGGCCTCCATGCAATCCCGTTCGGCCCGCAATCTGCTGACGTCGGCTTGGCGGATGCACAAAAAGTGGCTGAACCTCGCGGATTGACCGTCGAAATTGAACGTCACCTGTTCGGCGAGAGCCACTGCCCTGACGATATGTTGGCACTGCAGCGTGAAAAGAAGATTCTGACTGAGTACGTCTCTGCGTTGCCTCCCGCCATGAATGACTTTTTCTTGTGGCCGGCGGACAAATACCTTTCTCCGTGCAACTCGCCGGCATTCCGCGACTACTCGGTCTCAGACCTCGTGATCTCCTTCGCAAACCAGATGGTTACCACTCTGCGCGCGACGCGCCCGCAAGCGCGCTTCGCTTATCCATCCTATCTGAGCACCTGGGAGCCGCCTAAACACGAGAAACCCGCGCCGGGAGTCATCCTCGAGTGGGCGCCGATGTTCCAGTCGTTTGCTCATAGCCTGGATGATCCCGCGTCCTCCACGAACATGGAATATCGCCGGGACTTTGAGGCTCTATTAAAGCTGTTCGGGCCAGAGAACTCCAAGGTCTTGGGGTACTGGTTAGATGACACGCTTTTTAGCAGGACTTTCTACGGGCACCTCCCGTACATTCCCGAAGCGCTGAAGAGCGATCTCACCTATTATCACCGCATGGGCGTCCCTGCGGTCACCACCTT
>Ga0315279_10003803_pt1 | contig 20700 bp, 15 predicted proteins | sample YL17G06_20_MG_FD_203694 | JGI IMG/M metagenome (GOLD analysis project Ga0315279, IMG submission 203694) | Sediment microbial communities from Yellowstone Lake, YNP, Wyoming, USA - YL17G06_20 | ecosystem: Environmental > Aquatic > Freshwater > Lake > Sediment | place: USA: Wyoming | collected... | reverse complement strand
CTTACATCGGCTTCGGCGCGCACCTGGCGACGACAGTGGGAACGGGGACGTGGCAGGTGTGGGGCGTCAGGCAACTGGCGATGGGAGCGGCGTTTACCGTAGGCCTGATGCTGGTGGTGATCGCGGGGTCGGAGCTATTCACGGGCAACAACCTGATGAGTGTGTCGCTCTGCTCGGGGCGGATTGGGATGGGGGGGCTGATGCGGAACTGGGTGGTGGTGTATGTGGGCAACCTGGTCGGCTCGCTGCTGTTGGCGGTGATCGTAGCCAGGTACTCGGGCCTGCTGGCCGGAGCTACCGGAGGGACAGCGATCAAGATCGCGGCGTTGAAGACGAACGCGGCCAACCCAGGGATGCTCAATCACAACCTGGCGTTCTTTATGCGCGCGATCGGGTGCAACTGGCTGGTGTGTCTGGCGGTGATGCTGGCGATGTCAGCAAGGGATATCAGTGGGAAGATACTCGGCATCTTTTTCCCGATCATGGCCTTCGTGGCCTCCGGATTCGAGCACTCGGTGGCGAACATGTACTTCATCCCGGCGGGGATCTTCGCGAAGAGCTCCGAGGCGGCTCGCACCGCCTCGGAGCTGACCAGCCAGCAGTTGGCGGCGCTGAACTGGAGCGGGATGTGGACCCAGAACCTGATCGCGGTTACGCTGGGGAACATCGTGGGAGGGGCGATCTTCGTTGGTGTGATTTACTTCCTGGCCCACGTGTGCGGAACGGAAGTGTGCGGGAGGCGCGAGCCGCAGGCGGGGCCGAACCAGCGGCCCTAGCTGACCTCGCCGCTCAGATAGGCCTGGGTGCGGGGATCGCGGGGGTGCCCGAAGACCTCCTCTGCCGGTCCGTGCTCGACCAGTTCCCCCAGGTAGAGAAAGACCACGTAGTCGGCCAGTCGCCGCGCCTGTCGTAGGATGTGGGTCACCAGCACCACCGTGTAGTCGCCCCTCAGCTCGATTAGCCGCTTCTCCACCAACTGCGCGGAGAGCGGGTCGAGGGCGGAGGTCGGCTCATCCCCGAGCAGCACTTCCGGCTCCACCGCCAACGCCCGCGCCAGGCAAAGGCGCTGCTGCTGTCCGACCGACAGCTTGGCGGCGGGCTTGCGCAGCCTGGCCCTGACCTCCTCCCACAGGCTGCTGGCGCGCAGGCATCGCTCCACGATCTGGTCGAGCTGCCTCCGGTCTCTCGTCCCATGCAGGCGAGGGCCGTAGGCGACGTTGTCGTAGATGGACATGGGGAGCGGGTAGGGCTTCTGCGCCAGGTAGCCGGTCTTCTTGCGGAGGGCGAGGAGGTCGGCGGAGGGGTCGAGGATGTTGGCTCCGTCAATGAGCACGGAGCCGGAGACGCGGGCCCCTTCCGTAAGGTCAATCAGGCGATTGCAGCAGCGAAGCAAGGTGGTCTTGCCGCATCCCGAGGGGCCGATGATAACGGTGATCTGCCCGTCGGGGAGGTCAACGCTCACATCCCGAAGGGCGGGGTGCCCATCGTAGGTCACATTCAGATTGCGGATGCTGATGTGCGGCATAGTGATCCCGGATCCCTATCTCTGAACGTAGGCCTGGTGTCTTCTCGCCAGCAGCCGGGCGCCGATGCTGAGCAGCAGGACCATCACCAGGAGGATGGCGCCGCAGGCATAAGCGCGCTGCCGGACCTTCTCAAGATGCGTGCCGCTCAGGAAGAAGACGGCGAGCGGCAGGGAGGCGACCTGCTCGGTGAGGGAAGAGGGAAGGTTGTCGGTGTAGCCGGCAGTGAAAAGCACCGAGGCGGCGTCTCCGATCCCCCGGCCGAAGGCCAGCAAGACGGCGGTCAGCAGCCCTGGGAGAGCGTGTCTCCACACCACCCGGGCGGCGGTTTCCAGGCGGGTGGCGCCCAGGGCGTAGGAGCTCTCCTTCAGCTCGACCGGCACCATCTTCACCACCTCCTGCATGGCGCGCGCCATGATGGGCAGCTCCACCAGGCAGAGGGCGATGATGCCGCCGAGGAGGGATGCGCGCAGGCCCACGTAGCGCATGATGACGAAGACGAAGACGCCGTACACGATGGAGGGAATGCCCCACATCACATCGAGCGAGAGCTGTGTCAGGGCGGCGAGCCGGGAGCCGCCGCCGTACTCCTTCTGGAGGAAGAACACGATGGGCAGGCTGAGCAGCAACGCGGCGGCGGTGGCGCCGAAGGCGAGGCAAAGGGAGCCGGTGATGGCGTTGAGCACACCCCCTTCTCCACCCAGGTAGAAGCCGCCCCTGGGAATCTGGGTGATCATCTCCAGGGTGAGGGCCGGCAGCCCTCGCACCAGCACCGTCAGCACCACCCACCCCAGGCTGGCGGCGAGCACGCCGAGGGAGAGGAGCATGAGCGCCTTGAACGCCGCCTCCTCAACCCGCTGCCGGTCCATCTAGGCCATCCTCCTCTCGACCGCGCGCAGAACGAAGGTGGCGAGGACATTGAAGACGAGCACCACCACCAGCAGGAGAAGGGCGGCGAACATGAGCGCGGAGTCGTAGAGCGGGATGCTCATCATCTCTCCGAAGTTGTTGGCGATCAGCGCAGGCAGCGTCTGGGCCGGATCGAGAAGCGAGTGCGGTTGGGCGTAGCCGTTGCCCGCCACCATCAGCACCGCCATGGTCTCTCCGAAGGCGCGGGAGAAGCCGAGGATGGTGGCGGCGAACACGCCGGGGAAGGCGGCCCTGAGCACAACATGCTTGGTGGTCTGCCAACGAGTGGCGCCCAGGGAGAGAGAAGCCTCCCTCACCTCCAAAGGCACTTTCCTGAGCACCTCCTCGGTGACGGAGACGATGATCGGGAACACCATCACCGCCAGCACGATGCCCGCGGCGAGCACGCTGTAGCCCATGGTGAAGGAGCCCAGGCGGGTGCCCAGCTTGCTGACCAGGGGGACTATGCCCAACACGCCCCAGAGACCGAACACCACCGGAGGGATGCCAGCGAGCATGTCGAGCAGTGGTTTGGCGGCGGCGCGGACACGGCTGGTGGCATACTCGGAGAGGTAGATGGCGCCGAGCAGGCAGACGGGGATGGCGAAGGCCATCGCCAGACCGCTCACCCAGAGCGTGCCGATGATGAAGGGATAGAAGCCGAAGTCCCCTCGGGAAGGCCGCCAGGAGGAGGAGAGCAGCAAGCGCCCGATAGGAGTGGTGGCGAGGATGGGGCGCGACTTCAGCACCAGGGCGACGGCGATGCCGAAGGCGAGCAGGAGGCAGGAGAGGGCGATCGCCCCCATCACGGCGGCGGCGGCACGATCTCGGAAGCCCCTGCTCATGAGCGCGGCCCCGGCCGATCACCCAACCTTCTTGATGGCGGCGGTGAGCTTCTGCTTGGGGAGCTCGATGTAGCCGGCCTGGTCAACGTACTTCTGCCCGTCGCGCAAGATCCAGAGGAGGAAGTCGCGCACCAGCCCCTTGGGCTTGCCTTTGGTGAGCAGGTTGAGGTCGCGCGCCGGCGGAGAGGGATAGACCCCGTCGGCGATGGCGCGCTTGACCTCCTCGCGGTTTCGGTAGAAGCCCTCGCCCTGATCCACTTTGCCGTTGCCGTTGATGTCTATGGGCACGACCATGAGCCCTGACACGGGCTTGCCGGTGTTGGCGTCGTAGGCGTAGTTGAGGTTGTTGTAGCCGAGGCCGAGCCGGTCGCGCTGAAGAGCCTCGGCGACTCCCGGGTCGCCGTAGACGGCGATCCCGGCGAGATCCTCCTGCTTGCCGCCCAGGTACTTCGCCCAAGTCTCCGCCGCGCCGCAGGCATCGGAGCGCGTGTAGACGCGGACCTGATCGCCCGTACCGGCGCGCCCGCTGACCTCACCCCAGGTGAGGGGCTTGCCCCCGATCCAGAGGGCGAGGAAGGTCTCTCGCTTCACACCCTGGGTCCTCAAGCTCCCGGCGACGGGATTGGCGGCATTGGCGGTGGGGAGGACCGCATCCTTCACCACCGGAACCCAGAAGCCGCCCTTTTTCTCCTCCTCGGGATGGATGTCGCGGGAGATCATCCCGATGTCCACCATCCCGCCCAGCACGTCCGTGGCGCCCTTGCCGGCCCCGCCGGCGGAGACGTCAATGCGGACGTTGGGATGGAGCTTGTGAAACTCCTCCGCCCAGCGGACCATCATGGGATAGAGCGCCCACGCCCCCGAAACGCGGATAGCCCCGCTCAGTTCCTTGCGCGGGGCCGCGTTCGCCGCCTCTGGAGGCGGACAGAGACCACCAGCAACGACCAGCACGAAGCCAACTGCGAACAGCATCACCGCACGACGGCTCTTGCTCATCTGGCCTATCCTCAGTACGATCTGCTCGGACTACACTCCCGTAGGAGTGTACACTCCTACGGGAGTGTAGTCAATACCCCCATCCCCGGGAAGGCGGAGCCACCAGCAACCCAGGCCCCAGGACAGGACTCCGACACGCCAGAGCGGAAACTAGGCTCAACTTGGGCGACGGCAGCCAGGGAGGGACCGGTGATGCCGGAGATAGTCTACCTGAACGGGGAGTTCGTACCACCGGACCAGGCGGTGATCCCGATCAACGACCGGGGGTTTCTCTTCGGCGACTCCGTGTACGAAGTGGTGAGGAGCTACCGCGGCCGGCTCTTTGCCCTGGATCGGCACCTGGCGCGGCTGGCCCGGAGCCTCCGCGAGGTGGACATGGGCCGCCCCGACGTCGAGGAAATCCGTTCCGCCACCGAGGAGGCCTTCGCTCGCAGCGGGTTCCCGGACGCCCTCGTATACATCCAGATCACACGCGGGGCCGCCCCGCGGAGACACGCCTACCCCAGCGACCTGCGCCCCACGGTGCTGGTGCATGTGCGGGACGCAGGGCCGCTCTTCCACAAGAACATGTACGACGGGGTGGCGGTGATCACCGCGCCGGACACCCGCTGGCGCCGGTGTGACATCAAGTCAACCAACCTCTTGCCCAATATTCTGGCGCGGACCAAAGCGCAGAACCAGGGAGCCTACGAGGCGATCCTGGTGGACGAGCAGGGGTATGTCACCGAGGCCACCTCCGCCAGCGTCTTGTGCGTGGAGAAGGGCCTGCTGGTGACACGGCCCGCCGGCCCGGAGATCCTGCCCAGCATCACCCGCGAGGTCGTCATCGAGCTGGCCCAGGAGGCCGGGATCCCGGTGCGCGAGGAGCCGGTCGCCGTAGACAGGCTGAAGAAGGCGGAGGAGGTGTTCCTTGCGGGCACCGGAGACGAGATATGTCCGGTGATCGCGCTCGATGGGGCGCCCATTGGCGGCGGAGAACCGGGAGCCGTCACCAAGCGTTTGCTCTCCGCCTTCCTGGCGCGCGTCGGCGCCGTCGATCCGTCGGAGGAGCGACCCGGAACATGATCGCGGTGATGGACTCCGGCATCGGGGGAACGCTGATTGCCGAGGAAGTGAGGAAGCTACTTCCCGGCGTGGAGGTGTACTACTATAGGGACAGCGAGCACTTCCCCTATGGCGACAGGTCACCCGAGGAAGTGGTCCGCATCATTGACGAGAACGGCGGGCTGCTGGTGGCGAAGGGAGCGAAGCTGATCGTGCTCGCCTGCAACTCCGCCTCGGTGGTCTCCCTCGCCCACTTACGCAGGAAGTACCAGGTCCCCTTTGTCGGCGTTGTGCCCGCCGTCAAACCCGCCGCGGCGATGACGAAGACGAAGCAGATCGCCGTCTTCGGCACCGCCCTCACCTCCAGCAGCGCCGCGCTCGACGACCTGATCGAGAGGTTCTGCCAGGGAGTCACCGTCCACAAGGTCGTGTTCGAGCACCTGGCGGAGGCGATTGAGTGGGGGCGCCTCGACGAGGCCCGCAGCCTCGTGGCGGAGAAGTGGCGACAGTATCGGCACCTCGGCATTGACGTGGTGGTGCTGGGCTGCACACACTATACTCTGGTCAAGCGTGAGATCGAGCAGACCGTGGGACCCGGCGTCACCGTCATTGACTCCAACGACGCCGTGGCGCGCCAGGTGAAGAGAGTCTGGAACAAGCTGATGGAGGAAAGCAAGCATGACCCTGACTTATCCTCGTAGCCTCGGCCGCACTCTGGACGCAGTGAACGACGCGCTCTTCTTCGCTCGCACGCTCACAAAGGCCGATCGTCTGGCCGCGGCGCGGTGGATCGCGCGCCGCCAGGGAATGCCGGGATCGTACGCCAGCATGTTCGCACCGACGGAGGCGGACTTCGCCAGCGGCATCCGCGTCTTCACCGGCGAGCGCCTCAGCACGCGCGCGGGAACCGCGCACATCCTGGGCGAGGAAGCGATCCGGGCGCTGATCCTGCTGGATGTCTCCGACCGGGCGGTGAAGGCGGCGCTGGCGCGTGCCCAGGAGGGCATGAACGCGCGCCTGCGCGACGCCGAGGCGAGCGGACACCAGGTCGGCCGCTACTGCTGTGGCATCTGCTCGGCCGCCTACTGGCGGACACTGACGGTGGGAGGGCTGGAGAATGCAGAAGAGCGCCTGGCGCTAGGGATGAGGGATCTCAGGCAATCCCGCACCGGCGACGGCAAGTGGCGACCGTTCCCGTTCTGGTACACTGTGCTGGCGTTGAGCGGTGTCGAACTGCCGGGAGCCTCGCGGGAGTTGAGACACGCGGCCCCGGTGTGCGAGAGATACCTCCGCCGCGCCGCGGGGGGCGACGCCTACGCCGGGCGGAGACGAGCTCTGGCCGAACAGGTGCTGGCAAGGCTCTACCGAGTGTCGCCGAAAGAAGTAACGGCGACACTCGGATAGACCAGGCTGTAGAGCCCTACAGCCCACTCGAAGCGTTACTTCGATGTGCGACGCGCTATAGATCCGCCTCCGCATTTCGTACCCGCCCTGCCGGGAGGAGAAGGAGTTCGAGCCCCCCTGTCGAACATCCGTTCCCATGGGCGAGGACAGGGGCAAACCGGAGGGTAGCCTCACCGTCGGCGACCTGGTCTCCATCTCCCGCGCGCCCGCGGTGGTGTCGCTGGCGGACCTGGAGGCGCTCAGGGGCAGACTGTCCGCAGGAGAGGACGGCAGTCCTCAACTTGCGGACTTGCTTGTCGGCTACCACCTCGGAGACCCCGACACCAAGGCCGCCTTCGACGCCCTCCTCCGCTCCCTGGGCAGACCGGAGCGCCGCGGCGACGCCTTCATCGTGCAGGGCGTGTACGGTTCCGGCAAGTCCCACCTGCTGGCCGCACTGGCGCTTCTCTGCGGCCACCCGGCGGAGGCCTGGCCGGTATTTCTGCGCGCACACCCGGAGTATCAGCACACCTCCGCCAGCTTCACCCGGCCCAGACTGCTGGTCGCGGTCCCGCTTGACGAGTACCCGCCCCGCACCCACTCCCTGGAACACATCGTGCTGTCCGCGCTTGAGAAGGAGCTGGCCCGTCGCCACGGCATCCGCGTCGCCCTCACCGAGGAGTCGCACCTCCTCGACCTTGTAGACCGCTATGTAGTTCCACAAGCTGCCCCCGAATTGCAGGAGACGGCGCAGGCCGAGACCGGCACGCCATGGAGGTCGCTGCGCGAGGATTCGCCCGAGCAGGCCGCGCGGGTCGCACTGACCTTCATCGAGCAGTCAGGCTTCCCCCTCGACTGGCGCCGGTCTCGCGCCGAAGCCTGGGGCGCGCTGCGCCGGGCGCTGGAACAACATGACATTGACGGACCGGTGCTGCTGTTGGATGAGCTGAGCATGTTCCTTGCAGGAAAGGACCTGCCCTCCCTCAATGCAGACGCCTCCTTCCTGCAGTACCTGGCTCAGCGGAGTGGGGCCGAGCGCTGCTGGCTGGTCTGCGTCACTCAGCGCGGGCTGGAGGAGGTGGGCGACATTGACCGGCGCACCCTCCGCCAGATGCGAGATCGCTTTCGCCCGCCCTTCACTCTGGATCTGTCCGAGCTGGGCTGGATAGTGGAGCACCGCTTGGCCCAGAAGCGGGATGGAGACGGGCTCCACGCTTGTGCCAGCCGGCTCCACGCACAGCTGGGCGAGGATGCCTGCTTCACGCCCGAGGAGATCGAGCGGACCTACCCCCTCAACCCGCTCTGCCTCTCCGCGCTCCAGCGCGCCGCCGAGGCGCACCTCTCGCGGACCCGCAGCATCATCAGGATGCTTCAGGAGGCCGCCCATGAGCGGGGCTGGCTCGAGCTACCGGCCAGTCGTCTGCTCACGCCGGATGCCGCCTTTGACTTGGTCCGAGACGAGACCGCAGACTCCCCCGCCGGACAGCGCCACCTCCATGCCCATGAACTGGTGGAGGCAAACGCGGCGCGCATCCTCCCGGGCCGTGAGCCGCAGCTCCTCTCGGTGATGAAGACCCTCCTGCTCCTCAGCCTTGCCGGACTGAGATGGACCCCAGTGGAGATCCGCAGCAGCCTGGTGGGATGTCGGGAGGACTCTCTGTGGCGAGAGCCCGAAGCGGTGGAGGAGGCTCTGGGTGCGCTCTACCGCTGGGGCGCCTATGTCGAGCGGTCCTGGTCGGAGCGGGATCAGGCCCATGCCTACTTCGTGGACGTATCCTCCGACGCCTCCGAGCGCATCAGACAGCGGATCAATGAGCTGGTGGGCGAGTTCCGGGATGCGGATCCGCGGGTGGCGCGGGCCGCGCTGGCCGCCTGCCACGAGCCGGGGTTTCCGCTCGCCGGGCTGGAGGAGCCGCGCGGCTTTGCCGTTGATTGGTGGAACGCAAGGCGACTGGTCTCCGCAGTCTGCCGCGATGTCGAGGGCCTCACCTCCTCCGAGGTCGGCAACCTGCTCGGCCTCCTCGCCTCCCCCGAGACCAGGGATGACGGCCGCCTGTTCGTAGCCATGCCAGCCACAGACACGAGCGGCCAGGAGAAGCACTGGCAGACGATCGGCGTCGGTTTGGGCGAGCGATTCGCTCCCGCCGTGCTGGGCTGGTTCCCGGCCTCTCTCACGGAGGATGAGTGGCTGCAGCTCGCGGAGCACGCGGCCCTCGCCCGCATGGTGGCCGATCGCACCTTCGCCGGGCGCCGGGAGGCGGAGCTCCGCCAGAAGCTGCGAGAGCGCTGGCTGGAGTCGGAGGCGTTCACCCGGCAGATCGTGCCGCGCGCCTACTACCGCGGCCGCATCGTGGATCTCAAGGGAGCGCTCGCCGTCGAGCCCGAGCGGCTGGGGGGCATGGCGGGGCAATGGGAGGAGGTCCTCGCCGCCGCTTTCTCCGGAGCCTTTCGCTACCTCTTTCCCAGGTTCCCGTCCGTGGCGCCGGAGAGGAAGCTCGCCGGAAGAGCGCAGACCAACCAGATCATTGACCAGTTCATCCGCCCCGGCCAGGCCTCTCTGCCGCCGGCCTCGGCGCTCGAAGCACACCTGCGGGCCTACGCCGCGCCGCTGGGGCTGGTGGAGGGGGACGGGCGGGAGCCTCGGCTCGCGCTCAATAACGCCGAGCTGGTGACCGCGGCTATCGCCGCCGCTCCCCCGGCCTCCGAGAGAGAGGAGGTCGCTCCCGAACACGCCATTCGCTTTCTCGATCTCGCCGGCAAGCTGGCGAAGAGCGAGTGGGGCCTGATCAGGGAGCAGAGCGAGCTGCTGATTGCCGCGCTGATCCGCACCGGCCATCTGGTGGCCCTCGATGCCTTCCTGCAGCCGACCCGTCTGGATGCCATCGCCGCGCCGCTCGCCGACAACCTCCCCTACGTGATGAGAGGCCGGCCCCTCACCGGCGCGGCGGCGCACGCCGCCTCCTGCCTCTGGTCGGCCGCCACCGGCGCAGAGGCGCCCGCGTGGGACCTGCCGACCCAGGAGCGGGCCTGGGGCGACCTGCTCGCCTGGGCGCGCCGGCTCACGGGCGCGGCCGCCGACCGCCGCGCCGCCATCGCCCGCGCCGCCGAGACGTTCGGCCATCCCCCTGAGAGTTGGTCGTTCGCCGCCTCCGCGCTGGCGCGCGCGGAAGCGGTGGCGGAGGCGGTGGACGGAACGCACACCTCGCGGCAAGGCCTGGCCGATCTGGTGAAGCCGATCTCCAGACTGCCCGGCGGCGTGGAGGAGTCGGCCAGGCAACTCGCCACCTGGCGCGCGTGCGAGCTGTTCCTGGAGCAGGGACTGCAGGAGGCCGCGGCGTTGTCTGGCTCGCTCACCGACTCCCGTGTCAGGTGTCCCGGCGGCTCGCTCCTCGCCCGGCAGCGGCAGGAGGCAACCGACGCCTTCTTTTCCCCCGAGAAGCTGATCGCTGACACTGGTTCGGTCTGCGCCACCGCGCGGCGCTTCCTCGAGGCCTACCGCAAGCACTACCTCGCCTGGCACGGACAGGTCCACGCAGCCCATCGGTTCGGCCCCTTGGCGCGCCTCCGCCAGTCGGACACCATGGAGGCGGCGCGCCGCCTCGGCGCCGCGGGCCTCCGCACCGACGAGGTGAGCGTGTTGGACGCCGCGCTAGCCGGCGCGCTCGCCCGGCGCTGCCTGGTGGGCGATCCGCTGCCTGAGGGAAGTGTGGTGTGCCCGTCTTGCGCGCTGCAATTGGGAGAGGAGTTGCCGCTGCCAGATGCCGATGAGAGCGAGGCCCGCGTTGGCGAGCTTCTCACGAAGCAGACCGCTGAGCTGAGAGAACACGAGGGGCTGCTGCGGAGAAGGTTGGAGGGGTGTGGGGAGGAAAGCGTGAGGGAGGTAATGGCGAAGCTGCTGGAGGCGGCCTGTTGTAGGGCGGGCGTGCCTGCGCCCGCCGGACAGGTTGCCACTGCCCTCGCCGATGACGTCGTCCTGTGGATCCGCCACCAGCTCGGCCAGCCGAAGGCGAAGCGCCGTGCGCTCGCCGACCTGGAACAGACCCTGCGCGGCCAGGAGACAGCTAAGCGTCAGGTGGTAGGACAGGTGGAGGACTGGTTGGCGGCCGCAGATGACGAGATCGTGGAGATCGTGTAAGGTCAGGCCGATCAGAATCCCCAATCCGGCCTCGGCGTCGGCAGCCTCAATACCTCGTCCACCTTGCGGAGCAGGTCCGGGGGTGCGCTCAGCTCATCGGTCACCGCCAGGCTGCCGGCCGGAAGCACCCCCAGCCACAGGCGGGTGAACGCGTTTACGGTGGTGGTGAGTGTGGGAAGGGAGGGATCGCTTCCCGCGACGGCGCTGGACTCTGGCCCGAGCGTGACGACGTAGTCCCCGCCGCACCCGCGCCACCGCGACTCGCCCTCCACGTATCGCTCCACCGGATCAGTGAGAGACAGGTTGAACCGCACTTCCCCCCACGGCAGATGGGTGCCAGCCAAGCAGCCGGCCAGGTCCAGGATGCGCATCTGCCACCAAGCGTAGGCTCTGATGCTCGCCTCGAACTCCGATCTCTCGGTGGTCTCTTGGCGTGTGAACGGCTTGTCCAGCAGGTCCTGCATCTGGATGGATGGCGGCTCCCCCATCTTGACAAGGTGCACCTGGTCCCCGAGGGACTTGAGCAGCGCCATCAGTTCCAGGAACTGGTCCCCGCGCTGATACGCCATCCAGCATACAGTGTACGGGCCGCGCTCGACGTGCTCAGTCTCACACCAGAGATAATGTGAGAAGCCGCCCTCAGCTACGTCGTGGTAGCCCAGCCCGAAGCCGTTCGCTGACAGGAGCATGTTGGCCCTGGTCATCCCGGGTGAGGCGAGGCAACTGCGGCCGTGGCCTCCCGCGCGCGTTAGCCTGGCTGCGTGGGCGGCCTGCCAGTCGTCGGCGGTCATCCGACGCGGCACGCGGGGGCTCGCCTTCACCTTCAGCGACGCCGGGTCGAACGCGACCTCGTGCTCATAGCTCCCAGTGCCGAAGCCCACCCGGTTGTAGTAGCCCTGCTCGAACATGCCCAGCGCGGCGACCAAAGCGCCGGCCTCCGCGTTGTCCGCTAGCGCCTGCGCCATCAGCCTCCTGGGAAGGCCCTGCTTGCGGGCGATACGGCTGGTGGCGACGCTGGTGAGGACGGTGAGAGGCAGATCGTCCTGCAGGTGGCGCACCCCTCCCATCGCCGTCCCCACCGCACACTCCGGCTGTCCGTCCAGCTCGGCCACCCAGGAGATCCCGCTCCCGAACATCAGGTCGCAGGCCTCCTCACGGCCCTCCTTCCCCGGAGCGGCCGGCAGCCATCCCACTTCCCGCCAGATGCGGCGGACGGCCTCGCGATCTCGCTCTCGCTCGTAGCGTCGGAAGTGCATCACGCCTCCCAGCGCGAGCTAGTCAGCCTGCTCCACGGGCTTGTCGAACTGCATCACCGCGGTGATCGCGCCGCCCTCCGCCCAGGTCAGGTAGCACACGAACTCCTTCCCAATCGCCACGTTCAGCGTGTAGGCACTCGCCGAGCGCGCCCTCTCCACCACACGCTCCATCCCACCTCTCTCCGCGGCCGTGAACGGAGCGAACGCCAGACTGGCCGTCACCGTGCCGTCGGCATTCACCCGCGGGACCACCGACATCAGCACTTGCGGGAATCCCTTGTACACGGGGAAGGGGACGAACTCCTGCGCGAGGTTGGCGAGCTCGAGGCTGATACGAGTCGGTTTGGCCTCGCTGGGGAAGGAGAGCACAGCGGCCTCCTTGTCCGAGTAGGCGACACGCACCGTAAGGCCCGTGCCCCCCTCAGTTGTCGCCTCCAGCTTGCGCCACCCGGAATCCTCCGAGGGGGGCGCTGGGTAGACGCTGACGGTCATGGGAATCATAGGCGCCTGGTGATCGAGGAGAGCCAGGAACCCCCGCAATTCCGCCACGCTCTCGTTCGTACCCGCCACCAGCAGATAGTGGGAGCGCTGGCTGCCTGCGGTGATCAGCTTCACACCCTCTGGCAGAAAACTCCCCAGCGATCCGCCGGCACTCCCCGGCTCGGCAACTCGATCGGCCTGCCGCCCGATGAACTGAAAGCCTCCCCCGAGCACCGGCGCCACCTCTCCAGCCGACAGGTGCTTGAGCTTGATCATCTCGAAGGCGATGTCACCTTCCGCGGACCACGTCGGCGCCGCAGCCAGCAGCAGGCCAACGACCAACCACACCGCCACACAGCGCACCGCTCTCATCTCAGCCTCCCTTGCCTCGGTGGTAGTCAACCGACAGGAAGCCCGAATTGCTTAGCTATCTTGCGCCTGCTCTTCTCCTGAGCCAACGCCAGGCGGCTCATCGCCGCCCGGTTCAGCCACCTCTTCCGTAACCTCCGCGTGGTCCACCAGGAACTGCACCACCTTGCGATGGTAGAGCCGGATGGCGAGGCTGTTGAACTGCTCCGAGTCGGCGAGCTGCTTCTGGATCCGGTCCTCGGGCACGCTATCGCGCTCGGCGAGCCGGTGGACCTCCTGGTGGATGTCCTCATCATTCACCTCGACCTTCTCCCGCACCCCGATCTCATCCAACACCAGCGCCCGCCGGACGTCGTCTCGCACCTCGACTTCCAGGTCCGCACGCCAGTCCTCGAGGGAACGCCCGAGCCGGTTCAGGTGCTGGGCGAGGGAGAGGCCGCGCCGCGTTAGCTCTTCCTCTATCTCCGCCACTCGCCGGTCCATGGCGCGAGACACGAGGGCGGGTGGGATGTCCAGCCGGGCGGCCTCGCAGACCTGCCGGGTGAGGTCATTGCGCACCCCATCCTCGGCGATGGCGCGGCCGATCACCTCCAGATTGTCGCGAATCCGCTGGCGCAGCGCCTCCATCGTCTCCAGGTCGGAGACTTGCTTCGCGAAGGCGTCGTCCAGGTCCGGGAACTGCCTCCGCCGCGCGCTGGCCGCCTTCACCTGGTACACCACCGGCTTCCCGGCGTGCTCGGGGCCGAAGTGCTCGGGAGCGCTGGCCGTGGTGATCTCCTTCTCTTCGCCGACGCGCGCTCCCAGCAGCGCCTGGTTGAGCTCGGGGAACAACTCATCCACTCCCACCTCCAGTGGATAGCCGGAAGCGCTCGCCTGCTCCACTCTTTCCCCCTCCACGCTTCCCTCGTAGTCAACCAGCACCAGATCCCCCTTCTCGATTACCTCGTCGGCGGGCAGGTCAACGAACTTGGCATAACGCGACCGCAGCCGCCCGAGCTCCGCCTCCACCTCCGCGTCGGTGACCCGGGTGATGCGCCTGGTCACCTGCAGACCCTGATACCCGCCCAGCGTGATCTCCGGCCGCCTGGTGACGGTCGCTTTGAAGGTGAACTCTCCGTCATCGCTGATTTCAGCGTCCGCCAGGCGCGCCCGACCCACCGCCTTGATACCCGCCTTCTCCAGGGCCTGCTCGTAGGCCAGCTCGAGGAGATCATCCACGATCTCCTCCTTGAGCCTCTCCTGGTCTAGCTGCCGTTCCACCAGCGCGCGGGGCGCCTTGCCCTTGCGGAACCCAGGCAGGTTGAGGCGGCGCGTGAAGGTGGAGATGAGCCGCTCCCGGATCGGGTTCACATGGTCGGGCGAGACGCGCACGTCCAGCTCCACCTCGCCGCCGCCAAGCTCCTTGGTCTCGAACTCGACCTCCAACTGAGGGCCGGATGGTGCAGACACCTGCTACTCCTTCGCCATTATTGCTGTTCGCAGAATTGGATGATGGTCAAGCACGCTCTGGAGCCACTGTGTGGCTAGGCCCGCCAAGGGCGGGCCGCCATGGCGGTCCCCTTTTGGGGACTTAGCCATCTGAGTCTCGCCGTCACTCTATTCGGCGAGACTCAGTAAGCCGTGAACGCGCGGCTCCTGGGCCGCGGGAAGACGCATCTCTCCCCACACAGAGAACGCTCGGGCTGAACCGGGCGGCCGAGACTCATGTACCGCGGAGCGCAGCTGCGCTGCCTCCCTGGCTGAGATGCACGGCCCCTGGACCTGGAGCGGGAGAAGGGACTTGAACCCTCGACCCTCACCTTGGCAAGGTGACGCTCTACCACTGAGCTACTCCCGCCCGCCGTTCACCTACCCCCACGCCCGGGCCTCACTGGGCGAGGGGAGACTCGAACTCCCACGGCTTTCGCCACAGGATTCTAAGTCCTGCGCGTCTACCAGTTCCGCCACTCGCCCACAGCACTACCGCCGGGGCGCACGGAGGCGCCGCCTCGCCGGCTAAACGCGCGCAGTGCTCGCCACCTCGCCCGCCGCGGCGGGCGAGAAAGGCCGTGGGTGCGGCATCGCCGCACTGTGCGTGTATGATAGCCAGGGCGATCTGCGCTTGTCAAGGCGCGGCAGGGCACCCACACGCGGGCTCGCCCGCCGACTGCTCGGCGGGCGAGCCACTCTCGAGCGCTGGGGGCTTGAGGGCCGCTCAGCGCGATAGCCTCTTCTCCAGGCTAGCCCGGCTCGATGGTGAACGCCGGCTGGCGTGCCACGACATTGCCGCCAATGGTCACCACCAGCGTGTAGTCACCAGTGGCGAGACCAGCTGGAATGTCCCAGGAGATCGTCAGATACGGCACACCACCACTGGTGTCTACCGCATCTATGGCGGCCTGGATGTCAACCGCGTCCAAGGTGGCGGTCGCGGTCGGAGTCGGCGACTCAGGCCCGATCAGCTCGAAGGTCACGTCCAAGTCAGCCATGTCCGTGTCCAGCCGAGCCGCATCCAGGATCACGTAGGCATAGCCCGGATCATCGTCAGGGCCGCTCGCACTGCTGGTCCAACCGTCGTAGCTGGCAGCACCCGGATCCACTGCGGTGATCGCCGGTCCGCCCAGCAACACGGCGGTGCCAGTGGGCATGATGAAGCCCCGGTACACGAACACCGTCATCTGGTCACGGGTCACCGGCCAGGCCGGCATGTAGCTAGTCGGGGTATAGCCGGCCACCACGTGGTAGGTAACACAGTACTCGATCTCGTCGTAGGCCCAGAAGCCGACCGGCACATCATCGAAGGTCGCCGTCGCCGGGCCGCTAGGCACGACGATGCCGCCTTCCATCCCGCGCGCGACGTACACCGCCATCGCGTCTCGGTTGACGGTGAGGCCGGGTCCATAGTGTGTGGCATCGAAGCCCTGCACGATGCCAGCTCGCTGCAGCGCCTCAATCCAAGGCCAGGCCCACTGGCTTACCAGCACGTCAGCCGGGAAGATGCCCTCGTAGGCCGCCGTCGGCAGGTTCAGCGCACGCGCCATGTACACCGCCATCTGGTCGCGCGTCACCGTCAGCGTGGGCCGATAGTCGTTGCCTCCGAAGCCCGCCACTATCAGCGGAACCCGGCCGGCGCACTCCTCGACCCAGAATCGCGCCCAGGCGCCATCGGTGCCGGGCTGGCAGTCAAAGAACCGGCCCACCACGGTGGCAGTCGGGGCGATGTCCGTCGTGATCAGCATGTCGCTGTCCGCCAGAATCCAGTTGCAGTCCAGAGTGTCCCAGGCTGCAACCGTAGTCGGCGTCAGCGGTGTAGCATACAGCATGGTGGTAATGGGTGGCCCTACCACGTCGAACTCGAACAGGTAGGAACCGTCGGGCGCGACAGTAACACCCTCCACCGGAACACTCTCCAGGCCCCAGCGGTTTACTGGTACCGCAGTGGTCGTGGGCCCGTCTACCGAGACGAGCTCAAACTCGGGCTCTGTCCAATCGGTGTCTCCGGTGTTATCGGCATCTACCGAGGCCGCTACCGAGGCATCCCATTCGATTGCCGTCGGCAGGTCCTGGGCTGTTACCGTCCATCCGTCCGCCGCGAGGGCCGCCCCAGACAGGCTGACACACAGTGCTACCAACACTGCGGCCCACACGTACTTCATTTTCGACATACCTCGCCTCCTTGACAGGGTGGCAAATACAGCTTCAACACAGAGCTCTGCGAATGTGATACAACTTCGACGTTCCAGAGGTGAAGGAACGCCACCAACGAAACGTCACGACACTCCTCGGCTCATCACCTCCTCTCGACCTCGCGTCTCTGTCCGCGAGCGGTCTCGGCGGGCCCCTGGCCCTTCCGTTGTGTACCTAATCCCACAACCGACGGGACTTGGTCCGATGGACCACATCAGTCCCGGCCGTGAAGACTGTCTCAGAGTGCACTACTCGGATAAAGATGAACTATCTGCCTAGTTCGGAGGCCAGCCTTCACGGGAGCCGAAGCCGAGCGCGCTGCCCTGCGTCAGAATCGCGAGACGACGGCCCACCCGAGCCGTAGTGTCGAGGAGTACGGTGGCGTCGGATATGAACCACAGAGATGGTTCGATGACTGCGTTCGCCACCGCGGACCCACGACCGACATCGGGAATCGCCGCCCGCCTTTGTCAGGTCACCTCCCCAGGTGCTGCCTAGACTTAGCCAGGTAACTCTAGCACATCTCGGGCCCCGAGTCAAGCAGAAGTCTCCTTTTTGCCCCGAAAGCCCCTGCTGGCGGGCCGCAGAGGCCGGGGGGTGGCCGCCAGCCCGGCCAGGGGTTAGCGGACCCTTCGACCCATTCGGCAGGCTCAGGGCAGGCTCCGCTCCCCTCGACTATGCTCGGGGCGAGCAGGGCAGGCCCTCGGGGTCCTGAACGGGCAGTTGTCCACAGAAGCGCTCTAAGATGGCTCACTGCCCCGTGTCCCGCCTTCCCGTTGTACCGGCAAGATAGGAAGCGCCCCACTGCTCTCTTCCAGTCAGGTCTCGCCGGATGTCGCCATTGCCGGCTGTGGCGAGACTCAGCAGGCCGGAACACCCACCTCCCGACACCCGCTGGACCCAGGGCGAGTTGCCCGTGGAGGAGCCCGTCCGGGGGCTCCCGGGGGGTCAGGCGCTGCCCTGACACCCCACCCAGCGGGGTGTCAGACATCACCTCCGCCGGCCGCGGTTGCGCGGGCGCAAGGCCTGTGTTACAGTCAACTGCTCGGAGATCTCCACTCGGCGCGGGAGCGCCGGACGAGCGCGGGAGGTGGCGCGTGGCGGGCATAGGGAACACCATCCTCGATCTCATTGGGAACACGCCTCTGGTACAACTGAACAAGGTGATTGATGGCGCTGGTGCGCGGGTGCTGGCGAAGCTGGAGTTCTACAACCCTGCGGGCAGCGTGAAGGACCGTATCGGATGGGCGATGATCCGGGCCGCCGAACGCCAGGGCAAGATCGCGCCCGGCCGAACCGTGCTCATCGAGCCCACCAGCGGGAACACCGGCATCGCCCTGGCGATGGCCGCCGCGGCGCGGGGCTATCGGCTTATCCTCACCATGCCCGAGACCATGAGCACGGAGCGCAGGCTGCTCCTGCGCGCCTTCGGGGCCGAGTTGGTGCTCACCCCAGGCGCCCAGGGGATGAAAGGCGCCATCGCCAAGGCGGAGGAGTTGGTGAAGGACCTCCCCGATGCCTTCATGCCCCAGCAGTTCGAGAACCCCGCCAACCCGCAGGCGCACCGGGAGACCACCGCGGAGGAGATATGGCGTGATACCGATGGCAAGCTCGACTTCTTCGTAGCAGGTGTGGGCACCGGCGGCACGATCACCGGAGTGGGGCAGGCCCTCAAGCCCCGCCTGCCCAATCTCAAGGTGGTTGCGGTAGAGCCGGCCGCGTCTCCGGTACTCTCGGGCGGGCAACCCGGCCCGCACAAGATCCAGGGCATCGGCGCCGGGTTCAAGCCGGAGGTGCTCGATCTGAGTCTGGTTGATGAGATCATCACCGTCAAGGACGAGGACGCGATGGCGATGGCCCGCCGCCTGGTCCGCGAGGAAGGCATCCTCTGCGGCATCTCCTCCGGGGCCAACACCTGGGCCGCGGTGCAGGTGGCGAAGCGGCCGGAAAACGCCGGCAAGACCATCGTGACAGTCCATCCGAGCACTGGGGAGAGGTATCTGTCCACGGCATTGTTCGCGGACTTGCAGGCATAGAAGCTGGTCGCGCCAAACAGTAAAGCGTTTCCTGCATCGCCGGAATGGCGGTGATGCAGGAAACGGCGCGGGGAGGCGCCGCAGCCACCCGTGTTGGCGACTCCGCCATTAGCATGAGTCAAGAGCCGGGGTGGGCCGCATGGAGTCTGCGCGCAGGCTGCTCAATGGCATACCGTCGTCCTCCCGGCGGCCGTTCAGGTGGGACGCGCTCGCCGGGTTGCTGGTGGGGCTGTTCTCCGGAGGGATGTTCCCGTTCCTAGGGGTCATCGCCAGAGAGAAGCTGCACGCCTCCGCCTACGCGATCGGGCTGTTCGGGGTGTCGGGCTCGATAGGGAACCTGTTCAGCCCGGTGCTCGCACATCACTCGCGCAACCGGGCAAAGCTGCCCTACGCAGTGTGGCCGTTCGCGATCGGGCGCGCCTGCCTGCTGCTCATGGCGCTGGCGGTGACGGCGCCCATCTTTATCGCCATCACCTTCATCGCCCAGGCGATCGCGGCGCTGGGAGGCCCACCCTACGCGGCGGTGATACGGGACGCCTACCCTGTGGAGCGGCGCGGCTATCTCATGGGCCTGGTGCGGGTGCTGGTGGTGGCCGGCGCGATGGTCGGGGCGATGGTGGCGGGTCAGGTGCTGGCCCATGTGAGCTACCGGTGGGTGTTTCCGGCAGCTACCGTGCTCGGGCTGGTGAGCGTCGCCGCCTTCGCCCGCATCGGCGTGCCCGCCGCGCCGGAGGAGCCGGCCCCCGCGGAGGCGCGGCTGTGGGACGCCTTCAAAGTGATGAAGCAGGACCCGGCCTTTCGGCTCTACGCCACTTGCTTCTACCTTTATGGGTTCGGCAATCTCATCACCGGCCCCCTGGTCCCCCTGATCCAGGTGGACGAGCTGCACATCACGCCGCAGTGGGTTGGATATCTGGCGACCACCTCCGCGGCCTTCAGCATGATCGGCTACCTCTACTGGGGCCGCTTCCTGGACAGGCATGGGCCGTTTCGGATGATGCTGTCGGTGTACGGGGTGATCGCGATCTACGCCATCACGTACTACTTTGCGCACAGCGTGCCGGTGTTGCTGATCGCCGCCGCCGCCACCGGCCTCGCCTGGTCGGGCGGCGACCTGGGGTACATCAACGCGGCGATGCGGTTCGGCAAGCGCGACCATGCCGCCGCCTATGCCAGCGTGTTCGCGTTTCTGCAGGCGTGCCGCGGCATCCCCGCGCCCTTCATCGGCGCCGCCCTCGCCAACGTGTCCTTCATCGGCACGCGGGGGGTGTTTCTGATCTCGCTCTGCTGCTGGGCGGCGGCCGCGGTGGTGATGGTGACGCGGGGTGGGTTGAGGATGGAGGGGGCGCGAGAGGAGTAGAGGAGGGACGGCCAGCGCCCGAAGCGACGGGGTGGCCCCCAACTGACTGTCGGCCCAGCACACCGAGTGGTATCACTGCTGAGGGCAGGTCAACCCTATGACCATAATGCCTATGGATCTGCGAGGGCTCTCAGGCATTGTGCGGAGCTCCCTTACTGCCAGTTGAGCGCCGCACAAGGAAAGCCCCTAGCCCGACGAGGGCGAGGCCGGCGAAGATCTCGAACTTGCCCCACACCCACTGCGGGTTGCCATACCGCCTGCGCATCCACTCCAGACCGATCCGAATCTGCTCCTCCCTCGGCAGAGAACGGACGTCCTCCCAGCTCATGTCTGGCGTCGGCCCCGGGCCTTCGTCCATCTGCGTCATCATCTCGTCCTCAGCGCGCGGTTGGTTGATGTACGTGAATACGGGCCCCCAACCCGCGAGGAAGAGGAGGCCCCAAAGGAGGACCCCCGTGAGGATCAAGACCGCACCCACCCGCCTAACGGCGACGCGGTGCGTACTGACCTTGCCGGGTAAGCTGGTTCCCATCGCCAATCCTCTCCTTTCAGCTCGGGGCGCTCAGTCGCCAGGCCCTCCACACCTACTTCTCCACCGGCAGGATGATGCCGCGCATGATGATGTTCTGGCAGAAGATGAACACCAGCAGAGTGGGGATGGCGGCGAGCACCAGCGCGGCCATGATCATGAACTGGGG
>Ga0315279_10003802_pt1 | contig 20702 bp, 14 predicted proteins | sample YL17G06_20_MG_FD_203694 | JGI IMG/M metagenome (GOLD analysis project Ga0315279, IMG submission 203694) | Sediment microbial communities from Yellowstone Lake, YNP, Wyoming, USA - YL17G06_20 | ecosystem: Environmental > Aquatic > Freshwater > Lake > Sediment | place: USA: Wyoming | collected... | reverse complement strand
GTATATCGAGTACCATCGTACCAAAGAAACGAATCTCCCACAACAATTAGAGCTTTTTTAGGCAAGCTCTTAGAAGCCTCGCCTTTAGGCGGGGTAATTCACTCTGAAAAACCTTAAATTTATAAAATGACAATATTGTCGTTCCATATTTTTCTTGACGGATCATAACAAGATTGCCTGCATCGGTTGGTGCCTTTTCCTTTACATCATGTTCTGCAATTACCAGACCGTCTTCAGTGAGTATGTTACATTCAGATATTCTTAAAAGGCATTTTTCAACAAAATCAGCCACATAAGGCGGATCGAGAAATATTATATCAAAATCCATTCCGCGCCTTCGGAAATAGTCTATCGCCATCAAAGCACCCATTTTTACAAACTTGACCTGTGGAGGATTCGGGTCAATTCCACAATGCTCTAAGTTTGACGATATAGCTCGAATACAGACCGGGTTTATATCCACAAATGTAAGGGATTCCGCACCACGACTGAAGGCTTCAATACCGACATTTCCACTTCCCGCAAAAATATCCAAAAACCGTGAACCAGATACAGTGCTAGAAAGTATGCTGAAAAGCGATTCTTTAACACGGTCAGACGTATATCTTATATCTGCACCCTTAACAGGTGAAAGCCGACGACCTTTATATTCCCCTGATATTATTCTCATATTTATTGCTTACGAAACGCATAGCGCGTAAAATCTTCCAGATCGCCATAGTAACTTCGCCAAGTAGTATACATAACACCGATAACCCCATCCACTGATATTGAATCTCTCAACCATGGAGTAATGTTTTTCGGATCGGAGTCATAGTATCCAGCAAGTATCTGTTTGTGTCCTCTGCCTGCAAAATGCTTCATGGAATCAACTCTTTTTTCATTATCGCTGTTCCAGTTGACGATTATAACACTGCTGTCAAGTCCTTCCCATGAACCATACCATGCTCCTTCACCTTTGACGAGGTAATACCAGCCAGTCTTTCCAGCATTGTGGAATGGATCAAACATATCTGACCAGACATAGATGGGTTTGCCCGGGTCTATTTCGTGAAGGATATCAACGCATTTTTTTGCATTATCCGCAAGTATCTGACCCGGAGTTTTCTTAGTGTCTGCACAGGATTTATCCCACCCTTGACATCTTATCTCATCATGCGACATAAAGTAACCATCAGGTTGAAGATTATCATGTATCTGTTTTGCCTGCCATTTTAATATTTCATAAAGCTTAGGTTCACTCATACAACACATAACAACACTATCATAGATAAGAGCAGGATGATAGTAACTGACAGCTATTTTTTGTCCATCTTTTAGCTTGCTTCCGGCAGGAACGGTCATTATCGGTGCTTCGTGCCAGACGTTATAATCCCCTGCCCATACTATATTACCGAGTTTTGGATCCACTGCGCCGTCAAAGTCCTTACCTTCGGTGTAGACTGTCTTTCCATCTTCACTCTTAACAACGAATGGTGTACCTTCCCGACGGATAACATTAACAAGACCGGCAGGTTCAATATGCACATCATCCCACCAAATCTTTCCCTTTTTGCCGCCCCAGACGCCAAGATAAAAATTCACTTCCGAGTAGTTAAGACTATTGAACGTAATATCAACAGTTTGCCAATCTTGAGTTTCTTTTATTGGAAGATTAAGTTGATTTAAACTTGGTCCATTAGGAGCTAATACAGCGATTCTCGTTTCTCCTATTTGCTCAAAATCCTGTGTTTTTATTGCAACAGAGACGTGATAATAGGTAAAAGGTCGAACATTTAGCTTCTGATAGATACGCCCATGACCATTCTGCGGATCATTTATACCGATGTCCTGCATCCGTAGAGAAGCCTTGCCTTCGTACTTTGTTTTGGTATCAATGAAGCTTATCTTTCCCGGTTGATCCAGAAATCCCCAATCTGTTGGCATATTATCAGAATATTGCTCAAAGCCGGGATTGACGATTTTTACATTATCATCTGGTATGATCCTCCCTTCATGAACGACAAATGGGGCATTAATCACTGGTAATCCTTCAGCTAGATTTACGTCACGAGCAAGCAGATCATTTGAGTAACCGATAGGAAACACGCATGGAATGAAACTGAGCTTGAGTTTGCGACATGCTTCACGTACTTTACGTGCATTCTCAAGGTATCTATCTGGCAAATTATCCCAGCGCATAAACTTGCTGTCTGCTATCACAATACCGTTATAGCCCGCTTTCTCAATACGCTCAAGAAGCGTCATAAGATTATCAATATTTTTATCAACGAGTAAGTTTGTTTGAATATATACCCAGCGGTCTGGTATCTGCGTATCATCTTGGTACGCAAAAGCGATTGACGTTATCAAAGTGAGAACCAGAATAAATACAGAAAATTGTATCCACATAATATCATCTCCTAAGATTTTATTTATCTGCTAATTTATGTAAATCTTTTTTATTAAACTGATTCTTCAGATAAATTCACGTTTATTAGCGTTATTCGCGGATCATTCCTAAACCTTAATAGGTGATCCCATAGCAACGGAGTAGAAAACAACGATCCGTTTTGTTAATTGCAATAAAAAAGTTAGTAAATTCATATTCAGACAATTTACCCTTTGATACGCCGTCTACCATTACATCACATATATGATGTCCAGAGTCGGGGATAAATTCATATTTGGCTTGAATCATGCTTGACCCTGGTTGACTGACAAAAGTCTAAAAAAAAAGCCTTATGTTTAGAATTGTGATATAACCTCCTTGGTAATTTGAATTGTGATTTGAAAAAGGAGGTTATACATGAAAATTAAATCACGACTCTATAATACAATAATAAAGATTCTATGTAAACACAAAAAATGGCTTGATATTCGACATATGTTTACACTGGCATGGATGGTCGTTGGATTGATCAGGTCAGAAAAGAAGCCCTACTGTACCTCATGTCGAAAGCAAAGCACAATATGCTCAGAGCATCCAAAGACGATTTCATAGATGGCTCTGTAATGACCGAATCGAAGTAAATACCTTATATTGTCCATTGATACAGAAAGCGCTAAAGGAGTGGGGTGACTACTCATTGTATCTGGCTTTGGACACCAGCAGATTCTTTGAGGATTACTGCCTGATACGAATATCGGCGGTGTTTCGTGGACGTGCGGTGCCAATAGTTTGGAAGGTGATAGAGCATAAGAGCAATACTGTGGCTTATGATGTACTCTTAGATAAGGCTGTTAAGCTTCTACCCATGGGAATGTGTGTAATTCTTCTGACAGACAGGGGATTTACTGATACGGATCTGATGAAGCATGCTGTGAAACTGGGATGGCATTTTCGGATTCGTATCAAAAGCAGTTTCCTTGTATATCACCAGGGACAACGGCGCAGTGTGGAAGAGATTCCGCTTCAGCCAGGGGATACTGTGCTTTTGAATAACGTATATCTTACTGGTCAGGAGTATGGTCTCTACCTGGCATTGGGTTATTCTACTGATGGTAAAGAGAGATGGTATGTAGCCAGTGATGAACCTGCTAGTTTAGAGACGTTTCGGGAGTATGGTTTCAGGTTTGACATAGAGGAGAACTTTCTGGATGATAAATCCAATGGATTTCAGTTAGAAGACAGCAAGATACGTTCGGCAGGGGAATTGGAGAGATTGTGCATGGTGATAGCAGTGGCAACGCTTTATCTGGTGTCACAGGGAGTAGATTTGGTTATTGGTAATTCACCATAAGGAAAGTTAAAGGTTAAAAGTTGGAGAGTTAAACCTTCAACCTTTTAACCTTAAACTCTCTTTTCTAACCGGGGGGTTGAATGTTATTTTGCCCATCATTTGCTGCTATGAGATATCAAGATGGATTGTGAAGGTGATTCTTCAGCATAGTGTCATGGCTTATTCAATGTTTAACTATGAGTTTTGTCAGTCAATCAGCCATCTGTGGTTAATACTAAAGATATGTTATCAGAACCTGACTATCATAGATATTCTGTGGGTATCACCCATAGTTCCCCAGTCTGGCGCTGGAACGTAAGCATAATCAAGCTGGAAATTCATGTCTTCTAAAGGCTTTGTTCCATAAGCCTTCAATCCAAATCCCGCCGATAATCCTTTACTAGGATTATCACCAGAGCTTATATTATAGCCGACTCGAATCGCAAATATATTGCGGAACCATTTTTCCAGACCTATGTGATATGCCGGGTCACTAGCACCGTATTTTGAATAATCTCCAGCAATCACTGCGTCTTTAGTAAGCTGGTACGCTCCACCAACTCTAAAGCAGAGAGGCAGTTTTCCCTCGTTACTCATCTGAAGTTTAAGATTCTGGATACTCAAACCAATCCCTAACCCCGCAACGTGGATTAATCCACCTACATCTGCGGCGACTCCAGTGGAATCGTCAATATCAAAATTTTGCTTGAGAAACTTGAGCGTTCCACCCAATGAGAACATTTTTGGAACGAGGGCGTAACTCCCCGATATTCCAGCGGCGTAAGAATAGACGTTTGTGGTGCTTTCGGGTTTTTCTGTATCTTCAATCCTTTTTTCAATATCTGCCCATAATCCCTGCATACTGAGTGCAACTGCGGCATTCTTACCTATAGGTTTTGAATAAGCCCCTGATGCGTAGCGGATCCCCGCAAACCAAGCGTTATACATAGTCGTCAATTCGCTTTTCTCGATCTGAGTCAAACCGGCAGGATTCCAGAAAACCGCACTAACATCATTGGCAAGACCTACAAAAGCCCCACCCATCGCAACCGGTCTTGTAGAAGGCTCAATCTTGAGAAATGATGCGTCCTCTGTACCGATATTATCAGGAACTGCGGCGAAACCAGCATAAGATATGACGAAAACAGTGAAAACTGCAACTATAAAGCTGTAATACATTTTTTTCATCGGATATTCTCCTTATTTAAGACTTGTAGGGACACGATACATCATGTCCCTACAAAGACTTAATTCTTTACTATCATCGGCTTGCCAACTCTATAGGCAACCTGATCACCATTTGGAAGTTCTGCTTTGAGCCTAAAGACGTACATACCTGTTACGACCTTCTCACCTGCTGAGTTTCTACATTCCCACTCAAAGTTAATACGAGCCTTAGTCTGAACACTCGGATAATTCTTCTCATATACCAAGTCTCCACTGACATCGTATACATATAGAGTAACCTCAACATTCTGGCTTGATGGTGTGTTGACTTGGAATGAAATGTGAGCTACCCCGTTGGTTACAGGATTGGGCCAACAATATGCTCTACCCTGGAATGAAAGCGATATGGTGAACTTCAACTCCAGTTTAGTATCGTATATCTCAGAGTTTCCCGCTTTGTCCCAAACTCTAAGCTTGATTTTATAAGTCCCAGATTCATCTGGAATGAAATTAACAAACCACTTGCTGAACTTTGGCTGGCTGACATCTCTAGCTTTTTCGTCATCAATAACCTCAATCCATTCAAGTTCTTTACCACCCGGTCCAGTACCGCCTACTTCAACTTTAGCAATTCCAGATACTGGAACTCCTGTACTGCTGGGACTATCAATTGCAGTACCTTTTATAGTGACAGGTTTATCTTCGGATTCGGTATTTGCGGAACCAGTTCCGGGTTCTGTGATTGTAGCCTTTGGCTTACCCAATTCAAATAAGAACTCAGTAGAAACTGTCTCTGATGACTTAGTTTTGCCATTCTGATCCAGATCAACCGGATTGATCTGAACTTTGTAACGACCTTCATCATTTAATGCGCCTGTGGTGAACCATATTGTTTCTTTACCGTCTTGCATAAGACTACCGGAGACTACATTACCCTTTGGATCTGTAATTGTTATAGAAGAGCTTGTCAGGTCAACGCCAACTCTTTCATCAGTCATCTTGGCTGTTATGGTTACACTGTTCTTGGTATTGATAGCCGTTGGATACTCTTCGAGAGAGGAATCCAGCAACAACGTTTTATCGTTGATGGTTATTTCGGTTCTATTCACCGTTGGCGGTTTTGTGTCATAGAGGAATTCGTATTGGATAACAGGAACTGGTGTGTTACCTGCCTTATCTTTTGGTGTAATAATGACGGTGTAGTATCCATCATCCATTCCATTGCTGGCAAGTGGAGAATCCAGAATAAACCTTATCTCTGATTGAGTCTGTATAACGTCAACCTTACCGAGTATCTCTTTCCCACCAGAATCCCTGAGCGACATCCACGTATTATCAACAGCATCCCAATCGAATCCAGAGCTTGGCTGATCGTCTTTGATTATTGCAGAGATTCCACCCAGTGAGCTATCTGTCCCACCAAAAGATAATAAGCTAATGTCATTAACACTCACCTTTGGAGAAACAGTATCATAAGTGAAGGTATAATCGAGCTTTTGTCCTTTCAGCTTTGCGGAGTTGACAGGTGTAACGGAGATGGTATAAGAGCCATCTTCAGAGCCATCAACTGTAAGCGGTTTTGTAAGAGTAAATATCAAGGTAGTCTTGCTATCGTTAGTCTGGATTCCCGGTACATCACCTCTGGGACCGGTTAATTTAACAGTAGAGCCTGTTGACGAAAGGTCAATTCCACTCGTTCCAGTTTCGTTTAAGACTGCGCGCACTTCTTTGATCTGAGTGCGGACATAAGCCTTTGTCGCAGGAACGGTAACAGGAGTAGTCGAAACTACCTTTGGCACGCTAACTCCATAGACAAATTTTATATCTTTATTTGTCACGTTACCAGCCTTATCCACAGCAGAAACCGAGAGAGTATACTTCCCTTCCTGTATCAATCCTGCGGAGAACTCGAACTTCAAGGTATCAGCATCTTCATCGTTGCTGTTCGTTCCGCTTACTACGTTGTTATTAGGATCCATCAATTTCAATATGGACTTATCAAGGTTTACTCCCGCCGGACCCTTATCTTTAAGTTTAACAGTCAATGAAGTTATTGAAGTGGATACATAAGATACGTCTGAATCAACATTCAAAGGTTGTGACGCAGAAATTATCTCAGGAGGTTGCGTATCGTATATGAAAGTGAATGACTTCAGATCATCCTTACGCTTGGCACTGTTGGCTGTCGTCACAAGTATTGTATACTGACCATCATCAAAGCCATCACTGGTCAGAGGTTTTCCAATAGCATATTTCAGAGTGTTTTGCCCATCATTGCTTTGGCTACCGATCAATACTTTACCATCTGGTCCTTTGAGCTTAATTTCAGAGCCTGTGGGTGAAAAATCAATTCCACCACTATCTGTCTCTTGAATTATAGCTCTTACTTCACTGATAGATCTATTTATGTAAGCCTTCTCTGCTGGCATTGTAACTGGATCAGTCGAGACAACTACGGGTAAACCAGTCTTGAAAACGAATCTAGTTTTGTATACGTTTCCAGTGCCATTGCCTGCTTTATCAACAGCAGCTGTCACTACTGTATAAGTACCACTATCCTCAAGAACCGGGAAGGTGAGTGTCATCTTATCCACGCCATTATTGCTCAACAGACCATTGATATTGACGTTAGATGGATTCTGAAGCTCTACCTTTGACGCCTGAAAATCTATCTTACCGTCATCTTTAAGGGCAACAGTTACGGAAGTTAAACTTGTATTCAGTATGCTGTTATCAGCAGGAGTCACAGATGCAACATTAGGTGGAACAGTATCGTAAACCATCGGATAGCGGAACTCTTTCTCATTCTCTGCTTTATCTTTAGCTATCACAACCACGTTGTATGTGCCATCATTACTTCCATCTCTTGCAAGCGGGGTATTGAGGTTCCAGACTATCGTGTCTGAATTATTGTCAGTTTGCACGCCATCAACTTGTTTCTTAGCAGAATCCTCAAGATAAATTTTCTGATCTTTAATCTCCAGACCAGAGGGACCCTTATCTTGCAGTTTAGCCTGAACGAGCATAACCTGCTGACCAACGTAAGTCAAATTTGCATTGATATCCACAGGCACGGCTGAACTAACTTGCGGGGTCTGTGAATCGAATATCAAGCTATATTGTCTTGACTGTCCAGTAACGCCCAGAGTATCCATCGGGATAACTGTAACAGTGTAAGTACCGTCATCAGTTCCATCAGTAGCCAATGGGCTTACTGGATTCCATATTATCGTATCAGTTCCCTTGGATACCTGATCGCCTTGCAGGGCTTTTCCACTTGAGTCTTTGACTACTATGGTTGAACCTGTCTCTGTAAGGTCAAGCCCGATACCGCTTCGATCTTCTAAAACTGCCTCGATATTGCTCAGTTCATGTATATATTCACGGTTGGTCAGTTCAACAGATTTAACTGCTGGAGCCTTCAAAACATAAGAGAACTGTATTGTCACAGAATAACCCGGATTTCCTGCTCTGTCTTTGGGAACTATCTGGATAGTATATTTTCCAGTATCCGTAAGTTTTGAGAAGGCAAGCGTTATGGTGTTATCTGCACCATCACTTCTATTTGTATCCACTTTAGCTTTATCAGGTTTTAGTAGTTCCACAACAGTGCCTTTCAGATCAACGCCACTGCCATTTCCATCACTTAACTGTACCGTCACCTGAGTTACATCCTGACTCAAAGCGGCGCCAGCGACTGGTGTTGTCTTGACTACTGTTGGAGCCATACTGTCATAGAGGAATGTGGAACTATAATCATATTCTGCACCAGTATTGTCAATTGCCTTTACTTTAATGGTGTACGTTCCATCTACTGATCCGTCGGTTGGCAATGGGTTTGCCAATTCCCAATTTAATGTATTCGTTTCGTTATCGGTTTGACGACCATCTACCTCTACACCTTTCGGGTCTTGCAGACGGATTGTAGATAGATCAAAGTCAATGCCTTTTCCGCTGTTATCTTTTAATACTGCGGTCACTTTCGCAATAGAATTCTTGAAAGACTTGTCAGTTGGGTCTGTGGAAGTCACATCAGGAATAGCTTCTGTGGTTTTTCTGACGTAATCAAACTTTGTCTGATACGTGAAGCTGTTTCCTGCCCTATCTTTGAGATTTATCTCGATCGTGTATCTACCAAAGTCTGCCAATGAAGCAAAACCAAAGGTCAGCGTATCAACACCATTGTCTTGTCTGGATATGTTTGGAATATCATTAGCAAGCTTCAACTTCATTGAATTACGACTTGCAACAAAGTCTAAACCGCTACCAGTGCCATCGCTAACTTTAGCAACTATCTCTGATATTGTCTTGGTCAGGATAGTTCCATCCGCAGGTGTTATAGAGACCAGCGATGGTATCTGAGTATCATAGACAAAAGCGTAAGACTGCTCTTTGATTCCACCTATTTTGTCAACTGCTTTGACTTTTATTGTATACGTTCCATCCACAGAGCCATTTGTTGGCAGTGGATTATTCAAATTCCATACTATCGTATTAGTATTTTTATCGTAAGTTTGACGACCAGCGATTGTTGTTCCCTTTGAGTCTTCAAGACTGATCGTTGATGCGTCAAAGTCAATACCTTTACTGCTGTTGTCCTTCAGAGACGCCGTCACGACTGTCACTCCATTGACAAATGATTTATCTGCTGGAATAGTAGAGACGATCTCTGGTTTGACATCATCCGCTTTACTCACATATTCAAAAGCTCCCGGATAAATATATACATTCCCTGCCATATCCGTCAGGGTTATATTCATCGTATATTTACCAGTATCTTCCAATGCAGGGAAGGTGAATTTTATAGTGTCTACACCGTTATCACTCTTGAGTATATTTGTGATCTCTTTGTTGCCAACTAAAAATTTACTAATCGAGGTTTTACTGAAATCTACTCCACTGCCACTAACATCGCTGACTTTAATGACTATTTCCGTCAATGCTGTTGTCACGACGCTACCTTTTGCAGGTGTTATGGATGTTAGTGCAGGGACATTTGTGTCATAAAGGAACGTGGATGTGTATTCTGTGGTTCCACCCGCTTTGTCAACAGCTTTGACCTTTATAGTATAAGTTCCATCTGCGGAACCATTTGTAGACAACGGAGAAGTCAGTTCTAATGCAATCGTCTGATTCTTGTCATCAGTCTGCAAACCTGCTAATGCAACTTTCGCTGGATTTTCAATGCTTATTGTGGATTTCTCAAGGTCTATTCCCTTCCCACTGTTGTCCTTCAACAAGGCAGATACTTTTTTCAATTCTTTAATGAAAGATTTATCCACAATGGTCGTAGATACTACTTCAGGAAGTAAGTCCACTGGCTTATCAACGTAGTCAAACTGTATAGAGAAAGAATATTCGTTGCCTGCTCTATCTCTCAGCTTTATACTTGCCGTATAATTGCCCTTATCTTCTAGTGCTGGCAGGCTGAAAGTCATTGTGTCCAAACCGTTGTCTATCCTGACTATATTAGTGATCTCTTTAGTGCCAATCATCAACTTCATAGAAGCTCTGCTTGTTGCAAAGTCAATTCCGCTGCCATTGACGTCAGTGGCTTTCATAACAATTTGAGTCGGCACTGTTGTAAAAACGCTCCCATCTGCGGGAATTATAGATGTCAGGGCAGGAACGTTCGTGTCATAAAAGAACGTAGTGGTTTGCTCTTTTGTTATACCATCTTTGTCAACAGCTTTGACTTTTATAGTATATGTTCCGTCTGCAGAACCATCAGTAGGCAGTAGGTTTGTAAATACCCATGATACTACACTGTTATCTTTAGTTTGGTACCCATCAACAACGGCACCTTTCGAGTTTTCTAAACGGATCGTAGAAGCGTCGAAATCTATGTCTTTACCACTGCCACTCTTTACTAATGTTGCCGATACTTTATTATTTTGCAGAGCGTTGACAAACGATCTATCTAGCGGTGTTATGAATTGTATATCAGGAAAAACATCAGTTGCCTTGCCTAAATATACATAGGATTTACTTGTATAACTATTTCCTGCCATATCTTTCAAAGTTATATTGACTTTATATCTCTTGGCATCTTTTGTTGCGAGGAAACTAAATGTTATGGTATCTACACCATTATTGCTTTTGGATATATTATTAATCGGATTATCATCAACTGTCGCTGTAATTAAAGTCTGATTAAAATCTATTCCACTTCCATCATCAGCGACTTTCACTACTACCTCTATCACATCTAAATCTGTAGGTATCAAGCTATTGTCTGCCGGAGTTATAGATATAAGTCTAGGACGCTTTGTATCATATAGAAAAGTGGAAGTATAGTTTGTGATACCGCCTGCTTTATCAACAGCCTTGACTACTATGGTATATGTCCCATCTGCTGAACCATCAGCAGGGAGCTGATCTGACAACTTCCAAATTATCATCTGCTTAGTAGTATCTTTGTCTTGAGTGCCAACTACTTGAGAGCCACCAGGACCTTGCAGACGGATCGTTGAAGCATCAAAATCTATTTCCTTGTCGCTATTGTCTGTTAAGACTACGGATACCTCTTTTACTTCTCCTGCCTTATGAATCGCATTATTTAGCGGAAACGAAGGACTCACATCTGGTAGGACATCTTCTAGCTTATTTACATATCTGAAACTACTCTGAGGAACTTGATATTCATTTCCTGCGTTATCTTTCAGTTTTATATCTATCGTATATTTACCCTTATCAACTAAATCAGGTAAATCAAAAGTCATTGTGTCTATGCCATTATCATTTCTGCGTATTTTACTAATCTCAATATTTCCGACTTTTAAGCTCATTGAACTTCTACTATCAACAAAGTTCACGCCACTACCTGCGCCATCATTTACTTTAATGACTATCTGTGTTGGTGGAACTATAAAGACACTTCCATTTGCGGGAGTTATAGAAGTCATTATTGGGGCTTTTGCGTCATAAAGGAAAGTCGCAGAATAATCTTTGGTTATTCCTGATTTATTAACAGCTTTGACTTTTATAGTATATGTTCCATCCGTTGAACCATCTGCAGGAAGTTGGTTAAATTCCCAAGTTATCTTTTTATTTGTAACATCTTTAGTTTGTGTACCGGCTATTTGAGTACCATTTGGTCCTTCCAGACGAATCGTTGAAGCGTCAAAATCTATATCTTTATCACTGAGGGTGGTTATATTGGTTAAAGTTGCTGATACAGATTTCAGTGCAGGGGATCCGCTTTTTATAAATTTATCAGCCGGGTCTGTTGATATTTGAATAACATCACTTGGTTTCTCGAAATAGCCAAACTTATACGTTATTATAGTGCTTGGACTATTATTGGCTAAGTCAATAGGCTTTATTGTTATGCTATGAATACCAACATCAAAGGGTTTTTTATAAGGCTCAAACGTTATAGTATCAACGCCATTATCCTTAATAGTACCATTTTGAGCGCCATCAATACTAAAATTTTTCTTTGTCTCAGACCAATTAATACCGCTACCAGTTCCATCATTAAGAGTGATCACTATACTTGCTGGTGAAGTAGTTAGAATAGCACCATCTGCTGGTGTAATTGATTTTATACTTGGAAAAACGGTATCAAATACGAAATTATAATTATCAGTCTTAGTATTACCAACATTATCATAAGCTGTAACAACAACAGTGTACTTACCATCTTTTGAACCATCACCGGGAAGTATATTAGATAAATTCCATCCAATAATTCCCTGGGTTTGCTTTGATAGGTCAAGTGATCCCGGTACGTCTTTATTAGATGGATCAAGCAATTTTATAGTTGATTTTGTAAAATCAATCCCTGTGCCGACATCATTACTAAATACGCTATTATCTATCAAATTAACTTCCACTTTTGTTAGAGTCGAAACATAAGCAGTTGGCGGTGTTGTTAATGTTGTACCGGGTTGTTTTGTGCGAACTTTTACAGAAAAAGTAATGTCTGCATTTGCATTTCCGGCAGCATCTTTAGCATGTATCTTTACTTGATAGTTACCTTGTTCAACATATCTACCTAGTCCATCTTTGCCATCCCAGATAATAGAATTACGTCCTGCTGAAGTACCCGCTATTGGTCTAACAGGAACATATCCAGCGGATCCTTCACCTATAGATATGCTTACTTCTGAATAACGTCCGGAAAGGCTTTCTGAAAGTGTATAGTAAATTGTCGTTGTGTCTTTTATACCATCACCGTTTGGTGAGAATGGATTGGGGTCTGCTGTATATTCTGTAACTGTCGGCACAGACGTATCAAGAATAATATTCGCTGTTTGATCGTCTTCTGCGTTCCAATCAATACTATCTCCCTCAGATATAACGACAGCAAGTTTGTAATCACCATCCTTTATATTATTTCCAGTCAGATTACTAGAAGTCAAGGACAATGATATTAGCTTACCTAGCTGGGTTCCTGCTATAGTACCATGTAATATTTCAGGATCATCGTCGAAATCACCATTTTTATTTTTGTCAACTATTACAGCGTAATATCCAGCGACAGCAAGATCATCACCAGGTGTAAAAGTTATGTTCAGGTTTTGTCCTGCTGATCCGAAAGTAGTATCCTGGCCTGCACTGTCTATGACATCTAGATCGCCCACAAAGAAATTGTCTGCCGCCATAGAGATAGACGTTGTTAAACTGAAAACTAACACAAAAGCAATGGAAGCAAATATTAACTTTGACATCTTTTTACCTCTCAGGTCCTTCATAGGATTAATCTCCCTAATGGTCTAATATAGTTTAACGAAATTATATGATCACACTTATGATTACACTCAAAACATTCGAGTAGCTATAAGCTTGCATATTATGCAGAAACCTTTAATATAGACGTTAGAAATCGTCTAAAGTTTAACTTTTCTTTGATCTTACTCACCATAAAACCTCAATATTGGTATTTTATGAGTATCTAAGGTAATTTGGGGTTCCATTGCTTTTTTACCTCTTCAATATCGGCTTCTGTTACTGTACTTCCGCTGGTTATCCCTTCTAGTGATATTCGTTTCTTCTTTGGTTTTTCGTATTCGGTAGTTATAGTCTTAACCATGTCACTGACGATATACCATCTCAACAGTTCTGATTTAGATGATAAACCAAGTTCTTTAGAACGATTCTCAAGGAATTCTATTTGCCTATCAGCTACTCTTACTCTGATTTCATGGGACAAAGTTGCCGATTTTTCCATATTTCACACCTCATTTAGTATCAAACAGCCACTGATGCGAACTGCATGTTGTAAAGTTTTTGGTAAAGCCCGCCATTTTTCAAAAGCTCTTGATGTGTTCCCGATTCGACTATCTGTCCGTTTTCGATAACCAGAACTTTATCTGCATTGACTATGGTAGACAATCTGTGAGCAATAACAAACGACGTTCTATTCTTTAGCAATTCTTCAAGTGCCTTCTGGATTAACATTTCGGTATAGGCATCAACGCTTGAAGTAGCTTCGTCTAGTATTAGTATTCTCGGATTAGCCAGAAGCGCACGAGCAAATGATACCAACTGTCTTTGACCAACAGAGAGCTTGTTTCCACGTTCACCTACGTCAGTATCATAACCTGCCGAAAGCTGTGATATGAACCTGTGTGCGCTGACAGCTTCCGCCGCTTGCGTGATCTCCTTCTCAGAGGCATCAAGCCTACCGTATCTAATATTTTCTTTGACACTGCCCGAAAACAAGAAGCTGTCTTGTAAGACCATACCCATTTGACTCCGCAGTGATTTAAGCGATACATCTTTTATGTTATAGCCATCAACGATTATTGCGCCTTCCTGCATATCATACAATCGTACAAGCAGATTCACGATTGTACTTTTTCCTGATCCAGTAGGACCGACTATCGCTATGGTCTGACCGGGTTCTGCGGTTAGAGATATATCATTGAGAACGTATTTGCCCTCTTCATAAGCAAACGATACATTTTCGTAACTCACTTTACCAACTATTAAAGGCAGTTCCACAGCATTATTGGACTCTATCACTTTTGAGCTTGTATCCATAATCTCGAATATGCGCTCCGAAGCCGCCATAGCAGATTGCATCGTCGTATATATCTGACTCATCTGCCTGACGGGCCAATAAAGCATACGAACGAAAGATAGAAATGCAACCAATTCACCGCTTGTCAGTTTTTCACCGATTACCTGAATACCTCCATTCCAGATCACGATACAAACACCTACGGCAGAAAGAACTTCAATAATCGAGTTGTAGAACGACCATACCTTGACTGCTTGCATGTTGGCTGTGAGATTTTCAACGTTCGTTTTATCAAAATGCTTAATATTGGTATTCTCTCTGGAAAAGGATTTGACAACTCGAACGCCTGAGATACCTTCCTCAAGTTTGGCTGTAACGTTTGCTATTTTTTTTCTAACTTCTCTGAACGCCAATCTCCCTTTCTTTCTAAATAACATAGCAATAAGGAATATCGGAGGGATCAAAGTGAAACTGAGCAATGATAATTTGACGTTCATGTGAAGCATAAAGATCATTATACCGATCATTGTAACAAAATCACGTATTATACCAGTTATACCCTGAGTAAGCAACTCATTCAATGTCTGTACGTCATTAGTAACTCTTGAAATTAGCTTTCCAGTCTCATGCCTATCAAAGAACTCCAATGATAAGGTTTGAATATGTGAAAAAAGTTTTATGCTTATGTCAAATATGATGTGTTGTCCCATCCATACAAGCACATAGCTTTGTCCATACGATATGAACCAGTTGAATATGGATATTCCGATATATAAAAGTGCTATAATGGTGAGTCCCATTATGTTCCCCGGTGCGTCTGGTGGCAGTATGTATCTATCAATGGCTATTTTTTGCATATATGGGGGAACTACCATAAATACAGATTGCAGAAGCATTAATCCAAGTGCAATCATCAGTTTTCCTTTGTATGGACCAAGGAAAACTAGCAGTCTTTTCATCAGTTTGCTGTCGTAGAAACCGACTTTTGATTGCTCTTCTGAGTCAAAGTGCATGTGCATGATACTAATTCCTTATTCCTGACTTTCTTCCTGTTGTTTGAATTGCATATTGTAGATTTCCGTGTAAATTCCGCCTTTTTCCATCAGTTCGTCGTGTGTACCTTGTTCAACGATCTCGCCATTTTCCAGAACGACTATTTTATTAGCCCTTTTTATAGTGGATAGACGCTGTGCTATAACAAAAGTTGTCCTGCCTATGACGAGTGTTGCAATCGCATTCTGGATCAAGTGTTCCGTCTCTGTATCCACACTTGAAGTTGAGTCGTCAAGTATCAGTATTTTAGGATTCATAAGCAAGGCTCTGGCAATAGCGACACGCTGTTTTTCTCCACCCGAAAGAGTAACTCCACGTTCTCCTACTTCGCTGTCGTAGCCTTTAGGTAACGAATCTATGAAATCGTGTATATTTGCCGCTTTTGCCGCGTTTATTATTTCTTCCATAGTCGCGTTATTTCTTCCGTATGCTATGTTATCTTTCAAAGACATTGCAAAGAGAAAAGTATCCTGTAACACAATTCCGATCTGACTTCTCAGGGATTCAAGAGTGGTAGTCTTTATGTCTATATTGTCAATTTTTATCACCCCGGAAGCTGGATCATAAAATCTTGGAATTAAGTTGATGAGCGTACTTTTTCCCGATCCAGTCGCACCTAATATCGCTACTGTCTCTCCCGGTTCAACATCAAGGCTGAAATTTTTTAGAACTAGCTCATCACTGGTCTCATATTTAAATGATACATTTTCAAACTTGACGTGACCTGCGATTTGCGGTAGTGGTTTTGCATCTGGAGATTCTTCAACCTCTGATTTAGTGTCGAGTATCTCGAATATACGCTGACCTGATGCCATAGCTTCTTTCGATACGTTTATTATGAACCCTAACATTCGTATTGGCCACATCAACTGCATGAGATACATGTTGAAAGCGATGAACTCACCCAGTGTCAGATTTCCCTTCATAATCTGCCATCCACCGTACCATAGGACAGCAATTGAGCCAAGCCCAGCGATAAAATCCATCAATGGGAAGAAGAAAGACCATAGCTTTGTTATTTCAAGATTTTTCTGAAGTAAATTACGCGCGTATGCCGAAAACTTGTTTATCTCGTAATCTTCACGCACAAAGGTCTTTACGACCCTCATACCCGTAACATTTTCTTGAATTACAGTGGTTAGTTCAGCAGTTCTCTGCCTTATTTCCCAGAATCTTGGACCTATCTTTCCACCAAAGCGGATGCCCGTATAAGCAAGAATAGGCATAGTGGAAAGGGAAAGTACTGCAAGCGTCCAGTTCTTCAATAAACATATAACCAAAACAGCTATAAACATGATTATACTGCTTACAAAGTTAATCATCCCAAACGAGTAGAATCTTCTCAGGGTATCAATATCACCAGTGGCTCTTGCTATTAATTGCCCCGTCTGAGACTTATCGTAAAAACTGAAAGGCAGTCTCTGTAAGTGATCATACATTGTATTACGAATGTCATAAATGGCTTTCTGCGAGGCATATTGCAAAATATATTCCTGAACGAACTGAAAGATCGCAGTAAGGATAGTAACTCCTACTATACTCAAAGCGAGTATAGCAAGAAGTTCATACCGTTTTTGTACAATAGCGATGTCAATAGCTCTCTGGGTAATTTCTGGAATCGCTAGAGTCAACACACGGTTGATCAACAAAGCCAGAAGTGCCAAAAGCACGAAATGCCAATATCTATTTAGGTAAGTTAAAAGTCTTCTTAATATGTGCATTTTTCCAAATATTCAAAGTTGTGATTTTAGTCATTTAGACGAAAATCATATTATAAAAGTTCGGATATATGATTTTCTATTTTAGTTTGTCAATAACTTCTTGAGCTTTTCTCAGAGCATCTGTAAGTAAACCAGTTAGATCATCAACTGTATCTTCATAATCGCAACGATTTCGCCATCGCCTTAATCTATTAAGGTTTTCTGAAATATCAAATCTTCTTTGTCTTTCAAAATATTTTCTGACACGAGAATGATCCATAGCATTATTGTAAGGAATAAAACCTTCACTATCACGTATATAGTTCCGGGCATGGCAAAAGGCAGAATAATATGCTCTACTTATAGCAGATCGAAACGCCGCCTCTTGCGAATAATTATTTCCTTGTTGGTTTTGAAGTGATTTAGCGAGATTTAGATATTCTTTCCAATCAAAAGGCATGATTTACCTCGGTTTACGATAATCTGTTGTTACAAAAATCCATCCTTCTTTATCTATTAGTTTATAATTATATTCAGGACTTATTTCTTCGATTCTCTTCATCACGCTTTCATCATATTTTTGCTGGCGAATTTCAATTGTGATATATTCATCAATAATTTCTGGATCGTGATAGACTTCCAATGATATTTGGGTTGGATGATTAAATTTTTCTTTCACCAACAAACAGATCGGTATTATCAAGTCAATAATATCTGGAAAATGAAGCAGGTAATTTCTTACATCTTCTGTATCTGGAATAAGAATTTCTAATGCTTCAGCTTTATATAGAACTTGAGTGATTTGGGTGTTTACGTCAACTTTCATTTGAGGAACTTCAAGTTCATGAATAAGCGATTCTGCCATTATTTTTTTCACATCCTTTATTTTAGCCAATCTAAGGCAATTGTTGTATATATCTTCACTGCCTCATAGAGTTCATTTATGGATACGCTTTCATTCACTTTATGAGCCATAGAGAGTTTTCCGGGTCCGAGTATTACTGTTGGTATATTCGCTTTTTCCACGAGACACCACATATCACAGCAGGCGCCAAAACCCGTAATTTCTCGTTTTTTCTTTGTAACCTGATATATACTATCTTTAACAGTCTTTACGATAGATTCTTCTGGTGAAATACTGCAAGGACTAATACCAATCTTTTCCTCTATTGACACAATCAATGAGGGATTAGCTTTTTTTTCATTATCTATAGTTGCTGAAATCTCATCAAAAGCATCTTTCAAAGTTTCTCCCGGAATCAATCTTCGGTCAATAGTTATCACACATTGATCTGGGATCACGTTAGTCGCTCTACCACCGTTGATCTGGGTGATGGCAAGGCTGGCTTTACCAATCAAAGGGTCACGCCTTTTTGATATATCTTCAGCCAAATTATCCAAAGCCTGTATAACTCTTGCCATGTTTGATATGGCATTAATCCCTTCTTCCGGGGAACTGGCATGGGCTGGTTTTCCAAAAACAGTTACCTCAACACCCAATCCACCCTTATGACCAATCATGGGAACAAGCTCTGTGGGTTCACCTATTATTGCGGCGTCAGCTTTTATGCCTTTTGTCGTTTCTGCAAGTGTTCCTCTGCCACGAGTCTCTTCACAACAGACTGCTTGTAGCATTAGTCGTCCTTTCAGTAATGTCTGTTCTTCCGTTACTCGGCGGAACGAGAAAGGTTTACTAGCAAGGACTTCAAAAGCAACGAGCATCGCCACAAGTGACCCTTTTGCATCACAGCTACCAAGCCCGAAAAGCTCATCTCCTTTTCTAGTCAATTTGAATGGTGAGTCTGTCCAGTTCTCGATATTTCCAGGGGATACAGTATCCGTATGAGAATTAAATATCAGGCTTTTCTCACCATCACCAATGGAAGCAATCAGGTTTTGCTTGCCGGGAGTAACTTCTGTGAATTCAAGATCAACTCTAAGTTTTCTCAGCCTTTGCTCTATGTATTCGACGACACCTTGCTCGTTTTCGTAGCTTGGTATGCTCACCAAATCTGAAAGTATCTCAATAATGTCTATTTTATCTATTTCATCAAAAAGCTTCTGTTTGGTTATTTTATTCATAAAAAACTGTTTTATATCAAGTGAAAAACATCAAAATTAACGATGCCTAATTTTAGGTTTACCTATTTTTCGGGCCTCTCTATAGGATGAAGATGCTTTTTTGTAATCTTCTCTTGACATTCTGTTTTTAGAAAAAGATGCTTTTTCATATTCTGCTATTGCATTTTCGTCAGATTGTTCCTCATAATAATGAATCACTCTTTGGATTTTTTCTTCATCCCATCCTTTTGGATATTTGCTTTGTTTCATATTTTCCTCCTTCGACGTTTGCCCCGTCGAAAAGCCTTTATCTGTTTATCACTAGGTTCTAATGCGGTAATGACAAAAATGCTATTTGGCATTGGATCACGAGTATATACAACCTTTAAGTATCGTCCTGCATTTGTTTGTCCAACTGCAATTCTTGAATTTTCGCTTCCTGAATAATCATCATGCGGGTTATAAAATATTTCTTCTACTTCACTTTCACTTACTTCATGATTATATATATGTGGTAATCTTGTTACTGGATCATCATAAAATCTAATATTCACCTTATTCCCTATTCATGTTATAAGAATTTAAAACGATTCATTCTGTTATCACAGTATCATTATGTTCATAAGCTGGAGTACAGCAACATAAGAATACAAGATCATCATCACCAATGTTTGTTATCTTATGTCTTGCTCCCGATGGAATAGCAATCCCATCAAAAACTTTAACATCCCGCTTTTCACCATCAATTATCATACAACCTTTACCCTGTAGTATATAATATATTTCTTCAGTTTCAATATGATAATGTTCTTCAGTTGTCTGCCCCGGTGCAACTCTGGCTTCAGCAAGGCTTTGTCGCTTGATTACAGAATTTTTCGGCGCAAGTATCTCCCTGATCTCCGAAGTATCTTTCGTGATAAAAGCTTTTGGCTCATATCGGTTTTAAGGTGAAATTGGGTATCATTATGGCTCTCAAGAAACCGGCATTGACACACTTGAGATTGTGTTTCCATTCAAACATCACAACATAGATTGCCAGATATTTCTTGT
>Ga0315279_10003801_pt1 | contig 20707 bp, 16 predicted proteins | sample YL17G06_20_MG_FD_203694 | JGI IMG/M metagenome (GOLD analysis project Ga0315279, IMG submission 203694) | Sediment microbial communities from Yellowstone Lake, YNP, Wyoming, USA - YL17G06_20 | ecosystem: Environmental > Aquatic > Freshwater > Lake > Sediment | place: USA: Wyoming | collected... | reverse complement strand
CCGTCAGCGTCGTCTTCCCGTGATCGATGTGTCCGATCGTCCCCACGTTCACGTGCGGTTTCGTCCTCTCGAATTTCGCCTTCGCCATGTTGTCCTCCTTGGATAGGGCCTTTATGATTCGAGCGAGCCCACGACCAGAGTTGAACTGGTGACCCCGTCCTTACCAAGGACGTGCTCTACCAACTGAGCTACGTGGGCACCCAACCTATATGTCATCAAGAGCGGGAAACGGGATTCGAACCCGCGACAGACGGCTTGGAAGGCCGCCGCTCTACCAACTGAGCTATTCCCGCATCGCTGAAGTGGGCAGGGAAGGATTCGAACCTCCGAAGCGTTGCCGCAGCGGGTTTACAGCCCGCCCCATTTAGCCACTTTGGTACCTGCCCAGCGTTCATTCGCGTCCGTTTCGTGTCAGCCAGCGAGAGGATTCGAACCCCCGACCCGCTGATTACAAATCAGCCGCTCTACCTGCTGAGCTACGCTGGCACCCTTTTTCACCGCTTGCATCTCGCCGAAAAAACGAATACACCCCGACATTTTTTCTCAAGAAAAAACCATACGTGGGCGTTTTCTCAGAAGCGTTTAAATTGTAACAGCGGAAAGAATACGAAGACGGGCAATATCCTAGACCAATCCCTCAGGCGGTGTCAAGCTATTTTTTGATCGGCGGGGGGGCGAATTGGCCGCGGCGCTGGCGGATCTGGTCCAGGGTGTCTCCCAATCCCCGATAGAAATCCACTTGGAAGAGCACATATCGGCCTTTTTGGGCCGGAGTAAGGCTTTTTCCCAGGAACGCTTCCACTTCATCGTCGAGGTCCCGGACCTTGCGGCGGGCGTCCTGGACGGAGTCGACATGGGTCAGGATTTCGGCATCCTTGACCGCCGGATCGCGGGCCAGGAGCCGCAACGCCCTCAAGTCCGCACTCATGGCTGTCTGGACTTTGAGCTTGTCCTTCTCCACCCTGTTGAGGAAGGGAAATATTTTCGCCGTCTGGTCCTCGGTCAGGTCGAGGGCCTCGGTCATCCGCAAAAGCCGGAGCGTGACCAGGTTTTCCCGGAGATTCGGCCGGATCGGGCCGGGCGCGGGGCGCGCGTCTTGGGCCAGGCCTCGGATTGGGGCGGCCAGAATGACCGCCAGAAAAACGATATAACGCGTCCGGTTCATCATCAGATCCTTCCTTGTGTCCGGGAAATTTCTTTCTGGAGCGCCGCGTCAAAGGCCAGGATCTCCTCGTCGGTCAGGCTCTCGACGAGCATCGTATGGTCGGCCAAAAGGGGCTCGACGTCGGCATGCCGGATCCCCGCCGTTTCCCGCAGGGATTTCCGGACCGCTTGATCGAATTCCGAAGCCACGTCGGGGTTGTCCGAGATTTGATGTTCGAAGGAAGCCAACGGTTCGTCAATGGCCGGCGAATACAATTCCTGGGGCGGCCGAGTGTGGGAACTGATGAAAAAGATCCCCGCGGCCGCGAAAAGCAGGGAAGCGGCGCCGGCCCAGGCCCACCGCCCGCGTGGGGAGAATGCGGGGGCGTGCCGTTCGATCGGGAGCGCCGCCGCGTCTTCCGCCTTCAGCCTCGCCCGGAGCCGGACGAGCGAGGCGGCGAAGTATTCCGGGCCCGGTCCCTTGTCCCTGGCCAGGACCGCCTCTTTCTGGATCCGCTCCAATCCGGTCTTATAAGAGCGGCATAGGGGGCAGCCCTCCAGATGGGCGTCCAGGCGGAAACGCTTCTTTTCGGACAATCGCCCGTCCAAGGCATCGGAAATCCATCGTTTCACTTTTTCACAACGCATAGCGCGCCTCCGCTAAATACGGCCCGAGCTTCGCCTGGAGCATCTTGCGGGCTTTATGCATTCTCCAAGATACGGTGTTTTCCGAACAGCCGAGGATTTCGGCCGCCTGGCCGTGGGACAGCCCCTGGAAAACGACGAGATTAAAGGCCGCCCGGTATGGTAGGGACAGGGTAGCGATGGCCCCGTCGATCTTGTCTTTGAGCTCCCGGAGGAGCGAGTCCCCCTCCGGGGACAACGCCTCGTATCCGGCCTTGTCGAATACGACGGCCTTGTCTTCGAACGACTCGGTGCCTTTTTCCCGGCCTTTCTTCTTCAGAAAGTTCAGGGTCAGGTTGACCGCGATCCTATAGACCCAGGTATAAAAACTCGACCGGCGCTTGAAGCTTTTCAACGATCGGTACGCATACATGAACGTTTCCTGGGTCAGATCGCCGGCGTCCTCCTGATTGCGGGTCATGCCCAGGATGGTATGATACACCTTTTCCTGGATCCGCCCGGCAAGCTCGCTGAAGGCGTCGATGTCCCCGGCCTGGGCCCGCCCGACCAGATCGTCATCGGCGAACCTATCTTTATGTACATTCACGGAGTTAGACAGTTTTGGTCCTCAATCCTTGGGCCGAGGCCCGTTCATTTCACCCTTTAGACGACGGCGGGCCCGCATTCCTTCAAAAATGAGGACCGGCTAGTACGCCACGAGCCCCGCCTTCTTGAGGATCACCAAATACGACAGAACGGCCTCGAGCGGCGTTTCCTGGCGGAATTGGGTGTCCAGCATCTTCTTGATGTCCAGAGCGCTGTTTCGGCCGTCGCAGAGAAGCTGGATCTCCGAGGCCGAGCGCTGCGCACCCCGATCAAGGGCCGGGCCGCTTTTAACCGCCTTCATGGCCTCTCGGATCGCCGCCTGGTAACCCTGATACCCGCCCTCCTTGATTTTGGGCAACGGCCGCGGGACAGTCCGGGCGGCTTTCTTTTCCGCTTCCGTGGGTTTGAGTTCGATCGGTTTCAGGCCGAGAGAGGCGGCGGAAACGCGCATGCTCTGGTCCAAGGCCTTGATCTGGGCTTGGGCCATGGCGTTGACCGCGGCCTTCCATTCGGCCAGCGGCGCGCCGAAGGCGGCCTTGTCGCGCACGAGCTGAAGGACGGAATCCAGGGTGGCCCGCTCATTGGCGGCCGCCGCCTCGAGGTATCCCCGGGACCGCTTAAAGGCCGCTTCGAATCCACCCTTCTCCGCCCGCTGAAGCTCTTCGAGGCCCCGGGCCAATTGGTGGCCGAGGCGGGCGGCGGCGTTGCTGACGATCTCGGAGGCGATCCGGGCGGCCATGGCATCGTCGGCCGAAGCGATGGTGTAGGCCGCCGCGGCGGTGATGACCGCCGCCCGCTTCATCTGGGTCGGGTCAAGCTTGTCCGGCCGGTCCTGGGACGTATGGTACCACTGGTCGGGCCAAGTGTTCAGGACGACGCCGGGAACTCCGACCCCCCAATCGTTGAAGACTTCGTGGTCGGAGGATCCGAAATGGGTCCCAATATAATAGTACATCGGCTCTTCCGAACCCGTGGGCGCGACGATGCGCTTGGGGAATGCGCCGCTCATCCCGTTCGTCACGTAGGAGCGATTGGTCTCGCCTACGTAGCGGTAATAATTTTCCATCACGTCGTTGAGGTAATGGGCGTTCCCGAAGGTCGTCCGCATGACGGTGAAAAAGGCCAGGCTCCTGGTCAGCCGGACCCCCACCATATCCAGGTTGATGTCGCAGAGCGTCCGCTTCATCTGCTCGAGGTTGGCCTTGACGTAGGGAACGGTACCCGAAAATTCAGGCACCCATAGGAAACGGATGGTCCGTTTGGGCTTGGGCAGGCGCCCCTCCCTGATCAATGTCTGGAGCGTCCGGCTCGCTTCCAGGATGGCCGCGCAGCCGGAAAAATTGTCGTTGGCGTCCTGCTTGATGAGCCCTTCGAACAGATGGGCGGTCAGGATGATTTCCTGGGCGTTCGGATCCGTCCCCGGAATGGCCGCCACGACGTCCTGCATATCGTATTTCCGCGTCGCCGACTCCACCACGGCGTGGACGGTGATTTTTTCGCCCCGTTTCAAGCGGTCGCGCAAGAGGACGCCCTCGCGCGGCGGAAGACAGAAGGCGAACCGGGTCGCGCCGCCGCCCCGGCCGAAGAGCCCGCCCCAGGGAATGAGGAGCGGATCGAACAACGGCCGCGGCGAAGAGAAGGAGATAACGCCCGCCGCGCCCTTGGCCTGGCAGGCGGTGTTATGGACCATACCGGGCGACCCCGACGTGACCACGATCTTGTCCTTGACGTCCAGCCCCTCGAAATCCTTGGGTTCGCCCTCGTTGACCCAGACGAGATCGGCCGTGACGTCGGCGGGCATGCTTCCTTGGGCCAGGGCCGCCCGCAAATCGGTGAAGGAGGCGATCTTCTGGCGGCCGGGCTTGACCTCCCACAACTCGCCCTTGATCCCTTCCCAAGTCTCGCCGCCGGGGAAGCGGATGATGGCGGCATCGGACAGGCCGTATTCCGTGGCCTGGTCAAGGATGTATTGGGACTCGAACAGGTTTCCCGTATACTCGGACAGCCGGCGCAGACGCGGGAAAGCGCCCAGCGTGGAAACGTGGTTGAAAGCCGTCTCCCCCGACGTTTCTCCGATGATCTCGTCCATCTGGCTCTGGGGCAGGAACGTCCACTGGAGCCAGGGCGTCATCTGGGCTCCGGCCAGCACGGCCAGGATGGATGCGGCCGCGGCGGGAAGTATGACGGCGATCAGAACGATACGGGAGCAAAGGATTTTTCTCATGGCGGACCTCACGGCCCACAAGTCTACCAAAGAAAAGAGTCAATAAAAATAGACGATCGCCCCGAATTCAAGGGGAACTCGGGACCGCGGCCGCCCCTTTTCTCTTGACATCGGCCATCCCCGCCGCTTATTAAAGGAATCGTCCCGTCTCCGGAGGAGGTCCCAAAATGAGAAAAACGCTGCCGACGGTCTTCGTCGCCCTTATCGGCGCTGCCGTCCTGTCCCTCGCCGCGTCCGCCGCGGCGCCGGCCAAGCTCACGCCGAATGAGGAGCTCGGAAAAAAGATACTTTTCGACAAAGGGCTGTCCATTCCGGCCGGGCAGGACTGCGCCGCCTGCCATCATCCATCCGTAGGCTGGACGGGACCGGACGAGGCCAGTAATAAGAGCGGAGGCGTCTATGAAGGCGCGGTCCGCGGTCGCTTCGGCAACCGCAAGCCGCCGGCCGCGTCCTACGCCGGAGCAAGTCCGGTATTTCGCCTGACGCCCGATGGAACTTTCGTCGGAGGCATGTTCTGGGACGGCCGGGCCTCGGGCGAAACCCTGGGCGACCCGCTGGCCGAACAGGCCATGGGGCCCTTCCTCAACCCCCTGGAGCAGAATATGCCCGACACCCCGAGCATCATCCTCAAGATCAAGGCCGCGTCCTACGCCGAGCTGTTCGAAAGCGTCTGGGGCTCCGGCTCTCTCGACGAAAGGGATCCCCAAAAAACCTACGTGCGAATCGCCCGTTCGATCGCCGCCTACGAGCGGTCGGCTGAGGTCAATCCCTTCAGCTCGAAGTTCGACGCCTTCTGGCGGACGGCCAAGGCCAAGGGGCTTCAAGTAGAAAAAATTTCCGACGCCGACGCCCGCTCCTTCGCCGGGCTGGGCCTCAACGCCGACGAGCTCAAAGGACTGATCCTTTTTGCCGGCAAGGGCCGGTGCGCCGCCTGCCATGTCCTGACGCCCGAGGGAGGCCGGCCGCCGGTCTTCACGGACTACGCTTACGACAACTTGGGCATTCCCAGGAACCCGGCCAATCCGTTCTATGCCATGCCCAAGGAATTCAATCCCGAGGGAAAAGCCTGGGTCGACAAGGGCCTGGGTGGTTACCTGGAAACGGTCCCCAAGTACAAGCCGTACGCCGCGGCCAACATGGGCAAGCACAAAGTCCCCACGCTGCGCAACGTAGCCAAAATGCCGCGGCCCGGCTTCGCCAAAGCCTACATGCATAACGGCTGCTTCAAGTCGCTGAAGGACATCGTTCGTTTCTACAACACCCGGGACGTGGCCGGGGCGGGCTGGCCCGGGGCCGAGGTCAAGGCCAACGTCAATACCGAGGAGATGGGCCGGCTCGGCCTGACCGGAGCGGAGGAGGATCTCATCGTCCTTTTCATGAAGACCCTCACGGACCGCTGAGAACGGGTCCGCCCCCGGTAACGACTTGGCCTCGCGAGGCTTGAGCTTAAATCCCCATATCGCTCAGCGCCTTGATAAGGCGGTTCACGAGCCCCGTCACGGTCGGATGGGAGGCTTCGAGATATTCAAAAGAATCTTCCAGGCTTTGCCGCAGGCTCAGATGGTGCTCGGCCGGAACATCTCCGGAATTCTCGAGGATGCGATGGATGTTTTCGTCCAGCTTTTTCAGGTTGTCGCGCGAGGCGGCGTCGATCTGCATGACGTATTTCAGTTCGCCCCGCAGCTTGGCCAATGATTCGTTCAGCTCGTCTTGATCCATGGCTTGGTCCTTTTCCGGGCCCGAATTGATATCCGTGATTCGATTGTATAGAAAAGGAATCCGCGGATCAAGAAAGGCCAGGGCGGGAGGAAAGCCGCTCTTCATCCCGATGAAGATCCGCTCGTGGGAAAGTCGGAACGGTCCGGGCTTATTTGATGATCGGCGCCGTGGACACGGTCTTGATCCGAAAGCGCGAAGCCGCGGCCGGTTTTCGATGCATCCCGGAATGAGTCTGCAATTCGGGCAACGCTCTGCTTGGCCCTATTTCGTCCGCGTCGACGAATCCGTTGTCCCGTTGTCATAGAGCCCGATGATCTCGTCAATCTTTCCGTCCTTCGTCACGAACTCAATCCGGAAATATTCGAGGCCCTCGACCACGAAGAGCGTCTGGGTCATGGGGATAAGCTTGTACTTCGGACCGATGCGCTGGCAATAAAGGGAGCCGTTCTCGAACGTAATCTTGCGCTCGCCGTAAACACCGGCGCACATCTGAAGCGTCTTTTCGTCGACTTTGGCCGGATTGGCCTTGGCCTTGAGCCCGGCCAAGGCCCATTCGTACTGGGCCTTCCGCAGGGGATCGATCGCTTTGGCGGCCAATTTTTCCACGGCCAGGGCGTAGGCCTTGTCGAAGGCCTCGGAGGCGGGACAAGCGATGTCCGGGGTCACGCCGATCCCCTCCCAGTTGGTCTTGGAGACCGGGTTGATGGCCCGGCCCACGGGCACGCGCAGGATGTAGTCCTGGCGGACGATGGCGGCGTTCGTCGGATGGGCGCCGCCGCCGGTCGTCTCGCCGATGACGGTGGCCCGCTTCAGGTTCTTCATGTTATAGGTGAATTCCTCTGCCCCGGAGAACGTGCGAGCGCTGGTCAGGATGTAGAGGTCGGCGTCGACCGGCTTGGGGCCCGGCACGTAGGGCAGGGTCCAGTAGTTCTCGGTCGTGTTGCTTTCCCGGTAATAGAGATCGTTGAGGTGGGCCGGGTCGCGAAAGAAGTAGGAGCAAATGAGCTGGATCTGGGCCGGGTCTCCCCCGCCGTTCCCGCGGAGGTCGACGATGATGGCGTCGCAGTAGGCCAGGAAGTTCAGGGCCGCGATCGCGGTCTGCCCCGCCCGGCTGGGGGAAGCGAACATGCGGAAGTCGAGATAGCCGATGTTGCCCGGCAGCTGCTCCACCTTGCGGAAGCCGAAATTGTCGCGCTGGGCCTCCAGGAGCTGGCGCTCCCGGACCCTGCGCGCCTCCTCCTCGCTGCGGCCCATGATCCGGCGCATGTCGGCCGCCTGCTCCGGGGCGAAGGCAAAGCCCATATGCTTGTCCTTGCCGACGTCCAGGATGATCCGGGACACGGCCTGGGCGAATGAACGGGCGTCCTTGGCCTGCTCGAACCCGCCGCCGCCGAGTTTGGCCCGCAGGGCTTCTTCGATCTTCTTGGCGGTCTCGGGGAAAATGTATCGCTTTTTGAGGATCTGGGCGATCTCGTCCACGATGGCCTGCTTCTGGGCAGCATCCAGGGACGGAGCGGGCGTCGGGCCCTGGCCGAAGGCGAAGGGGTCTGTAAACGCTGCTAAAAGGAGCAGAACAAATAAAAAGCGGATGGTTTTGGAGGTCATGAGGGTTCTCCTTGCCTGCTTTTCTAATTGGCCTTGACGCGGGCCAGGATCGACCCGGCCTTGTTGGCCAGCGCGGAAGCGCCGGTGTCGTAGTTGCACATGGCCGCCACGATGTATCCCAAGTCCGCATAAATATCCAGCTGCGAGTTGATGCCGGGGAAGCCGCCGCTGTGGCCGACGGCCTTGCCCATCGGGCTGTCGACGACGGCAAAGCCGTAGCCGTAGCGGGAGCCTTTGAAATCCGTCCACATCGTATCCCGCATGGCCTTGGAAACGAGCTTGCCGGAGAGGAGGGCCAGGGCGAACCTGTGCAGGTCCTTGACCGTGGAGAAGCCGCCGCCGGCGGGCCCGCCTTTGATGACGTGCTTGTAGAGGTTGTTCTGCCACTTATAGGGGCTGGCGGGGTCGGGGCTGTAGCCGATGGCCAGGTTCTCGACCGGGTAATCCATCTCGTAGCAATCGGTAGCGGTCATTCCGGCCGGAGCGTAGACGGCCTTGCGGATGTGCTCGAAGTAATCCTCGCCCGTGACCTTCTCGATGATGACCCCCAGCAGGAACATGCCGGTATTGCTGTACTGGAAGCGCTCGCCCGGAGGAAAGGACGGCCGGTCGTCCTTGATAAGCGGTTTATAGTCATCAAGCTTGCGGAAGAGGTCGCGCGAGCTCTTCATATAGGTCTCGTTGAAGTAACTGCCCAGCCCGGAAGCATGGGTGATGAGGTGGCGGACGGTGATCTTGGCCGTGACGTCCTTGGGCAGCCAGGACTCGTCGACCCATCGGCTTATCGGGTCGTCGAAGGACAGCTTGCCGGCCTCGACCAGCCGGGCCACGGCCGTGGCCGTGAACATCTTGTTCATCGAGCCCAGGTTGAACTTGGTGTCGATCGTGTTGGGCGCGTGGAAGGATTTGTCGGCCTCCCCTCCGGCCGCGGTCAGAAGGACGTCGTTTCCCTTGGCCACGAGCAGCGTCCCGGAGTACCAGCCCGTCTTGACCAGCCTGGCGGCCAGGGCCTTGATCTCGGCGATGGCCTCTTTCTCGGTGAGCGGCGGCTCGGCGATATCGAGGGGAGGACGGGCCGAACTGACGTTAAGGCCTTCTATGAGGCAATCGGGGGGCGCGCCGAAGCGGAAGTTGAGCCCCCACCAGCCGCCCAGGACGCGGTCCTTAACGATGACCACGGTCAAGTCCTTGCGCTCCGGAGTGAAGGTGCGGATGGAGTGGAAGTCTATGCCGCCCGCTTCCGCATAAAACCTCTGGGCCGTGGCGATGTGCACATCGAGGGGGACCATCTCCCGGAACGACTTGGCGCAGTCCTCGTCCAGGAAGCGCTTGTAGCGTGATGCATCGCTCGAGCTCAAGGCCTCGAGGGTGGATTTGATGCGGGCCCCCATCGGGCCTTCGGGCATCGTTTTCACATCCTTGAATTCGGGGGCGGCCGGCTGCTGGGCGAAGGCGCGCGGGGCCGCGGCGGCAAGCGCCAGGAAGAGGATGAGGATGGAAACGCGGGCGGTCGTTTTACGGATCATATCAAACCTCCTTGAAGCTGGGAATTTCATTCTTTTCGCGATAGTCCTTTAATGAGCAGGTCGGCGATGCGGACGGTCTGGGCCTCCACATCCACCCGCCGGCCGAGCTCGCGGACGGACAGGCTGAAGGGCAGGAGGGCGTTGGTGGCCTGGATGAGGGCGCGGGACGCCGCCTTGGGATCGGGGCAATCCAGGGCCCCGGCTTGGACGCCGGACTTCAGGACGCCCTCGAAGATCCGGGCCTCGGTCTCGAAGTGTCCCGCGCGGCGGGCGATCAAGGCCGTCCGGACGGAGGACAGGAGATCGCTGAGGCCCTGGGAATAATGGAGGACGCTATCGAAGCGGACCAGGACCCGGGCCAGGAGCATGGCCCGCAGCCGGACGGGGAAGGGATCGGGACCAGCCGCGATCTCGCGGAGGCGGGCGGCGGCCCGCCCGGCGATGCGGTCGACGTGGGACAGGATGATCTCTTCCTTGCCCGGGAAGTGCAGGTAGATCGTACCCTTGCCGATCCCCACCTGGCGGGCCACGTCCTCCATGGTCATCTTCTTGTACCCATAGCGGGCCAGGAGGACATCCACGGCGTCCAGAATCAGGTCCCGGATGTCTTCACGCTGGGCGATGTTTCGCATGGCGACTCATGACTATATTCGTATTTTGGTCATATTGAAGGCGGAAACAATCATTTTTGTCTCATTAAGATATACGCGGGAAGCGGGAAGAATGTTGCCTGCGCGCGAAAAAAAACGCCCCGCCCGGTGCGGGGCGGGGCGAGGAAAACCGATTCGGATCCGGAAGAGGGATCTTCTCGAACGAATCGGAATGCGCCGCGCTATGGGCGCGGAGAGATCAGTCGATCTCGATGTCGATTTTCAGGTTCTTCAACGCCCTCATCGCCTCGCGGAACTCGCGGGAATGCAGGCCTTCGAGGTGTCGGGAGATGTCCCTCTCGATCCGCTCGCCCAGACGGCCCAGGTTTTTGAGCGTGTCGCGCAGTCCGTCGATTTCGATGGCCACACGCACCCGGTCCTTCTGGCCGATCTTTTCCAGGTCCTTGAGCCCGCTGACGCGGATCTTCAGGCCCTTGAGGGCTTCCAGCTTGCGCAGGTCCTTGAGGTCCTCCTGGTCGATTCCCTCCCACCCGGCCAGAAAGCCCAGGTCGAAGGACGCGTGCCGATGGGACTTCTCCTGCGCCTGTACGGCCGTGAAGGCCAGGCCCAGGACGAGGACCGCCAGTGCGGCGAGGACGAGAACTTGGTCGCGCTTCATGTTTGCCTCCGTCGGATTTCAGCGTTCATCCATCAAGACGAAGGCTTAATAAAAAAGGTTGTATTCGGCCGGCCCTGCTCTCGATCCGGAGCCGAAAACATCCGGGCCGGCATTCCCGGGAGCAGGAGGAAAAGGTCCGGGTAGTATTTCTTGACCAGGTCGATCTTGCCGGGCGCGTCGCCCTCCAAGCGAATGGGCAGGTGGGTCAGGCCGATATGGTCGACCTTGAGTTCCTTTTGGAAGAAGGCGGAGATGTTCGGCTCGAGGGGGAACCAATAATGGACCAGGGCCAGGTCGAGATGCTCGCCGCCCAGACCAAAAGCCCGGTATTCCTCGGGTTTGCCGGGCGAATCTCCCTCGTGGAAGACGAGCCGGCCCCCGAGATCGAAAAGATACATGAGGTTCATCGGAGAATCCGCGGTGCCGTGAAGGGTGCGGAAAGCCGTGACCGGTATTCCCTTGATGACCAGCGGACGCTTTTCGCCGACTTTCAAGTCGATCGGAACGACACGCGCCTCGAACTTGGCCCAATCCGGTGCCGTCTTACGGAGCGCAGCCACGGCATCCACCGGAGCGACGAGCGGCATCTCTGGATGGGCCTCCATAAAGCGGGCCGCCACTGAAGCGGCGAAGTGGTCAGGATGATTATGCGTGACGAGCACGAGGTCCACGCCGTCGAATGGCGGCCTGCCCTTTATAATCTTCTCCAGGACCTCCGTGGAGGGCGCCCGGTACTCCGGGTTGGGTTTGTCGAAGAGCGCGTCGATCAGGACCTTTTTCCCGCCGCAGGAAACCAGGACGCCGCTATTGGCGACATAGACGAGATCCATAGGCTTTTGGGCGTTGCCAAGGCGTGGGGAGCCGGAAGACGTCCGGCCCGTTTTTATTTCAGGTCCTATGGCAAGCAGCTTTTTAATGGCGGCCAGGACCACCTCGGGGGCGTCCCTATAGATATGGTGGCTGCTGCGCTCCGCCAACACGAATTCCCCCGCCGTCGACAGGCGGGCCAGCTTGCGGTTTTCCTCGATCCAGAATTTCTGGTAGGCGTCGGCGTCCTTGCCGAACTGGGGATTGGCGCGGCTTGCGGCTATGACAACCATGGGCAGGGCGCCGAACGAATCGACGGCTAGGAGGCTGCGGGCCGAGCTCCCGAACATCGATCGATGCTCGGAGGCGATCGTCTTCAGGAACGGGGCCTGGCTTCTTTCGTTTGCGTCGCCCGATTTTCCGGCCGCCTCCGCGGACTTTTCCATGTCCCCGGTCATCCGCAGAAAGAGATCCTTCAGCGCCGGGAAGTCCTTTCCCACCAGCCAGCCCCGGGGCGGCGGGTCAAGCAAGACAAGGCCGGCGACACCGTCCGGATATTCATGGGCGAAAACCTGCAGGTTCATGCCGCCCAGCGAATGTCCGACCAGGATATAGGGGCTTTTGATTCCCGCTTTCTTGAGCAGCGCCTTCAGGTCCGACGCCTCCGCCGCGGCATCGCGGGGCAGCGGTCCCATCCCGCTCCGGCCATATCCCGCTCGGTTATAGACGAGGACGGAAGTCGCTTTCGACAGCTCTTCGGCGATGGGCAGCCACGTCTCGAAGGACTCTCCAACCCCCACATCGATGACCACGGTCGGAGTTCCGCGGCCATAGAGCCGATAGGCCAAGTGGCGGCCGCCTACGTCGACCGTGTTCTCGACCTGCGCCGCCGCGGCGCCGCACGCGAGAAGCGCAAAAAGGATTGCCGCCGTCATCTGCTTTCGGAGGGCCATCTGTTTTTCCCCTTATCGCTTGGGCCGGAATTCGTCAAGAATCTTGGACGAGACCCAGTAGATGTCGCCGCCGCTCGTGTAGAAAAGGAAACGCCCATCCGGGGAGAGTATGGGGCAATTTTCGTTGACCTTGGTATTGATCGCCCCGCCCAGGTTGCGCGGCTCGGACCAGGCGCCGTCCCGGCCGCGGAAGCTGACATAGAGGTCGCCCGAACCGAACCCGTCGGCCCTTTCGACCGTGAGGATGAGGAAATCCCCTTCCGGGGAGATGAGCGCGTCGCCTTCCGCCAAATCCATGCTGATCGGCGGGCCCAGGTTCTCGGCCGTCCTATAGGCTCCCTCCACAAGCCGAGCCTGGTAGATATCCCGTCCGCCGGCCGATCCGGCCCGCCAGGACTGGAAAACCATCGTCCCGTCCTTCGCCACCGAAGGATAAAACTCGTTCTCCGGGGAGTTGATCGGGGCACCCATGTTCCGGGCTTCGGACCAGTCCTCGCCCTTCCGCTCGACCATCCAGATGTCGAAATTATTTTGTGTCGCGCCCTTCCCATCGAGCGGCCGGTTGGAACAAAAATACATCGTCTTCCCGTCCGGCGAAAGGAAATGGTCCACGTCGCTCCAGGTCCCGGAAAAATCGGCCGGACGCGGCTTCGTCCAGACGTCGCCCTCCCGCTTCATGACCATGATCGTCCAGCCTCGCGGGAGCTCCTGCACGGTGAAGTAAAACTCCTTCCCGTCCGGCGTGAACACGGAATTCAGCTCTTTCTTCCTCGTGGAGACGACGCCGGGGGCAAAGACCTCCGGCTTCAACCCGGGCTCCTTCTGGCCCAGATAATCCCCCTTGAGGACCGGGAATGGGCGGGCTTTCTCGATCACCGAAGCGCTCACCCAGAAAGCGTTGTTTTCGCCGGCCCTCGTGCTGACGAAGAAAAGATATTTCCCATCGGCCGTGACCGTCGGGCAGATCTCGTTCGCCGGGCTGTTCACCTCCGGCCCCAGTTTGACCGGCTCCCCCCAGGTCCCGTCCAGCTCCCGGAAGCTGACCCAGATGTCGAACTGGCGGGAGAAGAGAAGGCAGCCTCCGTCGGGCGCGACGAAGGGCATCGACTCCGTGGCCGCCGTGTTGATCCGCTCGCCCATGTTGACCGGCTTCTCGTACTTGCCGCCGACGAAGCGAGCCAGGTAGATATCGTCGAGCCCCCGGCCGCCGACGGCCTGCCCGGCGAAATAGAGGTCGCCTTTCCGGTCCAGGGAGAAAGCCCAGTGCATGGGATGATCGTTGACCGCCGGGTCCAACGGGCGCGGCTCGCCCCATCCGGAGGCCGTCCGGTCGGCGAACCAGATGCGCTCCTTCTGGCCGGAGGCGCCGGGGAGCGGCCGCGCGGAGATGAAGTAGATCCGCCGGCCGTCCGGAGAAAAGAAGGGCACGTCGTCGTCCATGTCGGGGCCGGAGAAGGAAGCCCAGCCCGGCGGCGTCCAGGCGCCGTCCACGCGCTTCATCGTCAGGAGGCCGCCCCGCGAATAGATCTCGCCCGGATAGGTGACCATCGGGGCCCAGTAAATTTCGCTCCCATCGTGCGAAAAAACGGCCGTGCTGTGGAGGCCCCAGATGGAAGAGACGATACCCAGGCCGAAGATCTCGGCAGTCTCGCCGGGCGGCTTCTGCCCCAGGTAATCGCCTTTCAGGACCGGGAAGCGGATATCCGACTTGTCGGCCCCCTTCTCGCCCAATAATTGGGCCACGGACTCCATCTTCCGCTCCCGGGCCACGTTGTAGGCCGTCTGCCCCATGAGGCTGCGGGCGTCGAGGGGCGCGCCCCGCTCGATAAGGATGCGCGCGGCCTCGATCCGGCCGTCCCTCGCGGCATAATGGAGCGGCGTCCAGCCGAAGCGGTCGGCCGCGCCCGCGGCGCCCCCCGCATCCAGGAGGGCGGCGACGATCTTGCCCGATCCTCCCGCCGCCGCTTCATAAAGAAGGGCGAGGTCCGCCTCGATGGCAGCCTTGAGCCCGCTTCCGGCCGAAGTCAGACGGCCGAAGAGCCCGGTCAAACCCTGGGAGGCGGCCTGGGTCAGCATTTCCTTCCAGTTCTCTCCGCTCTCCGGGACCTTGGCCCCCTTTTCGAGGAGCAAGTCGATGACCTCGGCCTTGCCGCGCCAGGCGGCAAGGTCGAGCGCGGAGGAGCCGAACTTGTCGACGGCGTTCACATCCGAACCCGCCTCGATGAGCAAACGCGCCGTAGCCGCCTGGCCCCTTTCCCGCGCGCAGAGAATGAGGGCCGTCCGCGAATAGCTGTCCCGCTCCGTGACGGAAGCGCCCATTTTGAGAAGCGCTGCGACCGCTTCGCGCCGGTCGCCGATGGCCGCCAGATGGAGCAGCGTATGGCCGCTGCCTTCCTTGGCCGCCAGCGAGGCGGGCGTTTTCTCGATCAGGGCCTTGAGCGCCGGGATGTCGCCCTTGCGCAGCAGGTCGAAGGCGTCCTGGGCCCACGCGGACGCGGCGAACGAGGACAGGAGGAATATCGCGATCAGGGCCGCTTTTTTCATTGGCTGACGGGGGTGATGACCATCAGGATCACTTCGAGAACCGGCTTGGCCGCCTCGGCCGGGCTCCCGGCCTTGATCCGGCCCAGGGCGAAATCGACCTTCTTCCGGCACAAGTCGACAATCTCCTCGATCTTGCTGACGCCCGTGGGCATCTGGAATGGCTTCCCGGGTTCGAGCAGGGCATAGGCTTTCCTCAGCTTGCCGCCGGCCGCATCGTCCAGGGGCCTCCCCGCGCGCATGAACTCCAGGGCCGCATGGATCTCCGCGCGGAACGCGGCCATCCCCGTCTCCCCGGCGGCCGCCATCTCGACGGCCTCGACGAGCATGGGAATGCCTTTGACGCACTCCTCGCCCGGCAGCGATTTATCCAGGAGCCGGGTGACGCCCGCGTTGATCTTTTCCACCAGGGCTTTATCATCTCCCGCCGCCGCGGCCCGGCCCGGGAAAGGAGCCAAAATAAACGCCGCCGCCAGGATCAACGCCATTCTTTTCATTTTTTCCTCCTCTCGCTTTCTTTATTTTCGAAGCGCATTTACGATCCGGACCTGGTCAACACCATCCCGTGAGGCAGGCAGAAGGTCCGGCGGCTGTCGATGGAGACCGCCGAGGCAGAGCCCGTCAGCGTTCCGCCCCGGAGCCGGACGCTGACATAGACGACATGGGACTGCCCGGCGGTGTCCGGGGTCGGGATGCGCCCCCAGAACAGCCCGCTGAAAACCCCGTCCGTGAAATTCATGTCCCCGAGCTCTGTCTTGACCGGCAGCGGCGAGTTTCTTTTTCCGTCAATCTCCAGCCTGACCCCGCCATCCTCCGCGAACACGAGCGCGGCGGGGAGGTCCTTCCGAGGCGTGCGGATGAAGCCGCTCCATCTCCCGACCAGGGGGGCCGGCGGCCGGAAGGCTTTCCCGGCTCCCGGGTCGGCGGCTTTCGGCGGGGAATAAGGCGTGTCTCGGAAAGCCGGCAGAAAGGCGGCCAGGATCTCGTGCTGGATGGCCCAAAGATCAACTCCGTCCGAATTAGCCAGGACGGCGGAAACGATGTTCTCGGACGGGACGATGTCGAGCCGCGAAACCGCCCCCGGCATGCCGCCGGTGGCCGTCTGGAAGCGGGCGCCGAGGAACTCGATGTCGGCGAAGCTCCCCAGCAGGTAGCGGACGCGGCGACCGCTGTCCATGAATGCGGAGCCGGACTGGGTGCGCATGGCCTCCAAGGTCTCCTTCTTGAGGATGGGCTTCGAGCCGGCCGCCGTCCGGCCCATCCGGAAGTGGGCGAAGCGGACCAGATCGCGGACGCTGGAGTAGGCCGAGGAGGCGCCCTGGTGGTCGAAGTCGCTGATCGGAAGCTCCTTCTTAGCGCCGTCGTACTTGACGGCCAGGTTTTCCGCCGCGGCCGGCGCGGTGAGGATCATCGTCCGGGTCATGCCCAGCGGATCGAAGACGGCCTCCTTCATCAAGGCGTAGTAGGGCTTGCGCGCCGCCCGGGCCGCGATATGCCCGAGGATCCCGTATCCGAAATTGGAATATTCATAGGACTCTCCGGGCGCGCCGGTCAGGATGCCGTAGGCCCGGATGGAATCGTCCATGAGGGGGGCGCGCCGGGGCTTGTCGGCGTAGAAGAGGTGCCAGTGCATGGGCAGACCGGAAACGTGGTAGATGAGATCGCGGACGGTTGCTGGGCGCGCTCCCTCGACGAGGGAGGTCAGCTTGGCCGGGCCGAGATAGCCGTTAGCCGGCTTGTCGAGGTCGACGAGCCCGCGCTCGACCAGGACCATCAGCGCGGTCGCCGTCAGGGGCTTGGTCAGCGAGGCCAGGGAAAACATCGTGTCCGGCATCACGGGCGTCCCGCCATCGCGGGAAGTGGTCCCGAATCCTTCCTCCCAGACGATCTTGCCGTCCTTGGCCACGGCCACGGCCACCCCCGAAGCAGCCGTTTCCTTCAAGATCCGGGCAATCCGGAGGCGCGCCGAGGCGAACGGATCGGGCCCGGCGCCGGAGCGATAGGCGGCGCCCGACACGTCCCGAACCAGCGGGCCGGCGAAAAAAGCGAGGACAATGAACCCGCTTAAGCGGGCAAAGCGCCCCATTTTAAGCCTCCTTATAAGACTATACGCCATTTTCTCCCTTCCCGTTATAGCCTTCAATTCGGCCGGGCCTAGGTCGCTTTTTTTATAGCTGTGGAAACGTTTTCTTCAGGCCGAACGTCTTATAGAGTGTACAACGGACGCCGAGGAGGATTCATGCGCCCGATGAGAGCTGCCAGCCTGCTGATGATCGCCGCCCTAAGCTTGATCCTCAGCTTCAACCCAGTCCCGGCCCTGGCCGGCGCCCCCCAAGATCCGGCCCCTAAGCCGCCCGCTCCCTCCCGCACGCCCGTCCCGCTGGTTAAAGCGGACGCGCCCATCAAGATCGACGGCGCCCTCGACGAGGCCATCTGGGCGAAGGCCGCCAAGCTGGACATCGCCTACGAATGGAGGCCCGGCGAGAACATCGCCCCGCCCGTCAAATCCGAGTGCCTGATCACCTTCGACGAGGCCCGCTTCTACATCGCCTTCCGCTGCTTCGACCCAGACCCCTCCTCGATCCGGGCCCACATCATGGACCGCGACGCCACCGACACCTTCATCCAGGACGACCACATCAGCTTCATGCTGGACACCTTCAATGACGAGCGGCGGGCCTTCCAGTTCCGCGTCAACCCCATGGGCGTCCAGGCCGACGCCGTTTTCAGCGAGCTGGACGGCTTCGAGGACTTCTCCTGGGACGCCATCTGGGAGTCGGCCGGCCGGATCGACGCGTCCGGCTATACTATCGAGGCGGCCATCCCCTTCAACCAGCTCCGTTTCGCCGCGGGCGGAGGCACCCAGATTTGGGGCTTCGAGGCCGACCGTTCCTACCCGAGAAACGTGCGGCACCGCATCAGCACCCATCCGCGCGACCGCAACATCAACACCATCCTCGGCCAGTCCAACAAGATCTCCGGTTTCGAGGGCATCTCGCCCGGGATCAACCTGCAGCTCACACCCACCCTGACCGTGGACCGCACGGACATCCGGCCCGATTTCCCCGCCGGCGGGATGGTGAACGGCAACGGTAAGGCCGATCCCGGGCTGACCGCCCGCTGGGGCCTGACCCCGAACCTGACGCTTAACGCCGCGCTCAACCCCGACTTTTCCCAGATTGAGGCCGACGCGGCCCAGTTGGACGTCAACACCCGCTTCGCCCTCTTTTATCCCGAGAAGCGGCCATTCTTCCTGGAGGCGGCCGACTTCTTCCTGACGCCCCTCCAGGCCGTCTTCACCCGCAGTGTTGCCGATCCCCTCTGGGGCGGCAAGGTCACCGGCAAGATCGGCCGCGGCGCGCTGGGCTTCTTCTCCGCCCAGGACCGCATCAACAACCTCCTCTTTCCCTCCAACCAGGGCTCCTGGGGCGCCACGCTGAACGAGAACGTCACCAGCGGCGTTTTCCGCTACCGCTATGACGTCGGCAGCGGCTCCACCATCGGCGCGCTCTACGCCGGCCGGATAGGCAGCGACTACCACAACCACACCGGCGGGATCGACGGCTTCTTCCGCCTCGGGCAGAAGGACCAGATCACATTCCAGCTCCTGCGTTCGGACACCCGCTATCCCGACGGACTGGCCGCCGAGCAGGGCCAGCCGTTGGGACGATTCGGCGGCAATGCCCTCTCCGCCACCTACTTGCACATGAGCCGGAGCCTGATGCTCATGGCCACCTACGAGTCGATCGATCCCGGCTTCCGCGCGGACTCGGGATTCATGCCCCGCGTCGACACCCGGATGATGGGTCTGGGCGCCGATTTCTTCGTCTACGGCGTCCGGGGCGGCGGGTCGTCGGGCAAGTGGTTCGACCAGCTCGACTTCCGGCTGCAGGCGTTCCGGATCGAGGACCACACGGGCCGGATGACCGACGGCCGGGTATGGCTGGGAGCGATCTACCAGGGCCCCTTCCAGACCCAGGCCGGCTTCCAAGTCCGCTGGAACCAGGAATATTATGCCGGGACGACCTACGACGTCAGCGACTTCTTAGCCCAGGTGATGACCAATCCGGCCGGGGGCATGAGCTTCGGTCTGATGGCCACTGCAGGCCGGGCCGTCGATTACACGAACGTCAGGCCGGCCACGGCCTTCCGGGCCGGCCCCCAGGCCGAGCTCGCGCTGGGCCGCCGTCTCAACCTGAACCTGTCCTACAACCTGGAGCGGCTGGCCCACGAAGGCGATCGCATCTACACCGCAAACCTTCTCCAGGGCCGCATCATCTACAACATCGACACCCGCATGTTCCTGCGGGCCATCGTCCAGTATCGCGACATCGATCGCGATCCGGACATGTATGTCTCTCCGGTCGACGGCAACGCCCGCGGAGTTTTCACCCAGTTCCTCTTCTCCTACAAGCTCAATGCCCAGACGGTCGTCTTCCTCGGCTACTCGGACAACTCCCTGGGCGCCCGGAACATCGACTTCATCCGCTCCGACCGGACTCTGTTCTTCAAGATCGGGTATGCCTGGGTGATGTAGGCGGGGCGGCCAAGCAGTTGGTCGGAAAGCGCGTCGCTTTCCAGGCGGAGGCAACCTAGAAATGCTCGCTAATGACCTTGCAGCTTTTAGAGCGAAAGGCTCATGCTACCCCGCTTCTTCTTCATCGGCCTTGACTCCCCGCTTTCTATCTCATTGAAAACGCGTCGTCGGCCGGTTCTCGATGAATCCCGGCTCATTGTCCGAGAGTCCGATCAGCCTGACCTGAACAAAGAAGACGCGCCAGTTGCCGGCGGGCCCCACGGCCATGCCGGTCAGCGTTTTGCGCCGATATTTACGGCAAACGTAAGAACCGTCCCGCTCTCGGCTGATGGTCAGCCAGTAAATGGGATTGCTCCGGCTGCGATAGGTCATGGAGACTCGCCTAGGCGAAGTCGGCGGGCCCTCCGCTTCCAGGGTGTCCAGATCCGGTTCATAGACGGCAGTCACGAGCCGATTTCCCTGAGTATCGGCCAGAAAACCGCCGAAGACGACGTTGGCTGGAAGCAACTCGCAGCCCGGCTTGCCCGGGACGGGATCTAGCTTTTCTGGAATGAAAACTGGCATGGGTGCCTCCTTCGAAAAATACAGGGAGGCTCGAGCGCCCGGCATACCGGAAGGCGCATAAAAACGAAAAGCCCGCTTCGCCGGTCATCAGGCGAGCGGGCTTCGCTCCGGACAATTTGTTGCCGCTGTGCGGCCGCATCCTCGCTTTCGCGAGTAGGCACCTTGGGTGTCCGTCCCAGGTTGCCGGGCTCTTTAAGAGCCTCACCTGATGTCTTCTAAAGATTAAGGCCAAGCGGCCGAAAAAGCAAGGCGGCCGGGGCCTAACGCTAGCGCAGACGATTGCCATCCTCTCCCGCCTCTGCTATCATTTGGACCCAAATCTACTCCCTAACCGGCGAGGAGAGGCAACCACCCATGATCGAACGGTATACCAATCCCGAAATGGGCGCCATCTGGAACGAACCGAACCGCTACCGGACCTGGCTCAACGTCGAAATCGCCGTCTGCGAGGCCTGGGCCAAGCTGGGCAAGATCCCGGCCGCCTCCCTGAAAACGATCAAGACCAAGGCCGATTTCGAAGCCGAGCGGATCGACGCCATCGAGAAAGTCGTCAAGCACGACATCATCGCCTTTCTGACCTCGGTCAACG
>Ga0315279_10003800_pt1 | contig 20710 bp, 18 predicted proteins | sample YL17G06_20_MG_FD_203694 | JGI IMG/M metagenome (GOLD analysis project Ga0315279, IMG submission 203694) | Sediment microbial communities from Yellowstone Lake, YNP, Wyoming, USA - YL17G06_20 | ecosystem: Environmental > Aquatic > Freshwater > Lake > Sediment | place: USA: Wyoming | collected... | reverse complement strand
AGCCCGGTTGTTGGCCTTCATTGATTACTTCAACCGCACGATGGCCAAGCCCTTCAAATGGACGTACAAAGGCAAGGTGCTGGCAGCCTAATGGTAGGCGGATTTACGCCCAACTGTAGTACCTGTTCTGCATGGGTGGCGTGGGCTTGCAAAAGAAACGCGGGAGGCGGTGGTTCTTGGATGTTACTTTTCTATCCAGGCGGGTATCGCTCGACACTCCAAGTTTCGTACGCTAGTCCCACGTGAGCGTTTGCTCGTCGAAACCGATCATCATTACGCCAGCCTGCCTGCCGCTATCCCGTGTCGGGTCGAGTGGGCGGAATACGTGGTTGCCGAACAGCTAGGGCTTGGCGTGAAGGACGTTCGATACCTCGTCTGGCAAAACCTTGCCATGATCGTTCGCGAGATAGGCACTCGGAGGCTGCTGCCAGAGCCGCTTGCGGCGATCCTGGCAAAAGTGAGCCCAGCTTGAATCGCAGTTGTTCTAAAGGCAGCTAGCAAGTTGCTGAAGCCAATCTCGCCACGCTCGATGGGTGCTGCGCGGCGCTGCTGGCAATCTAACGGTCTAGCCATGCTCTTTTCGCCGGCTCCGCTCAGCGGCTCAACTCCGGGTATGAAGCAGTGCCGGGCCATTCTGTTGACGCAGAATGGCTTTTGTGTCAAAACCAAACTTTTTAGGCTTACCTCACGTATTAAGGGTGTGCGCGATCAACATTCTTGCCCCTGGGAGATGTCCTTTTGGATCTGATCCAACGCTGCGCGACCGGCGACCAGGCCGCGGCCCATTGTCTGCACGACGAGTATAGCCCTGCGCTTTTCCGGTTGGCCTGCTTGTTGCTTCAAAACGTTCAGGACGCCGAAGAAGCGACCCAAGATGCATTCGTGTATGCCTTCAACCATCTGGGGCAATTCGATCCTGCGCGCGGGTCGCTGGGCGGCTGGCTCAAGGTCATCCTCGTCAGCCGTTGCCGCGACTTGCAGCGACGGCGGCGGTGGCGCTGGCTTTCGCTTCAGACGCTGTTGGAAGGCGGCCACGACGTGCCGGACGAGCAGGCGGCGCATCAGCCCGAACAATGGCTGGATCAGTCGGCGGCGCAGCGAGCCGTGTGGGAGGCGCTGCAACGCCTGCCAGGCAAGTCACGCGAGGCGCTGATTCTGCGTTACTATGGCGAGCTGCCGTTCAACCAGGTGGCACAGGCGCTCGACTGTTCGGTCAACACGGCCAAATCGCGCGTGGTGTATGGACTGGCGCGCCTGGCCGAATTGTTGGATGCCGAAACCGTCATGGCGCTAGGATACGAGGTGAGCCAATGAGTGCACATCCCACCGATTTGGAATTGTTCAATCTGGCCGAGGGCAATCTCGCTGCGGCCCGCGTGCCGGAAGTTCAACAACACTTGCGGACGTGCACCGTTTGCCAGTCGCGCCGGTCGCGGCATTTGCAGGTGAGCTACCAGTTGAGTGATACGCTGATGCGTGTTGCGAACGCCGCGCCGTTTTCGCCTGCCCGGTCGTGGGCGCAGTTGGCTCCTCGTCTTCAAAATGCGCGGCGGACTGAGCGCGCTGCCGGCCTGTTGCGCCTGGCGGCGACGGCCTTGGTCGCGGTGTTAGTCGTCGCCGGCCTGCTGAAGCTAACGGTCTTGCGCGAGCAACCGGCGACGGTGCCCGACGTCACTCCTTTGCCCGTCATCGTGCCGACGGCTATCCCAACCGCGCTTGTTGCGCCTGTTGTGCCCACGCCCACCAAAGCGCCAGCCGGACGCATCACCGTGCTCATCGCCGGAATGGATCGCCGTCCCGGCGAAACCGGCCCCGGCTTGACCGATTCGCTGTTGCTGCTCAGCCTGGATCGGGCGCAGCACACCGGTGTGATGCTGTCTATCCCGCGCGATTTGTGGATCGAGATTCCGGGGCATGGGCCGGGGCGCATCAACTCTGCTTACGCGCTGGGCGAACAGAATGGGCAGGGCGCGGCTTTGCTCAAGCAGACCGTGGGCGCAGCCTTGGGTGTGCGCGTGGATCACGTGGTGCGCCTCGAGTTCAACGCGGTCGTCACGCTGATTGACGCCATCGGCGGCGTGGACATTGACGTGCCGTCCGAAATCAATGACCCGCTGTATCCCGATTCGGCTTATGGATATGCGCCGCTCTATATTCCGGCGGGCCGATTGCACATGGATGGGGCGTTGGCGCTCAAGTATATGCGCACTCGCCACAGCAGCAACGACTTTGCCCGCGCTGCGCGCCAGCAGCAAGTGTTGACGGCTGCACGTCAAAAGATCATTCAACCCGGCGTCTGGCCCGGCTTTGTCAAGAGTCTGCCGAACCTGATCGCGCAATTGCAAACTGCTGTCGTAACCGACCTCAACCTGGGCGATCTGCTCGATCTGGCGCAACAAGCGCGCGATGTGCCCGATGGTGCACTGCGCATCGCCGTGCTGGATGGACGCTATGTGGTGGATTATGTGACGCCGGAGGGGGCGCAGGTGCTCTTGCCGCTCAAGGATCGGTTGAGCACGATTGTCAACGATGTGTTCGAAACCGGCCAGACCCCCGCTACGCCGGAAGCGGAGATGGCGCGCGTGCGAGTGCTGAACGGCACGGCTCAGACCGGCTTGGCCGCGCGCACAACGGATCTGTTATCCAAGCGGGGGTTCAACATGGCGGGCGCGGGGAATGCGGATCGGTTCAATTACGTGCAGACGCAACTGGTTGACCACGCCGGGCGACCAGCCACCGTCAAGGCGTTGGCCGATCTGCTCAAAGTTGCGCCTGGCAATGTGGTGTACCGGCCTGATCCGGCTGCGCCCGCTGAAGTCGAGATCATCCTCGGCGCGGATTTCACGTCGCCCGCGCCGTGACCAGAAAAAAGCCCTCCCCTGCGCCAGCGGGGGAGGGTTGGGGTAGGGGCGCTCACGCTCGCGTCAACCGCTTGTACTTGATGCGATGCGGTATATCGGCGGCAATGCCCAATCGGCGGCGACGGTCGGCTTCGTAATCGGAAAAGTTGCCGTTGAACCACGTCACCTGGCTTTCGCCTTCAAACGCCAGCACGTGAGTCGCCACGCGGTCGAGAAACCACCGGTCGTGGCTCACGATGACGGCGCAGCCCGCAAACGCTTCCAGCGCTTCCTCCAGCGCCCGCAGCGTGTTCACGTCCAGGTCGTTCGTCGGCTCGTCGAGCAGGAGCACGTTCGCGCCTTGCTTGAGCATCTTGGCGAGGTGGACGCGGTTCCGTTCGCCGCCGGAAAGTGCGCTGACTTTCTTTTGCTGGTCCGAGCCGAGAAAGTTAAAACTGGCGACATACGCCCGCGAATTGACGCGGCGTGCGCCGAGCATCAGCGTATCCTCGCCGCCGCTGATCTCTTCCCACACTGTGTTGTCGTTGTTGAGTGTGTCGCGGCTCTGGTCCACGTAACCCAGCTTGACCGTCTCGCCGATCTTGAATGTCCCGGCGTCGGGGCGTTCCACGCCGATGATCATCTTGAGCAGCGTCGTCTTGCCCGCGCCGTTCGGCCCGATGACGCCCACGATGCCGCCGGGTGGCAGATCGAACGTGAGGTTTTCGACCAGCACGTGGTCGCCGTACGCTTTGGTCACGCCTTTACATTCGACGACCACATCGCCCAGGCGCGGGCCGGGCGGAATATAGATTTCCAGTTCTTCGCGGCGCTGTTCGAATTCCTGGCTGAGCAGGTTGTTGTAGGCGGAGACGCGCGCTTTGCCTTTGGCTTGCCGCGCTTTTTGCGACGTGTGGATCCATTCGAGTTCGCGGGCTAGAGTCTGCTGGCGTTTGCGCTCCCCGCTTTCTTCGAGCGCCAGGCGGGCCTGCTTTTGTTCCAGCCACGACGAATAGTTGCCCTTCCACGGAATGCCAAACCCCCGGTCGAGCTCCAGAATCCAGCCTGCGACGTTATCCAAAAAGTAGCGGTCGTGCGTCACGGCGATGACAGTGCCCTTGTAGTCCTGCAGGTGTTTTTCCAGCCATGCCACGGATTCGGCGTCGAGGTGATTGGTCGGCTCGTCGAGCAGCAGGATGTCGGGCTCGGTGAGCAGCAAGCGGCACAGCGCCACACGCCGCCGCTCGCCGCCGGAAAGGATCGAGATCGGCGTATCACCCGGCGGGCAGCGCAGCGCGTCCATCGCCAGTTCCAATCGGCTGTCCAAATTCCAGGCGTCGCGCAGCTCAATCTCTTCTTGCACGCGGCCTTGTTCCTCAAGGAGCTTGTCCATCTCTTCCGGCGTCAGCGGATCGCCAAAGCGATTGGTGATTTCGTCATACCTGGCGAGCAAGTCGGCGATCGGCTTGACGGCTTCCTCGACCGCTTGCTTGACGGTCTTGGTTGCATCGAGTTGCGGCTCTTGTTCGAGCAAGCCCACGGTATAGCCTTTGGTCGGCATAATCTCGCCGAGATAGTCTTTGTCCACGCCGGCCATGATGTGCAGCAGCGTGCTCTTGCCCGCGCCGTTGAGGCCCAGCACGCCGATCTTGGCGCCGTAAAAGAATCCCAGCGAAATGTCGCGGAGCACCATTTTGTTGGGGGGATACATCCGCCCCACGCGAACCATCGAATAGATGACTTGGTCGGTCATGTTGGGAGGCTCCTACACTCACCCTTGCGAAGGTTTTCGCTCATTTTGTAGCGAATTCCGAGTAAACCTTCGCAAGGGTGAGAACGGACTTAACCAGCCCAGCGCGAACAGTTCACGTTGCCGTTGACTGAGGGCCCTTCGTCTGTCCCCTGCAACACCATGCGCACCAACGCCCGCTCGATCCGATAGCCGCAGCGCAGTAATTGCTCCAGCGCCCACGTGTGACAGGCGTTCACCGGCAGGGCAAGTTTCTGTTTGCCTCGGGCACGCGCCAGGGCTTCGCTCGCCCCGATGAGCGCATGAAAAGTCCCTGAATTCGTGTGAGCCGGGTGCAATGTCAGAACCTGGACGGTTGCCGATTCGTCGTCCGTGCCTTCCCGCACACTTTCCAGCCAGACGGTGCTCGATCCGAGGACTGTCGCGCCATCGGCCAGCACCAACGTCTCACCCAAGTTGTGCCGCGCGGTCGAGATGATTTCCTTTGAATAATCCAGGCCGGGCTGGATTTGCCCGGTGGCTTTCCGCAGGTGGGCCAACCAGCACTCTTGCGTCTCGGCATCGGCCGCCGACCAGTGGGGCAGGTCTACGTCGCCCGCAACAGCTCTCTCCAGTGTCTTGCTCAGTAGAAAGGTCAAGAAACGAGCCTGAAATCCCAACCGCAGATAGAGACCCAGGTTGTAGGGACTATCGGGCATCGTCTCCAGCCCAATCACGCGGCCAGGCTGCGGAGCGCGCCGCATATAGTCCACGCTGGCGGCGATCAACTGCTTGCCGATCCCGCGTCCCTGATATTCTGGCAACACGCAGAAGGTGCCGAACCAGCCCACGCTGCCCCAGGTGCGGGAAAAGATGAACCCCACCACGTGTCCCTCTTCTTCGGCCACAAAGCAGCCTCCGGGGTCTTTTTCCCGATTGGCCCGCACAATCGTCTGGGTGCGTCGGGGCAGTTCGACTGATTCGCCTTTCAATTGCTTCCACCCCGCGCCGAAAGCATTGGCCTCGACCGCACGGACCGCGTCTGTGTCTTGCTCGTGCATTTCTCGAACGATGGTCATTGTGTCCTCTGGCTCATTGTGTTCTGCCACAGCTCAAAGTGTAGTGCCTCTTTATCTACCTCTATACTCGACGCCTTTTTCTTGTGCCAGACCCAGTGACATCTTGTAGATCCGCAGAGAATGTGCCAGACCCCACGCCGGATGTTTGAACCCGTCTACCGCCTGGCTCCAGCGGCGGCGGCGCTGGCTCTTGACCCTTGTAAACTCATGACATTGCTGGCGAAGCACGCATACCCGCAAGCGGCGAAGCCGCTGTCCGCTGCAAGCCGATGTTGGGCGCATTGCTTTTGCGGTTGGTACTTACACTTACTTTTGGACATAATTATCCCGGCTTCTTCTGCATAATCACTTGATAAAACCGGGCCAGAAGATTGTAAGGATAGGTGTCTGTTAGTTCGCATTCCAACTGTTCAAGTGCCTCATAATACTCCGCTTCATACTTCGGCTCATTCGGTAAATAATCACATATACACCGAATTCCATAGTCCCCTACTACTTCACATTCGTTCGCCCGCAAAATACCGATCATCTCGGCACTCGAGAACAAAGGTGTCAGGCGATTAACCCAGGGATGAAAATATTCCTTTGTATCTACGACTTTGAGTGCAGCCACAAGATCATTGGCTTGAATAGCTTTTCGATAGACTTCCGAATATCGGTTTGCATCCAGGAGTGAGAGCAGGCCTTCCGGAGCCATTAGTTTACAAATGTTCTTCAAAACCTTTCGGGGTTCAGACACAAACTCGATCATCAAATGACACAGGATCAAGTCAAATTGTTGCCCATGGAAGAGGTCTTGAATTGCTCCTGCATCCGCCTGGCAGAAGGTGATTTTCTCAAGGACCCCTTCCTTTTCTGCGGCTTGCTTTGCATCTGAAAGCATAACCGGTGAATAATCAAGCAAGGTTACCGAATGGCCTTGTTGAGCAAAGTAGATCGAGTTGAATCCATTTCCGCCCCCCACATCCAAAATTCGAAGTGGGCGATTGTCTAAATGGCGCTGGATATTGAAGCGCGAAATGCTATAGAGCAATTTGCCCCAAGGAAAAGACTGCCATTCCTTCCATACATCCACTACAGCATCATACTCATCTGCGGTTATGGGTTTCATTCTTCTCCTTCAACCATTTGAAACAGTCCCATATAGCGGTTCTTGGTAATGCGCCCAACAACTCTCGTAGTTGCTGTTCCCACATCGCGCATTGCCTCTCACTGTGACCATTTCGTCGGTTTCCGATCCCAGCGGTGCAGACGCAACTGTGCGTGCAACTCGGATGGCAGTGGGCCGGCGTTGCCGGCGGCAATGTTGGTCTCTACATGGCGTATCTTGCGCATGCCGGGGATGATGGTGCTCACCGTCGGGTTGTTGAGGATAAAGCGCAGCGCCATGTCTGCCATCGTCATGCCTGCCGGCACGAGCGACTTGAGCGCGTCCGCGCGTTCGACGCTGGGGATAAGGTTCTCTGGAACAAAATACGTGTTGCGCCAATCGCCTTCGGGCCACTGGCTGTCTTTGGTCAGCGCGCCGGTGAGCGTGCCTTCGTCAAACGGTACGCGGGCGATCAAGGCCACATCCATTTCGGCGCAAGCAGGGAATAGTTCGTCTTCGGGGTTCTGGTCAAAGATGTTGTAGATGACCTGCACCGCATCAATCAAGCTGCTCCGCACAGCCTTGATGGCGTTCCACGGTTCCCAGCGGTTGATGCTGATACCTACGGCGTGAATGAGACCCTGGCGGCGCAAGTCATCCATCTTTTTGGCCCAACGGTCATCTGCCACCCAACTATCTTCCCAGGTGTGGAATTGAATCAAATCAAAGCTGGGCAGACCAGCATTCGCCAGGCTCTTGCGGACATATTCCTCGATGTGCTCGGGCGGGAAGCAATCGTCGAGCGTATACGCTCGACGGCTGGGCCATTTGAAATTCTTGGGCGGAATCTTGGTGGCGGTGTAGAGTTTTTTGTTGGGGTTGGCTCGTACCAGTTGCCCCAGTAGTCCCTCACTGTGGCCTGCACCATAGCCCCAGGCTGTATCGAAAAAGTTGCAGCCCAAATCCACGGCGCGCTGCAAAGACGCCAGCGACTCTGCATCGTCGGAGCCGGTCCACCCGCCCATGCCCCACATGCCGTATCCGATTTCGCTGACCTGCCAACCTGTGCGTCCAAAACGACGGTAGTTCATTTTGCTCCTCCTGAAAGTTTGCTCAAGCCGGAACATCAGTTCCGCCGATGTTGACAATGGTCTTGACCCGCCCGACCTTTCCATTTTCCAGCATGACCTTGATGCCGTGTGGATGGGATGAGCTTGAAGTCAGGATGCGTGCCACAGTGCCTTCCGTCAACGCACCCGTGCGCTGGTTTTGCTTCTCGACGATTTGCACGCGTAGGCCGGGGCGGATTTCGTTTCGTTTGGGTAGGCTCATGGATTTCCCTCGCGGCCCATCGCTTTGCCAGCGATCCAGCCAGTGGTCCAGGCGCTTTGGAAGTTGAACCCACCTGTGATGCCGTCAACATCCAGAATCTCGCCGGCAAAATACAAGCCAGGGCAGCGGCGGCTTTCCATTGTGGCAAAGTTGACCTCGTCCAGGTTGACTCCGCCGCAGGTGACAAACTCTTCTTTGAAAATGCTCTTGCCCTGAACAAAATAGGCGCCTCTTGCAAGTTCCTCGGTGAGGCGCTTGAGTTGTGGTTTGGACAGGTCGGCCCAACGCTGTCCTTCTGCAATTTCGGCGGTGGTGACCAGCCGCTGCCACAATCGCTGTGGAAGATGGAAAGGAGAATGGGAGCCGATCAACTGGCGGGGATGCTTGGATTTGGTTGCCAGCATGTGCTGATAGAGTTCATCCGGTTTCAAGTCGGGCAGCCAGTTGATGAGCAAGTCGGCCTGATAGTTGCGGTCGTGCAGGATTCGCGCTCCCCAGGCCGATAGCTTGAGCACGACCGGCCCACTCAGGCCCCAGTGCGTGATGAGGATCGGCCCGGTCTGTTCCAGGTGCGATCCGGCCAGTCGGAGTTGAACGTTGTCCACGGAAATCCCGGCCAGGTCGGTCAGGCGAGGATCAGGAATGGTGAAGGTGAACAAAGACGGTACGGGTGGCTCGATAGTGTGCCCCAAAGACTCGGCCCAAGTGTATGCGTGACGGTTACTGCCGGTCGCCAAGAGCACGCGATCACAGTCCAAACGCTCACCCGTCTTGAGGCTGAGTGTGAACGCGGCCGGATCACCCGCATCGTTTCGCCGCGTCACCGACGTCACACTGGCCTCGGTGCGCATATCCACACCGGATGTTTTTGCCGCGCCGATCAAGCAGTTGACGATGGTCTCGGACGAATCGCTTACAGGAAACATGCGACCATCCGGCTCGGTCTTGAGCCGGACGCCGCGGGCGGCAAACCAGTCAATCGTGTCACGCGGCTGGAATCGGTTGAACGCGCTGCGCAGACCTTGGCTGCCCCTCGGATAGTTTAGCGTCAGGAGCGCCGCGTCAAAACAGGCATGCGTGACGTTGCAACGTCCTCCGCCCGAGATGCGGACTTTGGACAAAAACTGCCGGCCCTGTTCCAGCAATGTGACGCGGGTGTGCCGATACGTCTCTGCGCACGTAATCGCCCCAAAGAAACCGGCGGCTCCACCGCCAACCACGATCACGCGAGTGTGCGGCATCTCTGTGCGGCTCAACTCAGGCTGGCAGGGTGCCGAACACCATGTCCCACAGCGGCGAGCTGACCCCGAACCGTTGATCCGGCGTCTTGAAATGGTGCAGCATGTGATACTTGCGGAGGAACTTGCCGTATCGCCCGTGCATGGGGATGTGGTGCGTGGCATAGTGCAGCATGTCGTAGGTCAGATACCCGGCGATGAGGCCGGAGAACACAGGCGCGACCCAATAGGGCGCTCCCAACACCACACTCAAGATCAAGTAGCACGCTCCGTAAAACAACACGGCCATCGGAATGCTGACGACGGGTGGCATCACCAGCCGCGTCTTACATTGGGGTTGAGCGTGGTGGACACCGTGGAACAGGAAGGATATTCTTTCCTGCCAGGGCGTGCGCGGGGGAAAGTGAAACACAAACCGATGCACCACGTACTCGGCCAAAGTCCATGCGAACAGGCCCACCAGGAAAGCCACCGGGATGTAGACGGGTGAGGCATTAGTCGGTCGCCCGGCGATCGCGCTGACCAGAAAGTAGACCGCGACCGGTACCCAGATGATCAATACGACGGCTGGATGGATGTGAGTAAAGAATTCCAAGAAATCGGACTTGAACAATCGAATCGGTTCTTCGCTGCGGACGATCTCGATATGGGCCATGGTTCCTGCTCCGTTTCCTCAACTCCAAATCGTTTTCAGTATATCATCGGCCACGGGAATTGCAAACGACGAATGGCGAAGGGTGATTTCGTCATGGGTCTTTCGCCCTTCGTTATGTTCTTTGCTATAATATACTCAGCGCATACTGAAATTTCACCGCCGAGACGCAGAGAGCGCAGAGTTTTCCTAAAAATGCTCTGCGTCCTCAGTGCCTCGGCGGTGAAACTGGAAATTTCAGCGTGTGGTTAGTATAGCCAGATGATTTTGATCTGGATAAGGTGCAGCGTGACGGTTTCCATTCCATTCACTCCGCCGCACGTGTCGGTCAACCGCGTGAGAATCATTGACCTGCCCGGCTTGCCGGTTGACGACGAGGTGCGCGGCCAGATGGCCTACCACCTGCTCTCCGGCCTGGCCGTTACCCACTATGCGCGGGAACAGGCCGAGGCGCTTCAGCTTCCGGTTGCCTTTTCCCAGGACACAACGCAGACCAGGCTCGAGCTGCCGCGCTTTGTGGATGGCTGCTTGAGCAGTCCGCATGAGAGTGTCCGCGCTGCCGCTCGGGCCATCGGCCAGCGGCTGGGACGCAACTTAGGTTACATCTTGCTCACGCTTCATCGGGGTGATGCTGTCAATCAGGCGGCCCGCCCAGACTGGACGGCGGAGGATTGGGAACATTGGGCCAAAATCGAGCGGGTATGGTTGGGCGGCGGACTGATGAGTGGCGCGTTGGGCGAGTTGATCGTCCAGTCTGCCCGTGATTGTTTAGCCGGGTATGGCTATGCGGGTCAACTTCGAGTGGAGAGCTCACCTTACGGAGAGATGATGGCTGTGCTGGGTGCGGCCCGCTATTTGCCGGCTTCAACGCGCGTGGCGCTCTGTTTGGATTTTGGGCAGACGACGATCAAACGCGCTGGCTTGGAATTTGAGGACGGCGTGATGGTTCGCGTGCGCCGTTTCGAGTCGCTGGTAGGGGATGTGGATGAGCTTCCCACGACGGCCACGCCGGGGCCGGACACCGGGCGGAAGGTATTGGATATGATGACGGGGGCAATCGCACAGACGTTGGACGAGGCCGTTGCCTGCGGGATAACACTTGACGCTGACTTGATGCTGAGTGTGGCGTCCTACGTGCGGGGCGGTCAATTGCTCAGCAGCGGCGGTCTCTACGCCAGCCTGGATGCGCTGGCCGATGACGTTCGTCCTTTGCTGGCCGATGCAGTTTTCGCGCAGACAGGCCGAGCCTTGCGCGTGCATTTGATTCACGATGGCACCGCCGCCTGCACACTTTATGCTGGAGTGCCAAATGCTGCCGTGATCGTCGTCGGCACGGCGCTGGGGATTGGCTTTCCGCCTGCCGACGCGCGCGGGTTGCGTCCATTAGCTCCGAACCTGATGACACGTAGGGATGGCTAAAGAGATGTAGGTCACACTTCAAATGTAACCTGCACGGCTGACAGTTCCCATGCCCGCTGCCAACTCTCTTGGAGGTCGGGCAAGTCGGGACCGGTGAGAGCGGCTCCATCTCCGGTTTTTTCTAGAACATTCACCAACTGCGCGACTCGGCGGCAGAGTGCCTCATAGTCGTAAAAGAGGTTGACCATCTTGCGCATTCGTCGCCGCTCTTCGGGGAAGGTAAAGTTGTGTGTGTCAAACACAATGCGCAGCAAAGTGGGGCGCTCGTCAAAACCGTAAGAGTGGTTAGGCGGCTCGGCAAAGTGCATATTGAGCAGCGAGATCGGCTCCGGCTCCATCGCCGCCGCGAACAGCCCGATGTCGTAGAACGCGCCGCCGCCATCAAAGTACGTCTCGCCGTGGATGACGGGCGGCGTGAGGTAAAACGGCTGCGCCATCCCGCCGACGATGGCATCCACGATGGGACAGTTGATCGGCCGGGTGGTTCGCCTGGCATAGCGCATCTCCAAGTTGTCGGCTACGCCGAAGAAATCTATATAGCCATCCGACCCACGCGCCCCGGCGGCGTAAAAAGGAATCTGGATGTCCTCGAACGTCACCTCAGCGCCGTTGGCGCGCCCTGTCCATTGTTCGATGTAGCGGGCGAGTTGTTCCCGCAGCGGGCCCCAGTTGGCGATGGCGCGGGCCAACGCGCGCGGAGTCTTGTTGATGCGGAAGAGTTTCTTGGGTTCCAGTCGCTCGAAAAAAATCTCCAGGTGTTTGAGGCCGTCCAGCGCAGCCGGAGTGTAGAGCTTTGGGTGACGGCGCGCGCCCAGGACGACGCCATGGAACAAGCCGTTGAGCACGCCCGCCGAGCAGCCAAAGATGCGCCGCACATTCCCGCCGCGCTCGTCCACAAAGCGCGTCATCACCAGCCCGGCCAGGATGCCGGAAAAGCCTCCCGCGCCATAGATGACGTTAAAGGGCTGCTCAAAGTCTAAGTCTTTTAACTGTGGGCCGCCCATCTCGCGGAATTGCTGCATCAACTTGGCTTTGTTGGCGACGCTTTCGCGCATATTCGTCCCGGCTTCGGTCGAGCCGATGTAGGGGATGTCGGTGTGCAAGACACGCGGGCCATCCGCAGGAGCGGGAATGTCCACGCCGCGCTCTCTCAGACGAGCGATCAGCGCATCGGCTTGTATCTGAAGTGCACGGCGGCGGCATAGCAGGTCGGTGTAATGCGCGTTCAACTCGGCCTGGTTGCGCTCGTGCCAACTGTGCATGATGAAGACTTGGGAAATCGTGTTGCCTTTCCAGTTGCGGAGTGGTGTGTAGGGCGTGCTCTTGATAATAGGGCGCGGGTCAGTGTCTTCCATGTCGAGCACGGTCGCCGAGATGTCGGCCAAGGCCGGGCGACCATCTTTGTAGTAGTGACCGCTGACCGGGTAAGCGTCGGTGCTGAGCATCGTGCAGAGCGCAGCCAGGCAAGCATCCACGACCGGCACATTCTCGATGCGAGTGCTGCAACTGTGGTACACGGCGCGCAGGTTCTCGTCGGGTGGGCCGAAGAAAACCGGAAAACCATCCTTATCCTCGACGCACAGGTAGACCGGGACGCTTAAATCGGCGAAGGTAAAGCTGGACACGTCATCACGGCCCGTGTAAGCTTTCAGCCGCTGGGTGAGCCATCGTTTGAGCGGATCGAGGTTGTAGACACCGTATTTGATTCCTCGCCAGTTGAGGCGGCGGATGTCTCGACTCTTGGCCGTGCGAAAGAACGCCTCGAAATCGGCCAGTGCGTTGGCAGCCTGTGGGGTGAACCGGTCAGGCCAAGCGCGGGCGGTGAGGACGAGGCCGTGCGCCAGGGCCACGAGCGCGCCACTCGAATTGCCATAGATGCGCCCGATGGATACGCCTTCGGCGTCGAGTCGCCGTGCCATTTCAAAATCTTGCAGCAGTTGTGGCACGTCGCCCAACTTGGCGGCCTGGTAAATCACGCTGTAGCGGATTGCGGATTTCTGATTGGAGATTGGGGATTTGTTTTGCATAGAGACCAGCCTTGCTACCCAAACGCCTTTTTGACCCTAAAGAAGACTGACCAGCACGGAATGTGCGCCGCTGATCAAGAGGTGAGTTTATCGCGTGATGGCGTAATAGTCAATTCTGCTTGCCATGAAAATGGTTTCCAAACTGTGAGTCTGATGATAAAATAGACGCTGACCTGAGCCGCTCGCGCGCCTCGTGCGTCACAGGGGCGGCTCGTTCTTATCGAAGCCAGGCCTGAGGAGAAACGTGTTTATGCTCTTCGAGTGACCGCAGATCAAATTGAGGAGGCGTCAACATGGGATTCGTGTACGCAGTTCTGGGCGGGGGGCGGCAAGGGACAGCGGCCGCTTACGACATGGCGAAATTCGGCGACGCCACGCGCGTCTTGATCGCCGACGTCAACCTGGAGGCGGCGCAGAAAGCTGCGGCGCGGGTCAACAACCTGATCGGCAAAGAGATCGCCGAGGCGCATCAGGTGGATGTGACGAATCACGACCAGCTCAAAGCGTTCTTGGACAAGGTGGACTCGTTCTTGTCTGCCGTGCCGTATTGGAACAATCCCGGAATCACGCGAGTGGCTATCGAAGCTAAGGCTTGCATGACCGACCTGGGCGGCAACACCGACCTGGTGCGGGGACAGATGCAACTCAGCCCGCAAGCCATGGCGGCGGGTATCGCCATCATTCCTGACTGCGGTCAAGTGCCGGGCATGGGCACGAGCCTCACAGTGTATGCCATGTCCCTGTTGGACGAGACGGAAGAAGTAGTGTTTTGGGATGGCGGCAATCCGCTGCACCCTCGACCGCCTTTCAACTACATCCTCACGTTCAACATCGCTGGGCTGACGAACGAATACTATGGCGTCGCCAATTTCATCCGCGAGGGCAAGCGCGTCCAGGTGCCGACGTTCAAAGATGAGGATTACGAAATCGTCGAGTTCCCGGAGCCTATCGGCAAGATGGAAGCTTTCGTGGCGGGCGGCGGCACCTCGACCATGCCGTGGAGCTTTGAGGGCAAACTCAAGACGCTGTGGAACAAGACCTTGCGCTGGCCCGGCCACTTTGCCGAATGGAAAGCCTACATGCAAGCGGGCTTGTTGGAAACCGAGCCTGTCGAGGTACAGGGCGTCAAGGTTTCTCCCAGAGAAGTGCTCCACACGCTGCTTGATCCCAAGCTGCGCGCCAGGCCAGGCGAGCCTGACCTGGTCATCGTCCGAGTGTTGGCCAAAGGCAAGAAGGATGGACACACGGCCCAGGTTTTGCTCGACTTGGTTGACCGCTACGACGAAGCGACAGGGTTTACGGCTATGGAACGCACCACCGGTTGGGACGGTTCTATCAAGGCCATCATGAACGCTCATGGCGTGACGCCCCGAGGCGTGAATCCGGCAGAGATTGCCGTGCCGGGACCGCAATATGCGGCGGAGCTACGCCAGCGCGGCTTTAGCCTCACCGAGACTTTGACAGTGGTCAAGCACTGAATCGTCAATCAGAATCGGGCTCTGCCGGATCGAGCGGGACGCTTCGCGTCACGCAAAGGCGCCAAGGCGAAGTAAACAAAAAGATCTCGGCGGCTTTGCGGTTTGGCGAGAGGTCTTTCCAGCGAATCGTGAGAGCTCAAAATCGAAATCATGGAGGATGCCGTGTCAACATCATCGGCCGGCGACCAGGCCACCATCTACCAACGCCCCGTAGAGCTTTTGCAGAATCTCATCCGTTTTGATACGACCAATCCACCCGGCAATGAAGAAGCGTGCATCCGCTACATCAACAGCCTGCTAACACAAGCCGGCCTGGAGACCACGTTGTTGGCTCGCTCGCCTGAGCGGCCCAACCTCATCACACGCCTGACCGGGCAAGGGAACGCCCCGCCCTTGTTGCTCTACGGCCACGTGGATGTGGTCACGACGGAAAATCAGACTTGGCGCCAGCCGCCCTTTGAGGCACGCTGCGTGGACGGCTACATCTGGGGCCGTGGCGCGCTCGACATGAAAGATGGCATCGCCATGCTGCTGACTGCGCTGCTGCGCGCCAAAGCCGAGGGCGTGACGTTGCCGGGTGACGTGATATTGGCCGTCGTGTGTGACGAGGAAGTGGACGGCGTCTATGGATCCAAGTACCTGGTGGAAAATCACGCGGCGCTGTTCAAGGGCGTCCGTTACGCGATTGGCGAAGGCGGCGGCTTTGCGTTGACTGTGGGCGGGCGAAAGCTGTATGTCATCATGGTGGCAGAAAAGCAAATCTGCTCTGTGCGGGCGATTGTGCGCGGCCCCGGCGGGCACGGCTCCGTGCCGATGCGCGGCGGAACGATGTCCAGGCTGGCTGATTTTCTTCGGCGGTTGGAGCAGCACCGCTTGCCCGTGCACGTCACGCCGGCGGCGCGGCAGATGTTCACCGCGATGAGCGCCGCGCTGCCTTTCCCCACCAACTGGGTCATCCGCCAACTCATCAACCCGGCGCTGTCGGATCGGCTGCTGGAGGTGATGGGCGCGCAAGGCCGCCTGCTCGATCCGCTGCTGCACAATACTGTCAATGCGACTATCGTGCAGGGCGGTCACAAGATCAACGTGATCCCCAGCGAGATCGTCGTCCAACTGGATGGCCGCTTGCTCCCCGGCCTTCGCCCTGAAGACTTGCTCGGCGAACTGCGGCAGGTGGCGGGAGACGCCGTGGAGTTTGAGGTCATCCGGTATGATCCTGGCCCCAAGGAACCGGACATGGGACTGTTCGACACATTAGCCGATGTTCTGCGTGAGGCTGACCCGGCTGGCGTGCCCATCCCCCATGTGTTGAGCGCCGTTACGGATGCGCGCTTCTTTTCGCAGTTGGGCATCCAGACGTATGGCTTCCTGCCGGTGGACTTGGCCGCAGAATTGATTGACACGGTTCACGCCGCCGACGAGCGCATCCCCGTCGAGGCAGTCGAGTTTGGGACTCGCGCGATTTACGCTGCCTTGCAGCGCTTTGGTCGCTAAACAGAACGGGGCATCACATGAGATCACTCACTCTTCGCGGCGAGCGGCTAAAGGCTGACCTGATGCTGTTGGCGGCGGCCATTGTATGGGGCAGCGCCTTTGCCGCGTGCCGGGTAGCGGCGGAACAGCTTGGCCCCTTTCTTTACAATGGCCTCCGGTTCGCGCTCGGTGCGCTCACGCTGCTGCCCTTCATGGGACGGCGACTGCGGAACCTGACCCGCCTCGAGTTATGGGGTGGGATGCTGGCCGGCACGTTGCTCTTTGGCGGATCAACGCTTCAGCAGAAAGGGTTGCAGTTCACAACAGCGGGCAAAGCCGGTTTCATCACCGGTTTGTACGTTGTCCTCGTGCCATTGTTATTGGCGCTGGTGTGGAGACAGCGGCCGCGCTGGTCGAGTTGGGTTGCCTCGCTCGTGGCGGCTGCGGGGCTTTATCTGCTGAGCGCGGTCGAACAACTCGCGCTTTCACCAGGCGACGCGCTAGAGCTGGCGGGGGCGGTGGTGTGGGCGCTGCATGTGATCCTCATCAGCCGGCTGGCGCAGCGAGTGGATGTTTTGCGGTTGGCGTGGGTTCAGTGTGTCGTCTGCGCGGTGTTGAGCCTGGCTTTTGGACTGGGGCTTGAATCTCATACCCTGGCGAAGCTGGTGGATGTCTGGTGGGCCATCGCTTACACAGGCGTGTTTTCAGTGGGGCTGGGGTACACGCTGCAAATGCTGGGACAACGACACGCGCCGCCCGCCGACGCATCCGTCATCCTCAGCACGGAAGCGGTGTTTGCGGCGCTCGCCGGCTGGCTGATGTTGGGCGAGATGTTGACGGTCTGGCAATTGTTGGGCTGTGGGCTGATGCTGGCGGGGATGCTCCTGGCGCAGGCGGGCACGTTTGCCCAAGGGAAAACGGTCAGCGTTGTCATTGAGTAGCACAGACCAAGTCTTGGTGGGAGAAAACGGGGCATCAGTCGAGGTCAGTCGGACGCGCGACACACTTCAGCCAATCCACTCATCAAGCATCCCAATGACAGATTCGTGTCCAGCCCGATTCGGATTGGCATGGGCTAGTCACCATCGTACAGGGCTTCGCTATCCGCCAGAGCATCGCCGCCTAACGATACTATCCCGGTGATGCGCGCTAGCGTCCCCGGTGGCAGGGAGCGGGTGGGATACAGGTAACCACGTTTGTGGGTCTTGTGCCTTTTCTGTTCCAAAGGCCTCACCGTCACGCGCACCTCAGCGCCTTCCGGGAGCTTGAGCGGCGTCCGCAATTTGAGCGTGCCCTTGGAATAACGAGCAAGCAAATCAGGGTATGTCGCCATCTTGATCACCTCGTTTGCAAACTGACACCGTGTAGTATACACTACCGACTATCTGCCGTCAACCCTGTTCTTTGGAGGGTGAAAATGGATCGAGCACAAAGGCGCTGGTTATTGCTTGGCATTGCCGCGGGCGCATCTGCCGCCGCTGCGGCATGGTTCATCCGGAAGAGTCAATCTCAACGATTGGCTCTGGCCGGTCACATGGACGAGATGACCCGGCGCGCGCTCGCGCGATTGGGAGTGGAGGCGGAATCTTTGTTTGTATCCGTGAATAGAGTGCGGCTTCACACCGTCGTCGCCGGGCCGAAGGATGGCCCGCTGGTTGTTCTGCTGCATGGCTTTCCCGAATGTTGGTTCACCTGGCGCAATCAAATCACGCCGCTGGTGGAGGCTGGCTATCGCATCGTCGTGCCCGACCAGCGCGGCTATAACCTGAGCGACAAACCATCCGGCGTCGAGAGTTACCAGATTGACCGGCTCACCGCCGACATCTGCGAACTGATCCACGTCATGGGGCGCGAGCGGGCGATCATTGTGGCGCATGATTGGGGCGGAGCCGTGGCGTGGCGTTTTGCGATGGATTATGCCGAGGCGGTGGACAAGCTGATCGTGATGAACGCTCCGCACCCGGTAGCCTTTGCGCGCGAGTTGAGCCGTAACGGGTCACAGCGGCGCAAGTCGTGGTACATGTTTTTCTTCCAGCTTCCCTGGCTGCCAGAGACGCTGTTAGGCTTCGACCCCCTGTTTTCCGCCCAGCTCTTTTTCCGGCGTACGGCTGTGCGGGCAAGCGCGTTTTCCGACGCCGACCTGACGGTGATGGCAGCGGCCCTGGCCCAGCCCGGCGCTTTACGGACGATGATTCACTGGTATCGCGCGGCTTTCCGTTATCCCCCGTTGCATAGAACCCAAGTGATTGAGAAACCTACTTTGCTCATCTGGGCAGAAGACGATGTGGCGTTGGACAAATCGCTCACCTACGGGCTGGAAAAGCGAGTGCCACATCTGACCGTGCATTACATTCCACGATGTGGTCATTGGGTGCAGAACGAAGCGCCGGACGAGGTCAACGCGCAGATGTTGGCTTTTCTGCAATCAGACCGGTGAGCCTAGCGCTCGCGTGGAGACAATGAGGAGAACAAGATGATTGACGATTATGCTCAGGTGCAAGAACTGATGCGCCAGATGGAGGCGCAACTGCCAATTCCTGCTCGGCCCACCAGTTCATTCCTTCGCGCAATGCGGGATCGTGGGATCAGCATGAGTCTCAACCAGGAATTGACCATCAAGAGCCTGGTGTACCTGGGCGATGAAGGCGGTATCATGTGCGACGTGACGCTGCCCGGATCAGATACCGTGACCCTGACTTCGCTCACGCACATCAGAATCAAGTCCAGCCATCCGCTGGCTGAGGAGATTCGCGCCTACCAGATGACGCGCACGAGGAAATTGTCCCAGGCTGGTTCCCGTGAGCCGGTTTCGTTCACTATTGAGCCGCGCAAGCGGCGTAGACGCTGACCCCGACGTTGCCCTCGGTGTTCCCCGCACGATGCTCATAGTTTTTCTGCCAACAGGTGACTTGTGGGCTATTGCCTACATGACCGGTTTGGTGTTACGCTATTGCGGGGGTGTGAAATGAAATTCCGAACGATGTCTCTGAGTGTGGTTCTTCTGATCAGCCTTTCGACCGTTGGTCCTTCGCTGGCCTCTTACCCGGAACCCTTGCGCGAGGCTGCCGTGCCGGCTGCGCCACTGGAACCGACTTCCCTCGCCGGCTGCCCGATGTTTCCGCCCGACAATGTGTGGAACACGCGCGTTGACTCGCTGCCCGTAGATACCCGCTCGAGCGCCTACATCAACTCCATCGGCCTCAACACTGGACTGCATCCGGATTTCGGTTCGGGGCCGTGGGATGGTGGCCCGATTGGCATCCCATACACGGCTGTTCCCGGCACGCAGCCACCGGTGCCGGTCACGTTTGATTACAACGACGAAAGTGACCCCGGCCCATATCCAATTCCACCTAACATGCCGATCGAGTATGGCAGTGATCATCACGTGTTGGTCGTGGACCGTGATCACTGCAAACTATACGAGATGTGGGACAGCCGCTTGAACCCTGACGGAAGTTGGGACGCCGGTTCAGGCGCCAAGTTTGACTTGAGGTCTCATGCGCTGCGTCCAGACACCTGGACCTCTGCCGATGCGGCGGGGCTGCCGATTCTGCCGGGGTTGGCGCGCTGCGACGAAGTGCAGGCAGGCGCGATCAACCACGCGCTGCGTTTTACAGCGGATGACACTCAAAGGAAATACATCTGGCCGGCGCGACACTATGCATCCTCGATTACCGATGCGAATGTTCCGCCGATGGGGCAGCGGTTCCGGCTAAAGGCTTCGTTCGACATCTCGGGTTATTCGGCCCAAACACAGATCATCCTCACCGCGCTCAAGACCTATGGCCTGATCCTGGCCGACAACGGCAGCAATTGGTACGTCAGCGGATCGCCCGGCGCCTGTTGGAACGACGACGACCTGGTGACCGAGTTGCGCACGGTGCACGGATCGGACTTTGAGGCGGTGGATGAATCGGGGTTGATGGTGAACCCGGATTCAGGCGAGGCGTTTGTCGTGGTCAAGGACTTGCGCGTGGTCAATGCTGTGATCGAAACCGGGACGTTAACTGCTCCGTTGCACTGGAGAGCTTTGCCATACGTTGTCACCACGACCGTGCGCTATTCCGGTGCGCCTATTTTGGAAACCAACTGGCCAAGCGCCATGATCCTCACCAACAGTCTGCCCGGCAGCGCCACTGTCTTGACGGCAGTCGTGCCGTATTCCGGCGGTATGGTCTACTTTGCCCTCAAAAGCCAAAGCGCGAGCGGAGTTTGGTCGGCGCTCTCCAACAATAGACGTTATCCGAAATAACGTTTGGGTGCTATCGTCTCAAAGGTCGTAGCCGTTGTCGCACACGCAAGTTGTGTAAGCCAGAAGCGAGCACCATGGCGAGATCAGAGAACCCTTCC
>Ga0315279_10003799_pt1 | contig 20711 bp, 17 predicted proteins | sample YL17G06_20_MG_FD_203694 | JGI IMG/M metagenome (GOLD analysis project Ga0315279, IMG submission 203694) | Sediment microbial communities from Yellowstone Lake, YNP, Wyoming, USA - YL17G06_20 | ecosystem: Environmental > Aquatic > Freshwater > Lake > Sediment | place: USA: Wyoming | collected... | reverse complement strand
GTGCCGAACAGCGCGCTAGCGCAGGGGCTGAACGACCCGGATGAAGAGGTCCGGATGTCCGCCGCGCTGGCGCTGGGATGGAAAGGCAACGTCGCCGCGGTCGGCTCCCTGGTACAGGCGCTCTCCGATCTCAAGTGGAAGGTGGTGGATGCAGCAGTGCAGGGCCTGGGGGAGATCGGCACGGACGCGATCAACCCTCTGCTGGCGGTGCTGAGCCGGCTGGAGCAGGGCGTGGCGGTGAGGAGCGGGGGGGGGGCCAATATCGGGTTTGCCGACGATTACGCGGTGTCAAGGCGGTCGGAGCGAGGTGTAGAGGTGGGGTATCAGGTCTCCCGGGCGCTGAGGGAGATGGGGCGACCAGCGGTGCCCAGCCTGATGGCTGCCCTCCAGACCGCGTCGCCAGGGGCGCAGAAGTGGGTGGCAGTGGCGCTGGGCGAAATCGGGGACCCCAGGGCGGTGGAGCCTTTGAGGGATCTGGAGGCGAGGTCTACAGGCGACCTGAAATGGGTGGCGCAGGAGCAGTTGCGAGTGTTGTCTGGCGTGAGCGGCTCCTGAACCGCTTTTCGCAACCGGGGGATACAGTCCGGGCCGGCCTTGGCAGGCTGGCCCGGTTTCCTTCGTGCAAATGGGCGGGCGTAGCACAGAGGATGTGCGAGGGACTTGACAATAGTGTTATCAAGTCTCTATTATTGGATATACTAACACTAAGGACAGCGCGAGAGCGGATTCGCGGCTGGCGTCGTCTCGCCAGCCTTGGCCCCCTGCGGGGATGAGCCTGTGTCAGGCGCTCGCGAAGAGAGTCTACTGGGTCTCGCCATAAGAAGTTGGGAGGCAGCGGAGCTGCGCTCCGCCGTACATGGCGAAACCCAGACAGACCAGGCTGGAAGGCAGCACAATGGTCACGGGCCGTTACTGCAATATGCGACGCGCGATAGAGAGGAACTGAGATGGCGAAGGTGATCGGCATTGATCTCGGGACCACGAACTCCGTGGTGGCGGTGATCGAAGGCGGGGAGCCGGTGGTGATCCCAAACGCGGAGGGCAGTCGGCTTACCCCCTCCGTGGTAGGGTTCACCAAGAGCGGGGAGAGGCTGGTGGGGCAGCCGGCAAAGCGCCAGGCGATCATCAACGCGGAGAACACCGTGTACTCCATCAAGCGCTTCATGGGCCGCCGGTACTCTGAGGTGGAGCAGGAGCGCGGGATGGTCCCCTATCGGGTGGTGGAGGGGAGCAACGGCGCGGCGGTGGTGCGCATCGGAGAGAAGGAGTACACCCCGGAGGAGATCTCCGCCATGATCCTGCGCAAGATGAAGGATGACGCGCAGGCCTATCTGGGCGAGCCGGTGACCAAAGCGATTGTCACCGTGCCGGCCTACTTCAACGACGCCCAGAGGACCGCCACGAAGCACGCCGGCGAGATCGCCGGACTGGAGGTGCTGCGCATCATCAACGAGCCCACCGCCGCCTCCCTCGCCTACGGGTTCGGGCGTGAGGAAAACCAGGAGCAGACGATCCTGGTGTGGGACCTGGGCGGGGGTACCTTCGACGTGTCGCTCCTGGAGATCGGGGACAAGGTCAATGCGGTGCGGGCGACCAACGGGGACACCCATCTGGGTGGAGATGACTGGGACGAACGCATCGTGAATCACGTCGCCGATCAGTTCCAAAGAGATCAAGGGATTGATCTGCGCAAGGACCGCCAGGCTTTGCAGCGGCTGCGGGAGACCGCGGAGAAGGCGAAGGTCGAGCTCTCCACACAGCTTCAGACCACCATCAACCTGCCCTTCATCACCGCCGACCAGACCGGCCCCAAGCATCTGGACATGAACCTGACCAGGGCGAAGTTCGAGGAGCTGACCCAGGATCTTCTGGAGCGGATGGTGGGCCCGTTCGAGCAGGCGCTCAAGGACGCCAAGCTGAGTGTGGATCAGTTGGACGCGGTGGTGCTGGTGGGCGGCGCCACGCGCATGCCCATGGTGCAGGACCTGATCCGCAAGCTTACCGGCAAGGAGCCGCACAAGGGAGTGAACGCGGACGAGGTGGTGGCGATGGGCGCGGCGATCCAGGCCGGCATCATCGTGCGCGAGGTGGACAGCGTGGTGCTGCTGGATGTCACTCCGCTCTCGCTGGGGGTGGAGACGGTGGGTGGGGTGACGAATGTGATGATCGCGCGCAATACCACCATTCCCACCCAGAAGACGGAGCCGTATACCACCGCCAGCGACAGCCAGACGGAGGTGGAGATCCATATCCTGCAGGGAGAGCGGCCGATGGCCGCGGACAACCGCAGCCTGGGGCGGTTCCGGCTTACTGGTATCCCGCCCGCGCCGCGCGGCGTGCCCAAGATCGAAGTGTCCTTCGACATTGACGTGAACGGCATCCTCAGCGTCTCCGCTCGCGACATGGCCACCGGCAACAAGCAGAAGATCACCATCTCCGGCTCGGGGCAGTTGGAGCGCAGGGAAGTAGACCGGATGGTGAGCGAGGCACAGGACCACGCCGAGGACGACCGCCGCCGCCGAGAGACAGTGGAGACCAGGAACCAGGCCGAGCAGCTTACCTATGCGGTGGAGCGCAGCCTGCGCGATCTGGGAGACAAGGTGCCGGCCCAGGAGCGCGAGGAGGTCGAGAAGGCGGTCGCCGAGGTGCGCAGCGCGCTGGAGAGCACTGACACCAACCGCATCCGCACCGCGGCCGAGCGACTCCAGCAGGTCTTTGGCAAGGTGACCGAGGCCGCCTACCAGCGGGCCTCCGCGCAACAGCCCGAGGCGAAGACAGAGGCTGGCGGCCCCGCGGAAGAGGGCGGGCCCAGCGGGGAGGATGAGGGTGTGATTGACGCCGAGTACCGGGAAAGCGAGTGAATGTGTGGGCAGGGGAGGGATAAGGTCATGGAGATCTTGGGATCGGACATATTCGAGCAGATGACTCGCCTGCAGCGGGAGCTGGATGATCTTGCCTCCGGGGTTAGGGCGACTGTTTTCGCCGGAGGCGAGGAGGGATTCTGGCGTCCCCCTGTGGACATTGGTGAGCAGGAAGAAGCGCTGGTGCTGACGGTGGATCTGCCCGGGTTAAGCCGGGACGAGATTGACCTGAGAGTGGATGGCCTTGCCCTCACCATCGAAGGTGAGCGGAAGGCGAGAGATGAGGCCGGCGCCAGCATCCGGCGGGAACGGCCGATGGGGAAGTTCCGGCGATCGTTCCGGCTGGGGGCGCCGGTGGACGCATCCGGGGTGAAGGCTTCATACCGGGACGGCGTACTGGAGCTGCGGCTTCCGAAGGTGGGTCCGCCTGCGCCGGTCCGGCTGGAGATAGAGTCGGGATGAGGGCGCCGGCCTACACCCGTGGCGGGTGATGGCAGTGGGAGCACGGGTGCACGATTACTACCAGATTCTGGGCGTCAGCCGCAGTGCTGACGAGAAGGAGATCAAGCGCGCCTTCCGCCGGCTGGCCCGGAAGCACCATCCTGATGTGAATCCCGGGGACAAGGAGGCGGAGAGGAAGTTCAAAGAGGTCAGCGAGGCGTTTGCGGTGCTCGGTGACCCGCAGAAGCGCCAGCAGTATGACCAGTTCGGGCACGTGGGGGAGGCCTTCCGCCAGGGGGGAGCCGCGCCATCCGGGGATTTCTGGTTCACCACCGGGTCGTCCGGCTTCGGCACCGGCGGCCTGGGGGGTTTCGAGGACTTGCTGGAGGATCTGCTTGGTCGGCGTGGAGGTGCGGCGACTCGCCGGCGCCGTGGGGAGAACCTCCAGGCGGAGATCGAGCTGACGCTTGCAGATGCCTACCATGGGGTCAGCCGCCAGGTGAGCCTGCCTCTGCCACAGCTGTGCCGGACCTGCCGGGGGACGGGTGCGACCAGCAGGGGCCAGCCCTGCGGCACTTGCGGTGGCAGCGGGCAGGTGGAGCAGGTGAAGAAGCTGGAGGTGAAAATCCCGCCAGGAGTGCAGAGTGGAGCCAAGATCCGACTGGCGGGACAGGGGCTGCCCGGTCCTGCCGGCGAGCGAGGCGACCTCTACCTGATCGCGAAGATCGCGCCGCACCGGTTCTTCACGCGACGCGGCGATGACTTGTCTGGCGAAGTGGCGGTCAGTTTCCCGGAGGCGGCGCTGGGGGCGGAGATCGAGGCGCCCACTCTGGACGGGAAGGTGAAGACCAAGCTGCCGGCTGGCGTTTCCTCCGGGCAGCAGTTGCGATTGGTGGGCAAAGGGATGCCGCGGATGCGCGGCGGGGGTCGGGGCGACCTGTATCTGAGAGTGAAGATCGTGGTGCCGAAGCAGTTGACCGAAGACGAGAAAGAGATAGTGGCGCGGTTGGGCACGTTGCGCAAGTGGAATCCGCGCACCGACCGCCAAGCCTGAAGCGGGCAGCGGCCCCACCGGGCCGCTGCCCTTCTTGGGCGAGGAGGAAGGGAAGCGAGAGATGAGGAGAAGCAACGATCAACGCGGCGGACCTACCGGACCGCCGCCCCTCCAACGCGGCGGACCTAGTGGACCGCCGCGCCTTGAGCCCGTATACGTGATCAGCATTGCCGCGAGGCTGGTAGAGATGCATCCCCAGACGCTCCGCCTCTACGAGCGGCTGGGATTGGTCAAGCCGGCGCGCAACCGGCACAACATCCGGTTCTACTCGGACGAGGACATAGAGCGCGTGCGCCAGATCCAGCGCCTCACCCAGGTGGGCGTGAACCTGGCCGGCGTGGAGATGGTGCTGGAACTGCTGGAGCGCATGGAGGCCATGCGCCAGGAGATGCACGAGGAGATGCAGCGGGAACTGGAGGAGATGGAGGAAGAGCTCCAGGGGCTGCGCCGCCAGAGAAGCCGGGCCGCAAGCTAGGCCCGGCGGCCGGTTGCCGGGAGATAGCGGATGGACATCAACAAGTTTACTGACAGAGCGAGACAGGCACTGATGGCGAGCCAGTCGGTGATGCAGCGCTATCAGCACTCGCAGTTGGATGTGGAGCACCTGCTGGTGGGGCTGCTGGAGGGCAGCGACGGGCTGGCCGGGGAGATTATCGAGCGCGCTGGCGGGGATGCGGCGGCGGTGAAGCGGGAGGTGGAGGCGGCGCTGGCGCGCAGCCCGAGAGTGGAGTCGCATGGCGCCGGCGCGGGGCAGATCTACGTGACCCCTGCGCTCTCCGAGATCGTGGAGCGCATCGCCTGGGAACAGGCGCAGCGGATGAAGGACAGCCTCATCGCCACCGAGCATCTGCTGCTGGCGATTGTGGTACAGGGGCGATCGGAGGCGGCGCGCATCCTGCGCGCCCGCGGCGTCAACCTTGAGGGCATTGAGCGGGCGGTGATGGAAATCCGAGGAGGTCAGCGAGTCTCTGACGAGGGGGCCGAGTCTCGGTATCAGGCTCTGGAGAAGTACAGCCGCGATCTCACCGCGCTCGCCAAGCAAGGAAAGCTCGACCCCGTGATCGGCCGCAGTGCCGAGATCCAGCGGGTCATGCAAGTGCTCAGCCGCCGCACGAAGAACAACCCCGTGCTGATCGGCGAGCCGGGAGTGGGCAAGACCGCGGTGGTGGAAGGGCTGGCGCAGAAGATCGTGTCCGGGCAAGTGCCGGGCACCTTGAAGAACAAGCGAGTGCTGGCTCTGGACCTGGGCGCGATGGTGGCCGGGTCCAAGTTCCGGGGCGAGTTCGAGGAGCGGATGAAAGCGGTGATGGACGAGATTCGCCGCGCCCAGGGCGAGATCGTGCTGTTCATTGACGAGCTGCACACCGTGGTCGGCGCGGGCGCGGCGGAGGGCGCCATTGACGCCTCCAACATGCTCAAGCCTGCGCTCGCTCGGGGAGAGCTGCAGTGCGTAGGCGCCACCACTTTGGACGAGTACCGCAAGCACATCGAGAAGGATGCCGCGCTGGAGCGGCGCTTCGCGCCGGTATATGTGGAGGAGCCGAGTGTGGAGGAAACGGTCGCCATCCTCAAGGGCCTGCGTGAGCGATACGAGCAGCACCACCAGGTGAAGTACCAGGACGAGGCGCTGGAGACGGCGGCGAAGCTCTCCGCCAGGTACATCAGCGACCGCTTCCTGCCAGACAAGGCGATTGACCTGGTGGATGAAGCAGGGTCGAAGAAGCATCTGGCGGCGGTGATGTCGCCGCCCGATGTCGCGGAGATCGAATCTCAGATCGCCCGCCTGGAGGAGCAGCGGGAGGCGGCCGCGCTGAAGCAGGAGTACGAAGCGGCCGCGCGGTGCAAGCAGGAGATCGAGGTGCTGCGGGGGCGGCTGGAGGAGCGCCAGAGAGAGTGGGAACAGGAGACTGGGCGGCGGGATGAGACGGTCACCGCCGAGGACGTGGCCCAGATCGTCGCCTCGTGGACAGGGATCCCGGTGTCCCGCATGTTCGAGCAAGAGAGCGAGAAGCTGCTCCGCATGGAGGAGGAGCTGCACAAGCGGGTGATTGGCCAGGAGGAGGCCGTGCACGCGGTCTCGGAGGCGATCCGCCGGGCGCGGGCGGGGCTGAAAGAGGAGAAGAGGCCGATCGGGTCGTTCGTTTTCCTTGGCCCGACTGGGGTGGGGAAGACCGAGTTGGCGCGGGCGCTGGCGGAGTTCCTGTTCGATGATGAAGAGGCGATGGTCCGGCTGGACATGTCGGAGTACATGGAACGCTTCGCGGTGTCTCGGATGGTCGGCGCGCCCCCAGGATACGTAGGCTATGAGGAGGGAGGGCAGCTCACGGAGGCGGTCAGGCGACGCCCGTACCGCGTCATCCTGCTGGACGAGATCGAGAAGGCGCATCCGGATGTGTTCAACATCCTGCTGCAGATACTGGAAGACGGACGGCTGACCGACGCGGCCGGGCGGGTGGTGGACTTCAAGAACACCGTGGTGATCATGACCAGCAACCTGGGGAGCAAGCACATGCGGTCCTCCAGCATCGGGCTGACCAAGAACGGCGTGGCCAGCTACGAACTGGATAGCACCGAGGTGATGGCCGAGCTGAGGCGGACCTTCCGGCCGGAGCTGCTGAACCGGATTGACGAGATCATCATCTTCCACCCGCTCAGCAAGGAGCAGATCGAGCAGATCGTTGACCTGATGGTGGGCCGGGTGCGGGAGCAGCTCGGCGAGAGGAAGATCAAGCTGGAGGTGAACGAGGAAGCGCGGGCGCTGCTCGCCCAGGAGGGATTCGACCCCGAGTACGGGGCGCGGCCGCTGCGCCGCACGGTGCAGCGGCTGGTGGAGAACCCGGTCGCCCGCGGCATCCTCCAGGGCGAGTTCCGCGAGGGCGATACCGTGGTGCTGGAGGTGGAGGACGGCAAGCTGGTGCCCAGGCTGCTGGTGCCGACGGGGGAACCCGCCAGCGCGAGCTGAACGTGCTGCCCACTAAGCGCCGCGGTTCTGTCACAGATCATTCACAGCGCACAGATAAAGTGACCATGATGAAGAGGGCCCGCCTGTATCGCAGATCCCGGCGGGTCCTCGTTCCGTGTCAGCGGAGGCTCGTGTGGGCACACTTGGCGAAGCGATCAACCTGTTCCGGTGCTGTGTCTTCACGCTGAACATCTTCACCGTGGTGCTGCCCGCGTTCCTGGTGGCCGGGGCGGTGGTCGTATTCGTGCCCAGCCAGTCGGTGATGAAGTACTTCGGGGCGAAGGCCAACCGATTCCTTGCCTATGGCGTGTCCGCCCTTTCGGGGAATGTCCTCACCGTCTGTTCCTGCAATGTGGTGCCCATCTTCGCCGGGATCCTGCGCAGAGGCGCGGGCATCGGCCCGGCTTTCTGCTTTGTCTTCGCCGCTCCCGCCATCCACATCGTCAACACGGTGATGACCTATCAGGTGATCGGCCCTATGCTGGCGCTGTGGCGGTTCTTCACCGTTCCTATCATCGCGGTGATCGTGGGTCTGAGCATGAGTATCATCTTCCGCAAGGAGCAGCGGACCCGTGACGAGCGGATCGCCGCCGGCCCTGCCGTCGCTCTGGTGGGAGGCAACCCCGGGCACGCTCGCAAGGCGGAGGGCTTTCTCGGTCTGCTGATCCTGGTGCTGATCTTCGGCGCCTGGTTCGGGTTCGACAGGCTCAGCTTCTTCTCACAGCAGGGCGGCGCGGTCAAGCTCAGCTTTGTCTGGCCGGGGAGCACCGTGGGGCATGGGCTGGGCTTTGGCTTGCCGCCGGTGGGCATGTGGGTCAGGTTGGGACTGGTGGTGGCGGCTCTGCTGGCGCTGGCGCTGCTGGCGCGCCGATGGTTCGGCCGGGAGGAAACCGCGGAGTGGGGCCGGCAGACCTGGCTGCTGGCGAGGATGATCCTGCCCATCTTCATCCCCGCGGTGATCGCCATCGCCGTCATCGTGAGCAGGATTCCGCTCCCCTGGATCATGCCAGTGGGCGGTGGTCGGGACCAGTTCGCGTTTGGCACGCCGCAAGGCAATCATTTCCTGCCCGTTCTCACCGCGGCGATGTTCTCCACCCTGATGTACTTCCCCATGCTCACCGAGGTGGTGTTCACCAAGGGCCTGCTGCTGAAGCACTTCGCGGTGGGGCCGGCGCTGGCGTTGCTGCTGGGAGGTCCAGGCCTCAGCTTGCCCGGCCTGCTGCTGGTAGCGCGGGTGGCGGGCTGGAAGAAGACCGTGGTCTACTGGATGATAATGGTGACGCTCATCACTCTGGTGGCGTGGGCGATGGGGAGCTACTACGGCGAGTATGTCTGCTCCTGTATGCTGAACAAGCCGCACTGACCCGGCTGATTGGCGTAGTGCAGCAGGGAGATCGGGATTGCCGCGGTAGTGTAAGGTGCGTCGCATATCGAAGCAACGACCTGTGATGCTTGTGCTGCGTTCCAGCCTGGTCTGTCTGAGTTTCGCCGTGTACGGCGGAGCAGAGCTCCGCTGCCTCCCAACTGCCTTCGGCGAAACTCAGTAAGGCAGTCCCGATTCTTCTGCTGGAGGCGTTCAGATGTGCCGAGTGCTGGTCATAGGTGGCGGTCCCGCCGGTATCGCCGCGGCGGTGGCGGCGGCGCGGAGGGGCACGGAGACGACCCTGATCGAGCGGTATGGCTTCCTCGGCGGGATGGCCACCGCGGGGTTGGTGAACCCGTTCATGTCCTGGCACATCGGCAGGAAGCCGCTCGTGGCCGGCATCTTCCAGGAGATGCTGGAACGGATGAAGGCGCTGGGGGGCTTCGGCTCTCGCCGCGCGCGGACCGCCTTCGACCCTGAGGTGTTCAAGCTCGCCGCCGATCAGATCTGCCAGGAGGCCGGCGTACACGTGCGCCTGCACACACTGCTCACCGGCGTAGCGGTGGAGGAAGGGAGGCTCGCGGGCGTCACCACCGAGAGCAAGTCGGGGACGGAGCAGTGGACCGCGCAGGCCTACGTGGACTGCACCGGTGACGGCGACCTCGCCTTCCGCGCCGGTGTGCCGTGCGAGGAAGGGAGAGCGCGCGATCACCTCACCCAGCCCATGACCCTCAGCTTCCGCATGGCCGGGGTGAAGATCGCTCGCATGCCGGACAGGAAAGAGATCAACCGCCTGTTTGACAAGGCAAAGGCCGAGGGGCGTGTGCACTGCCCGCGCGAGAACGTGCTCTTCTTCTACACCACGCAGCCCGGCGTGGTGCACTTCAACACCACTCGGGTCACCGGAAGGAGCGGCGTGAACGCCGATGATCTCACCGCCGCGGAGCTGGAGGCGCGGCGGCAGGCACACGAGCTCGCCCGGTTCTTGATCTCCGACGTGCCCGGGTTCGAGAAGGCCTACCTGCAGCAGTCCGGCGCGCAGATCGGCGTGCGGGAGAGCCGGCGCATCCGAGGGGACTACGCGCTCACCGGCGACGACGTGGTGCAGGCGCGCAAGTTCCCCGATGGCATCGCCCGCTGCAACTACCCTATTGATATCCACAGCCCCACCGGAGCCGGCACGGTGATCCGGGAGGTGCCGGCGGGAGACTGGTACGAGATCCCGTATCGCTGTCTGTTACCCCAGGGCATAGACAATCTCTTGGTCGCCGGGCGTTGCGTCTCCGCCACCCATGAGGGGCAGTCCTCCCTGCGCGTCATGCCACAGTGCTTCGCCATGGGCGAGGCGGCGGGAACGGCCGCAGCGATGGCCATTCAGCGCACCTGTAAACCGCGCGACCTGCCGGCGGATGAGCTGCGCAACGCGCTGCGTGAACAGGGGCAGGTGCTCTAGACGAACCGGTGTCAGCTGTGTCGCCCTGCAGTTCGTGGTGTGGCCCGCCCCACTCGCTGCCCCTCTGCGATCGTGAAGATCCCCCTCGGGGTCCTGAAGGGCGGTTCTCCAGGCCTGTGGTGAGCGAAGCCGAACCATCCGGCACATAGGCGAACGCCTCCCGGATGACGGCCTCGCTGCCCGACTCCTGGAGCCGCCGCGCCAGGGCGGCCTTGCCTGCCCGCCGGCCGGCAGGCGGGTCCACGTCACCCCAGGCCCTGTCCGAGATGGCTAGGCCTCCGGCCGCCATGGCGGCCCTTCAGGGCTTAGCCATATCCTATCGCACCCGGGTCGGGTGTCAATACCCTCTTTCCATGCTGGACAGGTGAGAAGGAAGTCACTGGCGCGTGCGCACCGGAGGGGCCCAGGTCATCATCGGACGCTGCCGGTGGGCATGCGCTTGCCGGTGCGTGCCTTCGTGCCCGGCTCAGACGTCTATCTCCTCTCTGGGTGGGTCGGCATTCCTCTCGAACTCCTCTCGCGTCAGCTCCACCACGATGGCGCAGACCGGCCGGTCGGGAGCGAACTGCCAGTCCTCGGCCTCCCGCTTGTCCTCGGGGATGAGGACGCGCATGTGCTCTCGGAAGCCGAGCTTCTCGTACACATGCGCTGCGACGGCGTTCCAGTCGTGGTAGTCAACGAGGCAACGGGCGGCGCCGCAGTCCTCGAACATCACTCGTAGCACTGTATGCACCAGATCGGTCCCGTAGCCCCGGCCCCGGAAGGGCTCGGCGATGAAGAAGTAGCCCCCGGCGTCGCCGCCGCGCTTCGCGCCGAAGCCCGTGAAGCCGATCCACTCGCCCTGCTTGGTCTCGACGGCGATCTGCTTGGACATGCCCTCCGGTGGCCCATCGGGCTTCGCCACCTCTTCTGCATACCAGCGCCGCGCGCCCTCCTCGCCGCCGAAGCTGCCAGCGACCATCCGCGCGATATCGTCCTCGCGTAGCTGACGCAGTCGGATGCGCTTACCTTCCTTGATGACGAGTCCGGGGGTCATCAACTCTCCTCTCCGCTGCCCGTGCTCGGCGACATAAAGACGCAGCACTAACCCGCCGCTGACATCACCGGAGGTCCTCCTCGCGCCGCTTTCTCCGGTGTCTCTGCACGCCGGCCGCGCTTTGGCAGTTCCTGCTACAGAACCGTTGGCTGGCCCGAGTGACGAGAAAGGCCCTGTGACACCATTCGCAATCAAGTAGCCTCATGCCGACGGCGTCCTGCCAGAGCCCATACCAGATACGTGCCAGGGGCGATGGGAAGGTGAAGCCCAGTCCCGGTTGGGGAAGGCCGGATCGAGTGAGACTTGGCAGGCAAATCGGAGATACACCTGCAAGCCGGATGTTGATCAGACTTGCCAAGGCATAAGCGGCCGTGACCCAACTCTGGTCGGAGCCAACGCGTGCCTGTAGCTCCCTCAGCCTCCTCTGCACCTCGTCTGGCGGTAGCGACGTTGGTGCTTGTTCGTTGATGCCAGTTGACGGCTCCGACACATCGCCCTGCTGGGCCTCGCTGTGCGGATCGCGGGCATGAACCCGGAAGCTGCTCTCCGGGATCGCTGGCACGAGCGAACGGATCTGCAGCGCCGCCTTCGCGGCCTCGATACGCGACCGCCTCTCGCCCGTGGGCAGGCAGGCCCGTAGATGAAGCGTCCAGCGCAGAATGAGCGCCTCGGACGCGAATACCTGCAGAGGGACAACGCGGGCCAAGGCCAGACGTCGCGTCCCGACGGGGGGCCCGTAGAGATTGGCAAAGGCCAGCGCGCGCTCCCGCCAGCCATCTATGAGTACAGCCGTGCCTGTGCCGTCGATCACAGCTAAGGAGGCGAGACGGAGGTACAGGGGCTCCTCGCGATCCGCGGCTTGCCAGGCATGGCGCTCGTCGGTCTGCCGCAGGCCCTCAACCACAAGCTGGTCGCCAGCGAGTCGGTAGACCCAGAGCCCCGCGGTTGGGTCAAGGTGTTCCAAATGCATCTGGGCATTCATCATCTGAGCCATGTCCCGGGAATCGCATGACTCGATGGTACACCATAATCATCGTAACGTCAATGCCATTAGCAGCCGCGGGCAATGCCATGGGCCACGCCGTTAGCTAGAGCGCCTCACCACTTCCCTTGCGCTGCTGCGCTGCACGCGCCCTGTATCTCCTCTGCAACTCCATCGGCGTCCGGTTCAGCAGGGCCGGCTCGGGTACTCCTGCTTTTCGCTCCGCCTCTGTCGCCAGCCGCTCCACGGACGGGGTCAGGACGTGGACGCAGTTCGGGTGGAACGGCGGGCCGCCTCCGATGGCGCTGATCGGCGGGTAGAGCGGATGCGGCTCAGGGCCGATGCTGACGATCACGTTCTCGTAGTACCCTTCAACCCAGCTCAGGGCAGGGATGCAGAAGTCAGTGGTGCGGTGGGCTGATACCTGGGCGAGCTGAATGCCGTGCTCCCGCAGGCGGTTCATGGTGCCCTGCGTCATGGCCTCGCGCATAGTGGTGCGTGCCACCATCTCCGAGTAGCGATCCGGCTGCCACGCTCGGCCTCGCCGTGGCGCGGGCAGACAGGAGGGCGCATCGCCTTTCAGCGGGCAGGCATGTGCCCCTACAGGGGTCCCGCAACCACAGCCACATATCCCTCAGGATGCAAGAGCTTCCGCGCCGCCTCCTGTGTCTGAGCGGGGGTGATGTCACGCAGGATCGTGGGGTACTGGTAGGGGAAGTACAGGCCGAGGTCATAGAAGGCGGAGAGAACCAGGCTCTGCCCGATCCCGGAGAAGGTCTCCATCTGGCGGGCGACCGTCCCCTCGACGTAGTCCTTCCACAGGGTGATCTCCTCCTCCGAGGGTGGTTCTTTCTGGAGGCGCTGCATCTCCTCTACCGCCGCGCCGATGGCCTTGTCCACATTTTCCGGGCTCACGCCCATGTGCAGCACCCACGGACCGGGGCCGTAGAAGGCGTAGAAGTAGCTGAACACATAGTAGGCAAGCCCCAGGTCCTCACGAATCCGCATGTTGACCCGGCTCATGAACCCGCGGCCCATCAGGTAGTTCATCAGGTCGGCCTGGTAGTAGGCAGGGTCCCGCCGCCCAATGCCGGGAAACCCCAGGGCGACGTCCACCTGGGTCTTGTTGGGCACCGGCACGCGCACCACCTCGGCCTTCTCAGGGACGTGCGCCTGCGGCAGGTCCGGGCGCGCCGGGTCGCCTGCTCGCTCCCAGGGCCCGAATACGCGCGCCACAAGCTTCTCCACCTCTTCAGGCTTGATGTCCCCCACCACCGCGAGAATGGTGTTCTCGGGGCGATACCATCGCTGATGGAAGGCGATCAGGTCCTCCCGCGTAATCTTGCCGACCGTTTCCTTGGCGCCTAGCATCGGATGGTGGAGTGGATGATCCTCCGGGAACAGCCGCGCGAACAGCTCCTTCTCGGCCACCTGATAGGTGTCTTCGTCCCGCCGCTCCTGTGCGGAGATGATGTCGGAGCGGACCTTCTCGATCTCCTCGGCCGGGAAGCTGGGGAGCATGAGCTGCTCGGCGGTAGCTTCCAGGAGCATGGGAAGGTCGGCCGTCAGGCATTGCCCGCTGATGGTGGCCACTTGCGTGCCTATGCTGAAGCCCAGCTGGGCGGCGACGAACTCGAGGGACTCCCGAATCTCCTGCCAGGTGCGCTTCTCTGTTCCCCGCGACAGCATCTCCGCGCAGAAGGCGGCCAGCCCGGCCTTCTCCTTGGGCTCGAATACCGGCCCGGCCATCACGTTCCCGTAGATAGTGACGAAGGGCGCGGCGTGGTTCTCCCGCAGGATCACCTGCATGCCATTCGGCAGCCGGATCTCGTGGAGCGCGGGCACCGACCCCATCCCTGGCGGCGGGGGGATGAGCACGGGTCGCGCGTCGGTGGGGAGAGCTGCCACCGGATCGGGCCGGTAGCTGCGATGGAGCTCGGTGGGTGGCTCAACCGCGCCGCCTCCGCCCTCTCCACCGCCAACGGCCACCAGCCATCCCACGGTGCGGTTCTCCGGCCGGAAGTATTCGCTCACTACCCGGCGGACATCCTCCGCGGTGACTGCATCCACTCTCTTCGGGAAGGTCTGCAGGTAGCGATAGCTGGAGATCAGATGATAGTAGCCTATCTGCTGAGCGAGCTTGGTGACCCCGTCCCCTGCGTAGACGAAGTGCGCCTTGGTCTGATTCTTGGCCTTGGTCAGCTCCCGATCATCCACCGGCTCGTGCTGCAGCGTCTCGATCACCTGATCCAGGGCCTTCTCGGCCGCCTCGTGAGTCACGCCGGGCCGCAGGGCGAGCTCGAATGCAAACGCCGTCGGCTGCGGGTTCTCATAGTCCCAGCCGCCGGCGTCGGAGGCGATGCCGGTGTCCACCAGGGCGCGGTAGAGCCGGCTGGTGCGGCCGCCAGAGAGGATGTTCTGGAGCACCTCGAACACGGCATGGTCGGGATGGTCAATGGCCGGCACCTGGTAGACCACATGCAGGTAAGAGGTCCGGCCGGGCAGCTCGAGCTTGACTCGCTGCTCACCGGTGGCGCTCCGGCCGGGGTTGGCGGCCGGGGTTGGCGCATCACCGGCCGGGATGCCTCCGAAATACTGCTCTGCTTTCGCGAAGGCGTCCGCGGCCTTCACGTCCCCAATCACCACCAGCACCGCGTTATTGGGCGCGTAGTGTCGCCGGTAGTAGGCGGCCACTCCCTCCGGAGTCAAGGCGCGCAGATCGTCCTTGCTTCCGATCACGGTCCTCCCGTAGGGCTGGCCCGGGAATTGCTTCGCCATCACCTCTCTGCGCAGCAGGAAGGAGGGGTCGTTCTCGGCCCCCTCGAACTCGGAGAGCACCACTCCCTTCTCGGACTCCACGTCCTCAGCAGATAGCAGGCACTTGGCCATTCGTTCGGATTCGATGTCGAAGGCGAGGCCGAGCGCCTCCTTCGGCAGAGTCTCCACATAGGCGGTGTAGTCCATGGAGGTGAAGCCGTTCAGGTAGCCTCCCTTCTGGGTAACCAGGCGATCCATCTCCCGGCCGCTCAGGCGCGCGGTTCCCTTGAATGCCATGTGCTCGAGGAAGTGGGTCAGACCGGACTCCCCCGCTCCCTCGTTGCGCAGCCCCACCCGATACCAGACGTAGGAGCAGATCAGAGGCGCGGAGTGCTCCTCCAGCACCAGCACCTGGAGGCCGTTGGCCAGAGTGTGTTCCTGGACGTTGTTCTGCCCGCCCGGCGAGGGCTGTTCTGCCGCGGTCGTGCACTCCGGGCCGGCGCCAGACGGCGGCTGCGCAGCCGGACACGTCGCCGCGCACAGGAGCAGGCAGATCACCAGCATGGGCGACACCCACACACAGATTCCAAGCATTCGCTATCTCCTTCCCAGCTACGAACCTCCGGGACGATTGCGGCGGCGGTCATGGTAGCTGGCGACCAGCATGATGGCTGCGGAGGCGAACAAGCCGAGGACGACGAGCAGCCGGCCGCCGCCCGGAACCAGCGCCCCGATCGCCAGCACCAGCGTCACCGCCGCCGCCCCCACCACCGACCAGACGGCGCGATGCGCCGGCGCCATGCCCCGGAAGGCATGTGCCCACGTCTCCCACATGGAGTGGCACCGGCCGCACTGGGGACAGACGGTCTCGCCGGCAGTGCGCGGGATGCCACAGCGGGGGCAGGTCACCTCCGCCGGCCGGCCGCGGCGTTCGAGCTGCAAGCGACACTGTTCCAGCCAGTACTTCTCCTCTTTCAAGCTGGCATCCAGATCGAGCGCTCCCTGGTACTCCTTGATGGCCTCCTCCAGCCTGCCCATGCGCCGCCAGGTATCCGCCAGCAGAGAGTGGGCGGCCACGTTCTTCGGGTCCATCTGTATCGCGGCCTGATATCTGGCAATGTCCTCATCATCAAAGCTATCGCGCTGTCGCCGGTCAGACCACTCGAACAGGGCGCGTCCCACGAGGCCCGCCCCCAGGGCGACCAGCGGTATCGCCATGCCCATCGGGTTGCCGCTCATCACCAGGACAATGGCGAAATACATCGCCCCAACGATGGCCGCGAGCAACAGGAAGGCCTCCCAGCCATGTATCCTGCGTGCGAACCACGAAGACAGCACCCAATGCACGCCACCGAACGAGAGCAAGATGCACACAGACATCATCAGCACCATGGTGAATGCCGCGGTCCCGGCTGTCTGCATCACCACTCCTCGCTAGCGATAACCCGGCGTCCCCTGGCCGGTGAGCCCTGCCAGTTCGACGCGGAACTGAAGCCGCAAGTCACTGCTCAGAGGGAAGGACTTCCGTCCCGTTGGGAGTTCGAGCACGCTCTCACCTTGCGTCGTTAGATGTATCTCTCCCTTCTGAGCTGCCACGACGCACGAGGGGAGCAAGAGATCAACCTCCGAGTGCTGTGTCATCTCTCCACCGACCGTCGTGCTCAGACCCAAGGCGGAACTGGCTTCCGCAAGATGTACCGGTCCCCTGCCGGAAGAGGCGATCCGCACCACCGGCCGATCGCCCCGCGTTACTGATGACAAGCGGTTAGCCTGTCGGGCGCCGTCTTGCTCCCACTGCCAGGTCTCCCCGACTGCCACCCCACCGTGGGGAAGGACTACCGGGGCGGGGTTGAGCATGCCGGCGGCGAAGGCTCTCTGGAACGGCCCCGGCTGCCCGGCGGTGGGCTCGGGCCGCGTCTCCAGGGTCTCGCCCAGCGGGGTGATCCGCGCTTGCACGGCCGGCCAATCGGCATACTGACCAGTGCCGAAGGTGCCGGTGGGGTCGGTGACGCGCAGCACCCGTCCGGTCACTCGCACCCAGAAGGAACCGTCTGATTCCACAGTCAGCGTCTGCTCGGTGACCTCCAGTTCAGCGCGCACCTGCACCACCCGCGGCTCGTCCTGGAAGCTCTGCGTGCCTCGTATCTCCACGGCAACGTGGAAGGTGGCGGTCTCACCGACGGAACGCCGGTAGCGGAGCAGCGAGAGGCCCGGCGCGGGAGGCGACAGCAGCGTGGTGGCGAGAATGAGCAGTGCCGCGACCGCCTGCTGCATAGCCCTACTCCTGCTCCTCGGCCGCCGCCGGCGGGGCAGCGTCCTTGTGCTGCCACGGTGGTCTCCGCTCGGGCGGCAGCAGCGCGGTGTCGAAGATGTGGCGGGCGATGGGCGCGGCGGTGCTGGCGCCATGCCCTCCATGCTCGACCATCACCACCACCACCAGCTTCGGGGCGTCCGCCGGCGCATATCCAGCGAACCAGGCGTGGGCCAGCCCCGAGGGGTTCTCAGCAGTACCGGTCTTGCCCGCGATCCGGTAGTCTCCGGAGGCGATACGGTGAGCCGTGCCACCCGGGGCCACCACCGCCTCCGCGCCCTGACGGACCGCGGTAAGCGTCTCCTGCCGCAGTCCCATGGCCTGCTTGCGCGAAGCGGCGGTAACTCCCTCTTCTCCCTCCATGCGCGCGATCACATGCGGTTGCACGCGATATCCCCCGTTGGCTATCGCCGCGAACTCCACCGCCACTTGCAGAGGTGTCACCAGACAGTCTCCCTGCCCGATCGCCATCTGGCAGGTGTCGCCCGGATACCAGGACTGATGTCGCCGGCTCTTCTTCCACTCCGGCGAGGGGACCAGCCCTGATACCTCCTGGGGCAGATCAATGCCGGTCCTCTCCCCGAGGCCGAACCGGCGCGCCATGTCCGCCAGCCTCTCCGGGCCTACCCGGCGGCCGAGAGTGCCGAACATCACATTGCACGATTTCGCGAAGCCCTCGATGAACCCTATGGAGCCGTGCCCATCTCGTTTCCAGCAGTGCAGCTGCCATCCGCCCAGAGAGAGGGAGCCGCTGCAGAAGTACCTGCTGTCGAGATTCGCCTCGCCGGCCTCCAGGGCGGCGGCCGCGGTGATGGGCTTGAACACTGAGCCAGGCGGGTAGCAGGAGCTCACCGCCCGGTTCTGCTGGGGATGTGCGGGGCCGGTGAGCTGCTTCCACTGCTCCGGGGTGAGGGATCCGGAGAACCAGTTGGGGTCGAAGGCGGGATGGCTCGTCAGGGCGAGCACCTCTCCGGTGTTGGGATCCATCGCCACCACCGCGCCCGTGTGCTCGCCAAGCGCCTCCTCGACCGCGCGCTGGAGGTCCAGGTCCAGGGTGAGATACACGTCGCGCCCGGCCCGCGGCGGCACCGCGCCCAGGGTGCGGGCCTTCCGTCCGCGGGCGTCCACCTCGATCTGCTCTCCTCCATCCACTCCCCGCAGCACACGCTCGGCCGCCTTCTCCACACCGGCCTTGCCGACCAGATCGCCGGGCCGGTAGTCACCGCCATCTCGGTCGCCATACGTCCGGCGGGTAAGCTCCTCGGCGGAGATCTCCCCCACATGGCCGAGGACGTGCGCGGCCAGAGATGCGTGGGGGTAGTCGCGGATGGCGTTGGAGAGGACCGTCACCCCGGTGATATAGATCGCCTGCTCCTCCAGGCGGGCCACCGCCTTTGGGGAGGCGTTGCGCCATACCGCGATTGGCTCGGCGCGGGTCAACTCCACACGAGACAGCCGCTCCCTCACCTCCTCCACTGGCATATCCAGCAGCCGTGCCAAGCCCTCCACGGAATCAGACCGGCCCGCGATGGTCAGCTCCTCGGGGACGACGCACACGGAATAGGCCAGGCGGCTGCCGGCGAGGACACGCCCGTGGCGGTCCAGGATGTCTCCCCGCGGCGCTAGGCGCCGGATCACCCGGATCCGGTTCTCGTCCGCCAGCCTCCGGTTGCGGCGTCCCTCCCACACCTGGAGCTGGACCAGCCGCGCCACGATCAGGGCGAAGATCAGAGACACGACCGCCCTGAGGATCACTAGGCGGCGGGGCATTGGCTATTCAGGCTCCCATCTCCCCCGTGTCAGCGCCCGATGAACGCGTTCCACTCCCGCGAACACGAATGGCGCTAGCACGGCGTGGTAGGCCACCCGGATGGCGATCACCCTGCCCGCCGCGGACCAGAGCTGCGCGCTGCGCGAGAAGACGAGGAAGCAGCTCTCGTTGACTACCGTCAGCAAGGCCGCACAGAGCATCGGCACCAGCCAGTTCTCCTTCAACATCCGGATCCCCAGGTGGCCGGCGAGGAAGCCGCTCACGGTCTTGCCGATGGCGTAGGCGCCGATCCAGGACTGCTCCAGGGCTCCCTGCAGCAGACCGCTCACCCACCCGCAGACGGCTCCGCTACCCGGCCCGCGCAGCAGGCCGATGCACACCGTCCACACCAGCAGCAAGTCCGGGGCCACCCCGAATAGCGCCAGCCGCGCGGCGACGGTGGACTGCACTACCGCAATGGCGTAGGTTGCCGCCAGTCCGACGATAATGGGACGTGCCATGGTCGCGGGTGAGGAGTGCTTCCTCCGGTTGCCGAGGAGGTTCCACGCGAAAGCTCCGCGCCCTGCCTGAGACATGGCGCGGAGCACAGCAGTGCGCACAACCAACTACATGGTAGGCAACGCAGACGGCCGCCGCCCTGGTGCTAGCTGTGGCTGACCCAGCACTCCTGACAGGCGGGTGGCATCAGTCAGCGGAAGCAGTCAGTGGCTGCGGCCCGTTGGTGCGCAGCCTCCGGGCATCCTGGTCGGCCCTCTGGGCCTCGAGCTCCCGACGGCGGAAAGACGCCTCGATCTGCTCGTGCCAGCTCAGCACGGCCTCCTCGTAGGAGCCCCGCAGAGGAAACCATCCGCCTTCTGTGGCGCGGCCCTTCTCCATTCTCGATGGCTCCTTGGCATCAGTGCGTCGCTTGGGAGGCGCCGGTGGCAGCCGGTGGTGAGTCCGAATCGAGCACACAGACCCAAATTGTGCCGCCTCCGATCCGTTGGCTCCCTTTCGCAACTGTCCTTGAAAAGCATAGCACAGTCTGTGCAGCCGTCAACCGCAGCCGTCGGCCATCTGCCCCGCCGGTTGTCGCGATTACGGGACATACACGGCCGGAGTGGTCAGTTATCCCGCGAGGGCCCCTGGCAAAAGGACGGATGGACAGACGCGCGTCTGTCCATCCGGGCATGCTTGTAGCAAGATTGTGATCGGTTTCCGAGCTACAGATCAGTTGGCTGAATAGGACGCGACGCGTAGACACGGCTCTTGACCACCTGGCCGGTCTTGGTGTCCACGATCACGTAGCCTTTCACCAGGTCCGTGCGGGCCACCGGCACGCTCATCACATCAAGGCCCACGGAGCGAGTCACGGCGGTCACATATCCGGCGGCCGAGAACCGGCCGACGTCCTTGCTGCTGGCATCAATGGGCGGTTCCAGCACCTGGCCGGCGCCATCGGTGAGCTTGCCCGTGGTGGTGTCCAGGACCAGATCCGGCGCCGCCGCCTGGTAGCGGCCGACCACTTGATCGGCAATGGCGGCCGAACCGTAGGCCCCGGTGTCCGAGGTCACGCCCTGGGCCGAGCTCCTGGTCACTTGCCAGCCAACCAACACCACCGCCGCAGCCAGAAACGCCAACACGAGAGCCACTCGCAGTCGTCGTGTCACCACCGCAGTCTCCTTTCCGATCCCCTTCCCTCTTCAAGGGCAGTATACCACATACGCCACCGCCCCTCCTC
>Ga0315279_10003797_pt1 | contig 20713 bp, 14 predicted proteins | sample YL17G06_20_MG_FD_203694 | JGI IMG/M metagenome (GOLD analysis project Ga0315279, IMG submission 203694) | Sediment microbial communities from Yellowstone Lake, YNP, Wyoming, USA - YL17G06_20 | ecosystem: Environmental > Aquatic > Freshwater > Lake > Sediment | place: USA: Wyoming | collected... | reverse complement strand
GTGTGAGCAGCTGCCGTCTCCGGCGCTACCTGACGCCCGAGTCCCGCAGGCCACTCCACATCGCTCTCAGAGGTCAGGACAGAAGGGACGGAGATGACGATAGTGACACGATATGTGGGCTCCTTGAGGGCGCGCGGTCTCCCCGCGCGAGCCGAGGAGGTGAAGGTCGCCTACCTCAGCACCTATCCGCCCCGAGAATGCGGGATTGCTACCTTCTGTGAGGACCTGATCCATGCCACTGGTGGAGGCGGAGCGTTCCCCGAGCCGGTCGTGATCGCCATGGAGGGCGGCGCCAGATACCATCGGTACTCGCGCCCGGTCGTCCACGTAGTGGATGACCGAAGCGAGAAGGACTATCAGGCCGCGGCGGAGTTCATCAACGACTCGCCGGCAGAGGTGGTCAGCATCCAGCACGAGTTCGGCATCTACGGTGGCCTGGAGGGCCGGGGCATGTACCGGTTCCTCAGCACCATTGCCAAGCCGGTGGTCACCAACCTGCATACCGTCCTTCCGGAGCCCGGCCAGAAGATTCGCGACATGATCCGGGCGCTGGCGGAGAAGTCGGAGCGGGTGATGGTGATGAACCCTATCGCCAGCCAAATCCTGCGCCGTGATTACGGCGTCTCGCTTAAGAAGGTTTCCTTCATCAACCATGGCGCGCCCTCCCCCTCCGTCGAGCGGCGCGAGGCGGTCAAGCAGCGTTTGGGCGTAGGCGGGAAGAAGGTGATGTGCACTTTCGGCCTGGTGGGGGCAGGCAAGGGGCTGGAGTACGCCATCCAGGCGCTGCCGCGCGTCCTGCGCCGTCACCCTGACCTAGTCTATCTGATCGTGGGTCAGACTCATCCCGGCGCGATCCGCAACGGCGCAGACGAGTACCGCGAGTCGCTGACCCGCCTGGTGGGCGAACTGGGCCTCGAGGATTCGGTGCGGTTCGTGAACCATTACCTGACCAAGGACGAGATCATCAGCTACCTGGCGGCCAGCGACATCTACATCACTCCCTACATCAACCCGCACCAGATCTGCAGCGGGACGCTCGCCTACGCAGTGGCCGCGGGAAGAGCGATCATCTCCACCCCCTATCTCCATGCCAGATTCCTGTTGGGGGGAGACCGCGGCCTGCTGGTGGACTTCGTCAGCGCGAACTCCATCTCGGAGGCGGCGCTGCGAGTGCTGGACGCGCCGGAGATGCAGGCACGCATGGAGTCGCGTGCTCGCTCCTATGGCCAGCGCCTGTTATGGACGGAGGTCGGGGCGCGCTACCGGGGCCTGCTGCGCGAAGTGTTCAGCCAGCGGCCCAGGCCGCGGCCGAGCCCGGCCGTACTGATTCCAGGGGCCGCGCTGGCGCCGCCGTCTGTTGCCGGGAGCGTCGCGCAATGACCTATCCCGAGCTACGCCAGCCCGTCTCGTTGGATCACCTGGAACGGATGACCGACTGCCTCGGGCTGATCCAACATGCCAACTACAGCATCTGTTAGTCGGCGTGCCAGCATGACCCAGATGGAGGTGAAATCGGCGTCGAGACTTGGCCCAGTGGAAACGGAAGCTGGAGGACCAATACGAGGGACCCAGAGGCCACGCTGAACCGATTTCACCAATCCAGGGTGGGTCAGTTTTGGATGCCGATTGACAACCATGCCCAACTGGCATTTCCAGGGGACACAGCGGTGACGGCTACACAGTCTCGGGCACGGGAGACCGGGCGGGGCCGTCCCAGACGCCCTCGGCCGCGACACACTCGTTGAACTCATCCACCAGCGAAGTCATGAGTTCCTGGACCGTGAGGATGCGGTCCACCCTCCACGCGTTCGCACCGGCAAAGGCGAACCCGTGCGCCATATCCCCCTGCATCGCCTTCACGAGTGCTTTGGCGATGCAATAGGGAGCGGTCTGAGGGTCGCAGTTCGTGAGACATCTGAACGGGCAGACAAACGGTCTCTTCAGCCCGAGTGCGATATCGTCCGTGAACTGGTTCCGTATCGCTCGGCCCGGCAGACCCACCGGGCTGTCAATGATGATGATGTCATCCTTCGAGCTTCTCACATAGGCCTGCTTGAACTCATCGGAAGCATCGCTCTCCACAGTCGCGGCGAAGCGGGTGCCCATCTGAACACCTTGCGCGCCCAGTGAGAACACACGGCGGATGTCGGAACCCGTGAATATGCCGCCCGCCGCGATCACCGGAATCGACTTCTCGTGGACGGTCTCCATGCGTGCGGCCTCGGCGACGATTGGGGGAAGGAGGACCTCAAGCGAATGTGCGGGGTCCGACAACTGCTCCCTGCGGAACCCCAGATGCCCTCCGGCGAGAGGGCCTTCCACAACCACTGCGTCAGGGACGGTTGCGTAGCGCCTGGACCAGAGCTGGAAGATGAGCTGCATCGCCCGAAGCGAGGAGACGATGACCACAAAGCGGGTCGGAATCTCCTTCACTACCCGCGCCACGGAGCTCGGCAACCTGGGCAGTCCTGCTCCCAGCAGCAGGATGTCGGCCCCGCTTTCCACTGCCGTCTCTATCAGGCCAGCGCTATCGGAAACAGCCGACATCACGTTGACACCAATGACGCCGTCCGATGCTGCTCTGGCGCGGCTGATCTCCTCGCGAAGCACTTCCTGGTTGGCCGACACGAAATCGCGGTCGAGGCCCTTGGTGATCGCTCCCAGCCCAACAGACGCGATCACACCTATGCCCTCTGCTCTCGCCACAGCAGCCGCCAGCCCACTCCGGGAGACCCCGACCCCCATTCCCCCCTGGATGATCGGCAGCACTACCTTGAGTGAGCCCATCTGGAGGGAAGGGATCGTCGGCCCGCACTCTCTCAACATCTACTCGTGCTGTCCAAGAACTCATCCGGCGCCCAGGCTGCTCGTGGCGCCCCTTCATGGTATTCTCTCCCCTCGTGCATACCCCTGCGCTGAGAAGCACCGAGGATGGAGCATGCCATGGAACGAGGACCGGATTGGGCGCGGCTGCCGGTAATCGCCACCGCGGCGCGGCTGCTGTGCCATACTGGACACATCCGCGACGAAACCCCCGACAGTGACTCCAATCCGAGGGGGTACCCGACCGCCAGGCCGGCGGAGATGTGGCACACCCTGGCAAGATGCCGGAGAAGGAACTTGTCGTGGAGTGCCAGCAGCTCCTGGGGGGCCTGCTCAACTCGTACTACCGCAAAGCCGCCTAACCGACGCGAAGATGGCAGTGCTCGATCAGGGGGGAGCGGAGGGCATTGGCGCGGCCGCCGATTCGGGGTAGGGCCGAAAGCGACCGATCACGAGGCCGCCGTCCATCCCAAGGCTGGCTTGCCGCCGTGACCATGCCTTGAGCTATCATTGCCGCACAGCCCCCCGCTCTCTCTGCATCCCGCCGATGGGTTTCTGTATAGCACGGCCAGCTGCGGCTCGTCGCGGAGTGCGAAGTGCATCGCCTAGTCTGCGGCAGACCGGGGCGAAGGTCGGTTAGAGACCGGAGGCTTCTCCCAGCGGACGACTGCGCCAATCCAGAATCAGTCTCTGCAAGCGGTGGTAGCCCTCCTTTGGCTGCAGATTCTCTCTGACCAGCGCGGAGTGGGGCACGAATGATGGCTCGCAGAAGTTCCACCAGCTGACGGCCTCGATGCGCGGTTTGGAGTAGCAGAGAGTGTAGAAGGCCTCGATCCAGTCGGCCTGCTCGGATTCCGACCACGGTCGCCCATGCCAGTAGTGGGGAGAGGGCTTCCTGGACTCGTTGTAGTACTGCTGGGCTCCGGGCGAACTGCTGACGCCCAGCTCCGTGATATGCACTGGCTTTCCGAACCCGCAGAAGCGCTCGAGCTGCCGGTCGATCTCGAACATGTCCTGCGCTGGGTAGTACATCTGGACTCCGACGACGTCGAAGTCCGTGCCAGCGTCTATGACATCGCGCAGGTACCTGAGCACGCTTCGGCCCGGACGCCCGATCAGGCCGTAGTGGGTGCGGCCGCGTGCGACGTATTCGCTCCACGTGCAGCAGGAGTTCACGATCCGGACGGCATCCGGATTGGCTTCTCGCGTTGCGTCCGCAGCCAGGCGGGTCATCTCGACAAGCTGGTCGGGGTCGTAGTGGAGGTCGTTCGCCCAGTCATGGGCTTCGTTGATCACGTCCCAGATCCTGATGCGGTCTCGGAAGCGCGTGACCACGTCGAGGATGTAGTCACGATGCGCTGCCTTGGCTTCGTCATAGGTCTTGTCACGCAGCCAGCGGGGCAGGCCGGAATGCTCGAAGTAGATCAGGGGATGCCCCTTCGCCTCCAGGCCGTCCCGCGTTGTCCACTCCAGAATACGCTCGATCTGGTCGAAGTCCCGCACTCTCTCCTGTCGCTCGACCCCACCCCGGTAGAAGGGCAGAGTGGCGAAGTTCAGCAAGGCGGCAAAGCACTGGGCGTATCGGTCGCCCTTCCGCGGATACTCGAGTGTGGCGCAGCCAAAGCGGAAACCAGGCCGCGCGGCCGAGCTCGCGATACGGTTACGGGCGTGCTCCCATACCAGCAGCTCTCCGGCGTGCATGGATTCCCGCAGGGAGGCCATCGCAGACCTGGCGCAGACGACATGGTCGAGCCGCTGCGCTCGCGCTTCCTCGAGGAGCGCCCGAGCCGAGGCCATCCGCTCCACATAATCGCGTGAGAAGGAACTGCTGGCTCGGAGGAACCGTGACTCCGCGTCGCCGACAGCGGCAACCCGGCTCTCGGCGGCCTCGAGAGGGAAGTTCAGCGTGGTTCCGCCGACCGCAGATGCCTGGTACCCGGCCCCGCGGTTGTCGGCGCCGACGTACACGTGGCCGAAGCCACTGACCGCGAGCAGCATGCTGACCCCGAATGGGCCATCGGGCGCCGGAAGCGTTACCTTGCCATCCGTGGCAATCGCTTTGTGCTCGAAAGGAGGCATGGACTCGAGGTCCACGACCATCGCGCCTCCAAGCTCGATCGCAGGCACTGGTTCGCCATCGCTCGACAAGACGACCAGATCGAATGACTCACCCGACTGACGCATCACATACCTCTCCCGTGCGACATGAGCGCGCGCAGACCCGCGGAGGTCGCCTTGGGCAGTCCCCGCGATGACTCTCCATGCCTACTCCGCAGCCAGCTCGTAGTACAGGCGGGCGCCATCCGGCCCACGCGTGCTGGCAACGAAGCTCAAGGCTCCCTCGCTGGCTGCGGCCTCGAGTCGCGCGACGCGCTTGCCGGTGGTGTCGAGAGCCCACACTTTGAGAGACTTCGCCTGCTCAGTGCTCAGGGTGATGCCGGCGGTGCCCGTTCGCACCAGGTAGGGCAGTCGCCCCCATTCCTCCAGGATCAGCCGCTCCCGATCGGCAAAACGCGTGCCGCTGTTCTGGAGATCCGTCAGGTGCACGAGGAGCAAGCGCCTGCTCTCCGTGATGGGCCGACCGTCCAGTGATGAGACCCAGACCGCTCCGCCCCACCCGCTGAGCGCAACCGCGAGAGGGCCCGCAGTGAGGGCGCAGGGCTCCCTCGCGAACACGCCGGCGGTGCGAGGCGTGTTGACGACGAAGGTCGCGCGTCCGCTGTCGAGCGCGATCTGCTCCGTCTGGCTCTCGAAGATCCCTTCGCTGACGTTGGTGGTGTTCTCGGACAGCAGCATCCGCCCTTGTCGCAGCCGCTCGACGGCCGCGCCCAAGGCGGAGTCAGAGAAGGGGTCCTCCTGGAGTAGGTTCGGCGACTTCGGACCCCCAGGCGCCCGTCCCGAGACTGGCATGGCCACGTCCGGCTCAGCGGACACTTGTCCGGACTCTCTGATCCACATCCCGAGCTGTGTAACCCAGCCGAGCCTGGATAGCTCGGGAGACAGGAACGGCGTCCGCGGTGTCTGGACGAGGTCCTCGGCCGTGCCGGTCACAGCGACGCGTGTCGTCGCCGGCCTTACGTCGCCCCGCAGGTAGAGGCAGATGGCGGCGCGTTCAGTGGCGGTTCTCAGCAGGTCCGAGCCAATGTAGAAGTAGCTGATAGGGGTGGGCTGGAAGGTGGCCTCCCGGCTCTCCGAATAGGCATAGCGCCATAGGCCGCTCCAGTCCTGGAGAGCGCCGAAGGCGCCCGTGAGAAGGCCTGACTCCGCCCGGTACTTGGTAGGCCCAGCCCAGTTGTACTCGCTCACTGTGAAAGGGTGGTTGTAGAGACGTATCAGAGCCTTCGCCCGCAGGTCCAGACCAGCCGCGGCCACCGCGCTTCCGCCACCTGACCAGCCTCTTGAGGGCAGACGCCAGGGACCGCGGATGGACTCGGGGTGATCCCAGTAGAAGTGGGCGTCCACGTAGTCAAGCTTGGTACGGGCGTACTGGTTCTGGGGGATGTCGGTCCAGCCGTTCATGTCCGTGAGTAGAGCCCGGCAGCCCAGTTCGTCCCGCAAGAAACGCTTCATGCGCGCGAACGTTTCCGCCTGGATCGCGGCAGAGAATCGCGCCAGAGCCAGGCCCTTCACATCATCCCCGAAAACCTGCGGCAACTGCACCGTGCCCAGTGCGGGGTCCTCGTCGGCCGCCAGGGCCTCTCCCCAGGCCGCCGCCAGCTTGACACGTGCACCGTACTCCTCGAGCAGCCAGCGGTTGAACGCCGCTTGCCAGAGGGGCCGGGAGCGCTCGTCCAACCTGTCCCAGAAGTTCAGGAACATGCCCTCGTTCACCATGGAGAGGAGGGGGATCGCGGGGTCGTCCTTCCAGGCGAGGCCGGTGTAGGGGTTGATGTGAGTGAGCAATCGGCGTGAGAACTCCTGCCAGTTGGCGAACGCGGCCTGGCTCACCGGAAGCAGCAGCTTGAATTCGCTCACATACCCTTCGGCTCCGGGGAAGACCTCAGCGGCTTTCACGCGGCGGGAGACATACAGGTCTGTGCTGACATAGAGTCCGCGCCTCTTCAGGGCCGCCACCAGATAGTCGAGTCGGTCGAGGGAGTCGGGGCGGAAAGTGAGCGTGTCCGGAGCTCTGGGATCCACCAGTTCCCTCTCGTAATGGTGGATGCGGACGGAGTTGTAGCCCATCCGGGCCAGCCGATCGGCGAACCGATCGCACTGCTCGTGGTCCAGGTAGAGCGAACTATAGACCAGGTTGATCCCGTAGAAGCGGACTGGCCTGCCAGGGACCGTCTCGAACTCGAAGTGGTCGCCCACGCTGCGAAGCCAGCCGTACTTGCCGGCCGGGGGATCTGTCAGGCCCAGTTGCAGGAAGTCCAGGGCCGAGCCCGGCTCAATGTCGAGGCCACCCTTCAACGGAATCCACTCTCCGGATTCCTCGACGGTGGTCGGCTCGTCGAAGTCAAGGCTGAGTGGAGCGCCCATCTCCAGCGTCATGTCCCACGCCCTGGTTTCGCCGGCGGCCCAAGGCGCAGTGGGAGACTGGTAGGGCCCCAGGCTGAGAGCGAACTCCAGGGGCCGAAACCAGCGGCGGCTGTCGGTCAGCAACAGCGGTGCAGCCCTGGGCAGGGCGATGGTAAGCCGGTACCCTTTCGGACTCGCAAGGGTGATGCTGCTGGCTCGTTCCCTGAGCAGCTCATAGTTGCTGAAGAGCAAGGGAAACTCACCGGAAGAGCTGCCGGCTGACCAGGTCCCGCCCTTCCACACGTCGGCTCGGAGCTTGATGGTGATGGTGACGCCGCTCGCTCCCAGATCAGCAATCGGCGTCAGTCCATAGGAAAGCTTCAGCGACTTCTCGTGAAGCTCCGCGCGCGTCTCCACATTCACCTCTGCGCCTCCGGGGGCGCGGAGGACCCCTCGCCGTACGGGGGGCACATTCCCGGGGTCCTGGTCCTGGGGTCGCGCGCTCTCTTGGCTCACGATCCCGCCGCCGGCCTCCAGGCCGGCATCAACCCTCGCGATCTCGTCTCCATCCGCACGCAACGAGATGACGCCATGCGTCCCGACTAATGCCGTGATCGTCACGGGTTGGTCCTTCCCCCAGCAGGGGCTGGCAACGGCGAAGGCGGTGCAGATGAACGCGGGCAGCCGCAGCAGGACAGGAGGAAATCCCTCCGCCGATCCGGTCGCAGCAGCAGGTCGGGGTCGGCGTCTGGATCCGCACCGGACTGGCCCCCGGTAGCTGAGGTCACCGCGTTTCTCCGCCGGCGCGGCCCACCAGTGCCGAATGTGCCAAGACATCGCGAGCCTTCCCTCCCTGAGGAACGCCCATCGGCTCTCCAGAGGCTAGCACCGGCTTCTGTGCAAGTCATTGCGTGAGAGGGCCCAGATCTTGTAGAATCGGCTCATATGAGGAACGGGCCCCTCAAACTCGCGCCTGTGTTACGCGACTTCCTCGACGGCTCCAGGCCGGACGGGCAGGACGCTTGGCTTGTCGCCGACGCCCGAGACTGTTCTGCAGTGGTGTTGACCTACCGGCGGGTCGAGACTCTGGTCTTCGAGATGCACAGGGGCTTCGAGGTCGGGATCGTGCTCAGCGGGAAGTTCGAGCGCACCGCAGGGAGCAGGCCGAGACGCCTACGCCCAGGCCAGGTGTGGCTGCTGCCCATGTGGGAACCGCATGGCGGACGCGTGGTCAGCCCCGGCACATGCGTGGCAGTCCTGTTCCTGCCGGCGTTTCTCGGCGAGGAACGGATCGGTGACATCTCATGGCTGAGCTTCTTCGCGCTTCCGCCAGAGGAGAGACCACAGGCTGCTACGCCGGGGATGCGTCGGGAGGCGGTTCACATCGCCCACGACATTGCTCACGAGATCATGGAGCATCCGGTTGGCTGTGAGACGGCGCTGCGCCTGGCCGTGCTGCAACTGCTGCTCATCCTCTACCGAGGGTGGGGCAAGGCACGTGAGCAGAGCCGGCGGATGCTTCCTTCCACGGGGATGCTGCCCCGGATTCTTCCAGCGCTCGAGTTGGTCCAGGCCCGACCCGGGGTGCGGCTAAGCCTAGGCGAGGCAGCGGCAAGCTGTGCTCTCAGCGTCAGCCACTTCAAGCGAGTTTTCCGACAGGCTATGGGCACGAGCTTCGGGCAGTTCTCTTTGCGCGCACGGCTGGCCTTGGTGGCCAACCAACTCGTGACGACTGCCCAGTCGGAACAGCTGATCGCAGAGGAGACGGGATTCTCTGACGCCAGCCACCTGCACCACAGCTTCCTCAAGCATTTCGGCACCACGCCCGGCCGCTACCGCCAGTCCAGGACACCGTAGCTGGCGCTGTCTCATCTTCGCCTTTGCCCGGCCGGGCGCTTGCACGAAGCGTGGCGGGAAGGAGAACCCGCCTGCCTGCCGAAGGCGCCCCGGGGGGAACCAGTCCGGAGGTGAGCCACCGATGTCCTACCGTGTCGGCGTGGTCGGCTGTGGCGGCATCTCGCAACACCACGCCAGAGCGTATCTCAGCGATCCTCGCATGAAGCTGGTCGCCGCCGCGGACCTTGATGCGGAGAAGCGCTCGAGATTCCAATCCGAGTATGGCGTCCGCACCTACGCCTCGGCGGCTGACATGCTCGGCGATGCGCGGCCGGACATCGTGTCTGTCTGCACTCCCCATCCGGACCATCGCGAGCCGGCAGTGCTGGCTGCAGAGTCGGGGGCGAAGGCGGTCTTGTGCGAGAAGCCGCTTGCCATGAGCCTGGGCGATGCCGACGCCATGATCCGGGCCTGCCGGGAACGCGGCGTCCTGCTGGTCGTCGGTCACCAGCGACGCTTCCAACCCAGTCACATCGCGATCGCCAGGCCGCTGCGGGAAGGCGAGATCGGCAAGCTCACCGACCTCCACTTCGACGTGCATCATTACGATCTGATGACCTGGGGCACACATGGGATAGACATGATCCGCTGGTACAACCACGACCAGCCCACGGCTTCTGTGTTTGGCCAGGTGGATATCGCCAGAGTCCATGAGAGGCACGGGGGAATGGCCGAGGACTCGGCCCTCTCTCGCATCTGCTTCCGGACTGGGCTGGTGGCGACGATGGTATGTGGCTCGATGGTGCCCACGTGGAGGCAGGTGGTGGTGGGCGAGGAGGGCGAACTTCGGGTCGAGGGCGATCCCGGGAGAGCGCTGATCCGCAGGCGCAACGAGTCGTCGTGGCGTGAGATCCCAAAGCCCGATCACGACGACTGGCAGGACGGGTTCGACGGGGAAGTGCGAGCCCTGGGGGACTCCCTGGAGAGCGGCGCCCCCCACCCACTCGAGGCGGAGGGCGCGAGGGAAGCGTTGGCGATCATCATGGCCACCTACGAATCTTCCCGGCTCCGGCGCGTGATCCCCTTCCCGGTGGGTATCTCAGAGAATCCTTTGTACCTGATGCTGGCGGAGCGGGAGCAGCAGAGATGAGACCAAGCCTTCACTACGGGATGTGCGGCGAAGACGCGGACGCCACCGCGAGGTTCCTCCAGGACGCTGGCGTCCGGGACCTGGTCTGCGATGTGAAGCAGATCCCGGGCCGGAACGAGAAGTGCCAGCTCGCAGCCCAGGATTTGCGCGCCTTCATGAGGCCCTTCGACGACCAGGGGATCAGGCTGTCAGCGGTCACTGTCGGCTGGATGCAGCGCGATGAGGACGGTGCGCCGCCTAAGAGCGATCTGGAGACTGTCTGCCACGACATAGGCATGCTGGGCAAGGGCGGAGTTCCTGTGGCTCAGCTCTTCGACATGGGCGAAGTGCCGGCGAGCGCGGACACGGGCCGGTATCGCCAGGGCCTCTACGACTCCTACCATCAGCTCGTTGCGGCCTGCGCCCAGGCCAGCGTCAAGCTCGCAATCCACGCCAGTTGGCTTCCCCAGAGCGCCCTTTGGAACACGGCCACGTTGCTGTCGTTGTTCGAGGCCGTCCCGGATCCCGCCAACGGGGTTTGCTTCTGTGCTGGCAGCTACTACCAGAGTGGCGACGACGCACTGGAGTCGGTGAGCAGGTTGGGGGCCCGAGTTCACCTCGTGCATTTCCGCGACGCCGACACCATCGGCGGGAATTGCCCAGAGATGCTTCTCGGCACCGGCGAGGTACCCTTCGCCGCTCTCGCCACCCGCTTGCGCGAGATCGGGTACGACGGTGTGGTTCACTGCGAGCACTTCGGCAGGTTCCACTGCCATCCCGAGGCGGCAGCGACAGCAGCTTGGGGCGCTGGCTTCATGCGGGGACTCTTCCTGGCGCGCTAGCTCCTTTCACCCCTGCCCTCTGGATGGCCCGCAGCCAGCCCCCTGCTAGCGCCGGGTGGGCGGCGGCATCGCTGCGGCCGCCAGGCCCGGGCAGGAGACTCCCGACCCGGTCCGCTGCCCCCGGGGTAAGGCCCAGGGTGCCGACGGCACGCCTGCCCTCGACCTCGCACGCCGGAACCATCGGGCCGCACGTGGTCTGATTCTACAAAACCTTGGTCCTACACAGCAATGACACGCAGGGGCCGCCTGTGCTACCCTCTTGGCCGTTGATGGGTGCAGAGCCGCTAGACTGCCGCGGGCGCGAAGGAAGTGGCCTCATGTTCATACGCCGTCGCCGGCAGGGGAGGAGGTGAGAGCCGAACTGCTTCGACTTGCCCGCAGTGCAAGGGCCTCGTGAGGTCGTGAGCGGGGCATGACACGAAGGAGGAGAGCGGTACCATGGTGAGCAGAAAGCGCGGTGCATTCACCCTGATAGAGCTGCTGGTGGTGATCGCGATTATCGCCATTCTGGCAGCCATGCTGTTCCCTGTGTTCGCACGCGCCCGAGAGTCAGCGCGCAAGATTCAGTGCCTGTCAAACGTGAAGAACATCGCCATGGCGATTCAGATGTACTTCACGGACTACGATCGCGGATTCCCCACCGAACACCGGGCAGAGGCGATCGCGTTCTGGGACAGCGGACCTGGTGGCGGGGGAGCGACCGACAACTGCGCGAACAAGAATCCGGGTAACCCGTTCCTGCGTCCCCCGGTGGTTCTGGACGAATACATCAAGAACCGGGACATCTGGCGATGCCCGAGCTCTCGCCTGTCGCACCCGGCGAACTTCATCGTCCCGAACTACGGGCCAGGAGGCTTCCTGGACTACTACGCGGCCCACACGGGCGACTGGGGCCAGGGCATCGGTGGCCCCTGCGATGGCGGCGTCTTCCCGCCAGGATGGGGTGGCTCGCTGACAGACACCATTGTCCAGGGCCGGAACGTGAACGGGCCAAGAGAAGAGCAGGGGGGCGGAGGCGCGAGCATGTTCTCCCAGAGCATCGCGGTGAACTTCCTGGGAGAGCAGGACGCGGGCTTGCAGGACCGCAAGCTAAGCCAGGTTCAGGACGCCTCGTGGTACGTTGCCTGTGGTGACGGCGGAGCCCTTGTCGAGGACATGCGCATTGGAGAAATGGCGATCCCGGACCTGTGCGTTGTGGGATGTGCGAGCGACGTAGCATGCTGGGAACCCAACTGGGAGAACTGCTCCTGGTCCCAGCAGTGTGGCGCCCACATGAACATCAGGACCGATCAGACCGTGTTCAACCGGAACACGCGCCACCTCGGTGGAGTCAACCTGGGCTTTCTGGACGGTCACGCCCAGTGGTTCCCCTCCAGGCAGATCCTCGCCCTCGCGCCCAAGTACGCTTGCGGCTGCTGGGGAGGGGGCCTGGTCGGCGGGCAGCTCCAAGGCGTGTGGCCGGGATGTCCGACGACGGCCGGGACCAACCAGGGGCCTGTTCCCCAGGGGCAGTTCCAGGGCACTGGCTCGTGCGGTAACGTCGCGCTCTACTAGCTGTTTCGTGACCCGCCGTAGGCCCGGCTGCGGGGTTGCTCCGCAGCCCCCGGCGGTTACGAAACAGCGCGCTGACGACGTTCGGCATTCGCGGGCGCATTTCATGCCCACACAGCGGCAGCGCCGCAGCGAGAGCTTATGAAATGCGCTGCACTGAGACGGCCTCCCGCCGTCGCGGCGTGCCAATTGTCGGTTGCGTGAGCGGACGGGCGGAGCGGCCGAGGTCGCTCCGCCCGTCTGAGCACACGGCGGGGCCGACCGGCCGCTGCGGCGTTGGCATCGCTGGAAGCTGTTTCATAACCCCGCCGCAGGCGGGTTATGAAACAGCCGGCCGGCAGCGGCGGGTGCGCGCGGGCGCATTTCATGCTGGCGGATGGTGCGGAAAGCAGGTCTGGGGTCATGAAATGCGCTGTAAGGAGGTGGTTCAGCCGTGATCCTGACCCGTGAGGCAAAGGGAACGCTCACTCCCATCGAGCTGGAGCGCGGCTGCGTCTCTCACCACCCTGACCACGTGATGGAGGGGGACATCGCGGTGTACGCCTTCGATTGCGATCTGCGCAGCAACGCCGCAGCCGTGGCCAGCAAGTGCACCTGCGCCGGTGTGTCGGTTCGCAGGAGAGCTTCTACGAACCTCACGAACAGGACGGCGTACGGCTCTGGTTCGACGCCGCCTCAGCTATCTTCGAGGAAGACGGCGGATTCATGGATGAGAAGGACTGGCGCGGCGGCCTGCTCTGCAAGCCTCACCGCAAGGCGCGCTTCGCAGTTCAGGACGCCGCCCTCGCGATCTGCCCGGGGCCGCTGTCTTCGTGGTACCAGAACGACCAGGCGCGGGTTGATATCCGTGATTGCTACAATGGTCAGGACTGCTGGATGGGACCTTACGCGGGTGCGCATGCTCACTGCGGGCTGGACGTCAACATGCCGGCCGGCACTCTGCTGTACTCGCCCATCTCCTTTGACGACCAGTACTACTACAACTCGACCGCCGCGGGATACGACAACAACCGATGGCGCGGTGTCCGCCGCTGGCCCGACGGTTCGGAGTGGTGGCTGCAAAGCCATCACCTGATCGAGCTGCTGGTGCCAGAGCGCACTCCTCTGGCGCGGGGCAAGCCCTACGCCACCTCCGCCGGCGTCGCGGTCGGCGCTTACCCGCACACTCACTTCGTGTTCCAGGTGACGGAGCAGGGGGGAAGGTACTTCCTGGACCCCTGGATCCTCCTCTGGGAGACGTTCAGACAACAGAGAGGCGAAGCAGGCTGAGAGGAGGCCGCGACATGATCGGCGGGAAGCAGCGCAAGGACGCCTTGAGAAGGGGGCTGTCGCGGTCGTGGCAGGCACAGCCGATGCTGGGCAGCCACTACGCGGAGGAGGAGATAGGCGCGGTCGTGCGCGCGATCCGTTCCTCGATGGACCCTTCGGTCGGCTTCGGGTTCATATGCGAGGAGATCCAGGAGTTCGAGCGAGCGTTCGCGGACTACATTGGAACGAGACATGCGATCTCGATCAACGGGGCGGGCGGGGGCCTGGACATGGCGATGAGGTGCTTGGACCTGGAACCCGACGACGAGGTGATCTGCCCTGCCCTCAACTTCCGGGCGGCGCCGATGGCCGTGCTTGGACAGGGCGGCAAGCTGGTGCTGTGCGAAGTCGACCCGGAGACGCTCTGCGCGGACCCGAACGACGTAGAGAAGCGGATCACCCCGCGGACGCGGGCGATCCTGCCGACGCACATGAACGGGCTGTCGGCTGCTATGGACGACCTGCTGGAGCTGGCAGAACGTCATCCCCACCCCAGGCATGGGCCGCTCAAGGTGACAGGGGACGGTGCGCGGGCGCTGGGCGCGGGTTATCGGGGGACGAAGGTCGGCAAGAAGGGCTGGATGACCGTCTTCAGCTTCCATACGATGAAGAACATGACCACGCTGGGCGAGGGGGGCGCGATCAGCACGGATGATGACGCGATCGTGTCCCGCTTGCACCAGATCCGGCAGTTCGGCCATGACCACTGGGGGTCGAACTACAAGATGACGAAGCTGCAAGCAGCCGTCGGGCCCATACAGCTCCAGCGTCTGGACGGGCTTATCGCCGCCCGCCGCAGGCTGGCCCGGCAGAGGGAGAGAATGCTGGAGGGGTGTCCGGGGCTGTCTCTGCTCCGCGAGCCGCTCGGCTATGAGCACAGCTACTACCTCTATACGATTCTGGTCTCGCGGGAATGGGCCGGCGAGAAGCGCGAGCGGCTCGTGGCGCTGCTCGGGCAGGAGTACGGCGTCAACTGCGAAGTGTTGGACCGCCCCGTGCATCGCACGACCCCGTTCATCAGAGCGCACACCCGTGGCCAGGAGCTTCCGGTCTCGGAGGAACTAGGCGATCGGCTTTTCTGCGCCCCGATCCATCCGTGCATGTCGGAAGAAGACAACGAGTACATCGCCACTGCGATCTGCGACGCCGCGGAGCGGACGGGGGAAGAGGGTTAGGCTGCGGTTCTGAGCCGAGCCCATTCGCCGACGCCCCAACAGGGCATGGTGCTGGCGACCCCTAGGCAAGCTGGTTTGCGGCAGGGCGTGACCGCGCGGGCGGTAATCCTGGGCCTACTGCTCACACCCCTGAACGTGCTGTTCCACGTCAAGGCCGTCTGGATCTGGGGCTGGTTCACGGGTCAGGAGTCGCTCTTCCCCAACGCGGTGGCCGCACTGGCCCTGCTCGTCCTGGTCAACCATCTCCTCGCGCGCCTTCGGCCGCGGCTCGTGCTCAGCCCAGGCGAGCTGATGACGTTATACCTGATGCTGGTCACCAGCACCGGGCTGATATGCTCGATCTGGCACTTCGGCGGAGCGCTGGCCGGGAACATCAGCTATCCCTTCTGGTTTGCCACTGATGAGAACGGCTGGAAGACCCTCGTCTCTCCCTACCTCCAAGCCGGGCTCACGGTGCAAGACCCGCGAGCCCTGGAGGGCTTCTTCCTGGGCAATGCCAGCCCTTACGTCTGGGGTGTGCTGCGCGCCTGGGGCGGCCCGGCGCTCTGGTGGACAGCCTTCGTCACGGTGCTGCTCTGGGTGTGCCTGTGTCTGAACTCCATCGTCCGGCGCCGCTGGAGCGATGACGAGAAGCTCCCTTTCCCGCTCACCGTGCTCCCGGTTCAGCTCGCCGATGAGCACATGGGTCTGTTCCGCAGCAAGCTGTGGTGGATCGGGCTCGGCCTCTCGGCAGGACTCGGGGCATGGAACCTGCTGGCGGAGGTCGTGCCCAGCCTGCCGGGGATCACTGTCTACCTCGACTATTCAACTTACGTTCAGAACCATCATCCCTGGAACTTCATCCGCATCGCATCGCTGACCTGGTCACCTGGCGCGATCGGCCTGTGCTACCTGATGCCGCTCGATCTCGCCTTCTCCCTACTCGTGTTCGACCTGTTCTGGGTGGCGGAGCACGTGCTATCCGGTTATCTAGGCTGGTCCACCAACCCCCGAGCCGGGTTCCCGTACGGGGATTACCAGGTCGCGGGCAGCTTCGTGGCCATCCTGGTGACAGTGCTGTGGCTGGACCGGCGCTTCCTCGTTCAGGTTCTACGCAGGATCGTCGGCCTCGAATCCGTGCTGGCGGATGAGAGTCGGGAGGCGCTGCCGTACCGGTGGGCAGGTCTGGGGGCGCTGCTGGGAGTGGCCTTCCTGTGGTGGTTCGTCGCCTGGGGCGGCATGTCCCAATGGGTGGCGGTCACCTTCCTGGGCCTGTACTTCACCATGGCCCTGGTGCTCTCTCGGGTCCGCGCTCAGCTCGGTCCTCCCAGCCATCAGTTCTTCGGGGCTATGCCCGACTGGATTCTCCGCACGCTGGCGGGAACGCAGACCATCGGTCCCAGTAGCCTGGGCATGTTCGCCCTCCTGAACCCATTCCTCAAGCAGCAGAGCAGCCATCCCGGGCCGGTTCAACTCGAGGCGCTGAAGATGGCCGAAGGGGGGCGCATGCAGCCCCGCAGGATCGCGCTCTCGCTGATCGCGGTGACCGTCGTGACCATGATCTGCTACTTCTGGGCCAATCTCCACGTGGGCTTCCAGGTCGGCCTCGCCACTGGCAAGGCCAACCATTGGAACCTTGGCGTACCTCGCTGGAACTACGACGCTCTGGCCAGCCAGGTCCGCAACCCCACGGGCCCGGATCTCTCTGCCAGCGCGGCCATGGGCTTCGGGCTGATCTTCACTCTGGTCTTGATGCTCCTCAAGCTGCGCCTGGCCTGGTGGCCCCTTCATCCCGTTGCCTTTCCTCTGGCGATCGGTGACTCCATCATCGAGTTCACGCTGGCGATCTTCGTGACTTGGGTGATCAAATCGCTCCTGCTTCGCTACGGAGGCCTGCGCGCCCATCGCGCCGCGCTTCCGCTGTTCCTCGGGCTGATCGTCGGGGACGCCAGCATCTACACCCTGCAAGCCGCGGTGCGCTTGCTCTTCGGGCTAGGAATCTGAGGCGTCGTACTGCCTTCGTGCGAGAGGACTTCGGTATCTGTTGGCGCAGTCATAGACGGTCACCAAGGGAGGCGGCCTACAATGCTCCGCATGCACATCACGCTCGTTGCTGTCAGCATCGCCTTCTTGATCGCGACCCAAGCAGCCAAAGCGGCGCCGTGGATCACTGCCGACTGGGCTGGGAGCGAACCGAGTTTCCCGCCGGGGTCGCTCTACTGGCAGACTGACGAGTATCAGACCTGCCCAGTGCTCTTCCGCACCGTGCTCGACGTGGAAAGCAAGCCTGTGAGCTTGGCCGGGTTCCGAGCCCTCGTCCCCCAGTACGCTTACGTTTTCCTGAACGGACGGCAGATAACCACCTACGAAGGGCAGGGAGAAGGCCGCCCGGAGGCGCCCCTCGCGGCTGAGCTCACCCATCTGCTGCGGCCTGGGCGCAATGTGTTCATCGTCAGCACCTCTGCCAGAGGCTTTGCGCTGCAAGGTGTCATTGCCTACCGGGGCGGGGCCAGGCAGAGCTTCGGCAGCGACCCCGGGCGCTGGAAGGTCCAGAAGTTCGCTCCGCTGACCATGCTGGAGTACGAGCCCTGCATGCGCCCGGACTTCGATGACTCGAAGTGGTTCTCCGTGAAACAGATGCCCGGTCGCAAGTCGGTTGCCCCCAGCATCCCGGAACTGGAGGAGCAGGTCAGGGCGCGGGCGAGGGACCGCCTTCAGCGTCTCGACCAGGACGGCCTGTGGCGCCTGCAAATGCTCCGCGACAAGGGCATCGTGATCGCCGACTGGGAAGCCCATGGGTGGAGTGGCAGTACGGGCCGGTTCCCCGACTGGATGCTGAAGCTCGCGGATCCGAAGAACGGGGGCACCCAGGTTCGGGCTGGCGCCATCCACACCAGGGCAGAGGCCTTGACGCGCTATGTCTTGTTGGCGGATGAGGTGACGAACCTGGCGAACCAAGCGGCCGGTCTGCAGGCCCTTGGCGCCCCGGAAGCGGATGTCGCTGCCTGCCGGAATGCCGCTGAGGCCCTGGAGGGTGGCGTGAAGCAGGTCGAGGCGGCTCTCAGGAGCCACCGGTATGACCGCGCCCTGGCGGCCATCGAGAGAGCAGAGCCCATCGTCGCGACCCCGCGTCAGGGCCGCCCTATCAACCGACTGAACGCCGTGTCGGACAACAAGTTCGGCTGGTTCGATACCGGGCTGCTGGAGGGAAACGACATTGGCGCCTGGGGCCTCCGCGTCTCCTCGCCGGCCAGCATCTTCGCCAGTCCCCTCTCCCCCGCCGCTCAAATCACATTGAGCGGTACAGAGTTCAGCCTTGAGGGGTGGGGTCAACTCCAACCGTGGCGGGTTTATGATAAGCAGGTCCCGGCGGTCGGCCCAGTGGCCATGTGGGCGGTGGCCGGCGGTAAGCTGGTCACACTGAAACCGAACACCGATGGCACCGTGTACGATCGCGCGCAGCACGGCAAGCTGAGCGAGAACTGGATCCTGCTAGTCAACGATCTGTCTCGGGGCGGGGGATTGCCAGTGCAACTGGTTTTCCTGCGGGCGCCAGACAAGATCGTCTTCTTGGCCGGTGAGAAAGGCACTACGAAGGTCACGGTGAGCTTCAGCCGGCCGGGCGAGCGCCTCTTCGCCCTGCGTCCTCTCAAGGAGTGGCGTGGGTTCCTTGAGGAATCGAAGGTGCTGACTGCGGACCTGACGGACCCGCGCGCCCTGGAGGAAGCGCAGCCGTACGTTGACGCCTGTCGCCTCTGGTCCCGAGCAGTGCTGAACTACCCCGTCACGTTCAGCGAAGTCTTGCTGCCCGACCCGGCCGACAGATGGTCTCTCAGGGTGGCCGACATCTACAACTACCTCGAATCACAGGACGAATGGGACACGCAGGCGCTGCGCCTCGCACCGTTACCCCCGCTAGCCAGTTACGGGCTGATGGTCGGCTACCCGGGCCTCAGCGCGTCCGGCGATGCGAAGACGTTCGGCTCGCGCGGCATCTGGGGCGACTATGTGGCTGTCGCAGGCTCCAGCCACATCGCCTACCGCATCCCGGTGGATCGGATCAGGCGCTTCGGGGGCTTCACGGCCTACTGCTATGGACCTACAGACATAGGCGGGCCGGGCGGGATGAAGGAGATCGAGGCAGTGAAACGGACGGGAGCCAATAGCTGGCGGCCCCAGCACAACCAGACCGGCGAAGCCGCGATGAGGACCCTCCAGTGGTGTTGGGAGCAGGGCCTCCAGAACGTCTTCAACGCGGACGAGAAGTGGATTCTGGACGTTGTCGAGCATTACCGCACTCTGGCGCGGGCCTGCAAGGGCTACCCGCCGGACGCAGTGGCCTATGACCTTCTCAACGAGCCGGAGACGAGAGACCCGACCGCGTACAACGCGCTGGTGAGGAAGATCACAACGGCGATCCGCGAGATCGATGAGACACACCTCATCTACTACGAGGTGATCCCGCAGTGGGGTATCGGCGCGAAACCATACCCGGAAGCAGCATTCCGGAACCTCGAGCCAACTGGCGACGATCTGACCTGCTACAGCTTCCATGACTACGAGAATCGCCTGGAGCCACGATGGCCCAACCAGGAACGCGATGTGCGGACCATTCTGGCGCGGTGGATTCCAGCCCTCCGGTACAGCATTGCCCAACACAGGCCCATACACCTGGGCGAGTTCGGCGCCTTCGAGCAGACGGAAGAGAGCGTCTTCGACAATCGCTGCGCCGAGACCATGATGCTGGACTACCTGAAGGTCTTCGACCAGTTCGGGTGGCACTGGCAGTACTACTCCAACCGCGGCATCTGCCGCGTGCGCTCAGATGGCAGCCTGGCGGAGAGCTACGTCCAAGCAGCCTCTCGGCGGTACTTCGCCAGGGGCACCTTCAACGTCCACTACCCAGGCAGACGGGAATTGCCTATGTTAAGTAGGCTTGGGACACCGGTTTCTGCGCAGAGATGGGCGCCATGGAGGTGAGAAGCGAGGACGCGAGAGCGGTCCGGCCGCGGAGATGGGACAGTGTGCGGGTGTTAAGTGGGCTTGGGACACCGGTGGAACCCAGCAGACCACTTGCACAATATCGTGAATAGCGGCGCGATGACGCGCGTGAGTGCGAAAAACCGGACAGGGCTGAGTCGTCGAAGCGTAAAGCGGGACGAACAGGGTCGCGAAGGCGCGGTTGCACGCGCTCGACGCGGAACCGAAGCAGATTCGATCGGCGAGTGAGTCAGGCGGCGAGCCGGTACGCGGTGATCTGGGTATAAGCAAAGACGCGGTGCTCGAGGTTAGCCGGCAGTGTCTTGGCTGACTTCCCCGGCTTGCTCCATTGCTCACCGCGGTGGATGACTGCGGGAACCGCGCCGCCCAGGGTCGTGTGCCCGCGGTACTCGTTGTAGTAGACCCCGAAGTCCCGCAGCAGTTGGGCCAGGTGATCCAGCCCCCTGATCACTGGTACGCGACGCAGCCCGTGCTGTCCAAAAACTCATCCGGCGCCCAGGCTGCTCGTGGCGCCCCTTCATGGTATTCTCTCCCCTCGTGCATACCCCTGCGCTGAGAAGCACCGAGGATGGAGCATGCCATGGAACGAGGACCGGATTGGGCGCGGC
>Ga0315279_10003796_pt1 | contig 20714 bp, 15 predicted proteins | sample YL17G06_20_MG_FD_203694 | JGI IMG/M metagenome (GOLD analysis project Ga0315279, IMG submission 203694) | Sediment microbial communities from Yellowstone Lake, YNP, Wyoming, USA - YL17G06_20 | ecosystem: Environmental > Aquatic > Freshwater > Lake > Sediment | place: USA: Wyoming | collected... | reverse complement strand
CGAAGGCGCGCCAATCACGACGTACGTCCTCTGCGTGTCCGATGGCGACACGACGTGCTTCCCCGCCCAGTACGCCTCGCCGTACTGGTGGCGCGATACCCCGGCTGGGCGCCAGCACAAGTCCTACGTCCGCGCGATGGAGATCTTCCGTCGCATAGGCGAGGAAGGTTGGGACTACCCGTGCATGGTCATGGCGCGCGCGCTCGCGCTCGGCTTCCGGTTCATCCCGTCGATGCGGATGAACGACGCGCACTACGCGCAGAAAATCCGGCCGGAGGACAACCCCTTCACCGGGAAGTTCCGGCTGGAGCATCCGGAGATGGTCATCCGGCCGGAGAGCCCGTATCCCGAGCATCGGCGGTCGATCACCCCGCACTGGTTCGCCGATCACATCCTCAGCTTCGCCCACGACGAGGTGCGCGCGCTCCGCCTCGCCCACGCTTTCGAGATCATCGACCGGTACGCGCACGACGGGTTCGAGATGGACTGGACCCGGCACTACGGCTACTTTCGCGACGACGACGTCCGGCCGGGGCTCATCACCGACATGGTGCGGAAGGTACGGGCGAAGCTGCGAGAGCGCGAGAAGGCGACCGGTCGGAAGATGACGTTCATCGTCCGCGTCGCGCCGTCCATCGCGGACAGCCTGGCCCTCGGGTTCGACGTCGCGACGTGGGTGCGCGAGGAACTCGTGGACGTCGTCGTCCCGGCGAGCTGGACGCGGACGGCGACGTTTGACATGCCGATGGGCGAATGGGCTAAGCTCGTCGCCGGCACCGGCATCGAGGTCCACGCAAGCCCGGACACCATGACCGTCCGCGGGAATGTCTCCCTCGATATGTTCCGTGCCATCGCGTCGAACTATTGGCACATGGGCGCCGATGGCATCTACTTCTTCAACCTCTTCTGCCGCGGCTTCCCGCTCGCCGAGGACTCGTACGCGATCTTGCGCGAGTGCTCCGCTGGGCCGGAGGCGCTCGTCGGGCGCGGCAAGCTCTACTGCGCGACGCACGAGAGCTGGCGACCTGATACGGACGTCCTCTTCGCCCGGATGCGCGGCCCCGACCGTCCGGCACGGGTCGGCATCTACGTCGGCGACGACCTCGCGGCTGCGCATGCCGCCGGCACGCTCCGCCAAGCGACGCTTCGCCTCCGGATCGATCATGCGATGCCGTCGGACCCGATCGAAGTGGCGCTCAACGGAGCGCGCGTCGATCTCTTGGCGGCGCGGCGCGAGGCCGGCGATCCGAAGGCCGAGGCGGTGGGATGGTGCTGGGACCGGCCCTACGGGCTCCTCGGCAATCCGTGGTTCTGGCTCGAGGTGGACCTCGATGTTCTCCCTGGCGGGCCGGTCCTCCCGCGGCAGGGCGACAACGTCGTGACGGTCCGCTCGTTCGCGACGGGCAACCGGCGGCTCACCGACGTGGACATCGCCGTGCGGTACGAGCCACACGGGAGGTAGGCTACGCGACCGGCGCCAACGTGTACGTCCGCTTTCCCTGACGGACAAGGCGAAACAAGCCATCGCCGGTGAGCCGTGCGAGCGTCTTCGCTCGGCTGAGGGTGAAGTCGGCGAAGGAGAGAGTACCGCCGGGCTTCAGTACACGGCAGACCTCGCGCAGCACGTCGTCCGGCCGCGCGAAGTCGTGGAGTGCGTCATAGATGAGGGCGACATCAACACTCGCGTCCGCAAGGCGCGTGGCACAGTCGGTGCGGATCGTACGGATGTTCCAGAGGCCCTTCTTCGCCGCACGCCGCTCGACGTACGCGAGTGCGAGGGGATGGATATCCGCCGCGTACACGGTCCCCGTCGAGCCGACCGCCTTCGCCGCGGCGACGGTGAAGCTCCCAGGCCCGCAGCCGTAGTCGAGCACGGTCTGGCCGGGGCGGAGTTCGGTCTCGGCAAGCGTGCGCTCCGGCGGACGGAGCCAGTCGCGGACGACAAACTCGGCGGCCATCCCACGGAAGAGGAAGTTGCTGATCGGTCCCTTCATGTCCATCCTCCTTTCACGAGACCGAAGTCCACCGGGTGCGAAGAGTTGTGCCAAGCACAGAGACTTGTACTGGGCACAAAGAGCTGTGCTGGGCACAGAGAGTTGTGGCAGACCCGTTCTCGTCGTTACCTACAAGGCTGTACGCGGCATCGACTCCACCGAACGAGGATACCATCATGGACACGCCGGACCGGATCACCTACCGCCATAAGAGTGTGTTTCGGAAGTTTCGTCAACCGGGTTTCAGACGATGGATCATCAGGTTGATCATGGCGACTATGACAAGGGCCTCGCTGGACTGGATGGTGGCCTCATAGTCCTTGCTCAGAGAGCGGCATTTGCCAAGCCACGCGAGAGTTCGTTCGACGATCCAGCGTATCGGCTGTATCTGGAAGGTCTTCTGCCCCTTCGGGGTGTGGACAATGGTCAACCGGCAGCTCATCGCGGCACAGGTATCGGCAACGATGGCCGGCTGGTAGGCCGCGTCGGCCCACACCTCCGCCAGGCGCCACGCACGACGCCGGACCCGCCTGAGCAACGGCACTGCCGCGTGGCAATCTCGCCAGTCCGCAGGATGCACGATCACCGCCACCAGCAGCCCGAGGGTGTCCACCGCGATGTGCCGCTTCCGCCCTACTATCCGGTGAGCCGGATCATAGCCGCGAGGCCCCCTTTTTCCGTCGTCTTGACGGTCTGGCTGTCGATGATCACCGCACTGGGGCCCACACGTCTGCCCGCTCGCCGGCGGACCTCGGCCCGGAGCGCATCGTGAATCCTCCGCCACGTCCCGTCCCGGATGAATCGGCGGAAGTATCCATAGACGGTGCCCCACGGCGGATACTCGTGCGGCAACAGACGCCACTGGCAGCCCGTGCGCAGCCGGTAGAAGATCGCGTTGAGCACCTCACGCATGTCCGTCGTGCATGGGCGGCCGCCGGACTTCGGCGGCGGAATCAGCACCCGAATCACCGCCCACTGCTCATCGGTCAGGTTCGTCTCATATGGCTGCCGCATCGCTCACATCCTCACCCCCGGCTTCCATATGAGAAAATACTCGGTTATACCCAACACCACACTTTCCAAACACACTCTTACGGGCGCCGATCACAATGACTGGACCTGATGGCTGTACGATGCGTCCGCTTACGTACAACGCGCCGTCATTCTGAGCGAAGCGAAGAATCTCGCGTTGGGAGTACTGCTCCATTCGTGAGCACATCCCTGGCATGAGATTCTCCGGGGAACGCTTTGCGTTCCAGGCGTCGCCAGCCGGAATCCGCGTGGGCAGCCGGCAGCACGAACGAACGATCCGCGTGCGCACATCCCCAGGACGAGACGAGCTTGCCCGCCAGGGCGAGCCTGCCCGCCAGGGCGAGCTTGCCCCATGTACGGCGGCGCGTCCGTGCCGTGAGCCGTGTCGCTCAGTCGCGGTCCATGATGACGAGGCCGACGGCGTCGCGGAAGAACCGCTCGACGTGGCTGTGCGGATGGAAGCCGGCCTCGGCGAGAAGGTCGATGGTGAGCTCGTCCGTCTCGGCAGCGTACGCGAGCACGTGGGCGTCCGGCCAAGCGAAGTCTTTCACGAGGTCGGATGCCGCGTGCGCCGCGTCCGGGTGGACGAGAAGGTCGAAGACGTGCGTGGCGGCGAAGCGGCCCCATCGGCGCTCCGGAACGAGGGTCGCCAGGCCGGCGACGTGCCCCTCGCGCGTCTGAATGACTCGGGCCTGCACGTCGCCCCGCGTCGCGCGATCCTGCAGGATGCCGGGGAACTGGCCCTCCGACGGCTGGATGGCGTAGAGCCCGTAGCTTGCGCTCCGGACGAGTTGGTCGAACGGCATCTGGGTGAAGATGTTCATGGACGGCCAGTGCTGCCAATCCGCGTCGGCGACGCTCACGCGATCGAGGTTCGCGTAGAGGCCCTCCGGCCGCCAGCCTTCCTCCGGCGCCCACCACATGGATCCGGGACGCTCCGGCATCGGCACGTAGCCGTGCGCGCGGTAGATGAGCCACGCGACCGATTCGAAGCCGGTGTTGAGGTGGAGCACCGTCCCGCCGCGGCGGCGGAAATCCTCCATGTGGAAGTCCATGAGCGCGTCGCAGATGCCCTTCTTCCGGTGCTCCGGCGGCGTGAAGACGTGGCCCATGATGCCGACGCCGCGGTAGACGACGGTCATGATGTTCCCCACGAGCTCCTCGCCGACGCGTCCGACGTAGAAGCGCGTCTCGAGCCGCTTGACCCGGCCCGCCGCCCACTCGTCCATGTGGTACTGCCAGACGCCGCCCTTGTGCCCGAGCAGCCGCAGCACCTGCGGGACGTGACGGTCGTCCGGCTCGTCCACGATGAAGCACTCCAGCGTCTCGCCGCTCTTCAGTTCCACGGTCCGGCTCATGGCGCTCCCCTGGTTGATGGGTCATCGGATGTCGGTTCGTCACGCGGCACTGCCGGCGCCTGCGCCGGCAGTGCCGCCAGTGCGGCATTCAAGCGCTGGCGGAGGTACGGATGGTCCGCCGTCGCGAGCGCCTCGGCGAGCGCCGCCCGGGCCTCCGTCGCTCGCCACGCCTCGATGGTCGCCGCCGCCGCCGCGCGGATCGGCCACGGTCGGTCGGTCCCGAGCGCCGCGATGACGACCGGCAGAAGCTCGGCCCGGTAGGTCGAATCGCGGCGGATGGCCCGGAGCGCATGCGTCGCCGCGTACGTCGTATCGCGCCGGATGAGGTCCGCGAGGAACAGCGCTGCCGTCGGGTGCGTCGCGAGCGCCCGCTCCGCCGAGTAGCGCACGATCTGGCTCGAATCCTCGAGCGCCACGACGAGGACGCCGTCCGACGCCTCGTCGCCGGCCGTCTCGAGCGCGAGCGCCGCGGCGTGTCGCACGAGGGCGACCGAATCGCCGAGCGCGACGACGAGTGCCGCCTGAGCGGTCGTCTGCCGCGGCGCCCCCGGTGGCGTGCGGGAAAGCCGCCAGAGGCCTTCCGCCGCGCTCTCCCGCGTCTTCCAGTCCTCGTGCGAGAGGGCCGGGATGAGCGCTCGGATCGGCGCCTTCGTCGGCGCGAAGCCGAGGAGGTACGCCGCCAGACGCCGCGTCGCCCCGACGCGCGATCGCAGAGAGTCTACGAGCATCGCCACGTCGGACGTATCCCCCCGGGCGAAGAGCTTCTCGTGGATCGTGATGAGCGCCTGCCGCTCGCGGGCGATCTCGCTGCCGAGCTTGTCCGCCCAGAAGCCGACGAGCTCCGGCCCGCGGCTCGCCAGTGCCTCCTGCGCCGGCTCGACGAGGTAGCCATACGCCGCGACGGGGTTCGACGCCTGGACGAAGAGCGAGTCCGGGGCGTGCGCAAGCTCGGCCTGGACCTCTTCCGGCGTCTTGCCGCGGCCGCGGTCCGGCTGACGTGGCGCCGGAGGCACCTTCGTCCATGGCCGATCGACGCCGACGCCGTAGGTGGAGTGCGTCCACCAGGTGCTGTCGGCGCCCCAGGGCGCGCCGTAGCGGTCTTTGCCGGCGAGGTCGAGCATGACGCCGATCATGCCGTAGTCGCGCCGCTGGTCGCTGTAGCCGAGCGCGTCCGGCCGGCGGGCGATGTAGCCGTCGTCGCCGGCCATGTCCACGAGGAGGCTGATGGCGTTCGCGTTCCCGCCGCCGAGAGAGAGGCCCTCGGTGACGTAGCTGTCGTCACCTTGCTGGTCGAAGAGGATGCCCGTCGCCAGGTCGTGCCCGCAGCCCTGCGATACGCCGTTCGACGAGTAGAGGTCGTGCCCGGCGCGGTCGATGAGGTACGCGGCGGCGAGATGGATGCCCGCGCCCTGGGCGTACTGGTACGCGGTGTAGCGGTCGTGCCCGGCGTCGTCGACAAGCGCCCCGATGCCGAGCCAGTAGGCGGTGCCCTGGCCGAAGATGTCGGCGACGTACGTGTCGTTGCCGCGCCGGTCGGAGAGGATGCCGATCCCGCCGGAGGCGAGCGGGCGCAGGCCGATGCCGACGCCTTGCGCCATCGTCATGTCGTGATCCTCGTAGCGCAGGACGTCCACCTGCGCGCCGCCGGAGATGTACGCGTCGCTGCCGGCGCGGTCCTCGATGATGCCGACGCCGGCCGTGCCGCCGAGCGCCTGGCCGTACGAGCCGATGCGGTAGACGTCGGAGCCGGCAAGGTCCACAAGGGCGGCGATGCCGAACGTTCCGGCGCCCTGGGCGTTCTGCGCGGCTCGGTAGGTGTCGCGTCCGCCCGCGTCCCAGAGGACACCGGCGCCGAAGCACGCGGCGCCCTGCGTCCACGAATCGCCGGTATAGATGTCGTCCCCGGCGAGCTCGACGAGGAGGCCGACGCCGAAAAGGCCGGCCGCGACGGTCCCCTCGTACCGGTCGTCCCCGGCGACGTCGATGATGACGCTGACCGTCCGGGCGAACGGTCCCGCCGGCGGGCGGATGCGGTACTCGTCGTCGCCGCCCGGATCGATGATGAGGGCGTATGGACCGGCGTAGTGGTCGCTCTCCGTGCGGCCGATGGCGGCCCGACCGAGCGGCGTCTGGACGGTGACGGATCGGATGGCCGCGCGTTCCTTGGGCGTCATGCCGCCGAGCAGCGTCGCGACGTCCCACGCGGCGGCGTAGACATCCCGCGCGGCGCCGAGGATCAGGGCGCGATCCACCTTCGCCGCGAGCGCGAGCATCCGCCGCGTCCGGACGAGGTTGGCCTCCTCCTTGCGCCTGAGACTGTAGATGTTCACCGCGGGCGCGGGCCGGCCGCCTGCGCCGTCGCCGCCCTCATCCTCACCCTCGCGGAGCGTCGTGAGGGACCATCCCCAGAGCATCCGACGCTCGTCATCGGAGAGACCCGAGAAGGCGCGCCGCGTGGCCGCGTCGGCGCGGTCCATCGCCGCCCAGAGCGCGTTCGCCGAGCGCACGAAGAGCGACCGTCCCTCGAGCAGATCGGGCCCGTGCACCTCGGGCGGCGAGACGGCTTCGAGGTCCAGCCACGGTCGCGCCCGGTCGATCACCTCCTGCGGCGCCGAGACGCCGCCGAGGGCCGCGCTCATCCGCGACATGCGGTCGAGCCCGCCGACGGGATCGCGGAAGCAGGTGTCCATGAGCGCGAGGCGGAAGGTGTCGCGATCGGCGTAGTCGGTGCGGAACGTCAGGTCGTCGAGAGAGATGGAGATCGCCTGGAGCGCCTCGACGAGCGGCTGGCGGAACTGCGCGACGAGCGAGTCCGCCGCGCCGCTCGACGCGGTCGGGACGAGCGCGAGGAAGACGGCGGCGACGAGTACATGAGCGCCCGTCGCGCGCGCGGCATGTCGTTCCGCCAACGGGTTTGCCGTCATCGGGCGGCTCATGCCTGAAATGCTCCCTGCAGTCCGGCCGATCGTGCAGCCGCGTCGCCCCGAGCGCGAGGGATGGCGCGTGCCCGGCCGCCGCGCACGGCGACGATGAGGTCCGCGTGTCGGACGAACGCGCGGCGGTGCGTCGCGACGACGATGGTTGCCGCGCCGCGTCGGGCGAGGATGCCGTGCAGGACGGCTTCCTCCGTACGTTCGTCGAGCGCGGCGGTCGGCTCGTCGAGCACGACGAGAGGCGGGTCGCCTGCAAGCGCGCGCGCGAGGGCAATGCGCTGCCGTTCGCCTCCGGAGAGCGGCGCGCCGCCATCGCCGAGCACGGTCGCCGGCCCGTCGGGCAGGTCGAGACATGCGGCCCGGAGCGCGGCGTCGATCCGGTCGCGCCCGAGGTCGCGCCCGAGCGCCACGTTCTCCGCGACGGTGCCGCGGACGGCCCATCCCTCCTGGGGCACGTAGCCGATCCCATGCCCATCCATCGGCGACGCGGCATGCCCGGACGTGCCATCATCCCAGACGATCTCGCCCCGCTCCGGGACGATGAGCCCGGCGATGAGTTCGAGGAGGAGCGACTTGCCGGCGCCGGTAGGCCCGACGACGACCGTCAGCCCGCCGGCGGGGATGTCGAGGTGCGCCACGCGGAGCGGCCGATCGCCGTCGCGGCCGGCCACGGTGACGCCTCGGCTCGCCAGCGAGACGCCTCGGCTCGCCAGCGAGACGCCTCGGCTCGCCAGCGAGACGCCGCGCAGGCTGACCGCGGGCGCCCGGTCCCTGACCGCGACGCCGCTCTCGCCACGCGCGGCCGGCACATTCGCGCGGGAGGCGAGCCGTCCCCATGCGGCGAGGGCGGTGCGCAGGTCGCCGCCGAGCGCGGCGAGGCGTTTGATGGCGGGCAGGAGGAGGAACAGTGCCGTGAGGAACGTGAGGAACTCAGGGCCGGAGAGCCGGCCCAGGCCGATCTCGCGCAGGCCGATCCATATGACGAGCGCGCCGGCCAGCGCGGCGACCGCCTCCGCCGCCTGGGGCGCCACGCGGATGCGGCGCGCCCATGCGAGCGCGGCGTCGCGCGCGCGCCGATCCTCCCGCGCGAGCTCGGCGGACGCCCACGCCTCGGCGTGGTGCGCGCGGATCGCCGGCGCGAGCCCGACAAGCTCGGAGAGCCGGCCGCCGAGAGCGATCCGTGCCCGGGCGCGGTCGTCGGCGCGGCGTGCGATGCTGCCGAGGCCGCGGCGCGCCAGCCATCCGCCGACGGGTGCGACGATCACGAGCACGAGGGCGAGCTGCGGGCTGATCCACAGCATCGTCGCAAGGTACCCGAGCGCGGTGAGCGGATCGCCCACGAGACGCAAGGGGCCAAGCGCCACGGCGTTCGCCGCCTCCGCCGCATCGACCATGACCGCGTGGGCGACCTGCTCCTGGCGCTCCGGCCGCGCCGTCACCGCCGGGCCGGACCAGAGAGCTCGCCATGCGCGGCTCCGCAGGCGGCTTTCCGTCCGGAACGCGGCGACGTCGGCCGCCAGGCGCGCGCCGTACTCGGCGGCGTTCTTCGCGAGATACGTGCCCGCCATCGCCAGCACGACGATGCCGGGCGCAAGCGTGCCGCCGAACATCGCGAGGAGATGCCCCGCGAACGCCGGCGCCGATGTCGTCGTCGAAGTCGACCCCGGGAACAGAAGCGCGCCGAGCGGGACCATGAGCCATGCGCCGACCATCGCCAGGGCGGCGGAGACCGCGGCGAGCAGCGTCGCAAGGAGGAGAACGCCGCCCTCCTCCCGCACCTCCGGGCGGACCCGCATGAGGGGCGACGCGGGCCGCGCATCATCGTCGACGAGCGGCATTCCCCTACGCATCCGGGCCACCCGTCGAGGATGGGATGATCGTGATCGGCCCCTCCGCGTTCCCCTCGATGAACTGCCGGACGTAGGGGTTGTCGGTCGTGAAGAGGTCCTCCGTCGTGCCATGGAAGATGATCTCGCCGTTGTGGAGCAGCGCGACGTGATGGGCGACCTTCCGCACCGTCGCCATCTCGTGCGTCACGACGATGGAAGTGACGTTCAGGTCCCGCTGCATCTGGATGATCAGGCCGTTGATGGCGTCGGCCATGATGGGATCGAGCCCGGTCGTCGGCTCGTCGTAGAGGATGATCTCCGGCTCGTCGGCGAGCGCCCTCGCCAGGGCGACGCGCTTGCGCATGCCGCCCGAGAGCGCCGCCGGCATGAGGTCCTCGACCTTCGATAGACCCACCATGCCGAGGAGTCGCGTCACGCGCTCCATGACCTCCTCGCGGGGCAGGCTAGTGTTCTCCCAGTACGGCAGGGCGATGTTCTCCGCCACGGTCATCGAGTCGAAGAGGGCGGAGTTCTGGAACACCATGCCGATCAGGCGGCGCCCTTCATCCATCGCGCTCTGCGAGCCCGTGACTCTCCGGCCGCGGACCCACACCTCGCCCGAGTCGGGCGCCATCAGCCCAAGGAGCGTCTTCAGGAGGACGCTCTTGCCGACGCCGGAACGCCCGACGACCGCGAGCGTCTCACCTCGCTGCACGTCGAGCGTCACGCCGCGCAGCACGACGTTGTCGCCGAAGCGCTTGTACACGTTCACCCAGCGGATGATAGGTTCCGTGACCGTCATCGTCGCCATCCCGGGCTGCAACCGGCCGTCGCGCCGGCCCGAGGCCGACAGGTTGCCGGTGCCGCCACGATTTCGTATGCTCAACATATATAATAGTATGCCTCATCCGAACAAGGGCATCCCACGGGACGCCCGTTTCCCTCGTCGCTCCCTCGGCGGGAGCGCGGACCGAAACGCACAAGGAGCCTCGATGGCCAGGATCACCTGCTCGCGATGCGGCGAGGCGGTGCCGCAGATGGCGAAGCCGCCCCTCAGGGGCAAGATCGGTCAGGAGATTCATGCGAACGTCTGCCAGACGTGCTGGGACGAATGGTCGCGCGGAGAGGTCATGCTGATCAACGAGTACCGCCTCAACCTGGCCGATCCGGAGCACCGCAAGGCACTCTACGATCACATGCGGGAGTTCTTCAACTTGCCACGGACCTGAACGCGGCGTCGTTGCACGCGCATCGCTTCGCAGGGCACCGTCTCTTCCTGTGACGCTCAACCCGTCGCGTAGATGCGTACCTCGTACCCCACCATGCGGGTGGCGTGCCCCTCCGGGACGCGCACCACCTCCTCCGGGGGCCCGGCGATCTGCCGCATTCGGTCGAACCCGACGTCGTCGAGCCCTCGCAGCACGACGTCATGCCGGTAGCCGTCCTCGTTCACGAGCACGAGGAGCGCCCGGTCCCCAAGGCGCGGGTCGCGCACGCGGCGGGCGAGGTGCCCGATGCCGAGCACGGTCGGATACTGGCGGAAGTACGTGTCGATGCGCACGTTCGGAAGCTCGCCGGCGTGGAGGAGCGGATGGAGCCCGCGGAACTCCGCCACGACGGACATGAGCGCGTCCATGAACCCGGTCGAGCGGTCGGTGCTGAAGGAGCCCCACCAGAGGAGGCCGGTCGCGCCGTGGATGATCGCCTGCCACGCCATGAACCGGAGCTCGTCGGCCGTCGGCAGGACGTCGGGGTCCTCCGTGCGGACGACGTGAGGCCATGAGAAGGCCTGCTCGACGATCCAGAGCTCGCGCCGCGGCGCGGTCCGTCCGAACCGTTCGACGTGCTTCCCCATGAGGTTCATCGGTCGCTCGGGCCGGCTGGGGATCGGATACCAGTCGAAGCCGACGACGTCGAGGGATGATGCGCAGCGGGCGAGGGTCTCCTGATCGCTGTTCACCGCCTCGTTGAGCCAGATCGGTCGGCCGGGATCGAGCCGCCGGATGAGGCGCGTGCCCCGTTCGAGGCCAGCGACGACCGCATCCTGGCGCGCGACGACCTTCGCGACGACGTCGGGCGAGAGCCTCCAAACGCTCATCTCGTGAACGCCCTCCGCCACCCGCCCCGTGCCCCAGATCGCCTCGTCCGGCGCCTCCCAGGCGGCGAGCGCGGGATGGTCCTTGCCCGCTTCGACCGCCGCGGCGAGCTCGGCGCCGTCGTCGCCCTCGGCGAGGACCGCCGGCACCGGCACCCACCCGAACATGCCCCAACGCGCCGCCTCGTCGAGCTGCTCGCGGCTATGGCAGCAGACGAGGTTGACTCCGGCCTCGCTCCAGGCGCGCCATTCGTCGTCGTTCCGCGGCCGCTCGTACATCCCGAGCGGAAACAGCGGCTGTCCGTCCCGATGGAGAACCATGCGGTTCCCTCCTGCGAATGCCTGCCGGGGCATCGCGCCCCATGCCTCGCGGCGAGGTCGATCGACGGCTATCGCGTCGTCCGCGGCCGCGGTCATCGTGTCAGTATCTCCACCTTCTGAGTGTTGAAGCAGTAATACGGTCGCCTATGGTCAATCACCTGGAAGTCGGTGAATACGAGCCAGAACGACTTCCCGTCCGCGGCGATCCACTTCGGCGATATCTGCGGCTGGTACGCGCGGGCATTCGCGTCGCCCATCGGCATCCAGGCCGTCTCCTCGTGCACCTGGCTCCACGGCCCCCACGGCTCCGGCGCCACCCAGAAGCCCAGGTAGCTCGGCTTGCCGAACCACATGCCGTCTTCGGCGCAGCCCATGCCCCAGTTCGCCATCAGGTAGAGGCCGAGCGGCGCGTCGTAGACCACGCTCGGGTGCCACGCGTACGGGTGCACCTGCGTGTTCACCCAACCGGCAGGAAAGGTGTGCACCGGGCTCCGGTCGTCGATGTCGCTCGACCATGCAGCGCTGCCGTCGCGGGTGCGTTCGACGAAGAACTCGTACGCGGATCGGTCGAGGATGCGGCCCTTCGCCACGCGGCACATCACCAACTCGTTCATCGTGCCGTCGGTGTTACCGTTGGGGGCATAGATGTAGACGTACCCATCCCTGTCGTGCTGGTAGTTCCTGCCCATCTGGAGGACGGTGAGGAGCGAGAAGGCTTCCCCCGGCTCGTTGAAGAAGATCATGTTCCGGCGATTGCGCTCGCCCCACTTCTCCCAACGCACCGGTCCCCCGTCCTGATTCCTCCAGCTTCGCCCGTTATCGGGGGACCAGATGAGCTTGGCCCCGACGAAGCGCGGGCCCGGCTCCTCGAACGGCCGATTCGGCGTGCTGAGGAAGTGGTAGATGGAGCCGTCAACGGCGATGATGCCGAAGCCGTAGTAGCGGTTGATGTTGGGATGCGGCTCGCAGAGAAGGTCGGGGAAGCCCGGCAGGTGCTCGAACGTGTGACCGGGCGGGTCGCCGTCGATCGCGTAGACGCGAGTGTTGTAGTCCCGCCCGGTGTAGCCCGCGACGTCCGGCCACCCGGCTCCGTCGCAGAGGCCGGCGTAGACCTTGCCGTCGTCGGCCCACGTCATGTGCCAGTTGTCGCCGGAGCCGCCCGCTCGCCGGGTGGTGTCCTCGAGCCTGCGCATCCCCGTGATCCGCGTCATGGAGGTGTCCTCCTCGGTGAAAGGCGCGACGCGATGATGTTCGGACGTGCCGGCCTACTGTGGCGCCACGCCCCATTCCTCGCGGAGGTACCGGTCGAAGAGCACGCCGACGTCCGCACGCTCGACCTGCTCCGGGTTGTAGCGATGCTGGATCGCGAGACCCAACAGAATCCACTCCTCGGCGACGACGCGGTAGAACCGGCCTCGGTCGATCGTCGTCGAGTCGGTCGCCGGCGAGATCCACGGGAACGCGGTGCCCTCGTGCCGCATGAGCCGGACGAGGTCCGCTCCCCGGACGTCGAACGTCACGAACCCGGCGGCGGGAGGATAGCCGATCTCCGCCCAACTGACCGAGGTCGTGTCGAACCAGAGCGACCCCATGCCGACGGAGTAGCTGAGGCTGCTGGCGGAGTAGCTGAAGCAGAAGTCGGCGGCGGTTGCGCGGCGGAGCGCCCGGGCGTCCCGGGCAATCGACTCCGCCACGTCGGCGGGAAAGCGCGTGATCGTCCCGTCCGGCACGGGCTTCGGCTGCCAGCCGTTCGTGAAGTACTCCTGGTGCACGCGGAAGTTCTCCCGCGCGTCGTTCATGCTGTCGGCGCGCGCCACCTGGTGCACCACCAGGTCGGGGTTCCGCGAGCCGTCGTCGCCCGCCCACCACGTTGCGAGCAGCGACCGGCGGAACGTGTAGAACTGCGGCACGGCGGAGCCATAGAAGAAGGCAAGCCGCCGCGGGTGCTCCGGGTTCGGGTAGACGAACGCGTAGCCCCGGCCATCGAGCGGGATCGGCGCCGCGTCGAAGCTGCGCAGCGCGCCGTCCTCCTCCCGCACCGGCATCCGCGCCATGAGGCGGGCTGCCACGGAGTTCTCCCGCGGCCCGCCGATGAGGAAGAGATTGCACATCGCCATCTGCGCGTCGGTGAGCGCCGTGTCCGCGACGACCGGTGCCCGGCCGAACTCCATCGGGTGGTCCGGTATCGTCCAGGGGCTGACATCGTCCGCCATCTCGCGGATCGCGCGGGCAAGCGCCGGGGCATCGGTCCTCGTGCCGTAGACGATGAGGTACGGCTCTCCCCAGTAGAGGTTCAGGATCGAACCGGGCGCGTACGGCCGCACGTCGGGCTCCGGGTGCTCGCGGTACGGGTCGATGGCGATCGTGCTGTCGGCCACCGCGATCTCGTAGCGACCGTGGGCGCTCCGCGGCGTGACGACGCGGTGTCCGCCGGCGAGCCAGGTGATGTCCCCGGCCGCGTCGAGGTGGCGGGTCGGCGGCGCAAGCCGAGCGCGTGCGACGTTCACGAGGTTGACGCTGACCACGTTCCCCGGCAGCACCTGCGCCTCGATGCTCGCGACGGCGTGCGGATCGATCCATTCCTCGATCGCTCCCCAGTACTGCGCCGCATACCGCGGGTGGTCGGCACTGATGCGGATGTGCGGCGGATCGACGACGCGGCGGTGCGCCGCGAGGCGCGTCATGCAGCCGCCGGCCCGCGCGTAGCTGGCGACGACCCCATGCCCGACGCCGGGGAACTCTGTGTAAGCCACGGGCGCGCCGGATTCTTCGAGGGTGCGGACGCCAAGCCGCGCCACCGAGACCGCCACCCTCCAGTCGGAGCCGCCGTGGTTGACGTAGATCGGAAGGTTGAGCAGGTTCGACAGCGTCGCGTCGTTGAAAAATGGGCTGCAGTCCACCCATGCGGCGGCGAAGAGGTCGGGATGCCGCGCGGCGAGGGACCACGTCCCGTAGCCGCCCATGCTTATGCCGGAGATGTAGACGCGGTCGTCATCGACGGCGTAGTGGCCTTTGATCCACGCGATGACCTGGAAGACGTCGTCCTCCCCAAGGCAGGCGTAGTTATTGTACCTCCCTCTCCCGAGCACGGAGACGCCGATCGTCGACTCGGCGAACGCGGTGTCCGCGACGGCGAAGCCGGTCCACCAACTGCCCGACCGCTCGTGCGAGCCGCCACCGTGGAGATCAAGGAGGAGCGGGTACCGTCGCTCCGCCGAGTACGTGCGCGGCAGCCAGACGGTGAACGGCTGTGCGGTGCCGTCGGCGCCCGAGAGGTACGCGGCCTCGAACAGCCCGCTCTTCCCCGCGTACGGATCGATCCCCTTCCGCGTGGCATCGACGGCGGCGTAGAGCTGGTCGATGTAGCCGGACAGCGACAGGATCTCCCGCTGCCAGACGCCGGGCGCCGCGGTCGCCTGCCGCCGCTCGAGCCGTTCGGCCGAGTAGAGCGCGAGGGCATACGCGTCGCGCTGCGCCCCGGCCAACGAGGCCGGCTCGTTGATCTCCCGCCGGAGGCGCTCGAACGACGCGAGCGCCGCGCGGATCTTCGCAGGGCTGCTCGCAGCGAGCACCCGCTCGTGCGCTGTCCGCCCGTAGAACTCGACGAAGGCGCCCCACTTCGCGAACCACTGATCAACCTTCACGAGAACCGACGTCCGCCCGGCGGGCAGCCGGACCCGCGCCACTTCCGACGACTTCATCCCGGTGCTACCGACAGGTTGCGCCACTACGAGCCGGCCGCCGACCCAGACCTTGCCCGCGTCGTTCACCCCGACGTGGAGGTAGACGTCCTGCGCGACGGGGCTCTCGACCTCCGCGTAGAGGTACGCGACCACCTCCACCTTGTTGCCAAACGCCTCGAGGAGGTCGGCGTAATCGCCGCTCCAGTCCCGACGGACGAACCGGACCTCGCCGCCGCCGGGCAGCGAGATGGCTGTCCCGGGCCGAGGTCGCGCCGCGGCCTCTCCTCCGAGCGAGGTCAGGTAATCGATGTCGTATCCGGCGCGGAGCGACCTGTTTGGCTTCGGCACACGTAGCGTCGGGCTCGGGAACGGCCCAGCGATGAGCCACGAGCGGATCGCCACCGGCGCGCCGTCCTTCGGGATGCGCGTCACCGGGGTCGCCTCCTGCGCGGCGACCGCGCCTGCGGCAAGCCCGCACAGCAGGACCAGAAGAACGGACGTGAACGACAAGCGCGGGTGTACCACCGTGGTGGACTGGTGCGGCTTCATTGGACCCCCCTTTTGCTGCGCGGGTGTATCGGCAGATACCGCAAGAATACGGGTATGTTCGCCGCGCGTCAAGCTGAACAGGAGGACATGCTCGCGAAGCCTGTCGCCTGCGCGAGCGCACGGCGGACCGGGCACGATGGCGGGTCATGCGCGTGCCCCGCGGCGAGCGGTGTCTTGGCGGTCACGGAGGCGCCGCCCGGCGGAGCAGGAACAAGCGCCCTCACCCCGGAGGCGTAGATGGGACCTGGGCCGGACAGCTCGAGATGGAAGATCGGCACGACGAGGTACGCGGCGAGGCCGCGAGACATGCGATGCGCCGCCTTTGTGAGCCACGACCGGCGCCCTCCTCGCCGAGAATCAGCGCTCCACCTGGGGCTATGATGACATCGACGCCGACGCAGCGGTTCCATGCGACGGCGGCGCGCGCCCGTGGCCGCCCCCGCCCGTCGCTCTCGGGTGGGCAAACGACGAGCTGCCCCGTCTTGCTGACGGGACGCCGCGTCTCGCCCGGTCTCACCGCGACCTACGCGTCGCCGATCGTTAGAACCCCGCGCGCCTGATGCCGTCGGCGCGCTGCCAACGGACTGCGGCGGCGCGTATTCGGGCATTATGTCATGCCGACGCACGCTGGCTACGCAGGCCGCGTGCGCCGGCGACGGCAGAACTCGCCGGTCCTGCCGTAGGGTACGGTAGCGGCGCGGCGCGTGGCGTCCAATGGGAGCAGGGCTGCATGGACCATACGGTAGGGGCGACCCGCCGCGAACGCAGGGCGTTCGTGGGTCGCCCCCTGCGGCGGTGTGTCACGAAATGGGGCGAGCCACCGGCTCGCCCCTACGCCAGGTGCGCGCTGATCAGGGAGAGAAGCCGGTCCTCCAGCTTCTTCATCTGCGCCTCGCCCGCTGCGGCGGAGGCGGTCGCCCTCGGGTCCTCGCCGTACTGGGCGAAGAGCGGGTTCTTCGCGTCGAACGTGATGCCCTTGAACTGCTGCGCCGCCGGTGGCGGACCACTCGTCGGCCACGCCTTCGCCGCCTCGGCCTCGCTGTGCGGCCGGAGGGCGCCCGTGTCCACGAGATCGGGCAGCAGCGCGAGGCCGTACGATACCTCCCATCGCGACGCGTGATCGCCGGGGATGTCGAGGTCCTTGCCGCCGAGCGTGCCCTCGAAGCCCCAACGCAGGAGCACGTCGGGGTGCTCACCCGCAATCGGCGCGAGGACGCGGTCCATGACGCCCTGCCATGGGTAGTGCCCGGCGTAGACGATGATCGCGCGGAAGCCGAACGTAATGAGCTTCCGCACCGTCGTGTCGAGGACCTTCTCGCCGACGTCGCGCGGCTGGTAGAGCGTCCACTTGAAGTCGCCGTGGCCGCCGTCGGCGCCCCACCACATGACCGGCAGGACGACGCCGCCCGCCTTCGCCGCGATCCGTTCGCAGAAACGCTTTGCCTTGACGCCGTCGAACCCGGCCGGAAGCGCGTAGCCGTGATGCTCCAGAAGGCCGAGCGGCCACCACGCGATCGGCCGCGCGTCGACGATCTCCTGCAGTTGGTCCGGCCGCAGGTCCTCGAAGTGTCCCCACCGTGCCGATGCGTTCGCGCTCATGCCATCCTCCTCGGATACGTGCCCACGAATGTCCGTTCCCATGCTGTCCCGCGCACCGCGCGGGACCGGGGCGACGGCCGCATCATGCCTCGGAGCGGATGCCGAACTCGCGCTCCGTGCGGTCGATGAGGGCGACCATCTCCCGCAGCCGCGCCGCGCCCTCGGCCGATATGTCCCACGTGCGCTGGCGGCAGATCGGCGCGATCGGCACTCCCATCATCGCGAGGGCGACCTTCGCCGAGAGCATGTAGCCGCGCGATACCATGCGGTCCACCCTGTTGATGCGCTCCTGGAGCCGCTCCGCCGTCGCGAGGTCGCCGGCCTCTTCCGCGCGATACATCGCGGCGAAGAGCGACGGCGCGACGTTCGCGCTCGTGTTGATGCCGCCCGTGCAGCCGATCTTCAGTGATTCGAGCAGGTGCGGCGTGTTCGCCTGCATGATGCTGACCGTCCCCCGCGCGGCGGCGAGCTTCGCGCGCACCGTCGCGAGCGCGTCGGGGCCGCTCCCGCGCGTCGAGGTGTCCTTGATGCCGATGTACCGCTCCATGCGGCCGAGGGTGGCGAGGCCATCGGGAGAGAACGTGAAGTTCGCGCCGCCAGGCATCTCGTACGCGCAGAGAGGGCCCGGCACCGCGTCGTGGACCCGGGCGAACCAGTCGAGCATCCGCGCTTCCAGTATGGAGCGCCTGCCTTCGCGGGCGCCATGGTAGAGGTCGGCGACCTTCTCGGGGAGGGTCCGCGGGTCGTCCGTCGGGATGATGAAGCAGGCATCGACGCCGGCATCCGCGACGCGACGCGCGAGCACGATGTTCCGCTGCGCATCCGCCGGATCGCGATGGATCGTGCCGCCGACGAGGACATGCACCCGCCCTGCGGGTGCCAGTGCGCCGGCACGCCGCACCGCCGCGGCGGCCATGCGGACGACCTCCTCTTCGGTCAGCCGGTACAGCTCGCCCGATCCGCACACGAGGAACAGCCCGGCGACACCCCGCGCAGCGTGCCAGTCGATGAGCCGATCGAGGCAGTCCCAGTCCACCGAGCGATCCGCCGCGAACGGCGTGACGAGCGGCGGGATAATGCCGCGCGTCGGGGCGAAGTTCTTCGCGATCGTTGGGATGCGCGGTGCTTCGCTTCGGGCGGCGCGCTCCGCAGGCGGAGCCGCGTTCCGGTCGCACGCGAGGGGCAGCATCGCGGCCGCAGCCCCGACGGCAGCAACCCTCAGGAAATCGCGCCGCGCCATCCCGCGCGGTTCGTCCATGTCGTCTCCCCCGATGAGCGCTGTCTCCGCGGTTCGCTCACCGTCGCGCCATGTGGCGGTCGGCGAAGTCCATGAACCGCTCCCAGTCGTAGTCGGTCACGTCGTGCTTGCCCGGGCGGATGTGGTAGCCGATCGTGCTGGTGACCGGCTCGCCGAGCCCCGGCATGTCCGTCGCCGCCATCCCGTCGGTGCCGAGCAGCCGATAGACCGGGTCGGCGTGGAGCGCGGAGAGGAACTCGCCGCGCGGGTCCGCCCAGAAGTCCTCCGCCGCGCTTGCGACGTAGACCGGTCGGGGCGCGACCAGGGCGATCAGCATGTGCTGATCCACCGGCAGGTCGTCCTCGCGATCATTGTACCGTAGGAAGTTGCGGCAGAACCAGTGCGGGAACCCGGCGTTGATCCGCTCCACGGTCTCGCCGAAGCGCCGGCGGGAGAGCGCCGCGCCGCCGCAGCCCGAGTCGTTCGAGATAACGAGGGCGAAGCGTTCGTCCCGCGCGCCGGCCCAGAGCGCTGTCTTCCCGAGGCGGGAGTGGCCCAGGATCGCGACGCGCTCATAGTCGATGTCGCGGTCCGTCTCGAGGTAGTCCATCGCGCGGGAATATCCCCACGCCCAGGCGCCGATCGCGCCCCATTCGTCCGGCGCCGGCTCGGTCTGCCCCTCCCGGTAGAAGAGCGGGTGGACGCCGTTCCGGAACCCGTCGTGGAAGTCGGGATCGAGGTCCGCGTAGCAGGCGGTGGCAAGGCCGTATCCGCGCGCAAGCACGCGTTCGACCGGCCATCGCAGCGCCTTCAGACCGCGCGAGGCCTCGGTCGCCCGGTGGTCCACGATGCCGAGCTGCGGGTTGTTCGGCATCCACTGCGTCGAGAGCGCGATGCCGGGATCGGGATGGATCGAGTGGTTACCGAGGAAGTTGAGCCCGAAGAAGATCGGGACCGGGCGCGGCCGGTCGTTCGGCAGGTAGATGAGGACGTCCATTCGCGGCCCGGCGTCATCTCCCGTGAAGAGGATCGAGGCCTCCTTCCGCGTCGCGACGCCGTCGAGAGCGCGAGTATCCGTGGAGCCGACTCGGAACCGCATCGCCGCGGGCCTGCCGCGTGCCCGCCCGTACACCTCGTCTTCGAACAGGCGTAGGATCTCCGGCCGCCGGTGCTCGCGCCACGTCCGCGCATCGGTCACCCTCGTCTCGTCGGCCAGTACGAGCGGATCGGGAAGGGTGTATGCCGGCACCTTCGCCTCGTCGTAGTTGATCTCGCGCATGGGTTCGTCCTTCTCTCGCAGGAGGGCTTGCCGGCGCCGCGGTGCGGGCTATCAAGATGACAGAGATGAGTCTACGCCCGGCGCGCGCGGGGGACAAAGGGGAACACGCGCCCCGTGAACTCGGCCCGCAGCAGTTGGACCGGGATGGCCCGCGGCCCATATTCCCGCGCGGGAAGGGATGGCGCGCATCCCTCACCTCACGACCGTACCACGGGAAAGGGAGCCTCGACCATGGCGACGCCGCTGCCGACGCCCGCGCAGCTCAGGTATCAGGATTGGGAGCTGGGCCTGTTCCTCCACTTCGGCCTCCGCACGTTCTACGAGGGCTGGGAGGACATGGACAAGCGCCCCATGTCGCCGGCGGCGTTCGACCCGACGCAGCTCGACTGCCGCTCGTGGGCCGAGGCGGCGAAGAAGGCGGGCTTCGGGTACATGGTCATGACGACGAAGCACCATTGCGGCTTCGCGAACTGGCCCTCGAAGACGACCGACTTCTCGGTCGCGTCGAGCCCGTGGAAGCGCGGCAAGGGCGACGTCGTCCGGGAGTTCACCGACGCATGCCGCGAGTTCGGCCTCGGCGTCGGCCTCTACTACTCCCCCTTCGACGCGGCGAGCCCCGTCTACGGCGACGCCAAGGCGTACGACGACTACTTCATCGCGCAGATCGGCGAGATCCTCGAACCCTACGGCCGCATCGACATCCTCTGGTTCGACGGCTGCGGCTCCGCGGGGCACGAATACGACTGGCCGCGCATCCTCGCGGAGATTCGGCGGATGCAGCCCGACGTGCTCCTGTTCAACGCGG
>Ga0315279_10003795_pt1 | contig 20719 bp, 16 predicted proteins | sample YL17G06_20_MG_FD_203694 | JGI IMG/M metagenome (GOLD analysis project Ga0315279, IMG submission 203694) | Sediment microbial communities from Yellowstone Lake, YNP, Wyoming, USA - YL17G06_20 | ecosystem: Environmental > Aquatic > Freshwater > Lake > Sediment | place: USA: Wyoming | collected... | reverse complement strand
AGGAGGAATTAATTTGCTCACTACAGGATTTAAAAAATTTCACCGATAAATCTATAAATTTTGATGATTACAAGTTTTACCTTGTCGATAACGATAAAAATACCATAGAGTTTGCGGTAATGGATGAAATATTCTATGAGGCGTTAATAGCCTCCTTAAGAAACTTAGTTATTGTGGGAAAAAATTTCGATTTTGAGGCATTTAAAGATCATCGTATTTTTCTCGAATGGTTCGATAAATATAGCAATAAAACTTAAATTTTTAAGAAGAATGATTATAAATCGATCTTAATTTATTTAATTTCATTTTACCTCTTATCCCTTTCATCTTTCTCCTTCTTTTTCTCTGGAGGTTCAGCACCCTAAAAGGTCTGTCCTAATATATTTTAAAATCCATTACCTGATTCCTACTGCAACAGAACCTGCCGTGATCTGCTCCCCATCGTGGGACACCGCCACGCTTGACACACAACTTTTCATATAATCAGGTAACTTGAGCGTCTTCAAGACCTCGCCTGTCCCAATATCCCAGATCTTTACTGTTTTATCCTCAGAACCCGATACGAGATGCTCACTGTCGGGAAATATCGCCACGCTATTTACAAAATCGACATGTCCCTTAAGCGTCTTCACGTACTCGCCTGTCCTTATGTCCCAGACCCGAATCGTTTTATCCCAAGATCCCGATACGACATATTTACCATCAGGAGACACGGCAACACCATATACTCTATCCCTATGTCCTTGAAGCGTTTTAACAGACTCATCAGGCTCTAGGCTCCAGATTCGCACCGTCATATCATCAGATCCAGACACTAAGTGCTTATCATTATGAGAAAAAACAACGCTTCGCACCCAATCGTTATGTCCATTGAAGCTTTTAATGCACTCGCCAGTTGCCACATTCCAGACCCATATTGTTGGTTCGGTAACAGTTAATCCGATATATTCACCTCAATTAAAATACCTGAATATCGCAATTACTCGAAAAAAAGGATATACCCTCTATTATCTTTTACGCTCTTATAACCTTCTAACTACTTATAAAATTCAAACCCTTTTTTTAAATAAAAATTCATAAATTGAATTTCCTAAATAGCTAATCATGGTTAAAATACAAATTCCGTGGGGCGCTTGGTACGAAACGGAGGATTTCACCCTAACATTCCCTGATTCGTGGAACGTGGAACTGTGCCAGATCCGAGATGCCGCTGATATTTCCGATGCCCAAATTCAAGAGTCCTTGATGAACCCTATAGGAACTAAAAGTATTCGGGAAATTGCTAGCGGCAAACAAACCGCAGCAATTGTTGTGGATGATATTTCCCGACTAACTCCCTGCGATCGCATTTTACCCTTTCTTATTGAGGAGTTGGAAGGCGCGGGGATTTCCAAGGAAAATATGGTTATTATTTTAGCTATCGGAGCCCATCGTCCTATGATTCGAGCAGATTTGATCAAGAAACTGGGAAAACCAATTGTCGATACCATGAATATTCAGAATCACCATCCTTACGAAAATTTGGTTGATTTAGGCGTCTCAAGCGCTGGCACCCCCATCCACGTTAATAAAACATATTACGAAGCGGATGTGAAGATTGCAGTGGGTGGAGTCATTCCTCATCCCTTAGCTGGACTGGGTGGCGGTGCAAAAATTGTGCTACCAGGCGTCTGTGGAATCGAAACGTTAGCCGCAAATCATCGCGCGGGATTGGAAGGCGGTGGTGGTTTGGGCTATGTTACGAAAATGCGATTGGATGTTGAAGAGATTGTGCAGCAGGTCGGGTTAGATTTCAGTGTCAATGTAGTGCTAACGATGCGGGGCGGAATTGCGGGCATTTTTGCAGGGCATTTTATAGAAGCCCATCGGAAAGCAATGGAGCTCGGAAAATCTGTTTATGGCACGAAAGTACCAAATGCAGGAATTGATATTGGGGTTTTTAACCTTTTCCCAGAGGATACTGAAATGGATCAAGCCATGAAGGGTTTCAACTTCCTTTTAGCCTCGAAGAAATTTTTGAAACGAGATGCTACAATCGTTTTTACCTCTGCATGCACCGAAGGACGGGGCTATCACTCTCTAATGTCCGAGCCTGGCGCCAAATTATACATGAATTGGGAGAATCATGTCATTTGGAAAGCCCTTTTCCAGAAAAGACACTTTGCCTTCTTCTCTCCAAATATTAATGAAGCCGATATCAACCATTTTTTCCCAAAATCGACCATTTTTACCCAAGATTGGCAGCAAATGATAACTAAATTAATTGAAATTCATGGCGAAACTGCCAATGTAGCAGTCTTTCCTTGTAGCATCCAACTTCCTGAATGAAAGAAAGTTCATATATCCTTTTTCTCTTCTAATTTACCCATAAGATTACTCCTTTTTTGGTGGGAAAAACGGTGAGTAAGGTCAATATAGCAGGTTCTGGCATGGGCGGCTCCGGAGTAGGCACATTATTAGCGAAGGCAGGATTTGATGTGGACCTTTTTGAAAATCTCTATTGCTGCTGTGCCGATACAGGGACTCGGCATATTGGGGGCGAACTCGCCGCAGAAAGTGCCTTACGGCTCTTTGAAAAATTAAAGGAAAAAAACAATCGAAGTGATTGAAATGGATATTAAAACCGATACTCCCAAACAACAAAATATCTTTGCCTATGCAATTACAAATTTAGGCGTGAATTTACTATTTAGCTTTCCTCCAACTTTTCTTTTTCACTTTTTTACTGGTGCGATATCTGAAGGAGGATTAGGCTTCTCTATTACTCAAGATTCGCTTCGTTATCTTCTGATAGCCATCGGATTAATTCTCGGAATTTTTCTTGGTCCTTTCTTCGGATATATCAGTGATCGGACACGCACACGATTCGGTCGGCGAAAAATTTGGATGATTATTTTTGGCCCCCTAATGGCATTTTCGTTTTTTATGCTCTCCATTCCATTCGCACGAAATCAATTCATGACTTATGATGCAGCCACTGCCTATCTCATTTTCGTTTATATTATTTATACTATCTTTGTAAATGCCTTTTATACTCCGTACATGGGACTGATGGCTGAAATAACGACCCCAGAAAACCGTTTGAAAATGTCAGGTCTATTCAATTTATTAATGGGATTGGGTACTGCCACTGGCTTAGTTATTCCTTGGGTAATTCATTATTTAACCAACTCTTGGGTGATGGTGTGTCTGACCTATAGCTTGATTTTAATGGGCGTCAGTCTGGTAACACTTATCACAATAAAAGAACCTCCCGCCCCAGTTGAGGAAAAGAAAGAAGAACGGATTCCCTTCAAAGAAATTCTAAGGGATAGAAGATTTCTCACCTTTGAATCTGCCCAATTTTGCTGGAATCTGGCCTTTAACTTAGTTCTCGCCGCGCTGCCCGCTATTGCCGCAGCAGTATTTGGCCTAGAATCAGCTACTGAATTTGGAGGGTTCGCGGTCGTTCTTCTAGTAATACTTGGGGTATTCTTTCTTATGTATATTAGGAAAGGTGACCAATGGGGAAAACAGCGGACCATGACGTTTGCTCTTTTATATATGGCGTTAATATTTCCCTTTGGCACCCTTTTCTACTACACGAAGTTATCTACAGTTTTCCCTATCTTATATCAAGGGATCATCTTTATCGCTTTCCTAGCAGTTGGACTTGCTGCGATCTTTGTTTTTCCCATGGGAATCTTACTCGATATCATCAAGAAAAAGCAGGAAGCTTCCTATATGGGGACCAATGGCATCTTCACAAATGCCTCGGGTGCTGTTGGGACCATCGTCATTTTTGCTGTTACTCAAACTTATGGCGTAGATGCCTTCTTTATTGTTTGTCCGATTTTGAGTTTTATCCTTCTTGCCGCCGGCTTAATTTTCCTCTTCTTTCCCCTCTACGAAAAACCAAAACCCAACACTTGAACTTTCTCTCTCTTTGCAAATTCTTTTTCTCCATTATCCTTAAAAAAAGGGCAATTTATTGTACTTTTTATGGAGTTGCCTTTAGAAGGAATTCGAATCCTGGATTTATCCCGCTTGTTGCCGGGACCATTTGCCACTCAATTGCTTGCGGACTTCGGAGCTGAGGTCATTAAAGTGGAAGATCCCCTGCAAGGCGATTATCTGCGATGGCGCGAGCCCTATATTACGAACGGCGAATACAAAGAGAGCGCGGCTTTCCTCGCCCTGAACCGTAATAAAAAATCCATAATTCTCGATCTAAAACAACTTGAAGGGCAAGAAGTTTTTTATAAATTAGCTGCGACAACAGACGTCATCCTTGAAACGTTTCGACCCGGCGTGGTAAATAAACTCAAAATCGATTATGAATCGATTCGAGAAATCAATCCTCGGATTATTTATTGTTCATTGACAGGATTTGGGCAGAATGGTCCTTACCAAGATTTGCCAGGGCATGATTTGAATTATATTGGGGTTGGTGGGATGGCTTGCTTAACCGGAGAACCGGATTGTCCAATGTTGATGGGCGTTCCCGTGGCAGATATTGGCGGTGGTGCTTTGAACGCCGCGATCGCCATTCTCATGGCAATCATCGCGAGAAATAAGACCGGAGAAGGACAATATATTGATGTGGCGATGCTAGATGGCGCGATGAGTTGGTTGGCTTATGCCTTTTCTCGCTATTGGGCTACTAAGGAATTACCAATTCGAGGCAACGACCGATTGACTGGCGGTCGCCCTGGATACGGCATTTACAAAACTAAGGACCAAAAATACATCGCTGTGGGTGCCCTCGAACAAAAATTCTGGGAAAATTTATGTAAAGTCATCAATCGCCCAAATCTAATTAAGAATCCCCAACCTCAGGGGCCAGAAAAAAAAGAAATCGTTGAAATCCTCAAAAAGGCATTCCTAACAAAAACACGAGCTGAATGGCTTGCGATATCTAAGAAAAATGATGTTTGTATTTCCCCCGCATATGAATTAGATGAACTCATCAATGATCCACAAGTTCAGGCACGCGAAATGCTCATTGCCTTCGATGATGACCGATTAGGCACCCTTAAATACCTGGGCATGCCGTTTAAACTCTCTCAAACTCCTGGGCAGATTCGATTCAGAGCCCCTGGCTATGGCGAACACACAAATGAAATTCTACGCACTCTTGGGTATTCTAACGAAGAAATCACCCATCTTCAGCAAATAAGTGTAATTAGTCCTAGTCCTATCGAAAAAAAAGGAGAATAATAAATTTTGAATGGTTTACGAAACCTTCTCTAATGGGCGTTCTCTCAAAATTAGGGAAAATCCAAATGCGACAGCCAATAGGATCATCAGAAAAATCATTAAAATATAACTCGTTCCAGCGGTAATATCGAGAAAGGATAGGATAAAAATAATCCCACCGATTTGCCCCATCATGATAAGGAGTCCATTGGAAGTTCCTTCGGGAATCGGCGCCGTTTGCTCTGCCGCAAATTCAAGGCCAATGGGTAAAGTACTCATCACGAAAAATCCGGAAATAATTGCTATTACGATTAAGAGCGAATATACGCCAATAAAGGTAATACCAAGGAGTAATGGTACTGAAGCTGCCGCCGCAATTACCATGAAAATCTTTCGCTTCCGATACTTATCCGAGAGTGTTGAGATAACAACGGATCCGATAATTCCTCCGACAATGATGAGCGCCCCAACAATACCTGCATCGCCTCTGGCGCCAATAATAGGTACAATAAAAGTGGAGATAGCGTTAAAGGACCCCATCACAATCAAGAAGAGGATCATTAGAATCAGGAAATCACGATTCCGAAGAAGTCCTTTTATGCCTTCCAATACGAATGTTTTTTGTTCAACTGCTGCTGGACCTGGTGGCGTTGCGGGTCTTTCTTTTGCAAAGATGAGGAAAGCAGCCATGCCAATGATAGAAATAATTCCTAGCACTAGAACCACGGTTGAAACGCCGCCTAGACCTAAAAGTAAAGGCGGTGCTAACATTCCAAAGAAAATTCCGATGAATACTGCCATTGTCCCCAAACCGGTCGCAGTGGCGCGCTCCCCTTCTGGGAACCATTGCGCAGAAAATTTCGAAATGGAATTCATCAAAAATGGCTGCCCCAACGCAATACCCGCTTGAAATATGAATACCATCGTATAATTCGTTCCTGCGAAAATTCGTAAGAAGGCGAAGACCCCGGTCAAAATTGCTCCGATCCCTGCACCAAGTCTGAACCCCTTTGTATCAATAACCCAAGATGCGGGTATAGTAACTGCAATAAAGACTATCATGAAAATTAGCGATAAGAGATCAATATCTGCAAGTGTTACCCCAAAGTACGTGGCTGCATCTGGACTAATTGACGCAAAATTAATCCATAATACTTGATTCAATGCTTCCACAATCATTAACACGCCTAGAACAACCCATCTATACGACGTTACTTTGTATTGGCTTTCATTCATAAGAATACCTCGCAAATTCCAAATTTGCTATTAAACAAAAATTAATTATGACTTTTTTGTACTATTAATTTCTCAAAATTACAATAAAGGTTTAATGAAATTCCATTACAATGAATTCTTGGTATCAAAAAATTTTTGAAAGCAAACCAAGGAAAGGAATAAAGTAATTGAATTGTTGAAGGATTTGGTAGAACAAGAGAGAAAGAAGTGAAAGAATGGCAGAGAAAGAAGCGGACTTAGCCGGTCCTGGTATTGGGGACTATAATGAATTGGAAAGAATTTTACCGCAGGATTATAGCTCGTTGCTAACACCGAAGGAGACGCAGAAGGCGATCACGGCGATAAAGACCTATATTGAGGCTAATCTGTGCAAAGAGCTTAATCTGATACGCGTAACGGTGCCGCTCATAGTAGATGTGGAGAGCGGCGTGAATGATCTCCTGGACAGGGATGGCTCGCGCACTCCCATCCAGTTTCACATTTCCAATGATTATGATCAGCATCCGATTGATGCTCAGGTTGTGCAGGCTGCCACCAAGTGGAAGCGGATGGCGCTGAGACAGTTCGGGATGAAGGTAGGGGAGGGCTTGTATACCGATATGCGAGCAGTACGCAAGGATTATTTCCTGGACCATGACCATAGTTGCTATGTGGATCAGTGGGACTGGGAGCTGGCAGTCTCGCCAGATCAGCGGAACCTGCAGTTTCTAAAAAAGGTGGTGGAGAAGCTGTGGAAGGTGATTAAGGGGGCGGAGACGCATGTGCAGAAGCTCTTCCCTCAGCTGAAGACCGACAAATATCCCAACTTACCCAACAAATTAACCTTTCTGCATGCGGAGGATATTTTAGATAAATTCCCAGATTTACCTCGGAAACAGCGGGAGAAGGCGATCTTACAGGAATATCCAGCGCTCTTTATCATTGGAATTGGCTATGTCCTCAAGGATGGTTACCCGCACGAAATGCGGGCGGCAGACTACGATGATTGGGTCTGTGAAACGGTGTCCGAGGATGGCAGACCGATGCACGGCATGAATGGGGATATTCTGGTCTGGAATCCAGTCACAAAGCGCCGCCACGAGCTGAGTTCGATGGGGATTCGAGTGAATGCCGAAGATTTACAAAAGCAGTTGGAGATATCTGGGCAGCTTGACTTTCTGAAATATCCGTATCATCAAGCAATTCTTAACAACCAGATCCCGCTCAGCATTGGGGGCGGCATTGGTCAATCCCGCACCTTTATGCTGCTGCTCAGAAAGGCCCACATTGGCGAGGTAGAGGCCAGTGTCTGGCCAAAAATTCTCAGAGAAATGTGCGAGAAGAAGAACATTCATATCATAGAGTAAAAAATTAGATTCGTAATTCTTAAGTAGCGATGAATTATGCCTGGAAAAGATGAAAAATTTGCAATGACTAATTTCATTCAAGAGGTGTGTGAGGAAATTGGTCCCCGGCTAGGCACTTACTCACAAGAAAAGCAGGCAGGACTAAAGATTAAAGAGATTTTAGATAAAAAAGTCGATGAAGTGATTCTTGAAGATTTTATCTGTCATCCGGCGGGATTTCTACAATTTACGCGAGTAGCTTGGATTGGCGTTATTATCGGCACTATCTTTTTTTGGTGGCTACCCATAATTAGTTCAATATTTTATATCTATGCTTTGACAACCTATGTCTTCGAGCAAATGTATCTGAAAGAATACGTCGATTTTTTCTTTTCACAAAGAACAGGCACAAATGTGATAGGGAAGTTAAAATCTGCAAGGGAGCCACAGCAAATTGTAATTTGCAGTGCCCATCATGACAGTGCATATGAATTTCCGCTATTTGCAAAATTCAAATCGAAATTCGGGCTTCTAGCATATTCTACTGCATTTACTATCATTTTAAGTGCTCTTGCCGCCTATATTAAATTTATTCTCGATTGGTTCAAGATATCCTCGCTAGGTTCTAACTTGATTTTACTCTGCCTTCCTCTTCTCTGCATTATCATGACGGGTTATCTGGCTTTCAAGCTCCACTCTAACCTGGTAATTCCAGGCGCCAACGATAATCTATCAGGCGTGGCGGTGGTTTTGGCATTGGCGCATCAGTTCGCAGCCCAACGATTAAACAATATCGAGCTATGGTTTATTTCTTTCAGTTGCGAAGAGTGCATGCGTGGCTCAAAACGCTTTGTACAAATGCACCATGATGAGCTGAAACCTATTAAAACCATCAATTTTGATATGGTGGGAAAAGGTGAAATTTGTGTTATCTCGGCTGAACCCTATTACACCACTAAACACTCTTTTGATTTAGCGAAAGAATTCCAAACAGCCACGGATCTTCCGATTAAAGTGGTCCATTTTGGAGGAACGGATGCAGCAAGTTTCTCGAAAAAAGGCTTTCAAGCTATCTCTCTGGTAGGTTTGACACCTCAGAATTACCCGGACACTTGGCATGAAATGTCGGATACGCCTAAAATTATTGAACCGGAAAAGTTAGAAAAAACCTTACAAGCAACGATACAATATCTCCAAAATCTCGATAGTTCTCTTAATTAATCATCTTTGCAATTAAATCTTCGTTTTTTGGATTGCACTAAAATTATATAATTCATTCTCTAATGGTTGCGGTATACGAATTTTGAGGATTAAAAATGGTAAATTTAAAATTGCCTGAAAAAACGATTCGATGGCTCAAACGGGGCTTTCTAATTGCAGGATTAGTTCTCCTAGTGGTAGGGTTAACAATGACATTGATTTACAATGTAATCCTAGCGCCTTGCACTGAACGCCAATTTTCGATAACGACCACATCACCATTTTCCGTATTTGGGCAGCAAATCAGCTTTGATTGCTCATTATATGAACCCGATCCCCAATATGACATTTATAGTCCCCAGCGTCCCGCTTTAGTTTTTGTACATGGGTTTATGAGTTCGAAAGTGTATTTTCGCGGCTTAATCTATGAATTCACTAAACGCGGGTTCGTCTGTCTCGCTATTAGTGCCAATGGACATTCTGCCTCGGGAGGGGCATTCACACCAACCTGGGAAAATGTTACCTTATCTGCTGTGAAATATCTGCGGGATAATAGTGCTGTACTGCGGATCGATCAGAAACGCATCGGGCTTATTGGACATTCGATGGGCTCTTTCTCGGTCACGGTCGCCTCTATCATTGATCAAGAAACCGGGAATTATTGGCTGAATGCCACCGTCGGAATAGGCGGGCCCTTCCTGAATATCACTCGTGGCTTCGGCAACGGATTTGCTTATTTCCTCTCGAACCCGATGGTCTATCCAAATATATGGTATGATCCTGCGGAAGCGATGCAGAACGCCATTATTGAAGGTCGCACAAATTTTACCCGCCCCTATAATTACATGAACATCATTGGCAATGAGGATGAAGCCTTTAGCGTTCCAAGCGCCTATGAACTGATTTATGGAATGAGTAAACCGAGTTTTTGGGCTATTTATGGCATAACAAACCAATCACAAATAAGCACTTCAACCACATATGGATCATTCAATAATGGAACTGCCCGACGGCTTGTGGTGATTCCAGGGCTAGATCACCTCCTTGAAGGACAGAATCCAGTTACTTTCAATGAGACTATTAACTGGTTTGAAAATTCCATGAAATTGACAGCTGAGCCGAGCTATCCTGAGACATTCGATCCAAGTACTATAACTGAAAATAACCGAATGTTAGCGTTATTACTAACAAGTTTGGGAGGACTCATTCTGATTCTTCCCCTCGTGGCCTATATCGGCGATTGGCTGAAATCTCCCGTTATTATGCCACAAAATGCCATGCACATGGAAAAGAAAGATAAATGGCGAATGTTCCTTATCTACGGGATCATCTTTGTCGGGTTATCTTTCTTGGTCGCGCCAATTATATCCGGATTGAAACTTAATACGCTCATTCCCACGGATTTCTTAGGTTCGAATTTACTTGCCCTACCCATTCTCATCCTAGGACTTCTCATGATTCCAGCAATAATTATCTTAATGTGGTTCGAAAAACGGAAATACAACCTAAAATTATACGATTTCGGGCTCATAAACGAAATCAAACCCTATCTAAAAGATGCCCTTTATGGCTTCCTCCTGTTCTTCATACTATATGTTATCTTGAATTTAGCTTCCTCAGGCGTGATCCACAATCTCTTCATCTGGCGATTTGCAGGGTTTCTCGAACTCTTCCTCTACCTCTTCATTGGGTTGCTAATTTTCGAGATTTTCTTTAGGGGCATGATCCAAAATAAATTATACACAATTACAGACAATACGGGACTACTTCCCACGCGTTGGATGGAAATTCTCAAAGCAGCTCTGATCACAGGTTTTATTGAGGGATTAGGACTAGGTATTAGTATAACAATGCTGCTCGCTGCAGGCGGATTTGATGTGGTTTCATCAAATATGGCAGGAATGATCCCTGAAGGTATGGGACTCTCTTTTGGAAGCCTCCCACCGATGTTTCTAATTATCCCTGGCGTATTCATCATAATCGAAATAGTGTTCGGCTTTGTCAAAGCAGGTCTCTACCGTGAAATAAACCGGAACTTCATGGCTAGCTCAATATTTATCGCTCTATTGCTTGCTTGGCTATTATGCGTTATTGTCCCTGCTATCAACCCCTATGCGCCCCGCTTTGTCTTTATGACTTAAATGAAAACTAATATTCTTTTTTTTTCTAATAAACCCTACTTTCTTTTGGATTTGAATTAGCAACTATCACGAAATTTTACCAATTAAAATGTAGTTTCAGTAAATCTTGAATATCTTTTATGGTTTCTTTATCCGCTTCTTTTATAATTTGCCCTTCCAAGATTATTTCAGTCGGATTTTGAATGAGATTAGGAAATACATCTTCAAATTTGTCAATGAATTTCTGTAATCTATTATATATTACACTATTGGCTTCACGTGAGAATAAAACCCCAAATATTTGATTTCCATAATAAAAAAGCATTTTGAGTTTTCCAAAATCCATTATTCGAAGGTTGGTCTCGTATTCGGTTTTCACTATTTCTTTGATCCCATGTGTCAATGCATAAATAAAGCCCCCAACCAAATACCCGATTTCATTTTTTTCTTTAGTCTCAGGAGATAATGGAGCAAATTGGTGTGAGAATATGGTTTGTCCGTTATTATGGATAATGAATAGGGTTTTAAAAGCGAATTTGTGTGCAAGATCGACCAGCAAACTAGGATATTTCCTATTTAGAATTAATCCAAGAATTAATGCACTAATTAAAAAGTAATAGATGGTAATTCGTATTTCTATGAAATCAATCACTAAAAACATAGAGGAAATTAAAAATGCAAAGGCAGCTAAAAACCCTATTAAGGGATATCGAAGCGATTCTTCATAGACCTTTAAAAATTTTTTCACCGATATGGCGCCTAAATGAATTATCGGAAGGCAAAATGCGATTATTACTACAATCAATAATAATGGGGATTCAAAATCCAATCCGAAATATAGGTGCCCCTCAATTGTCTTTACGAAATTAAAATTCAAGGAAAACAAAATCGTTATTATAGTATAAAATATAGAAAGATACATTGCGATGAGAATTTTTTCTTTTTGTGGTCGGCTTTCCCCACTAAATCCAACAAATTCGAAAAAGCCATAGACCGTTAGGGCGAAGGCAATCGTTTCAATCGCGTAAAGTATTTGAAAAATGATCAATTCCGGATAAAAGAAATTAATAAGTAAAAAAATTAGTCCTGTTAATAATAAGCATAGAAGGAGTACTGATATTCTTTCAAGAAATGCTTTATGTTTCAAGAAGTTTTGATAATTGAAAAGGAGTAAGATTGCATTCAGCACAATACTTATGCCGCACAACACCACACTCGTCTCAAAAATCATGAAGTTCCCCACTTCCAAATCTGGTTTTTAATAATTGTCGCCTATGAATCCTTTTTTTTATAATCTTATAAATATAATATGTTTTTTATTTAGATCAAGTAGGGCTTATTTCATAACAACTATTTAAAAATTCGACATTTAAGATTCAGGAATTGAGGATAAAATTCATTAAGGGATTTTCTAAAAGAAAAACTTAAAAAAATAGTAAAATCCGTTTTCTACGGAACAAAATATGTCTTTAAATTATTTAAATTTAAGAAAAAGCGGATTAAATACCTGTCTGGGCTAATTGTTGCAAGAGTTCCTTTTGCTGATTCGTCAAGTTTGTTGGTATATTAATATTGACTTTTACTAATTGATGGCCCCGTGTTGGGCGATTAATTTTTTTGAATCCTTTACCACGTAATCGTAATTTCGTACCATTCTTCGTGCCAGGTGGAATGGTGAGTGAAACATCGCCCTCCATGGTGGGGACCTTAATCTTGCCCCCCAGAGCTGCCTGAGTAAAACCAATTGAGGTGTTATAGATTATATCATCCCCTTCTCGTTGGAAATATTGATGCGCGCCGACTCGTAAGGCAATATAAAGGTCACCAGGAGGCCCTCCGTGGATTCCCGGCATTCCCTCACCAGCCATCCGAAGCTTTGTCCCAGTTTTAACTCCTGCTGGAATTTTCACCGTTAATTGCCGTATTTGTTCTATTTTCTCGCTACCTCGGCACTTAGGACACGATGTCACAGCAGTATGACCCGTTCCATTACATTGTGGGCATGCTCCAACTTGCATCATCTGCCCAAATGGGGTATTCTGGACTTGTTGCGCTTCACCCGTGCCCCCACAGACCGAGCAGGTGTTGATTTTTCCATCTTTCGCGCCCGTCCCACCACAAGCAGGACAATTTTCAAAGCGTTTAAATTTAGCAGTGCGTTCTCCGCCGAAATAGGCTTCTTCGAAACTTACTTCCATGTCATAGCGCAAATCTTCTCCCGGTTCGGGGCGTTGCTGATGTGGGCGGGGTCGTCCTGTTCTTTTATTGGAAAAAACATCGAAAATATCGCCTAAATCATTGAAAAAATCAAATCCACCTGTACCTCCACGGCCAGATCTACCAAAAACCTCATTGAAATCAACATTCACGGGTCCTGAGGATGTATAGGTATAAGAACCACCAGGTCCAGGTCCTCCGGCTCCTTGCGCAGGATTAAATCCAGCTCCGCTTACCGTTCCAAACCGATCGTACATCTCCCGCTTTTTCTCATCGCTGAGCACTCCATATGCTTCACCAACTTCTTTGAACTTAGATTCCGCTGTTTTATCATTTGGATTCACATCTGGGTGATATTTTCGTGCCATTCGCCGAAATGCCCGCTTTATATCTTCTTTTGAGGCCTTTCGATCCACACCCAATGTTTCGTAGTAATCCTTGGTTGCCATCAATCCTCACCCATGATTTTATTTATAATTCTAAACTATAAAAAAATACAAAAAAAAGGGAAATTAGGTTTAAGAAACGTCGTAATCTGCATCAACTACGTTGTCATCGTCAGCCTGTGTTGCCTTTGCCTGCTCCGCATATTCATCTTCGGCTGTCTTCTTGGTCTTCTTCTGTCTAGGCGGTTGTCGAGAGCCTTGTGCCCCTGGATAACCTTGTGCCCCTGGATAACCTTGTGCCCCTGGCTGTTGATAAAGCCTTGCAGATAGTTCATGAAGTGTATTAGTGAGTTCATTCGTGGCGGTCTTTATACTATCTAACGTATTCGATTCAATGGCACTCTTAAGCGCTGAAACCTTCTGCTCGATTTTGTCCTTAAGATTTGCATCCAATTTATCCGCGTTATCCTGCATTAGCTTCTCTGTCTGGTAGGTGAGCGACTCACCTTGGTTCTTGGCTTCAATTAACTCTTTCGTTTGGCGGTCATCTTCTGCATTTTGCTCAGCTTCCCTGACTTTCTTCTTGATCTCATCTTCCGGCATCTTTGTTGAGGCAGTGATAGTTATCGCTTGTTGTCGTCCTGTGCCTAAGTCTTTCGCAGAAACATTCATGATACCATTTGCATCTATGTCAAAGGTTACTTCAATCTGTGGAACTCCACGAGGCGCTGGAGGAATCCCCATCAAATGGAATTTCCCTAATGTTATATCATCTTTCGCCATCGGACGTTCCCCTTGCAAGACATGTATCTCTACTGCTGGTTGATTATCGGCAGCGGTGCTAAAAATTTCACTTTTCTTCGTTGGAATCGTGGTATTGCGTTCAATCAGTTTAGTAAAGACTCCACCTAAGGTCTCAACTCCTAACGAAAGCGGCGTGACATCTAGGAGAACCATATCTTTTACTTCACCTTGCAACACGGCGCCTTGAATAGCTGCACCGAGGGCCACACACTCCATTGGATCGACACCGTGTTCTGGTTCCCGACCGAAATATTTTGCAAAGCGTGCCATTACTACAGGCATACGTGTAGGACCACCCACCAAGATAATTTTATCGATAGTATTTGGTTCTATTTTAGCATCCGTTAGTGCGCGGGTTATTGGACCATCCAATCGATTGATGACAGGCTCAATAATTTGCTCAAGTTTTGCTCGCGTGAGTGTCATCTGTAAGTGCTTTGGTCCTGAAGAATCTGCTGTAACATAAGGCAAATTCAACTCCGCGCTCATGGTCGAAGATAATTCTATTTTGGCTTTTTCTATAGCTTCTCGCACGCGCTGGAGCGCCATCGGATCTTTTTTCAGATCAACACCCTGCTGACGCTTAAACTCCTTGGTAACATAATCTATAAGCAAATTATCCATGTCCAAACCACCGAGCTGTGTATCACCGCTTGTGGCAACGACTTCAAAAACGCCATTGTCCATATCCATTATGGTGACATCAAATGTGCCAGCCCCGAGGTCGAGCACGACTATTTTGAGTGCCTTATCAGATTTATCAAGCCCATATGCGAAAGCGGCTGCTGTAGGTTCATTAATTAATCGCAGAACCTCTAATCCCGCAATCCGACCGGCATCTTTTGTGGCTGTGCGCTGATTATCATTAAAATATGCAGGGACCGTAATAATGGCCTGAGTCACTGGTTCTCCCAAAAAGGCTTCTGCATCCTCCTTGATTTTACGTAAAATCATTGCAGAAATTTCCTGTGGGCTATACCCTTTGCCATCAATAGTAACTTTATAATTCGTTCCCATTTTCCGTTTGATAGCAGTAATGGTTCGTTCTGGATTAGAAACAGCTTGTCTTCGGGCAGGTTCACCAACTAATCGTTGTCCATCTTTGGTAAAAGCTACGAAAGAAGGAAATGCTTTTCCACCCGCAACGGTTATCCCTTCACTAGAGGGAATAATCGTCGGCTTACCACCAACAAAGGCTGCCCCAGCAGAATTACTTGTTCCTAAATCTATTCCAATTATTTTTCCTTTTTTAGTTCCTGTTTCTTTTGCTTTTCCTTTTTTATCTACCATTTTCTTCAACTCCTTTTAATTTATTAACCATAACTTTTGAAGGGCGTAATACTTTCCCCTTCAATTTATACCCTTCCTCTACGACTCCTGTTATGGAGTTATCAGGAAGGGCGGGATTGTGTTCAACCACGACACACTCATGGAGATCTGGGTCGAACTGCTTTCCCGCCGCTTCGATGCTTTCAACACCTTCGCGTTTCAGGAGGGCACTAAAGTTATTTAGAATCAGTATTAACCCCTGATTTAATTTAGGTTCATCGGCATTAACTGCCCGTTTTAAATCATCATAAATGTTAATTAATTCTTTTAAAATGGACTCTGTCCCATAATTCAAGTAATTTATTTTTTGTCGTTCCATAAATTTCTTGTAATTCTCGAATTCAGCTTTCAAATGAATATATTTATCATATATATTGACTGCTTCCTTGGCTTTCTCTCTCAATTTGTTGTATTCTTCATTCGAGAAGACTATCGACTCTTCCACGGGTTCAACTTCATTTTCTACTTCCATTTTAGTTGCCCTCTAAACTTTTTTATTTTAGTCACTAAATGTGATTTAATATGCCTTAATCCAACGTGATATATAAAGATAACTACTTGTGAGTAATTAAGAGTGAAGAATTATGAAGTCCCCTTAAATCATCAAATACAACTTCCTGACGGGTTAAAAACTAAATGAAAATAGAATAGGAAAAAATCGGGAAAAAAAAGGGCGCTTAAATTAAAAAAAGAATGTTTTTTAAAAAAAGAGGGAAATTAAGTTAAAACATCGACTGCGACTTTGAGAAGGGATTGAAGACCATTTGTTAATTCGAGATTACCAGCGATTTTGATGTTATTATCAATATATAAAGAGGATATATCTGTTCGACCCATGAATAAATTTTTAAAGACTTCCTCTGTCATTTCAAGGATAACATTTGCGTCTGCGCTAGAACCTTCACTTACACCTACCTTGGCATCTTTGATTTCAATGTAAGCTTGGGCGGCATCAGGAACATTGAGTTGGAATATCACATCCGCTATATTAGATAATTCATCTTGTAAATCCTTATTGGTCTGTGCAATTTCTTCGAGAGCTTGTAAGTAGAGGAGTAAATCTTTGGCACCAAAATCATCTGCATTAATAATCTTCTTTATTTCTTGAACTGCGCTCATAATAAGACCCGACTTCAATTTTCTTTTCATTCATTCAACAATCTTCTAACTTCGTAGAAAAAACTTCTTCTGAAAAAGTCAAGAAGAACGAGAAATTATTACTCTAATGTTTTAAAAAATTTTGTGGAGAGTGGCGAAAAATATTTGGTGATATATTTTAACTTTTTAACACTTAGGTAATTTCATTTAAGAATTTCTTCATATTTTTTAATCTGAATTGAATTTCATCAAAATTTTTTAAAGCCAAATACAATGTATGATCGCGTCCGAAACGTTCTTTCTCCTTTTTCTTTAAGATTAAATTCACTAATGGATTGGTTAAAAAATTTAAAATCGATTTCAATTCTTCTTTTAAAAAGCCGCGGTTCTTGACAAATTCATACTCTAAAGTTTCCTGATAGGTCCATTCGGGTTGTTCTTTTAAATAACTGAAGAGTTCCATAGTCTTTTCCATGAAACTAGAAAATGAGATTGTTTGAAGGCGTTCATCAATAAAGTTGGAATCAATTAATCCCCCCTTGCTGAAAATCCGTTGAAATTGTTCATGTGATATCAAGAAATTTTTGTAGATATTAAAAATCTTTAAGAAGTTTGAGGGTTGGATAATGCTAATGTTGAGGTGCGCCAATTTTTGACTCAGTTCCGGGGAAATTACATCTTGCTTTCGTGTGATTAAAAGAATTGAGCTGACATTATAATTATTCAAAATGTCGCCAATCTCTTTCAAGTTCAATTCATTTAATCTAATTCTCTGGATGAAAATTATAAAATTCTTAACACTTGGGGATTCAACTACTAAAAAATCGGTCCCCTCAACCGATATGGGTTTAAATTCCATAATTTGAAATATTTTACGGATGAACGCCGTAAACTCTTCATTACTTTCAGCAACTAATGATTCTTTTAAGTCATCTATTAAAAATTCAATAGTTAATTTTAGACTAATAAAACCAAATTTCATTGCAAAAGCTTTTAATTCCTCCTCATCAATTCTAAAATCGCAAATGTCCGTTAATCCCTTATTTTTCATAAATTCTCTGAAAAACTCAATCCCCTTTTCATAATTAGAAAGCTCTAATTTTTCCTTGTCTGTTACACCTTCTTTTTTAGACCTAAAACGACTTAATAGCCCTGTCACATGAAATGAAATGTCACCAGTAAATGTTGGTTCATGATGGATTAGAAAAAAATAATAGTCCTCGATCTCGTGCAGACGCCAATGATATCGTGTTTTATCGGGAAAATTCTTAATGTAAGCATATTTTGAACCCCTCTTCCCCAAAGGATTTGGTTTCCAGCCATCCTCTTCAAACGCTTTTATAAATTGCTTAATATTTTCTCTTTTTATTTTACAGCACATTATCCTCCGATATAGTTTATATTCTGAAGCCATCTATAGATCACAGGAACCGGTAATTTAAATATTTAATTCAATTCCTTAATCAGTCCTTAATTTTTTCGGGATCAAGATAAAACCCCGGATCACTAGCGTTATTTGGGTCAAAGGCTTGCTTGATCGCTTTAAGCCATTTGTGGTAGTTGCACGCTAAAGGGCCAAAAATAGCATGCATAGCAGATCCTTCGCCATCCACAGTTCCAAGACCAAGTCCCAATGGGTATTCCTGCGCTGCTTCAACAACGGATTTTAGATATTCCACAGATGCCTTCCTTGATTCCGGATCCGTTATATCATACATGTAAAGTTCTTCTAAGTGGGAAAAGGTTCCTTCCTCGTATGGAGTTCCCCAAACATTGTCTGCCCCATCATCGACCAGTCCGCCTGAGTCAATGGCCTTCTGTTTAAGTTGTTCCCCGATCTTTGCGCCTTCAACACACCAGTCCCAACTCCCAAGTGCTCCAAGGGATGTGAAGAATCCGCCTCCAGCTCGAAACACGCCTCGCATGGTATTGCATTGCTTAGCCATTGCCATGAAGGTCATTGCTGAGAAAAAGGGGTCCTGCGACATCGGGAAAATCTCGCCATTCGTTTTCATTACAATTTCTTTGATAACTTTCTGATGATATTTGAATTCGCGTTTGCTATCTGCCATCGTGATGACCATCAGGTTATACTTGAGTTCGCCAAAAAGGGCTTCATATTTCTCATAAAATTCATCATTGCTTGGGAAAATTCCAAGTCCTGTGATGAACGGCGCGATCCTGCAGAGTGCCCAGCAGACCTCCGAATCTGCGAGCGCATAGCCGGCTTCCTTGAAATCCTCCCAAGTTTTCCAATTCAGAATATAAGTCGCAACACCTGCTGGAAGTTTGCTGCCCTTAAGATTATAGGTGGGCGAATTTCCTTGGAGTTCCAATTGCTCAGGCCCCGACCAATGATAGAGCTTAATCGCGGCCTTGGTAAAAACGCCCAAACCGCCGAAGGCCCCAAAATAGCCTCGATATGCGCCTCGAAGGCTCGGCCCTGGACCATCGGCTAAGAACCACTCAGACGCATCAATCTCCAACTCCTCTGGGTCGTTTTGCTTTTTCTTTGCAATATTTCCCCACGAACCAAGGTGGCAAACCGTTCCATCGGGCATCACCCATTCCACACCTAGAACATTTCTATTGGAAAATCCCGTTGAAATACCAGTCCAACCCTGCCCAACCATACTGGTGACTGTAGCTAATTGAGAGCCATTGGCGCCGCAACCTTGGATATGACAATTCAATTTATATTTGAATAATTCTGCCTGAAGCATTGCCCCACTCACATAAGGTTCTACAACCGCAATCCTATTTTTGGGATCTAGGCTGAGAATTCGGTTCATTCGGCGCAGATCGAGCTGAATCACCCCTTCGCTTCCCACTGTATTATGTACGCCCCAACCCGTGCTCATCGCTTTGAATTGCAATTTATTTTGGTTACAATACTTAATTACTTTCACAATTTCAGCGGTCTTCTCTGGCATTACAACACAAAGTGGTCTGTTCGCGAATTTTGAAACACCGCCAGATAAATTATCCGCATTCCAATTAAAGGCATAGGTGTCCAGAATCCCAGGATCCGCACACACAAACCGTTTCCCAACAATAACTTCCATTGTTTTCGTTATAGAATCGAGATTTTCTTTGTTCATTGCATACCCTCCCTCTTAATTCTTTCATTAACAAGTTGATTTATATCTAAATAGCGAATATTTTTCCCAGATTCGTTAATCCCATTTTCAAAATTGGTTTTGCAGAAGGGACATGCACTTACTAGAATCATCTCATCCACTGGCTTATTTATCTTCGAAATTTCTTCAAATTTCGATTTTAATACCGCTTCTACTTCTTCAAGGCGTTCAATAGATGCTGTAAGTGCCATTTCAGGATATGCCGCCTTTACTCCCCCTCCTGAACCGCAGCAATAGGCATATTCATTAATACGAAACATTTCTACGAATTCCACACCGCTATTCTTCAGTTGCTTCAAGATAAATCGTGGTGATTTGTAAATTCCCTTTGTTCCACGCCTAGTTTTCTTTGGAGGGTCATAGACTTTTATTTGATTATAGATTTTTTTCACAGTCCCTTCCCATTCAGGAATCCAAGGTTCACTTCCTCGACCCAAATGACAGGGATCATGATAGGTCACTATGATTCGTTTATTATTTGGTCCTTCTGCAAATTCAATTTTCTTTTTTGCAATGAACTCCTCAATTACTTCGACCATATGGCGGAATTTGATTCGGCTCCACTTCTCTAGTAAATCCCCCTTTAAGTATTTAGGATATTCAGCTACGAACATAGAATAACAGCCAGGGCAGGCAGTGATAACTTCCTCAATACCTTCCTCAGAAAGTAGCTCGATATTATGTTC
>Ga0315279_10003794_pt1 | contig 20722 bp, 16 predicted proteins | sample YL17G06_20_MG_FD_203694 | JGI IMG/M metagenome (GOLD analysis project Ga0315279, IMG submission 203694) | Sediment microbial communities from Yellowstone Lake, YNP, Wyoming, USA - YL17G06_20 | ecosystem: Environmental > Aquatic > Freshwater > Lake > Sediment | place: USA: Wyoming | collected... | reverse complement strand
CAGTCAGGCAGGCTGTTAAAAACAAACCTAAAAACTTTACAACCTTGAACGAGGCTCTTGATTACTCATCAAAGAAACTGGAGATTCCTATCAAGAGATGGATATCAGTTAGTAGCGTTCTAAAGGAGGTTCTTCATCAAAGAAGGATAATAGATTTTCTAGATGTGAGAAAATGGAAATAAAAAAAGTTTTATGTAAAACAGTTTTAAGCAAGTCAGGACTTTATGATAGCAAATATTCTATCAATCCTTACAGGGGCTGTTCTAATTCTTGCATATACTGTTACGCGCCGTATGTTCTAAGAGAAGGAAGAAAATGGGGAACATTTGTTGACGTAAAAATAAATGCGCCTGAAGTTTTGGAAAAAGAAATAAGAAAAATTAATTCTGGAAATGTTCTGATAAGTAGTGTTACTGACCCTTATCAGCCTTTGGAAAGAAAATATGAGATAACTAGAAAGATTCTAGAAAAATTAAAAAACACAAAGCTCTTTGTCTCAATTCTAACAAAATCATCTCTGGTTCTAAGAGATATAGACTTGTTAAAACAGTTAAACTGCGAGGTTGGTTTGACTATAACAACTCTGAATGACAATGTAAGAAAAATATTTGAACCAAACGCCTCGTCGGTTGAGGACAGACTAAATGCGTTAAAACAGTTGAAAGACTCTGGAATAAAGACTTACATTTTCTTTGGTCCCATGCTTCCCTACATAAGCGATAGGAACATAGAAGAGACCTTAAAGAAACTAGCAGAACTAAAACCTGAAAAAATATACTTTGACAAATTAAACATAAAACATCCATTTCAATGGAGCAAGATAAAAGCTGTGTTGGAAGAAAACTATGCTGACTTGGCTGATAAATGGCAATCTGCAATTTCTAATGAAGAATATTATAAGGAACTTAAGGAAAAGATAATAGAAATTTGTAAAAACCTTAAACTGAATTATGAGCTTTGCTATTAAAGTCTCTTAACCTTTTCTTTATACTATCGTACAAAATCAAAGATTCTTCCTCGACGTCGTAGAAACTTGGGTTTATTGTCTCAAGTCTATCTCTCAACCTTTCAATAGACTCTGGTTTGGAAAAAGATTTCATAACAGCTGGACGACAAGAAATATTAAAAGTATTTAAATTCTTCAAGGCATGCATCTGAAGTTCAAAGAATTCAGGACTTGATCCAGTTAACTTTGAGAATTCTTCTGGGGTCGATCCTTTGAAGCTTACTCTAACTTGAATAAAATCCCTATAGTTAGCTAACTTTTTAGCGTATTCTTCATTATAGCCGATTAAAATACCGTTTGTTTCTAGAATCAAATTTAAACCTGCTTTTGAAAGATATTCTAAAACCTTTAACAAGTGTTTCATGTTAATAGTAGGCTCACCGCCACTTATTCGACACTGATGATAATTCTTTTTCTTTGCTATTTCAATTAACTTCTCAGCCACTTCTTTTGGAGAATAGAATTTACCATACTCCTCTGGGGTTTTGTTATATTTCCAACTCCAACAGAATAAACAAGACAAGTTACATCCGATACAATCGGCTGTTGCAATTCCACCGTAGAATTTTGCAGCCCTAAATCTATAATATTTTTTGTCCATTCCTCTTGAAACAACTTTCTCAATCTGGTTTGAAATCTCTATAGGGTTAAGCATAGAAATATATTGTTAATATTTAATAAAAGCTTGAGAATATTCTTTTATGCCTTTATCCAATAAAAAAATAGATAATGCCTTAAAGGATTCCATAAAAGAAGGGTCTGCCTACTCAGCGATGGAAGGCATAACAGGCACCTATGCAACCCCATTTGCCTTAGCCTTGGGAGCTAATAACGCAGAAGTTGGATTGTTAAATTCAATTCCAAACCTTTTCTCCACTTTATTGCAACCGTTCATAGGGAAGTATATAGAAAGAATAGGCAGGAAAAATGTATGTGAGAGCATAGTCTTTCTTCAAAGACTTGTATGGATTCCAATAATTTTTATACCAATCTTTTTCCTTAACGAAGGCATATTCTTGTTCATACTTCTTTTAACACTTTCGCACGTCGCCTTGAGCTTTGCAAACACTGCATGGTTTTCATGGATTGGGAGTCTAGTTCCTGAGAAGATAAGGGGAAGCTATTTTGGCAAGAGGAATACCATACAAAGCATCTTCAGCTTTTCCACGACGCTGATGGCGGGATGGATACTTGGTCTGACGAATAGCATATTAGGATTCTCGTTTGTATTCTTTCTAGCTTTCATATTTGGCTTTGTTTCATACTTTTACTTGACAAAAATACCGGATGTCAGCTACAAAACAGTTGACGGAAAGTTGAATATTCTCAAATCTATAACAGATTTGAAGAGATACAGGAACTTCAAGCCTTTCAAAAGATATATGGCTCTGTTAAGCTTTGCAGTAAACCTCTCATCTCCTTTTTTCACTGTCTACATGCTGAGCGTAATGAACATAGGTTATGAATGGTATGGCATAGTAATTGCATCAGAGATTCTTGCAAAAATACTCATGCAGAGATATTGGGGTGTATTATCAGATAAGTTTGGGGACAGAAGTGTTATGGGATTATGCAATATACTAGTAGTCTTCTATCCTTTCATTTTCCTTTTCGTTAGAGACCCTTTCCATCTGATACTGGTAGCCATATTCTCTGGGATTGCTTGGAGCGGTTTTGATCTGACGACATTCAACTATCTGTTGGACGTGACTCCGCCTGAAAAAAGACCCTCGTACATTGCAGAATATAAGATAGCAACTGGAATGGCACTGTTCTTAGGACCTTTCATAGGAGGTTTGATATCCCAGTATTTTTCTAATACTATATTTCTCTGGTTTAGCGGACTGCAGATACTTTTCCTTATTTCATTTGTTTTAAGAGGTGCTGTGACTGCGTATGGACTGCCTAGTTTGAGGGAAGTAAGGGCTAAGAAAACCTTGCCAGCTAGCGACGTTTTCTTAAAAGCATTTGCAGTCTACCCTGCTAGGGGAATTTCACAAGAATTATTCTTTGTCCACCATGAATTCGAAACCTTGGAAAAGGATATTGAGAATTTAAGGAAAAAACTAAAGAAATGATTTTTAGATACGTACCTAACTATATTGAAATCTTTTTAAGGGTCTATTTCAAATACTTTAAAGTGATTTTATGAAAAAATCTTTAGCAATATTAATTGTAGTATTAACAATAACCATGGCAACGACACTAGTGCTCGCAAGAAATCTTCCAGCTATAACAGCTGTAAACAAAGTTTCATACAAATCAATGTTACAAAGCTACTTCCATCCAGTTCTTCATGGATATGGAATCGGGTTTAACGAAAGCAATTACATTACAGCCAAGTGGCATATAGTCAATGTAAGAATACTGGCAAAAAATCAAATAAGAGAAATAGTCTCAAACTCAAATTCAACAGACTGGTCACAATTAAGAGCAGAGATACAAACCGCTCTTCAGAATCAAGGGACCGAGATAAAGAAAGGAAGAATAAGAATTGGGAATACAGACTATGTTTTAACGAACATTTTAGTCTCGAATGAGACAGCAACAGCAGACATAAGAGAGATGCCTGTCTATGCGACCTGTGTTCAGCAAAACATCTCAGCAGAGGACTGTGAGAGCAATGCTACAAAAGTTGGTGACTTTTCTTTGACAAAGAAGATAGAGGCTTTCGAAGACAATAGAACAGATCCTAGAGTCTGGGCAGGGATAATGAACTTTAAGGGCGTTCAGTACACTTTTGTGACGTTTGCATATCCAAGGTGGTAAGATGAACACAAAAATAATAGCAGCAATTGTAGTCATAGTTTTAATAGCAGTAGCAGTATACGTGCTCATGAAACCTACAAGTCCAGCACCTACAACAATTGATAACTCAGCTGAGATATCTTCAATTATAGGAGAGCAATACTCTAGCTTGATAGAAGAGGAATTGAACAAACTATCAATCGAGCAAGCAGATTTCAATTCTCAAATTCAGGACAGTTTGGCAAACGACATGAGCCAGTTCTATTATTGATTTTTTTTCTTTTTTATTTTATATATTTCTCTACGAGATTCTTTTTCATGACAAAGATTTTGCTTTTTATCTCCATCCCCTGCTTGAGTTCGACTTTGGTCCCGTAATAGTTTATGTTGTTTCTTATCCATCTTAATCTGTCAAACTCTTCATACTCAAAGTCTTTAAACAGGTCCTTTAGCAGCTCGCCTATGCAGATATGGGACAGAACCTTATAGCCTTTAGAAATGCAGATAGCTTCCAATGCCTCTCTCAAGGCATCATAGGCAAGTGAGACATATGCAGAGATGTTAACATTATCTATGCTTGCTTTCCTTACTGTCATTTCTTTTATATCAGACATCTCTATCAAAGATTTGATGAGTTCTTCATCTATTTCTGTTTTCTTTATTAATCCTTTTTGGAAGCACTCCCCAAGATCCATTTGATTCTACCCTCTATGACTATTCCGTTCAAAACATTGTTAATGAGGTGTTCGTTCCTTAGCTTTTTAACATCTCTTACCACTAGAAGTTGTAATTTCCTATTGATTTTTCCTTCGAACCTCTTAACATCTGGGAATTCCTTTGTCTTCTCAGAGACTATGAGCATATCAAAATCGCTCGATTCCGTGTCAATACCAGAGGCGGCAGAGCCGAACAAAACAACTGTCGGCTTCAGATAAAATCTATCGAGGGCGTCAACCAGTCCAGACTCTCTTAATTTCCTTACGTTGTAGTGTATCTTCAAGTCCCTGTAGGCGTCGCTCTCAAGGTTTGCCTTGTACAGGTTAAAGACCCTTTCCTTTCTCTCGTTCAAGAACTTTTCCTGTGCCAACCTCTTTAGATCCTTGCTTGCCGTCGCCGGGGAGATACCTAGAATTCTGGCAACCTCCCTTACGTTAAACTCCTTGCTGGGTTCTTCAAAGAATATTTTTAATATGTCTGTATTTATGTACATATATTGTACACCGTACCTCTCTTAACGCCTGTCTTTTTAGCGATATGTCTATAACTAAGACCTTCTTTTCTTAAATTAAGAATTTCTTCTTTCTCTGCCTCATTTACAATGTGCGAAGAGTACGAATCTATCAATTCCATTATTTGCTTTTCTTTGACACAAAAATTTAATCCAACTAATTCATGAAATTTGCATATATTATGATACCCCAATATTTTCAATCTATAACAATTTTTATCTTTGTATAAGCGGCTGATTATTCCAATGCTTTTTAATTTTTCGCGTATTCTTTTCATGATGAAGACATTCTGGTTTGTTATGATTATTTGTTTGCCTCTGACTGATACACAACCTTCTCCATCGAAAAATCCACGAATATACTCCAAAGTAATTTTGTTCATTTTATCTTACTATTGTTTAATTATATGAACAGTTGTTTAAATAATTTTCTATTTTCTGATTATTTTCATTTGTATGCTTCGTCATGATGTTTATAATCCCAGATTCTAACAATTTTTCCATTTTCAATTACCTCATAAATTAGAATAAATGAGCCTATGTGAACTCTCCTTAGGTGTTGCATCGGAAATTTCAAAGGCTTAAACTGGTTTGGATTTTTTAGTACCTGCTCAATCTTTTTGTTTATATTTTCTAGCTGTTTTGAATCTTTCTTTTTCAAATAAAATTCTCTTACCACTAAAAGCAGTGAATGCTATTTTCTTGAATGATTCTTCATATATTGATTTATAGAACCTCTAATCTCGCCTAATTCTCTTGCAAAGTCGGTTAATTTGTTAGATACATTTATCCATACACTTAGCAAACCAGCAAAAAATGCAAATCCGATAACAGCCATGGATGAATAAAACTGCTCATGAGTAAGGTATTCTGGGCTATGTATTTGAAAATAAAATATTAAGAAAAGAAAAGCTAAAACCGATAAAATCAATAGAACAATTGATATTATGTTTATCAATAAATCTCGATTCTTGCTAATTTTCAAGGGAATACACCTTTAAAAAAATTAATTATATCTGAAGGTTTTAAGATGCCGGTGATGAATAAGAGAAAAATTATGATGGCAATAATAAGGATAATTGTTAGTGGATCTAGTGTTCCTTTCATAATATATTTATATTATTTTAATGATTTATAAGATAAACTACCACTTTTGGTAGTAAAATCCTAAAATTATTTCATTTATGATTTAACCGTCTGCCTTAATTCATTAGACACGCCTTCAAATCTTTTTAACTTGCTGTCAAGAGAACTGACTTCCGTCGAAAGATGCGCTACGGATTGTTCCAGACTGTCTGCACACTTGCTTTCCTCAATAAGCTGAGCAATGTCGTGGTTAAAATAATCCTTAATCTCAGGTTTTGCTTTTGACAATTCTTCTATTTGATTTGGGGTTAATCTTTTTATAAAATCAAAAGAGAGGCCGGCTCTCGAAAGATATTCTATATGTGGTTGTAGGTTACTTCTCATTTCTCCGCATCTTTCTTTAAGAGCGCTCCTCGTCTCCTTAGCCCCTTCAAGATTAGTCATCATGAACTCATATTCACCTCTCATCCTTTTACGCTCTTCGTCAATCTGGGTTAGAAGGGTTGTTCCTTCTTCAAGGTCGATATTTATGCTTTTGCTCTCGTGTCTTAGTTTCTCTATATCCGAGATTATACCATCTAATTTGGTACAGCTTTTTTTACAGCCGTTATCTAACTTTGAATTTTTGCTTACTATAGGGACAAAATATTTGTTTTCAGTCTCCTTAGTTAGAACCATAAAAGGTATTTTCGACAGCCTGCTAGCAGAAAGAACTCTCTTGTAGAGTTCTTTATCGATACTACCGATTTTTTCGAAGCTTTCTCTATCGTTGTGATAGCAGACAATTGCATCTTCTGGTTTGGTCTTTAACTCAGTAAACCCTTTAGAATACTCTATCATAAACTTTGCAAAATTACGATATGCTTTTTCTTTGGCAGCCTTCAGTTTTGAGACCTGACCTTCTATATAGTTGGACCTATTATTTTTGGAAATAAAACCTTGGGCCCTTTCATATACTTCTCTTCCTCTATCCTTTTGTGAGAGTTGTTGATGCATTTGTCATACCCTTTAATCTTATAAAATGAATTATAAGCAAAAGTATAAATTCTATAGAATTATTTCATCAGTCTAAGTCTTCTAACAGCATCCCTTATGGCCTCAGAACGATTGGGATATAAGCCAACTTGTACTAAATTGTCTATTTTCTCTATCAATTCCCTTGTCAACCTTATCTGGACTGGGTTCATAATTTTAATTGGATAGAAAAGGATTTAAACTTGAATTCATTTAAAAAGGTTTCTTTTGTATACTTTTTACAGTAAACCTTATCGACTGCTAACGTAGTGTTTTCGTAATGTACGAAAGGAATAAAAAGGTTTCTTTTTAATAAATTATTAATGAACAGAGTTCTTTTTAACACACAAGAGCATGAAAATGAGGAAAGCATTATATTTAATCTTAGGCCTGAATTGAACAGAATTTCTTACAACACAACAAGAGCCTCTATAATCCACTTGCTTGTTAAGTCTAAAGAACTTAATCATTCTTTATCTGTTGAGGAAATAGCCTATAAACTTGGAAAGAGGCATTCGGTGATCATACACCATTTGGAAAAATTACAATATTTTAAAATTGTTAACATTGTAAAATCCTTAAAACATGGTGAAAAGGAAAGAAGAAGCATCTGGGGCTTAAACTTGAGCTATCCAAATCTTATACAAATAGTTTACAGCCACATGCTCAGAACATTCTACACAGCAAGCGAATTAGATAGATTGAGCAGCATTAACAAAGATGCTAGAAGTGAAATAGGCGTGGTCTAATTCTGGCCTAATTCTGGCAGACTGAAAATGAAGGGTTTTTCCAAGAAAATTTGGCATATTTCTGGCGCATTGATATTTAAATAGGTTTTTATTCAAGTTCTGTTTGTTAGTATGAAAAATTATCTCACTAAAATAGGAGGTGTGAGTATGAATTTCTTTAAAAGTATAAAGAATAGAAAAGGTGCCATAGGTGCTATAGGCGCCATATCAATCGGTTTGATGATACTCGCACTTGCCTTTGTAGTTGCTAGCGTGAGCTTTACAGTACCTGTTTTTGCTAATACTCATACTGCTACTGCAACACTTGAACCAGAGTGGTCTCCTGCAAACGAACATGTTGATTATAGTGTAGAGTTCTGTAAGATTACAGGAGATGTGGTAAATGAAGTTAGAATTTATAAAAATTATGATGGTACTATATATTATACCAATTTTGAATGCGCTGATAAACCAGGTTGGGAAAAATTATACATAAATACATATCCAGCATGTTTCTATATTGCTGATAAAGATTCACCATATTATGATCCATTAAATGAAGATGGTGAATGTGAGACTTTCTATTTTTCTGCACATACACCAGCCGAAGGTTGTGATTTTGAATGGAAATTTGAAACCAGAGATGATAAAGACTATTGGCAATATGAATTTGATAAAACAAGTGTTGATGATATAGAGCCTATGATAATTAAAACCTTAGGTGAACCTAAAATTGAAAACAGTGTGACTTGGATAACTCAACAAACGCCAATTAATATAGAAGTTTATGATCAGGGGGAATGTGGAGTAAGTGACATTGATTATTGTGAATATAGATATGATGTTGATGGGGTAGAAGTATTACCTTGGACGAAAATTAATTGGGATGCAATAATAGGTGACAATCCGCCACACTACAAATTTACTTTCTTTTATAATGAAGATTCTTTACATCACTTAGAAATCAGATGTTATGATAATGCAGGAAATATGGCTTATCATACTCAAGATGAAAGAGTAGATTCAACACCACCGGAAACAGCAAAGAGATTTATTGGACCTCAGAAAATTAAAGACGGCGTTGAATGGATTGATGGAGTAACAACTGTTGAGTTAACTCCAGTAGACCCAGACCCAACAGGTGAATCATGTAATGTCGGTGTTGATAAGACTTGGTATAAAAATGTTTTATGGGGAAGCGAAGAACCTTGTTGGGATCCAACTGCTTGTCAAGCGTTAGCAAGAGAAATGCCATATTGTTCTGATCCAAAATGTGACGGAAAATATCCAAAAGAATGTATTGATAGAGTTCAAGCATATTGTGATGGATGGGAAAAAATATACGATCCAAGATGCGTGAGTTGGTGTGAGGACGAATGTGATGGAGAACCACCAGAATGTGTAGAAAGATGTGTAGAAGAAGAGTGCGACTTATTATATAAGGATTGGTATGATTGTGTTCAAAAAGAATCAAACTTGAATTGTTGTGGTGGATTTGATTGGACACTATACACAGGAACACCAATACCAAAGGATCAAGAATCCTGTCACGTATTGTATTACTTTAGCGTAGATAGTTTAGGAAACTTAGAACCTATAAAGGCTAATTGTTTCTTTGTTGATAAGACACCACCAGAAATAGAGAAAGTAGTAGGTGACCCCAACGTACCAGTTAGAGACGGATTTGATTATTGGGTAACTCAACAAACACCTATCACTCTCAAATGTAAAGATGTAGGACCTCACCCAAGTAATGATGTCACAATATATTGGAAATATACAGTAGACGGTGGCAGTGAGGTAAGAGGAAGTTATAAAGGAGAAGAAAAAACTATATACTTCCCAGAAGATTCTGTTCACGTTCTTGAATTTTGGTGCAAAGACGCAGTAGAGAAAGAATCAATACATGATATAGAAACTTTCAAAGTTGATACAGTACCTCCATCAATAACAAAAACAATGATTGGAGAAGATCATTTAGGTGAATGTCCACCAGGTCCAACTCCAGCAGAACCATGCTATGTAAGAGACGATGGTGAGAATGGAGTTCACATAGCTGTAAGCGATGGTGGAGCGATTTGCGCTGTAGATCAAACAACATGTAGTTATGGTCTTTGGTGGTATACAGACGAGACAACCTGTGAAGATAAATATGGTAAAGATGCGTGGGATGGTACCAAATGCAAAGTTGATTCAGGTAGTTTCGGTGAAGAAGGTAAAGATATAATTTTCCGTGAAGATTCAGAACATAGATTATTCATTCAATGTAGAGATGCACTCAATAACTGGAATTCAATGGATATCGAAACATTTTTAGTAGATTCTACACCACCAGTAACACAAAAGACTTATGGAGATCCAACAAAAGTTTTAGATGGTTATCGTTGGATTACAAAAGACACACCAATAACTTTGACAACCAAAGACGCAAAAGTTGGTCCTCAAGTAATAAGATATAGAGTTACACTTTTGGATGTACCAGATGAAAGGTGTGTGGAAGAGTGTGATTTCACTGGTGAAAAAGACTTTAAAGAATATGTAGTATATTCAAATCCAGACTCTGTAGAATTCAAGATACCAGAAGATTCTTGTCACTTGATTGAATTTTATGCTGTAGATAAATTAGGAAACGCAGAAGGACTTCATAAGCAATGTGTATTCGTTGATAACAAAGAACCAGAACTTGTAAAGACAGTTGGTGACCCAAGCATTTTCGTAAGAGGTACCGGTTGTGGAGATATAATTTATGATGGAGAAGTTCCATCAGGAAGTGGAGCAACAGTAGATCCAGATCATTTGGGAAGTTTATCAGAACCTATTGTATTAGAGCCCGGTGAATCAATAGAAGAACTTAAGAAAATAACAACTGAGGAAATTCCAATAGGAAAACTTGATGTACTATTCGCATTCGATTTAACAGGAAGCATGGGCGGAGTCATCGGAAGTGCAAAAGCAAATGCAATCAGTATAATGACTGCCATACAAGGCCTAGTAACAGATGCACAATTTGGTGTAGGATCTTTCATGGATTATGACGGTTGTTACGACTTTTGTGGATATGAGGATTGTTATGGAAGTGGTGGAGATTATCCATGGAGTTTAGATCAGGATATAACTAGTGATACAACCGGTGTAAGCAATGCTATAAATGGTCTATTATTAGGAAGCGGAGACGATGGACCAGAATCATATGCTAGAGCATTATATGAATCACAATTCGCAGGTTGGAGAACAGGAGCAAGAAAAATTGTAGTGATATTTGAAGACAGTGTTCCACACGATTGTAACTTAGATGATTACTGTTTTGGATATGAAGGTACAGGTACAGATCCAGGAATAGATGCTATAGCAGGAAATAGTGATGATTTAACATGGGCCAATGTTGTAGCTGAATTAAAAGCAGCAGGTGTTTCAGTAGTAACTGTTGATTCAGGTTATGGTGACTATTGTCCAGAAGTCTGGCAGTATGCATCTGATGAAACAGGCGGTTTATACGCAACATTAGGCGGAGAAAATCTTCCAGAAAAGATAGTTGAATTAATGACGGAAATAACTGGAAAGATTAAGAAATTGACATTAGCAGCAAAACCAGGTTTCGAAGAATGGGTCGAATGGACTCCTGAATATTATGAAGATGTTGAAGGATTAGACACTGTGGATTTCAATGTAAAGATAACAGTTCCAGAAGATCAACCTGGCGGAGATTACCATCTTTACGTAAAGGTTATGGGAGATGGATCAATATTAGCAGTGCAAGAAATATTTATAAAAGTTGATGCAAAACCATGCGAAGGTGGAGAAGACTATTGGTGGGTAAGAGACCATGTAACACCAATAACATTAGACTGTGATGATAGTTGGGATGGAAAAGCACCTCATCCAGTAGAACAAGAAACAATGTGTTATAAAATGTCTAACGTTGATGACACAGATCCTGTATGGTTGACAGAACAATATTGTATTGAATTTAAGCAAGGAGGAAGTTATAACAGCGAAACAGGAGAATGTTGTGCATACGTTGGAGATGGTGGAAAATACACATTCACCTTCATGGAAGATTCTAAGCACAACTTAGAGTTTTATTGTAAAGATCATTTAGGAAACGGTGGAAAGGTAGTAGACAAGGAATTATTCAAAGTAGATTCAGTTCCACCAAAAACAACTAAGAAATATTTAGGTCCTTACTATGTTGACGGCGAAGGAAGTGAATTCATTGATACAGCATCAACAATTGAACTAACAGCTGTTGACGGTGGAGATATCTGTCATGTAGACGGTATAAAGACTTACTATAAAATAACAATGATGAAAGACGATGCATGCAGAGATTCAGAACTTTGTACACCTCTCAGAACAATAGATGGATGGACTTTGTATGATAAGCCATTCCCAATAGCAGAAGAGTCATGTCACATGATAGAATTTTACAGTGAAGATGCATTAGGAAATGCAGAAACAGTAAATTGGCAGTGTGTATTTTCAGATCACAAAGCACCAGAAACAATAAAGAAATATGGAACACCATTCTTTACAGATGGCAAAAGCGATTGGATAGCACCATCAACAGAAATACATTTAGAAGCAACAGATCCAGAACCTCATCCATCAGGAGTTAAAGAAACATATTATAGATTCGTACTTGTAGACGATAAGTACTGCAGAGATGAGAAATTATGTCAAGAATATGATGGAACAATTGACAAGGCATATGATAAGTCATCACCAAAGTTGATGTTTAACATACCAGAAGAGTCTTGTCATTTGATAGAATACTACAGCGTTGATAACGTTGGAAAAGTAGAAGATGTTAATAGGCAATGTGTATTCGTTGATAAAACACCACCTGAAGTTACAAAGGTAATAAGTGATCCAAAGGAACAATGGGCAGGCGACAACACATTCTATCCAGGATTAACGGATAGATGTTGGAGTACAGACTCAGCAAAGATGATAGAGTGTTGGAAAATAACATTAGGCAACACTTTGAAAATAACATGTACAGACCCAGAACCACACCCAGTAGATCATAACAAGATGTGTTTCCAGATAGAATTAGATGGTACAGATCCAGAAGATGATAGAACAGGAAAATACTGCGACTATTTCCATGGACAATTGATGGGTGGTTGGTGTTGTATAGAAAACGGAATAGAAAACTTCCAGTTCTTGGAAGAATCACAACACGACTTGAAAGTTAAATGTGTAGATGCATTAGGAAACGAAGGAAAGATAGATGAAGAGAAGTTCAAAGTTGAAGGATGCACATGGGAATTATGCCTACAAAAGAAATGGAATTTGGTTTCAGTTCCATTCACATTGTTCAATGACAATCCAGATGTAGTGTTCGAGGATATAAAAGAAAATGTAGTATCAATTTGGACATATGACAGTGGAGTTTGGTATGTATGGATTCCTAGTTCAGATAAAAGCACATTGGAACATGTAAAGCCAGGATATGGATATTGGGTACTAGCAAAAGAAGATGCATGTGTTGAGATTGCTGGTAGCTTATTCAGCCCATTAGAAGTTCCACCATCAAGAGATTTGCAAGACGGTTGGAATTTGATAGGTTACTATGGTAACACAATGATGGATGGTATCCCAACATTTGGAGTCAAAGATGGAAGATGTATGATACCAAGCAAACCAGTTTACTGTGCATTGAACTCATTAGTTGACACAACAGGAGGATTCCCAAGATGGAGTTCATTATACAACTACTTCAACTCTGGAGACGACGATACAGGTTGGGAAGGTTTGAATGCATGTTGTGAATCTGGAAAATTCTTTACTTGGTGTCCAAGCAAGATGGAAGCAGGCAAAGGATATTGGATAGAAATGGATGTTGAAGATAGTTATGCACCAGCTACAAACTGCATATGGAACGAAGACTTGCATTGTGTATTTAGTGGAATGCCAGCATAATAATCGAGGGTTATCCCCTCTTTCCTTTTTTGTTTTTAATTTAACGAGATGTGAGAATAATGAATAAAGGATTAACAGGAGCAGTAAAGTTAACAATGATTTTAATAGTTTTACTTATTTCTTTGTTTTTTATTTACAATTTTGTTATACAAACAACTGCTTCAGAAGTTTTACCAGCAATATGGACAGCAGATCCGAATGGTGAAAATAAAACAGATTTTTCTCCTGAAGAAATGGTTTATATTGAAGGAGAGGGTTTCTTAGCAGACACTCTAGTTACTATATCTGTTACAAGACCAAATGGAGTTGTTGACACAGGTACTGAAACAACAGATCCTTATGGAACTTTTGAGTACGAGTATGCTTTAGATGGGATAACAGGAACTTATGATATTTTTGCTACAGATGGAACAAACATTGCAACAATAAGTTTTAATGATAGCTCTGGTGCGATATGGACAACCAAGAATGATTGTGGTGATGAACAACAAGATATTAATCATTATAATGTAGGCGAGCATGTTTACATAAATGGAGCAGGTTTTAATAAAGGAGATAAAGATTGGTCAATAAAAGGAACTCCAGGCTCTTGCGATTCTAATACAGTTGTAGCTTCAGGAAATGTTAAAATAGATGATAGTGGAAGTTTTTGTTTTGATGCTTATACTGTTAAGGCAGACGACTGTGGAGTTTACAAAACAAATGTTGGAGAAAAAAATGATAATTATCAAGTTGGTGATTGGTGCGACAAACAAACAACAAAAAAGAAATGTGGCGATGCAGATTGCTTGTGGTGTGAACAGTGTAAATACGATGTAGACACCACTAAAACAAATCAGTGGTTAATGGGAACGTGCGTCGTTCCAGGAACTGATTGTGGTTGGCACTGCGAAAAAGGATATTGCGGAGCTACTTGTTCTAATGGACTTGATTGTTCTTGTCCAAAGGATAAATGCGATGGCAGTGATTATTATGATTATCCATTAAATGGAACTTGTAAGGATTGCACAACTTCATGCTACTGTGAAAATGGGACTAGTAGTGGGAAACCTTGTTATCCTTCTATTATAAAAAATGATCCAAGATGCCTTTGCGGCAATGGAGTTATAGATCCTGGAGAGGAATGCGAGATTGGAAACAAAGAAACTAAACAGTGCGGTACAGATGTTGGCATATGCGAGTTTGGAACAAAAGAAAGAGAGTGTACACAAAATTGTAAATGGGGAAATTGGAGTGAGTGCAAAGGTGGAATTAATCCACAACCAGAAATATGCGATGGATTGGATAATGATTGCGGCGGACATGTAGACGAAGGTTGCTGTCCAAGTTATTCATGCATAACGCCTGATGAACTAGGAGATACACAGCAAGAGAACATAAAACATGGATACGGTGTTAATGACGACTTGCAGAAGCTTCTTGATAGTTATGGATATGCAATAAATGCTACAGAAGATCAAACTAACGATCAGATATGGCACATTGGTGCTGACACTGTAAATATTCAAATAGAACTTGTTGGAAAAGGAGCTGCAGAAAATAGCAATGTCTTCGGCTATTATTTGAATGGAAGCGCTTCTAATTTCACGCCACTTTTCCAGATGGGGAATCATAGCATATATCATGTTCCTGTTTTCACTCATGGACAAAAAATAAACATCACAATAAAAAATGCTCAAGACATAGGGTTTGGAATTAATTCAGAAAACAAGAATCAAACTCAAAGATATCTATACTTGACGCAAAACAGTCCGAATCCCGACTCTAAAGATCATGCTGTTGTTTTCGACTTGTGCAATAATACTTACATGATAGGTTTTGAAGATCTTTACAACTTGGGAGATTCTGACTATGAAGACTTGGTAGTTATTGTAAAGGTAATAAACTGCACTTCTGGGCCTGTTTGTGGCGATGGAACTGTAAAACCTCCTGAAGAATGTGAATTGCCAAATACAAATGATAATCCTTTCTGTACTCAAACAACCACTGAATGTTTAGGAAAGAAATTTGGCCAAAGAGATGCTTATGGAAACTGCGACAGCCTATGCGGCTGTATTGATGATTCTTTCAAATATTCTTGTGTTCAAGGTCAATGCGGAGCAGAATGCGATGAAAATTCAGACTGTCCACCAACTATATGTGAAGATGGTTGTGTCGGTAAGGACTGGTATGAATACGACGACGTGCCAAACACTTGTGAAGCAGATTGTTTTTGCACTGAAAATGAATGTGGAGAACCTAGAATTTCATATAATGATCCTAGATGTACACAATGTCAAGACGATGATGACTGTAACTCTTTAGATAGAGATTATTGCGAAGGAGATTTGATAAAACACGACGAGGGAAAATGTGTTAATTATGAGTGTAAAAAGGAGACAACAACTAATTATGATTGTAACGATAAGAACTACAACGAATGTGATGGAACCGTTATAACGCACGTTGATTATACTTGCGAAAGCTTGGAATGTGTAGTCGACAGTAGAACTCCCGTAGAGGATTGTTACTTTTACAACAAATATTGTTCTGGGACAGAGTCATGGTATGAGGAAGGATATTGTGACCCATCAGGTCCTATTTGCGACTCTAAAAAAGATTTCATAGAAGATTGCTACTTTATTGAGAATTATTGTAAAGGCGATGATATCTGGTATGATTCAGGCTACTGTTATGAGGGTGAATGTGATTTTAAATCTCAATTTAGTGGGTCATGCAATAATGATTTTGAGTACTGTGATTATAATCAAAGATGGTTAAGTGACGAGTTTTGTACGAATGGACAATGTGACTCCTCAGATAGTTTAATAGAAGACTGTAATGATTACAATAAAGATTATTGTAGTAGTGAATTTGATTGGGTTCATCAGACAAGTACATGTCAAGAGGATGGAAATACTATTTGCGCCTTAGCATCTTCAACAGGAGACTGTAGAGACGACCTCTTCTGCAACGGCGAAGAATACTGTTCCGAGCAAGACGGTGTCCACTGCGAAGGTGGAACGCCAGTTGATTGTTCAGATTTTGATTTATGCGAGATAGCCACATGTAATTGGATTCCAGATAGCTTTTCATATACATTTGATTATGCTTCACCTTTTGATTCAGTTTGTGACGAAGTTCATGACGAATGCACAAAAGGTTCTCAAACTTTAACCCATACATGCGCAGATTCTGACATATTAGATGGTGGTCCGATAATACCCATTTCAAACGGTATTAGAACTTGTGATGCAGAATGTGATTATTTTGGAATAGAGTGTCAGAACAAATGTGTTGATGATATAAGATATTATAATGGAAACTGTAAAGATTGTTTCTGTGATTATGATACAGAAGATTGTAGTCTAAAAACTGATTGGTATGATACAGGAAAAACCAAATGGCTACCAACAGGAGAATGTACTGAAAAAGAACAGAAAGAGCAAGAATATAGAGAATATAATTGCTATGAAAACTTTGATGTAGAATGTGACTATACTATAAAAGATACTAAATGGGTAGAGACTGGAAAAACAAGAAACAAAGACGATGGAACTGTTTGTGATGACGGATTATATTGTACTAATCCAGATACTTGCACAGCTGGTGTTTGTGGAGGTCCGAGTGCTGATTGTTCTGATTTTACTAATCAATGCAACTTAGGTTTTTGTAATGAAGATAATGACAGATGCGAGTATGCTCTCAAAGAAACAAGTCATCCATGTGACAATGGATTATATTGTGATGGACCTGATCATTGTGATGCAACTGACGCAGGCGGCTTGATACCAGCGGTTTGTGTTAACTTAGGTCCTTCAATTGATTGTTCTTATTTAGACGATGAATGCCAAGAAGGAAAATGTGATGAGGATTTTGACAAATGTGTAGAAGATTACACTAATTATCCTTGGAGTACTCCTTGTGAAGTAGACCAAGATAAATGTACTTTAGAACACTGTGATGGCTTAGGTGAGTGTGTGTTTTGGAAAGATGTTCCAATACCTTCAAAACCAATCAAAGTAATTGGCGATCCAAAAATCGAATGCCAAGATGGAGAGTGGTGCGAGTGGAAAATAACAACCTTAACTCCAATTACACTAACATGTGAAGAGGGAAAAGTTTATTGGAGATATGCACTAGATGGAAATTGGAATAAGTGGAATGAAGATGGTTCAATTGTTACAATTTATTTCCCAGAAGAATCCAATCATACCTTAGAAGCTTATTGCTTGAATGATTGTGATGAAAGTGAGCATGATATAGAAAAGTTTAAAGTCGAAGGAAAAGCTTTTGAAATTCCTTTGTACAAGAAATGGAATTTAATCTCAGTACCATTCGTTTTGCTGAACGGAAGTGTTTCAGAGGTTTTCAAGAATATAAGTGATACTGTATTGTCAGTATGGACTTATGACAACGGTAAATGGTACGTATGGACTCCAGAATGTGAGAAACCAGAAGACTGCACACTAAAAGATATTAAATCAGGTTGGGGATATTGGGTAATAGCAAAAGAAGATTCTAAATTGTTGATTTCGGGTAATTTGTTCAGTCCGATAACAACACCACCCAGAAAAGACTTGCAAGAAGGTTGGAATCTTATTGGTTATTATGGAACAGAATGGCAAACTTATGAATTAGAAACAGATAGCGAGTGCGGCTATGTTAATTATAATTATGGTAATTTTGTTTACTGCTCGTTGAACTCATTGATTGATACGCAAAAAGGCTTACCAAGATGGAGTTCATTGTGGGGATATGATAACTGTGGGGATGATTTAGCTTATTGGAATGAATTAGAATCTTGTTTCAAAGGCTTTTGGAAAGATATCAATATGTATGCAGGCAAGGGTTACTGGATTGAGATGGACGTAGAAGATGGTTATGCACCTGCCTCTAACTGCATATGGAACGAGGACTTACATTGTTTGGCTCCAACCTTATAAAACAGAAAGGTATTTAAACCTTGGCTTTTAACTATTGTTAGGTGATAAAAACGGCTATTAAATTATTGATATCGACTTTAATCGTTTTAATGCTTTTTGCTAATATTGCTTTGGCGGTTCCAGGACTACCACAAGTATTATACGGAACTGTTACTTGGAATAGCCAATCAGCTCCAGATGGAACAGCTGTAACAGCCAAAATAAATGGAGTTGAAGTAGCAAGTACAACAACTTCTCAAGGTAAATACGGATATCCTATTGGTTCATTTCAAATTACCGATCCAAGCAATGATATGTCAGGGAAAACAATAAACTTATTTGTAAACGCAGTTGATACAGGTCAAGTAGTATATTTTTGCAATTGGCAAATTAATGGAGAGGATTGTATTAAAATGATTAACTTAACTGCAACAGGATCTACAGGAGGAACAACCGGCGGAACAACCGGCGGAACAACTGGTGGAACAACCGGTGGAACTACAGCAAATCAGACTACTCAACAGCAAGGATGCCAAGAAAAATGGGTTTGTTTAGATTGGTCAGAATGTAAAGATGGAATTCAGACAAGAACATGCACAGATGAAAATAATTGTGGAACACAAGGCAATCAACCTTACATGTCACAACCATGTTCAGCAGCAGAAAGAGAGGAAGCTGAACAAAAAGCAGAGACATCAATAACAGCATTCTTCTTAGGATTAACAGCCGTTGATTGGGTAATGACAATTGTTTTAGGAATAGTTGCTGCTGCAATAATAATATTTCTTGTAAAAAGAAGAGAACCAAAGAGAAAATAAATTTAGATTAGACTTATAAATATAGACTTCTATTTTTTTAAATGATTAGATGAAAGATTCTATCCTAAGAACTATTCTTATTTTTTCTATAATGTTATCTAGTTCAGCTTATGCTGTTAATATTCCTTGTGCTTTCTTTGGAACAGTAAAAATAGGGAGTAATTATGTTAATGGAACTCTAGTCACTGCCCACTTGAATGAGACAGGAGAATATTTAGCAACAGCCGATGAAATAGGCAGTTTTGGAAATTATGCAATAATTATCTCAAACATTAACAGTTACATTAAATTCAAGATAGCAGGAATCTGGTCCAATGAACCAGAGAGTTTATGCATATCAGGTAAACCCATCTATTTAGATCTTACAGCTACACCGCTTCCAGATGGTTCTTCCTGTGAAAACGATGTAAGCTGCTCATCAGGGTACTGTGTTGAATGTAACGAACAAAAAATCTGTAGACCTTCAAAACCATTTTCTGGAGATGGTTGTTGTCAAACAGGTGAGAATTGCACTAATTCTGTAGATTGTGCTTGCCCCTCAGGGCAAACTTGTGATGCTGGGACTTGTACAACACCTTTAGGTCCTTTAATACCTCCAACTTTATGCGAAGAAAACTGGACATGCACAGAATGGTCTGAATGTGTAAATGAGACTCAAACAAGAACATGCACAGACTTGAATGAATGTGAAACAAACAGCAGCAAACCTTCTGAAATTCAAGAATGTATTATTCCAGTCGAATGTGTAGAGAACTGGACTTGCTCAGAGTGGTCTACATGTTTTAATAAAATGCAAAATAGGGCTTGTATAGACTTAAATAACTGCGGGACTCTGACAAATAAACCAGAAGAAACTCAAGAATGCAAAAAAGAGGAACCAAAAGAAGAGGAACCAATACAGCCAGTGACAGAAGCACCTACAGGCTTGTTCTCTGGATTGAATGCTTTTAACTTGTTAACCATATCAATCTTAGGGTTAGCTTTCCTAACGATATTATTGTTTATTCTAAAAAGAAGAAAACCAAAAAGAAAATCCAAGAGAAAAAGATAATCCGTAAGTCATATGTAATGCAGGGTTAAGCATTTATTTTTAACACCTTAAGTAAGAAATATGAACAAATTTTCTTTAAGGCTAATACAAAAAACAAATAAAGAAAATGAGGGTTTTATTCTTTCTCAATTCTTGCCAGAAATAAACGAGATATGCTCGAACAAAATAAGGGCTGGAATATTGTACTTATTAATTTCTTGTCCTGAAACGATGC
>Ga0315279_10003792_pt1 | contig 20727 bp, 8 predicted proteins | sample YL17G06_20_MG_FD_203694 | JGI IMG/M metagenome (GOLD analysis project Ga0315279, IMG submission 203694) | Sediment microbial communities from Yellowstone Lake, YNP, Wyoming, USA - YL17G06_20 | ecosystem: Environmental > Aquatic > Freshwater > Lake > Sediment | place: USA: Wyoming | collected... | reverse complement strand
ATGCGCCGCAGGCGGTGATGCCGGGGGACGATGAACTCGTCCGGCAAGCCAGCGAGGGAGTTGAGTCTCTCAACCGCAAGTATGAGCACGACCGGCCCGACATCTTTTTCCTGTTCCACCGCCCGCGGCGATGGAACGAGCCGGATCGGGTGTGGATGGGCTACGAACGCAAGAGGGGGAAGTTGAAAGAGTTCACCGCGCTCTTGCGCGGTGGCTCGAGGGATTGCTTTCAAGAGATTGTCGGCGAATGTAGCGTTTTGCCTCAAGTCCGTTACGTCATAACGCTCGACACGGACACCGAGCTTCCGCGCGACGCGGCACGCGAGCTGGTTGAGGCAATGAGTCATCCCCTTAACCGGCCCATTCTTGACAAGGAGCGACGACGGATTATCGACGGCTACGGCATTATTCAGCCCCGAGTGGGAATCAGCCTTCCGAGCGCGTCGCGATCCTGGTATGTGCGGCTGTTTGCCGCCGACACCGGCTTGGACCCGTACACGCGGGCGGTTTCCGATATCTACCAGGACCTTTTCGGCGAAGGGTCTTTCATCGGGAAGGGAATCTACGACGTCGACGCATTTCATCGGGTATGCGCTTGCCTTCCCGACAACACCATCCTGAGCCATGACCTGTTGGAGGGCGCTTACGCCCGTTCGGCGTTGCTCAGCGACGTTGAGGTCTACGAGGATCACCCGTATAGGTATTTCTCGGATGTGAGCCGGCGACGGCGCTGGATCCGCGGCGACTGGCAGATCGCATGGTGGCTACTGCCGCGCGTGCCAGGACAGGATGCCCGGTGGAGCCCAAACCCGGTTTCGGGCCTCTCCAAGTGGAAGATCCTCGATAACCTTCGCCGCAGCCTGGTGACGCCGGCGATGCTGCTGCTGCTAGTTTTTGCATGGCTGCTGCCATGGGTATGGCTGTCGGCAGGGGCAACGCTTCTCGTCGTCGCGGTCCTGGTTTCACCCCCGCTTCTCTCGGCAGCAGGTGACCTGGTGCGCAAACCGCGGGACCTGCCGTTGTGGATGCATCTTCGCGCCCTTGCGCCGGGAATCGTCCGGCAGGCGGGGCAAATTCTCTTCACGCTGGCGCTTATCCCGTACGATGCATACGTCAGCCTCGACTCGATTGCGCGCACGCTGACGCGCGTTGTCTGGAAGCGCCGCAAACTTCTGGAGTGGACGACCTCCAGCGACGCCGAGTTAGCCGCGCGCACCGATCTGCGGGGCCATTTTCGATCCATGTGGGTTGAGCCAACCGTTGCCGCCATCGTTCTCGCACTCGTAATCCTGGCTCGACGCGACGGCCTCCCGGTTAGCGCACCGTTCCTGGGACTATGGCTGGTCTCGCCGGCCATCGCATGGTGGCTAAGCCGCCCCATCCCGGCACGAGAACCACAACTCTCCGAAGGACAGATCGTCTTCCTGAGAAAGGTTGCACGCCGAACGTGGGGGTACTTCGAGGCGTTCGTTACGCCTCAAGAGAACTGGCTTCCGCCGGACAATTTCCAGGAGCATCCGGCAATAAACATCGCTTCGCGGACCAGCCCGACGAACATCGGGATGGCGCTGCTCGCGAACCTCGCCGCATACGACTTCGGGTACTGCTCCGCCGCGCAACTGCTGCAACGGACCGAAAAAACGCTCGTCACCATGGGCCGCCTGGAGAGACATCGCGGCCACTTCTACAACTGGTATGACACACATTCACTCGAGGTCTTGCCGCCACGGTACGTTTCTACAATAGACAGTGGGAACCTCGCCGGGCATCTACTGGTCTTGCGAAGCGGGCTATTAGAACTGATCGACGCAAAGATCCTTCCGCCACGGGTGTTCGACGGTGTGCAAGACACAGTGCGGGTGCTGCTCGAGGTCCGTGGTCTTATCGAGGCGCTGGAGCCAGGCCTCGATCCTCCGCCCGCAAGAGAGGCCCTGCGGAAAGCCGAGCGGTTGGAGTCGGAATTGAGGAATCCTCCAAACGCCCTCAGTGCTTCAATCCTGCTCTTGCAGCGTTTGGCGGATTGGGCGAGCGATCTTGGCCAAGTCAAAGGCCTGGACGGGGAGTCTCAAACATGGGCTCGGGCGTTAGAGCGATGCGCAGTCGAACATCGCGACGACATCGCCCATCTTGCCCCGTGGGCGCTACTCCCGCCCGCGCCCGAGGGCCTCCGGCAGCGCGGGTCGCCGGGGCCGGTTAACCGTCTCGAGGAGTTGCGCGAGTTATTGGGGCAACTCGAAGACGTCCCGACTCTCCGCCAGGTGGCCGCGCTGAAGCACTCGTTGCTGCCGTTGCTCGATGGGATCCTGGCGGGGTTCCGCAAAGCAGATTGCGGCGCCGTCTCCCCCGAGGATTCAGAGGTCAGCGCATGGCTCGCCAACCTCCGCGGCGCGATCCTGGTCGCTTCCCTGCACGCATTGGGACGCATTCGGGAGATCGAAGCCGCTGCGGAGCGCTGCCGCGAGTTCTCGGATATGGACTTCTCATTTCTATACGACAAGTCCCGCGACCTGCTGTCCATTGGCTACAACGTCGGCGACCACCGCCTGGACAAAGGGTATTACGACCTGCTCGCGTCCGAGGCCCGGCTCGCCAGCTTCTACGCCATTTCGCAGGGACAGTTGGGCCAGGAGCATTGGTTCGCCCTCGGCCGCTTGCTCACCACATCGAGAGGCGCCCCGGCACTACTGAGTTGGAGCGGCTCGATATTCGAGTACCTCATGCCGCTACTCGTGATGCCGACTTACGACAACACGCTTTTGAACCAGACCTACAAAGCGGTCGTGCGGCGGCAGATCGAATATGGGAAGCAGCGTGGAGTCCCTTGGGGATTTTCCGAGTCCGGGTACAACGCATGGGACGTGCACCTGGACTACCAGTATCGGGCCTTCGGCGTACCGGGGCTGGGACTCAAGCGAGGACTGGCCGAGGACCTCGTTGTTGCGCCGTATGCCACGGTCATGGCACTGATGGTGGCGCCCGAGGCCGCATGCCGAAACCTCGAGCGCCTCGCGGCCGAAGGGCGGCAGGGCCCCTACGGCTTTTACGAGGCAATCGACTACACCCCGTCTCGCCTGCCGCTCAGAGTCAGCAGCGCAACGGTCCGGTCTTTTATGACACACCACGAAGGCATGAGTTTCCTGTCGCTGGCATACCTCCTGCTCGATCGGCCGATGCAGCGCCGCTTTCAAGCAGACCCCAGTCTCCAGGCGACCGGTTTGCTGCTGCAGGAACGGATTCCCAAAACAACGGGGCCGATCTTTCCACACGCGGTCGAGGCCAACGTCGCGCGCACGGCCTCGGCCGAGGCGGAAGGAACCGTGCGTGTCCTCACCGATCCGGGAAGCCCTGTGCCGGAGGTGCACCTGCTCTCCAACGGGCGGTATCACGTCATGGTCAGCAGTGCCGGTGGAGGATACAGCTGCTGGCGTGATCTGGCGGTCACGAGGTGGCGGGAAGATCCGACCCGCGATTGCTGGGGGACGTTCTGTTATTTGCGCGACTTGGACAATGGGCGGTTTTGGTCCATTGGCTACCAACCGACCCTTCAAGCATCCAAGTTGTACGAGGCGATCTTTGCGCAAGGGAAGGCCGAGTTCCGCCGTCGGGACGACGATATTGAGACCCACACGGAAATCAGCGTCTCGCCTGAAGATGACATTGAACTGCGCCGCATCACTATCACCAACCGCTCGGACAGGCCCAGAACAATTGAAGTAACCAGCTATGCGGAGGTCGTCCTGGCGCCGGGCGGTCAAGACGTGGCCCATCCAGCGTTCAGCAACCTGTTTGTGCAGACGGAACTGGTGCGATCCCGGCAGGCCATCCTCTGTACCCGCCGTCCCCGTTCAGCGGAGGAACGACCGCCGTGGATGGTTCACCTGATGACGGTACAGGGCGAGGCGAGCGGGGAAATATCGTTCGAGACCGATCGTACGAAGTTCGTAGGGAGAGGCAGGACGTTGGCGCGGCCGGCGGCGATGGCCGGCGATGGGCGATTGTCGGACAGCGAGGGATCCGTGCTCGACCCCGTGGCCTCCATCCGCCACGCCGTTTGTATTCAGCCGAACGAGAAGGCGCAAATAGACTTGGTCACAGGTGTCGCCGAGACGCGCGAGGCGGCGACGGCATTGGTGGACAAATATCACGATCCCCGGCTTGCCGACCGCGTCTTCGATCTGGCGTGGACGCACAGCAATGCCGAACTGCATCACCTAAACGCGGTGGAGGCCGAGGGGCAGATGTACGGGCGGTTGGCAGGGTCAGTGATCTACGCAACGTCGCTTTACCGGTCGAGTCTCAGCATTTTGGCTCGGAACAAACGCGGGCAGTCGGGACTCTGGGGCTATGGGATCTCCGGCGACCTCCCCATCGTCTTGGTCCGTATCCGCGATCGGGAGAAGTTTGACCTGGTTCGTCAGGCTGTCCAGGCACACGCGTACTGGCGGATGAAAGGACTGAACGTAGACTTGGTAATTTGGAACGAGGACGATTCGGTCTATCGCCAAGAGTTGCACGACACCATCATGAGCTTTATCGCGGCAAGTTCTGAGGCGGTCATGGTGGACAAGCCCGGTGGGGTGTTTCTGCGCCGGGCAGAACAGATTGCGGAGGAGGACCGCGTGCTCCTGCAGGCCGTGGCGCGTGTCGTGCTCGTGGATGATGCCGGGACGCTGCCGGAGCAGGTGGAGCGGCGCGGGCGGGTCCAGGCGCCAACGGCGATTCTCAAACCGGTGTATCGCCGAGCGAAAACGGCCACGGCGGAAATGCCCAAGTATGACCTGGCTTTCTTTAACGGCCTCGGTGGCTTCACACACGACGGCCGCGAATACATCATGATCTTGAGGCCCGGGGAGAACACCCCCGCGCCTTGGGTCAACGTCATCGCCAACCCGCAGTTCGGAACGGTCGTGTCGGAGAGTGGGGGCGTCTATACGTGGGCGGAGAACAGTCGCGACTTCCGTCTGACGCCTTGGAGCAACGATCCTGTGAGTGGTGGCGGCGGCGAAGCTTTGTACATCCGCGACGAAGAGACCGGCCGCGTCTGGTCTCCTTCTCCCCAGCCCGCGCGCGGCGCCATGGCGTATGTCGCCCGCCACGGCTTCGGCTACAGTATCTTCGAGTACCAGGAAGATGGTGTCGCCAGCGAGCTTACCCTGTACGTCGCCACGGATGCCCCCGTGAAGTTCGCAAGGCTCAAGATGATGAACCGCTCGGGCCGGCTCCGCCGCTTCTCCGTCACCGCTTACTGGGAACTGGTGTTGGGCGAGTCGCGGGACAAGACGCTCATGCATGTCGTCACCGAGATTGATCCGATAACTGGCGCGATCTTCGCGCGAAACGCTTATAACTTGGAGTTCGGCGGGCGGGTGGTATTCGCCGACACGAGCGAAACCACGCGTACGATAACGGCCGATCGTACCGAGTTCCTCGGCCGCAATGGGACGCCTGCCAACCCGGCAGCCCTGAATCGTATTCGTCTTTCCGGCCGCGTGGGCGCCGGACTCGACCCATGCGCGGCGATACAAGTGCCGGTGGATCTGGATGACGGGCAGGAAAAGGAAATAGTCTTTACCCTTGGCGCCGCAGAGTCGGAAGAGCAGGCGCGCCAGTTCGTCCAGCAAACGCGGGGCCTCGCCAACGCGCAACGGGCCCTCGAGGGCGTGTGGGATTACTGGAGTCGCACGCTGGGCGTCCTGTATGTCGAGACGCCCGACCCGGCCGTCAACTTCCTGGCCAACGGCTGGCTGATGTACCAGACCCTCTCATGCCGAATGTGGGCGCGGACGGGGTTCTACCAGTCGGGCGGAGCGTACGGATTCCGTGACCAGTTGCAGGATGCAATGGCCCTCCTGCACGCTGAACCGCTCATGTTGCGCGCGCACTTGCTTCGTGCGGCGGCGAGACAGTTTCACGACGGGGACGTGCAGCATTGGTGGCACCCCCCGTCGGGGCGGGGCGTGCGGACGCACTGCTCCGATGACTATCTGTGGTTGCCATACGCCACCTGCCGGTACGTGACCGCCACGGGAGACACCGGCGTGCTGGAAGAACGAGTGCCGTTCCTCAACGGGCGCCCCCTTCGCCCGGAGGAAGACTCTTACTACGACCTGCCGCAGGTCTCCGACAAGGACGGAACGCTTTACGAACACTGCGTGCGCGCGATCAACAACGGCCTGCGTTTCGGACTCCACGGCTTGCCCTTGATGGGCAGCGGCGATTGGAACGACGGGATGAATCTCGTCGGGGAACAGGGCAAGGGCGAGAGCGTCTGGCTGGGATTCTTCCTGTACGATGTCCTGACGCGTTTTGCGGAACAGGCGCGCCGGCATGGCGACAGCGCCTTCGCTGACAAGTGCCTGGCCGAGGCGGGACGGCTGCGCCTTCACATAGAAGACTCTGCCTGGGACGGACAATGGTACCGCCGGGCCTTCTTCGACAACGGCGATCCGCTCGGCTCGGCGGAAAACCCAGAGTGCCAAATCGACTCGATTCCACAAAGCTGGGCTGTTCTCTCTCGCGCGGGCGAGCGTGGCCGCGCCCAATCCGCGATGGACAGTGTCGACCGCAGGCTGGTACACCGAGACTCACAACTCGTTCAGCTTTTCGCCCCCCCGTTCGACAAGTCGGAACTCAACCCGGGTTATGTCAAGGGATACATTCCCGGTGTGCGGGAAAACGGCGGACAATACACCCATGCGGCGATTTGGGCCGCTATGGCATTTGCCGCTATGGGGGATTCCAAGCGCGCCTGGGAATTGTTCTCACTGCTCAACCCAATCGCTCACGGCGCATCACCCAAGCACATGCAAATCTACAAAGTGGAACCATATGTCATGGCGGCCGACGTCTATGCCGCTCCCCCTCACACGGGCCGCGGCGGATGGACGTGGTACACCGGGTCGTCCGGTTGGATGTACCGCCTCATCACGGAGTCCCTGCTCGGCATGCAGTTGCAGACCGACATACTTCGGTTTACCCCTTGTCTCCCGCCGCAATGGCAAGCGTTTAAGATCCACTACCGCTACCGCGAGACCTTCTACCACATCACCGTCCGCAACGCGGGCGGCGGAAAGTCCGTCAACCGAGTAGTGTTAGATGGGGCAGAACAGCCCGACAAGACGGCCCATCTGGTTGACGACCGCAATAAGCACGACATGGAAGTAGATGTTGATTGAAGACGTTGTCCTTCCCGAAAGACTTGTTGGCATGATAATAGGTGGCTGCCCCGAATGGCACTAAGTTAAGGTGCGATCAATCAGGAGGTTGCCTATTAGCCCGCTTCAGCGGGCTTCTCTTTGCACCCTCCTTCAGGAGCGGTGAAAACGATGATCCAAGTGCACGAGGGCGCTTCAGCGTCGCTTCTCGAAACGCTTCAGGAAATGCCTCAGGCTAAAGCAGATCAGGAAGCCACGCTGAAGCGCGCTGAAACCTGAGAGCAGTTCCAGTTCCACCCCGGTTGAAACCGGGTGCAAAGAGGAGCCTGCTGAAGCCAGGCTAATGAAAGCCCAACGCGCTCAAACCTTATCTTAGTGCCATTCGTGGCTGTCCCCTGTTTTCCCCCGACATGCGGTGAAGACTAGGCATGCACGGCCTCCAACTCCATCGTGATGACTACCGTCGGATTGGCAGCCAAACCCATTTCTGCCAAATCCGCTCCTTCGAGGTGGAGTTCCGTGGCCTCGCACAAATTCGCGACGGTCTCATCGAGCGTCGCGCCTTGCGTCACAACGGGTATTTCAACACATTCGGCCACGTAGCCGGACTGCTCCCCGGGTCGAATCACCGCCTTGATTGTATGTTGAAGGTGCATCGCCAAGTCTCCTTTCCGTTCAACCGAGCCATTCTACGGCTGCGGGCGAAGCGCTTGCAAGGAGCCAATTCCGGAGAATGATATATGGGGTCCGAAGAGCAGTTGCGGCAGGACGTTCACTTCGCCCTTTTCCGTTTCACGATGATTGTGGTGACGATAGCGTTCAATTCGGTCGTCCCCGGCCTAAGACCGTCCATCTGATTGACGACCGCAATAAGCATGACATGGAAGTGGATGTTGATTGAAGACCGTTGTCCTTCCCAAAGACTCGTACTTATTGGTATAAGAATAGGTGGCTGTCCCTATTTAATTTACTCGATGCTGAATGCTGCGATCTCCCGCGTAATGCTGTAACCCGTTCGTATTCCGAATTCTGAATTGTGTATTCGCACTTCCTCTTTTAGGGTGATTCATTCCTCAGCAAGTTCGAGCACACGCTGGGTCGCCGACTGCGTCCCCTGCCAGTCGGTCGGCCCAGGAAAGAGAAATCCGAGACACGAAAAAGCCGTAAATAGGTGGCTGTCCCCTATTTGTCGACGCAGAAACTCCGGTTTGAGGTGATTTCCACCTCTTGGACAGTTTTTGGGGTGACCTAAAGTGGTGATGTCTATCTATAGCACCCATCCACCAACCTATTTGAACAGAAAGAAACGGTCAGAGCATGGAGGCGTGGACCGCTCCCTTCCGTTCTCTTTTCACCCAACCCAAGCTATCACAGTTGACTGTTCCTGTCAAGCGACGGTCGCGCGTGGTGATGAAAGGCTCCTCGCGTAGTGACGTTACCATGGTGTTGAAGTAGTGAAATAGGGGATAGACACCTATTTATTGACTTTTCCTTGCAGTTCGAGTATTCTGGTAAGGTAATGACATGCTTAGACGAGCGCGCGTCGTCATACCGGGGTTGCCGCACCATATCACGCAGCGGGGGAATAACCGCCAGGACGTGTTCTTTGTGGATGGGGACCGTGTCGCGTATTTGGGGCTGCTGCGCGAGCAGTGCGAGAAGCACGGGGTGCGGGTGCTGGGATACTGCCTGATGCCGAATCACATCCATCTCGTGGCGACGCCCGCGCGGGAGGACTCGTTGAACCTGGCCGTGGGGCGGACGCACTTTCTCTATACGCAGTACATCAACCGGCTCCATGGCCGGAGCGGGCACCTGTGGCAGGGGCGGTTCCACTCGTGTCCAATGGACGCTGCGTATGCGGTGACCGCGATGCGATACGTCGAACACAACCCGATTAAATAGGGACAGTCACCATTTATTTGCGTTCATTTGCATCACAGGAGGAGGGGAGGGTTCATCCACATCCAAGGGCCATCACCGTAACTATCATCTGCAAATAAATGGTGACTGTCCCTATTTAATCCGGCGTCAACTGGAAGGAAATGCTCAGAGAGGGTGACGACAAAGAAACCCTGGCCGCACTACGCCTCAACACGCAGACCGGACGCCCGCTCGCCAGTGATTCATTCCTCAGCAAGCTCGAACACACGCTGGGTCGCCGACTGCGCCCCCTGCCAGTCGGTCGGCCCAAGAAAGAGAAATCCGAGACACGGAAGAGGCGTAAATAGGTGGCTGTCCCTCATTTCTCCCTCATTTCTCCTTCGCGGAAGAAGGGAGACGGCATGAACCAGCAATTGGACACGTTTTGGAGCATTTCCGTTTCCGACGTGCTCGAGCGGGTCCAAGCGAAACCACAGGGCCTGACAAACAGCGAGGCGGCCGCGCGGCAAAAACGCTATGGGTCGAACCTCCTGAAACCCAAGAAGAAGTCGGGCAACCTGACTCTGCTCATCGGCCAGTTCAAGAGTCCGATCATGATCATTCTTATTTTTGCGGCGGGGCTGTCTTTCTTCCTGCACGACCGCACGGATACGCTCATCATCCTGACCATTGTACTTGTGAGCGGTCTGCTCGGATTTTGGCAGGAGCGAGGCGCCACCAACGCAATTCAGAAGCTGCTTTCCATCGTCCAGGTCAAAGCCGCAGTGTTGCGCGATGGACAAGAGACGGAGATTCCCACGGAGGAGGTCGTGCCGGGAGATATTGTCATCCTTAACGCGGGCGACGTAGTCCCTGGAGATTGTCTGATCCTTGAGTCGAAGGATTTGTTTATAGACGAAGCGACTCTGACCGGTGAGACATTCCCGGTTGAGAAAACGGCGGGGATCGCCGCCGCGGACGCTCCCCTCGGCCAAAGGCTCAACACGCTGTTTATGGCGACGCATGTTGTCAGCGGCAGTGCAAAGGCGGTAGTGGTTCATACCGGGCAGGAGACCGAGTTCGGCAAAGTATCAGAGCGGCTCAAACTCAGGCCGCCGGAAACGGACTTTGAGCACGGGATACGACGTTTTGGATATCTTCTCACGGAAGTCACGATGGTCTTGGTTCTCACTATCTTCGCCATCAACGTGTTCTTGAAACGCCCGGTGTTGGACTCCTTTCTGTTCTCGCTGGCTCTGGCGATCGGGCTCACTCCGCAGATGCTTCCCGCCATTATCAGCATCAACCTTGCGTATGGAACAAAAAACATGGCGCGCCTCAAGGTGATCGTCAAGCGTCTCGCCGCCATCGAGAACTTCGGCACCATGAACGTCCTGTGCTCGGACAAGACAGGGACGCTGACGGAAGGAATCGTTCACGTAAACTCCGCACTCGATCCAGAGGGAAAAGAAAGCGAGCGAACCCTTCTTCACGCGTATATTAACGCCTCTTATGAGACGGGATTCACAAACCCAATCGACGATGCCGTCCGGACCTATCGGCAGTTTGACATCTCCTCTTATAAGAAACTCGACGAGGTGCCCTATGATTTCATTCGCAAACGGCTGAGCATTCTTGTCGCCAAGGACCACACGCACATCGTGATAACAAAGGGGGCCCTGGCGAACGTCCTTGCGGTCTGTTCGTCTGCTGAAACCCCTGGCGGCGGCACGGTGAGCCTTTCCCAAATGGCGGGACAGATTCAGCAGCAGTTTGAAGAGGTCAGCCGTGAGGGCTTCCGAGTATTGGGGGTTGCCATGCGCGATGTGGGTGCGCAGGCGGCAATAACCAGGGACCATGAGGCGGACATGACATTCTTGGGATTCCTGGTCCTCTCCGATCCGCCCAAACCCGGCATCATTGACACCATAAACGAGCTGAAGCAACTGGGGATTTCCCTGAAGGTCATCACGGGAGACAATCACCTCGTCGCCGCCAACGTGGGCCAACAAGTTGGATTTCCGCACCCGCGCATGCTCACCGGACCGGATCTACATCAGTTGAGCGATGGAGCATTGCTCAAACAGGTTAATGACACCGATGTTTTCGCGGAAGTGGAACCCAATCAAAAGGAGCGAATCCTTCTGGCGCTCAAGAAAGCCGGAAACGTCGTCGGGTACATGGGCGACGGGATCAACGATGCGTCGGCGCTGCACACCGCCGATGTCGGCATTTCGGTGGACACTGCCGTGGATGTCGCCAAAGAGGCGGCGGACATTGTCCTGCTGGAAAAGGACTTGAAGGTCCTTGTCCAAGGCGTGAAGGAAGGAAGAAAGACGTTCGCCAACACCCTGAAGTACGTGCTCATGGCCACGAGCGCCAACTTTGGAAACATGTTCAGCATGGCGGGCGCATCGCTGTTCCTGCCATTTCTCCCCTTGTTGCCCAAGCAGATTCTCCTGACCAATCTGATGACGGATTTCCCGGAAATGACCATCGCCTCCGATGGCGTGGACGTGGAAATGGTGGAAAAGCCGCGACGGTGGGATATTGCGTTCATCCGTAGGTTCATGCTGACATTCGGCCTTGTCAGTTCCGTGTTCGACTACTTGACGTTTGGCGTGCTGCTGCTCATCCTGCATGCGACCCCGGAGCAGTTTCGCACCGGGTGGTTTGTCGAGTCCGTCATTTCGGCGGCCGTCATCGTACTGGTCGTGCGGACGCGAAGGCCATTCATCAAGAGCCGGCCCGGCAGGTACTTGCTGATCACTACCCTCTCCGTTGCCGTAGCCGCGCTCGTACTCCCCTTCACCCCCGTTGCCAAGCTACTTGGGTTCGGTAGCCTGCCACCCTTCGTTCTCTTCTTGATGGTAGTCATCGTATGCCTTTACATCCTTGCCGCCGAGATTGCGAAAGCAGTCTTCTATAAGAGAGTAAGTAACCACACTTGACCATTCGTACGCGAACCCTTGTATGCGGCCTGCGCGATCTGGCGACCGTCCAGACACATGGTGATGGAGCCCTCTACAAGCCACTACACATGCTGTGCCTCTCAGCGGGCGGTGAAAGCTTGGCTAGAGTATCCCTGCGTTAACCAATGCTTTTCCTTGGCTCCGCTTTGCGGAGGAGGTCTTCCATTCTCTCTCGCATGTCTTCTGGCAACGACTTCCATTCCTCGACCCCCTTCCTCAGGGATCGAGGCAGCTCAGTCCATTCAACGCATATTTCAAAAACGGAACGCAAGAGGGTGTTGTCGAAGTGGATAGGATCTGTTTGCAAACTTTCAATCAAGGTCTCCGCAAGTTCCCCTGGTGCAACGGTTTTGCCAAGTCTCTGCTCGGAAAGTGTATCGGAAGTGTTGCCTTCCTGAGGGGGTTCGATTCCCGCCGCTACCGCTTGCCCTCGATATTGAGGCCGAACTTATTGACCAATCAGATTTGACCTCGCCCCTCGGTTGCGTCGGCCTTGGCACGAACGCGCACTCCTGCACTGGAACGCTATCGTTCAGCGCGTGCAAGGACAGCCACTGAACTCCACATCCTTTCCCGCGCACCGATTCTCCTCTTGCGCCCAGCTCTTGCCAAGGGCCTCATTATGCCCTTACCGGTCCTTGAGCAGAGCGTCAATGGTTTTGCAGGGTACTGTGATGCGGCGCTTTACGTGCCATGACCTGACAAACACTCATTGCACACACGGACCGTGGCTTCTAGGACGCCACATTCTGAACCGCCTTTCTCCCACGGATTTGCCTATTGACAATTTTACTGCTCCTGATCGGCTGGATAGCGCAGTCCCCATTGCGCCCGGATTCGGTCCATGGTCCTCATGATATCGAGGGATTCGTCAAGCGGCATGACGGCGCTCTCGAGCCTGCCGCCACGCAGGCAGTCCATAACTTCGACAGCCTCGAATTGGTAGCCGTCACCGTCGAAAGCCGCTTCGATGACTTGCTCCGCGCCATCCTCCTCGACAATCGTCATCTTCGAGGAACGCCAAAACGGAGCGTGAATGCGGATGCGTCCTTCAGTACCCATAATGGTTGCCTCTTGTGGCGTGGTGGTACGAATGGATGAATGGAGCAGCGCGAGTTGCCCTCCCGCGTAGCCGAAAATCATGCCGGCCTGATCATCGACGCCCGTCTCGCCGAGATGGGCAAGTGTGACCAAACTTGAGGGAGGCCCAAAGACCATCGATGCAAGCGACACGGGATAGACGCCAACATCGAGCAACGAACCGCCACCGAAAGCCGGGTTCATGAGGATCTCCGTCATCTCGTCGCCCTTGGCACGGAAGCCGAAGTCGGCGGTCAACATGCGAACGTCGCCGAGCACGCCGTCGGCCAGGAGGCCGCGTACCTTCGCTATCAACGGCAGGAAGCGCGTCCACATAGCCTCCATAAGGAACCGTTTCCTTTCGCGGGCGCACGTTATCATGGCCTGGGCCTCGGCAGCATTGGTGGCAAACGGTTTCTCGCACAGGACGGCCTTGCCGGATTCGAGAGACATCAGCGTGTGCTCTTTGTGCATGCTGTTAGGCGTGGCGATGTAGACGACGTCCACGTCTGGGTCGGCAACAAGTTTGGCGTAGCCCTCATGGCGATTTGAGATGTTGAATTCGTCGCCGAACGCATCGGCCTTCTCCCGCGTGCGCGACGCTACGGCCGACAGCTCGGCGCCTTGGGCAAGTTTCAGGTTACGCGCGAAAGTCCTCGCCATGGCGCCCGTGCTCAGAATCCCCCACCGAACCGCGTCATTCCTCATGTTCGACTCCCTACCAGAAACGCCCGCGAGACTCGCTTGTTGGTGTCACAGTATGGCGGAACGCCGAGGGCATTCGCCAGATGATTCACCCTTGTCAGGACCTCCACACGACGGCGCAGTTCTCTCTAACGAACATTTGATCCAGGAATCATTGAGGCAAGTGTGATGTATCTGAAATCCGTTTCATTAGTCGGCCGGTGTGTAAGTGAATGGAGATGAGGGGATGGATGGTGATAATGGCTATCCGCAGAGCTTCCGCTCACTCTGAAAGAAGACACCGCCCAAATCCGGCGCTTGCGGTAGGAATAGAGAATAGGCGGGTAGCAGGGCTAGGCCTGCAATCCAGCAATGCTTATGGTATGCTTCTCGCATTGCTACGGGGAACGTTCCGGTTGACACAGGGATTGCGCGGGTTCGGCGAAAGACGGGAGAGGAAATGTTATATCCAATCATGTGTGGGCTGATCATGGGAGCCTCAGCGATGAACACGTCACCCGCGGAGACAGGCGGCGCCATGGCGGAGATCATGCGTCTGTTGCAGGCGGAAGGCTTTCTGCCGGCCCAAGAAGGCACGCGCGGCGCGACGGACAACTCGTTCCGAATCGTCTCGGCGGATCAAGACTACGGCCGGCCTGTCAAAGACCTCTGTTGTCACACGTTCTCCCCGTTATGCATCGGACGAGAGACATTCAAGAAAGGCATCGGCGCCCATTCCAACGGGCGGATCGTGATTGATCTCCTCCGGCCCGCCAAGAGCTTTTCCGCATATGTCGGGATCGATAACAACGCGGATACTCAAGGCGCGAGGGGCACGGCCCAGTTCGTCGTTCTGACGGATGGCAAAGAGCGGTTCCAGTCACCTGTCTGCCGCAGCGGCCAGGAAGCCATCAAGATCGATGTTGACTTGACGGGCGTCAAGAGGCTTGAGCTGATCGTTAAAGACGGCGGAGATGGGATCGCGTACGACCAGAGCGATTGGGCGGAAGCCAGTTTGCTCATGCAGGACGGGCACAGCCTGTACGTCGGCGATGCGTTGGCGTCGCATCTCTTCGCGTCCATCCCTGCGTCATTCGACTACGACGGACGCAACTGCTGGGGGCTATTCAAGGATTGGCCGCATGAAGTCGCCACGCCCGAGACTGTTTCCGGGGGAACTCGATATGCCACCACGTGGCATGAGCCCGATACCGGTTTCAGCGCCACGCTCAGCATCAGCGTGTTCGACCAAGGGCCGGCCATGGAGCTTCAGTGGCGGTTCGAGAACAGGGGTACGGCCCCAAGCCGTCTCATCACCAATATCCGCAGTATCGATTTCCATTGCCCAGCGACCGACGGCCAAACGACGCTCACTTCCTGTTCAGGAGGCCTGACAGGCAACCTTGCGGGGCAAAACGAGAGGACAGGCTTCGAACTGTGCCGCACGCCACTGGGCGAGAAGGTTCTTACCGTGACCGGCGGTCGATCCAGCAACGGCGACCTGCCGTTCTACATCCTCACCAACCTTGAGAGTGGTTGGGGACTCGCCACGGCACTGGGTTGGTCGGGCCAATGGCGCGCACACGCCGGATTCAGGCCGCAAGCCAAGGAGATCGCATTCGAGGCCGGAATCGCCCCAGCCCATTTCGCGCTTCCCGCCGGCGAAACCGTGCTGCTGCCCACGGCGTTGTTCGTGCCTTTCGAAGGCGATGTTCCTGTGGGCGCAAACGCCCTCAGACACGTGTTGCGTTCGCACTACCAAGCGCGCCTCGATGGCCAGCCGGTGCTTCCCCCGGTTTCCTTCAACTCATGGTTCGTATTCGACAACCGGGTGAACGAAAAGATGCTGAAAGAACTCGCCGCCGAAGCCGCACCGCTGGGAATCGAGTACTTCTGTCTGGACGCGGGATGGTTCGACGGCGACTTCCCAAATGGCGTCGGCAACTGGACTATCAACAAGGACAAGTTTCCCAATGGCCTGAAGCCCCTTGCCGACCACGTGCACGCCCTCGGGATGAAATTCGGCTTGTGGTTCGAACCCGAACGCGTCGCCGACGGCACGCGGTGGCAGAAGGAGCATCCTGACCTGCTCCTCAAGAACAACCTCATCGACCTGGGAAACCAAAAGGCGCGCGACCTTGTCCTTTCAATGATGGATTCCATCATCACCGAGGTAGGCGTCGATTGGATCCGTTACGACTTCAACATCGATCCCCTTGACGCGTGGGCTCAGAACGAAGCGGAGGAGGAGCAGGGTCTCCGCCAGATTCGTTACATAAACGGCCTGTACCTGCTTCTCGACGAACTCATGCGCCGGCATCCTGATCTGCTCATCGAACAGTGTTCCAGCGGAGGCCGGCGAATCGACATCGAGACAATCCGGCGCGGGCATACCTACTGGAAAAGCGATGACACCATGGATCAATCCTTGATGCGGTTTCACGAGACCGGCGCAAACTATTTCCTGCTGGGCGGACACCTCAACACCAACTACTGCCACTACCGGAATCAGGCTGAACTTCTCGCCCTCTGCGCGGGACCTCTTGGGTTTGGAGCCGATTTTCGCGCGCTCTCCGAAGAACAGAAACAGGCCATCAAGCAGACCGTTGACGCCTACAAAACAATCCGCCCATTCCTGAACCAGGACTATTACCCACTGTTCGAACAATCCAAAAGCAGCAACGATTGGTGTGGCTGGCAATTCGTGGATCCCGCGACCCAGGAAGGTTTCCTGCTCGTCTACCGGCCCGTCCCGTCGCCGTATGATGCCGCCTCGGTTCGCCTGCGAGGGCTCGACGATGCGAGGCAATACCAGATCAGGGAACTCATTACGGGCTCGGAATTGATCAAGTCAGGCGCGGAGCTATCCGCAGGGCTTCCGCTCACTCTGGGAAAAGACACCGCCCAAATCTGGCGCTTTCGGCCGGCATAAGGAACAAAGGGGTAGCAGGATCCGGCCTACAATCCAGAATTGCCTATGCGTTCTCGTGTGAGAAAGAATGGCTTCACACAAAGCCACAAAGAGCATGGAAGAAATCCGCGCGGATTTCCTTCACATTGCCGGCATACCGCCTATCCCTTGAGAGCCCACCCGTCGCGGTACTTGCGGCGGAGAAGATCATTGGCCTCGGGGCTGTTGGTGACGCGGCCATTCTCGGCATCGTACTCAATCGTTTTGCCGACGCGGTAGGCCACAAGACCCAAGAGCATCATCTCGATCAGCATGCCGCCGTAATTGAAATCGCAGGAGGTCTTGAGACCGCCCTTGCAGGCGTCTATCCACTCTCGCTGGAAACCGTTCATGGAGGGAAGGAGTTTCTCCGCGGGACGCCGGTTGTAGTACGTGAGGTCCGCCCCTGCGCCGTAGGGCAACAAAACACGGTTCTGGAAATCCGCGATGAGGAAACCTTTGGCGCCTTTGAACATCGCGCCGTGACCAATCTTGTTGAGGTCGATGAACTCCATCGGAGACGACGGCATAGGGCCGCCTTGGTACCAGATGACCGGAATGGCAGGCCGCCATTTGTTGGCGGGGATCTGGAACGTCGCCTTAAGCTCCACGGGAGTTACTTCGGGATTGAACTGCTCGCCCGTGGCCTCGGCGGACGTCGGCAACCCGGCGTCGAGCGCGTTCCAGGCCAGGTCCATGGTATGGCTGCCCATATCGCCGACTTGCCCGCTGCCGAAATCCCAATACATGTTCCACGACAGGCAATTGGCGCCGGGCTGGCCGGAGAAGTATCCCGGATTGTAGGGATGATAGGGCGAAGGGCCGATCCACAGATCGTAATGCAGCGTCTTGGGCGGCGTACCTTCGGCAGGCAGATAGCCGGGTCTGCGAATCTGACGGTTGCCCCAGACATGGACAGCCTTCAATTCGCCGACGGCCCCGTCGATGATCATCTCCTGCACGCGATTGAAATTCTCGTTCTCATGGCGTTGCGTGCCCACCTGCGTCGCCAGTTTGTCCTTGTTCTTGAGATACGTCGCGCGAACTACCCGCGTCTCCTCGACGGAATTCCCCAGCGGCTTCTCACAGTACACGTGCAGGCCGCGGTTCAAGGCCCAGTTGGCCACGAACGCGTGCGTGTGGTCCGTGGTGCAGCATACGACGGCGTCCAGGTCCTTTCGCTCAAGGCATTTTCGCCAGTCGACGTAGTGCTTCGCCTTGGGGAATTTCTTGGCCGCAAAAGCCAGGTGCGTCTCGTCGACGTCGCACAGGGCGACGACGTTCTCGCTTGAAATCGCGTCATAGTGAGCCGTGGCCCGGCCATGAGCGCCAATCAGGGCGATGTTGAGTTTGTTGCTCGGCGCTCCCGCGCCGAAGACCGTGCCGCTTGGCAGGACAAGCAATCCGGCGCCGGCGGCCGCGGCGGTCTTCAGGAAATGGCGTCGTTCAACGGTCTTGGTCTTCATCATGTGTGCCCTTTCTTCGCGGTTTCCGCAGTATGCCAGGAAGCACTAGATTATCGTGCTTAGCTTAACACGCTGAATGCTGCCCGGCAAGCTTCCCCGCCCTTTCCGCACAGGGGCTCAGAGCAGCTTTCCGGGGTTCATGATGTTGGTCGGATCGAGTTGGTGTTTGAGGGATCTCAGGATGTCCATTGCGATGGGGCCTTTTTCCTCGGCTATCCAGGGGAGGTGATCGGTCCCGACGCCGTGATGATGACTGATGGTGCCGCCGTTGTTTCTGATGGCGTCGGAGGCGGCCTTCTTGACGGCGAGCCATTGTTCGACTTCGCGGTCGAGCGCGCGCGGGAACGCCAAGGTGAAGTAGAGGCTGGCGCCGTCGCGGTAGCAGTGGCTTACGTGGGCCATGACGATCCCGCGCGCCCCGGGCGCGGATGCGTTGACGGCGAGGGCGTCTTCGATGGTCTTGGCGACGGTCGCGTGGAGGTGGACGATGTTGGACCAGCGAGTCGCGGTTTCGAGGGTGTCGACGCCGAGCCCGCGATCCATCATCGGGTCGCGCAGGTACGGCGTGAGGAATCGTTTCTCATACCATGATTTCCCGAGGGTCTCGCCCATGTGCAGGCCGCCGTGTTTCTTGATGACCTCGCGGCTGCGTTCGAGCGCGTGATCGACCTCGGGCCTATCGCCTTCGAGTCCTACGAGCATCACGCAGAATACCGCGGGGGCGTCGGCGCCTGCGCCGCCGGTGTCCAGCGCATTGTAGAAAAAGGTTTCGCTCAGGTCCGACAGGCGGATCATGGCCGTGGCCACGCCGGACTGCATCATATCGCGCGTGGCGTCGATGCCGGCCTCGAAGGAGGAAAAGACGTAGCCGCGATAGTCTTTGATCTCGGGCGCGCGGTGTATCTTGACGACGGCGTCGGTGATGATGCCGAGCACGCCTTCGGACCCGGCGACGATGTCGCGCAATTGCGGTCCCGCCGCGGACCCGGGGAAACCTTCCGTTTGCCAAAGCCCTTGCGGTGTGGCCACGCGCGCGGACACGAGCCAATGCTCCGCTTTTCCGTACTTGTTGGACTGATGACCCGCGCTGCGCGGCGCGATCCAGCCGCCGAGGGTCGAGAACTCGAACGACTGCGGGTAGTGGCCCAGCGTAAAACCCCTGGCCTGCAACGCGTCTTCGAGTTGAGGACCGTAGACGCCCGTCTGGACGTTGGCGACGAGCGACGTTTCGTCGATGTCGATGATCTGATCCATCAGGGTCATGTCCACGGTGATGACGGCCTTGCGTCCGCCGCCGGTCAGCGGAGTCACGCCACCGACCACACTCGAGCCGCCCCCGAACGGGATCACCGCGATGTCCTCCCGCGCGGCAAGTTGGACGATGGCGAGCACCTCGTCCGAGGATGTTGGATACAAGACGGCATCGGGAGCGGTCTCGATCCGGCCTGCCCGTACGTGGAGGAGATCATGGTAGCTCTTGCCGCGGGCGTGGAAGACCCGCTCGTAGTCATCCGTCATGACGCGGTCTGCTGCCAGCAGATCCCTGAGCCGCAACACGATGCCCGCCTCGAGGCGCAACGCAGGCAGGGCGATCTTCGCGAGCGGTTTCGCGGGCGTCAAGGGCAGCGGGTCCACGCCCACCGTCCGCGCGACCCACGCCCATACCGCATCGGCCTTGTCGCCGAGCATATCCGGCGCATCAACCCAGCCCCATCCATTCCACCGCAGCTTCCGGCGATCGATGCTCATGACGTGTCCCCTCGATTCTCATGTCGCAACAAAGTCGAACGAATTGGGTATAGCTGTAGCCTAACATATCAACCGCGAGCACGAGAAGCAGGAGGGGTCAGCTTCGGAACGGGATCGCGCCGGGGATGATCTCGAAGGTAGCGGGGAGGCGGCCGGGGGCTTCGCCGTCGACGTCGAGCAGGACTTCGGCTGCGCCTTCGACGGGGAGCGCGGTAACTTTCTTGCCGCGCATTACCGTGACCTGAGGCTTTAGGAGATGCTCGCCCCTGTAAATGGAATTGACATTCCACAACACGCCGAACAAACCGATGTCCGCGACGATGACGACATCAAACAGACCGTCATTCGGCACGGCATTGGGAGCGATCCGCATGCCGCTGCCGAAGAATTGCCCGTTGCAGACCGCCGCGACACACACGTTGACCTCCTCGTCATAGAGATCGTCCACGCAAATGCGCACGCGCTGGTTGCGGTATTGCAGAAGTGCCTTGATCATTCCCCATTTGAAGGCAAATCGTCCGCCGAAGCGTTTGGCGAACTTGAGGCGGTTCACGGCACGGTCGGTCGCGCCGCTCAAGCCGAAACTGGCGACGTTTCCGAAATAGCGGACTTCTTCTTCGCCCGCTTCGTTGATGAAGGTGAGCTTCCCGAGGTCGATGGATTGTATTTCGCTGGCGGCCAGGCAATCGATCTGTTCGTCCAGGGCGTCGGGCATGCCGAAGGTGCGCCGGAAATCCCTGCCGGTGCCGCTCGTCAGGGCGGCCAGCACGGCTTCGTCGTTGATCAGCTTGCCGTTTTCAAAGAAGCCG
>Ga0315279_10003791_pt1 | contig 20729 bp, 15 predicted proteins | sample YL17G06_20_MG_FD_203694 | JGI IMG/M metagenome (GOLD analysis project Ga0315279, IMG submission 203694) | Sediment microbial communities from Yellowstone Lake, YNP, Wyoming, USA - YL17G06_20 | ecosystem: Environmental > Aquatic > Freshwater > Lake > Sediment | place: USA: Wyoming | collected... | reverse complement strand
CTGCGACATCTAAACGTCCGAAGTCCGGTGTCCGGTGTCCGGTGTCATCCAATCGACTTCGGACTTCGGACATCGGACTTCGGACATCGGACGATCTGATTCGTCTACTGCGCCGACGCCGACTGCCACCAGCGGCGGTGGCGCACCTCGAGTTCCTCGCGCGGCGGGAACTTGTAGAACTTCAGGCCCGTCTGGTCGCCGAGGAAGAAGCCGCGCCGGATCGCGCGAAACAGCCCGTGCATGTCCGGCGCGCGGAACACGGTCTTGGTCGGCTTGCCCCCTTCGTCGTGCTCGAGCTGCGCAATGCAGTCCTGGATGTGCAGCGGGTGCGCGTAGGGCAGCGAGCCGGCCAGCTTTCCCTTCGCGTCGCGGTCGAGCAGCAGGTCGGCGAAGAACAGGCGCGGCGCGCTCACCGGGTTGCGACGGTCGGTCATCGAGCGCACGAACGGCCCGGGCGGGAGGAACGACACCACCATCGGCACCAGGGGACAGAGCTCGAGGTACAGGTTCGGCGACACGTGGTCCCGGCTCTCGTCGTAGGGCGTCTCCTCCAGCTGCAGCACGCGGCCGTCGGGCGTCGTCAGGTAGAGCGCGCAGTAGACCGGCAGCGGGAGGAACTCCATCGCCCGGTACGCGCTGATGTACTTGCTGCGCTTCGGGCTGAGGTCGGCGTGCGGCGCGCAGCGCGTCTCGATGTCGTCGATCTTGAAGTGGTCGGTGTAGCGGGCGAACGCCGGGTCGATCTCGAAGAAGATGACGTGCCCGCTCGACAGCTTCGTGCTGCCGACGGCCATGTAGGTGCCGAAGGCTTCGGGCTCGAGATGCGAGGCGACCAGCGCCTCGAACCTCGAACAGGTCATGTAGTAGCGGATCTGCACGAACGCCCTCCTGTTCGAGTCGGGGAACTCTCTGGCTGAGCTCGGCGCACGGCGCCCTGTCGAGTGCGGGACGGCGGAGGCGAAAAACGACTGCTGGAATATACCACGGCCCTGGCACGCGACCGGAGGCATCCGGGCAGGGCAGCGGACCGCGTGCCGGCTCCAGGCTCCCGGCTCCTGATTCCTGACTCCTGCTCAAAAACCTGTTGACAAGTAATTTCGATAGTTGTAGAAATACGGTTATGAAGACGAGGGGCACGCCGCCGGACGTCGCGAAGTACGCCGACATGCTGTCGGCCATGGGCGCCGAGCCCAGGCTGCGGATCATGCGCCTGCTGCTCTCCGCGCACCCCGGGGGCCTGGTCGTCACCGAGATCCAGGAAGCGCTGGCGATTCCCGGCTCGACGCTGTCGCACCACCTCGAGAAACTGAAGAACGAGGATCTGGTGGCCGTCCGCCGCGAGGGCACGTTCCTGCGCTACAGCGCGAACAGCGAGTCGCTGCAGGACCTGATCTCGTTCCTCTACGCCGAGTGCTGCATGCGCAGCAACGCCATCAAGGCCGAGAGCATCGCCGCTATGTGTAAGCGGTGCTGACAGGACACAAACAGGCGTAGGCCCCGAGCAGGCGGGGTCCCCAGCGCGGCAGCCGCGCTGGGGTGCCCTTCGGCTCGGGGCCCGCCACGGGAGGCACACATGTCGGACATCAAGGACATCGTCAAAGAGAAGTACGGCCAGGCGGCAACCAAGGTTGCCAGCGGCCGGGCGAGCTGCGGCTGCGGGTGTGGTCCCGCTCCGCTGGGGGCGGTCGATCCGATCACCGCGAACCTGTACGACGGGAAGCAGACGGGCGGGCTGCCGGCCGAAGCCGTGCTGGCCTCGCTCGGGTGTGGCAACCCCACCGCGCTCGCGCGGTTGAACCCCGGCGAAGTGGTGCTCGATCTCGGATCGGGCGGCGGCCTCGACGTGCTGCTGTCGGCGCGGCGCGTGGGCCCGACCGGCAAGGCCTACGGCCTGGACATGACCGACGAGATGCTGAATCTGGCGCGCGAGAACCAGCGCAAGGCCGGCCTCGAGAACGTCGAGTTCCTCAGGGGCGAGATCGAGAAGATCCCGCTGCCCGACAACACGGTGGACGTCATCATCTCGAACTGCGTGATCAACCTGTCGGCGGACAAGGACCGCGTCCTGGCCGAGGCGTTCCGCGTGCTCAAGCCCGGCGGCCGGCTCGCCGTGTCCGACGTGGTCGTGCGCGGCGAGATGCCGGCCGAGATCCGGCGCAGCGTCGAGTTGTGGATTGGCTGCCTCGCCGGCGCGCTCGAGGAATCGGACTACCGGCAACGGCTGGTGCGCGCGGGCTTCGAGGAGATCTCGATCGAACCGACGCGCGTTTATCGCGTGGACGAGGCGCGGCAGTTCCTGTCCGGGCACGGCATCGACGTCGACGTCGTTGCCCCGCTGGTGGATGAACGGTTCTTCAGCGGCTTCATCCGGGCGCGGAAGCCCGCACGGTAGTCGGGCCCTGAGCCTTGGCGGCTCCGGGCTCCTGGCTCCTGGACGGTTGAAGCCCGAAGCCCGAAGCCCAAGGCCTAAGGCCTTAAGCCCTAAGCCTTGAGCCCTACGCCTTCAGTTGGTGTGGTTCGTCGTCAGCGTGAACAGCGTGATCTTCGTCACCCGTAAGCCGACAACGCGCAGCTGGTAGCTGCCCGGCGTGCTCATGTTCGCGCTGACGAACTGCTTGGCGGCGGTAGTGCTGTCCGACTGGGCAAGAACGCGCCCGGTATCCTCGCTGTAGAGCTGCAGGACCAGGTACGCATCCACCACGCTGCCCCAGGTCAACGTCGCTTCGAGCACCCCGGTGTTGTGCAGCGGGATCGCGAACACCTGGCAGGGGAGCCCGACGTAGCACGGCGGGTCACCGGCGCTGATCTGCTTGTTGAACGTCTCGGAGATCTGCGTCAGCGTGGGATTCAGCGTGAGATTGAGCGTCGTGTTGCCGCTGACGGTGACCGATTTCGTCGTGTCGTCGTAGGCGACGAGCTGCGCCTTTACCGAGAACGTGCCGGGTGAGAGGTTCGCGATCTGGTATTGACCGGTCGCGTCTGTCGTCGTGAACCTGACCTGGTTCGCGCCGTCTGTGATCTCCACGCGCACGCCGGTCAATGTTGTCGACAGGTGCGGAGCGGTCTCGGTGACCGTGCCGCTCAGGGCGTAGGTCGGCGGCCGCGTCACCGTGACCTGCACGCTGCCCGACACGCCCAGGTACGTCGCCCGGATCTCGGTGGTGCCCGTCCCGACGCACGTCACCAGGCCGGCAGCCGAGACGGTGGCAACCGCGATGTTGCTCGATGACCACGTCACCTGGCTCGTCACGCTCTGTCCGGTCCCCTTCGCGAAGTACGCAGTCGCCGTGAACTGGCTGGTCTGATTGGTGACGAGCGAAAGCGTCCCGGCGACGGTGACGGAGATGAGCGTGGGGGAAGTCGGTGGCGACGAGGGATTGGTCGGCGAATCTCCGGCGCAGGCCGCCACGATCCCGGCGAGGAGAACCAGTGCCACGAGGGTGCGGGGTCGCATTGCTCGATCCTCCTCTTGGTGCGGGCGCGTGGGCCCGGGCCGAAGACGTGCTGGTCCGGCAAGCGGTGCGTGCAGGTTATGCCACGACCGGGATCAGCTGTCAACCGCGGTCGCTCCAGGCTCCGGGCTCCAGGCTCCTGGCTCCTGGCCGACCGGGATTTCGAGCACCCGCACGCCTCGCGGTGGTCGCATTGACTTAGTCACGTCGAGGTGATCGGCGCCGACTGACGGCGCCTACCCTGGTGTCACAGTCCCGATTGCGAGGTGATGTATGAACCTGCTGGCGTTGCGTTTCATCCTGGCCATCGGCGTCATCGCGGGCCTGGCGGTTGCCCAGGCGCCTCCGGGAAGGCCCGGTCAGAAGGACCGCAAAGGCGAGCCCGTGTCGGGGACGGCGTGCGTACGGGCCGGCGTGGAGACGGGATGCGTCATTCTCGCGACGACCGACGGCAAGCACACGTACCTGGTCATCGGGAAGCGCCGGCCGCGCGTGGGCACGGTTGTCACCTTCACGGGCACGACGGCGCCTGACGTCGTCACGACCTGCATGCAGGGCACACCGACCGAGCTCTCGAAGTTCACCGAGGTGAAGATGGTGTGCCCATTGCCGGAAGGGAAGTGAGGCGACGCGCGGCGGCGTCGGCCCTCGGTCAAGGTACATGGGGCAGACCGCAGGCGCGGCGCCGCTGGTGGTTGCGTCGCTACCGTCTCTTCAGCGCACCACCTTCCCGCGCTCGCTCTTGACAATCGGCACCCCCGAACCGTAGATGGTCAGCTCCCCTTGCAGCTCCTGGCCGGCCTGCCATATCACGAGCCGCCCTCCCGCGAAGAGACCTTCCTTCAGCCAGTACATCACGCGCTGGTCGGTTTGGCTCGCGAGCGTCCCCTTCATCGTCGGTGAATCGCCGATCGACACGGCGGTCGCCTGCGCGGAGAAGATCATCGAGTACTTGATGGGGGACGGGCTCGGCCGGAAGTCCGATTCGGCGAGCTCGTCCGTAGGGTACATCACGCTGCCGGGCGCGCCCGCCCACACGCGATCGACGCGAAGCTCCCAGGAGCCCGCCGCGAGGAGACCTGCGACCGTTGATGTGGTCGTGGGTTGCGTGACGCCAGGCGACGCCCCGCACGAGAGCGATCCGACGGCAAGCAGGCAGACGGCGAGACGTAACACCATCCGACCCTCCAGGTGGCGCAAGAGCCGGGGTTCCACATCCAGGCCGCGCCTCCCGTGCGGGGAGCAGGATTCGCCCCGCCCCAGTGTAGCGTCGGCCATACACCAGATCAACGATCGCGAGCGGCTTCCAGGCCTCACGGGCTTGCGGCGGCGATCGTTATCGCGCGTGCCGGCCGCAAGGCAGTTGGAGCTTCGGCGGGACTGCGAGACCCAACCGAAGCTCGCCGAGGAAAGCGGGAGACTGCCGGAGGCGAGCGAAGGTTGGTTTGCCAAGCCGAAGCTCGCCGAGGAGAGCGAAGAGTGCCGAAGGCGAGCGGAGGCTGGTGAGCCGCGTAGGAATCGAACCTGCAACCCCCGCGCAACCACCCGGTTGTCATTGCACGGTCACCACCAACCGCTCGCGATCAGTTCGGTGGGTTTCTGTCTCGGCCGCGCGCGGCCATTCGACTAGCCGCTGCCGACCTTGCGCGGCGTGCTGATGCGGTGGAAGCCGTGAGTGTTGGCCGCCGACTTCTTCCACGGCTGGTAGGTCTGGTGCTTCGGCGGACGTGCGGCGGCCGCGGTTTGCGGGTTTGGCGACCGCGCCCCCGCCGCCTCTGCGCTTGCCGCGCGGGCTGCCGCCTCGTCCTTGCCGAGACAGCAGTGCTTGTACTTGCGGCCCGAGCCGCAGTGACAGGGGTCGTTGCGGCCGAGGTGACGGCCGGTCATCGGGTTCAAGGTTCGCTCCTTGACGCCACTCTACACCAGTTGCCGGTCGCGGGACTTGGGGATTCGTGCACGGTTCGGGCGACTCAGAGTGCATACCGGCCCCGGAGACGCTGGGGAGGCCTCGCTTCGCCCGTCCGGCGTTATCATTTCGTTCCGCCGTTGGCCGCAGCGGCGAGCCGCGCCGCACGTCCCGGGCATCAGGCCCGGGGCGGCACGAAGGAGTGCCGACATGCTTGTGCCGATCCTCCTCGGACTCGGAGTCCTCGCCCTCATCATCGCGGTGGTCCTCATTCACCGCGCCTTGGAGCGCGCGCGTACCACCGCGCTGCAACAAACGAGCCTCACGCTCGGGTTCAACTTCTCCGTGGAAGGCGACGTCGACCAGATGAAGGCGCTGGGTGACCTGCCCTTGTACGGCCTTGGTTATTCCAGGCGGGTGAGAAACGTCCTGAGCGGCCGCACGGGCGCCGGCGAGGCCCGGATCTTCGACTATCGGTACACGACGGGGAGCGGGAAGCGGTCGCGAACCTGGGAGCAGACGGTGGCGCTGTACCCGCGCGCCGGTGGCCGTTTGCCCGATTTCGTCCTCCAGCCCGAGAACGTGCTGCTGGACAAGATTTACCAGATGTTCGGGTACCAGGATATCGATTTCGAGGCGAGTCCGGTCTTCTCCGCTCGTTACCTGCTCCGCGGGCCGGATGAAACGGCCATCCGATCCGCCTTCACCACGGAGATGCGCGCCTCCCTGGAGCAGACAGAGGGGTGGACGGTGGAGGTGCAGTCGGGAAACGTGGTGATCTACCGCGCGGCGAAAATGGTGAAGCCCGGGGAGATGGCGGCCTTTCTGGAGCAATCGCAGGCGGTGGTGAGGGCGATCGCACCGCGGTAACCACCCTCGCGGCGCTTCGAAGGACTTGGCGAAGCCACCCGTAGCTCACCGAGGAAGAGCGGAGAGACCCACAGGCGAGCGAGCCGTGGCTTGCCAAGCCGTAGCTCACCGAGCAGGAGCGGACGGTCGCGCAGGTGAGCGAAGGCTGGTGAGCCGCGTAGGAATCGAACCTACAACCCGCAGATTAAGAGTCTGCTGCTCTGCCAATTGAGCTAGCGGCCCACTCGAGGTGTGTGGCGGGCGCGGACAGCACGGAACTGAAGTCCCGCGCCACGAACAGAGGCCGTTCACCGCAACCCGACCCTTAAGTTTGCACCGGCCCACTCCCGCGCGTCAAGGTGCATGAGCCGGCGCGGCCCCGAGCTGAAGCTCGGGGCCTACGATCTACGGAGCCTGAAGCCCGGAGCCTTCAGTGCGGCGTCCGCAAGTGGAACGGCGACTGCCCGCAGGCGCACACACACCAGAGGAGGCCGGACGCGTCCGGCCGATGCGGCCCGGGCGTCGCGGCGGATTGCGGCTCAAAACTGCGGAGATTCTGGGCAAGGGCCGAAGCCCCGCGCGGCGGCGCCCCGGGTACAGCTCTTGCCGGTGCCGGTGGCGTCCGGTGGTCGCCCCGGACGTCGCGGGGACCGCGCATGAGGCTCTCATCCACCACCACGCTGACCGCCACCGGCATTCTGGGAATCACGTGCGCGCTGCTTGCGGCCGTGACGCTCTGGATCCTGCTGACCGATCCGGTGACCGTGGCGACCTCCGTCCACGAAGGCAGCTACGCGGCGATCCTGCACTCGCTGGCGCGCACGCTGGGCGAGACGCTCAGGACGCTTCTGAGCTATCTCTAGACACAGGCGGGGCTGAAGCCCCGCCCTACGGCGGGCATCGCCGGCGGGGCTGAAGCCCCGCCCCACCGACGCGGCGGCGCACGAAGGACGGAAGCCCCGCCCTACTTGACGGTCGCGCGCTTCACCTCCGCGTCGCGATCCAGAAAACTCTGCCCGTTCGTAATCCACGGCTCCGCCGGCTGGCCTTTCAGGTAGTGCCCGAACCACGCCAGGATGCGGTGCTGGTAATCGGTCTGGTTCTTCTTCTGGCGCAATCCGTGGTCCTCGCCGTTGTAGACGAGAAACACCACGTTCTTTCCGGCGCGCCGCGCGATGTTGTACATCTCCACGCTCTGGTGCCAGAACACGGTGCCGTCCGCATCGCCCTCCTCGAGCAGCAGCGGCACGTCCATCTTGTGCACGTTGAAGATCGCGGAGTTGGCGATGTAGTCCGGCAGGTCCTCCCAGAGCGGCACCACCATGCGCTCCTGGCCCGTCTCGATGTGATCGGTCTCCGCGATGCCCGGGCCCCAGTGATGGTCGCCGTACATGCTCACCAGGTCGGTGAGCGGCGCGCCGGCGACAGCCGCCGCGAAGACGCCCTGCGTGTTGGCGGCAAGATACGCGGCGTCGAACCCGCCCCACGAGTGCCCGACGGCGCCGACCCGTTTCGGATCGATCATGCCCGTCTGCAGCACACGCTTCACACCGGGCACCACGCACTGCACCACCGACACACCCGGCTGGCGCGGCGTGAAGATGATGTCCGGCTCGAAGACGAAGTAGCCCAGGCTCGTGAAGACGCCGATGTTGTAGTAGTCGCGATCGGACGGTGCGACGTAGCGATGCACGTTCTGCGTGAGCTTCTCGTACATGTAGACGATCATCGGGTACTGCTTCCCGGCCTCGTACCCCGCCGGGTAGTACAGCGCGCCCTGCAGCCGCATGCCCTTGTCGGTCTTGTACTCGACGAGCTCGCTGCGGCCCCACGCGAACTTCGTCTGGAACGGATTGGTCGTCGTCACCTGCTTCGCGTCCTTCAGATCGGCGCCCCCAACGAAGGCGTCGGGCGAGTCGTCGAAGTCCTGCGAGATGTAGAGGTACTTTTCCGCGTTCTTCGCCTTCGCCAGCGAGCCGACGTTCCTGTCCAGCCACACCAGGCGCGTCACACCGCCGGCCGGCTCGAGGCGCCCGTAGCCGAACTTCTTCGTCCATTCCCCGTACAGGCTCACGTACACCGGCTTGCCCAGGTCGAACCACTCCTCGTCTGGATCCAGTCGGACCAGGCGATGACGGGTCTGCTCGGCAGCGCCCGCGGTCAGCCGCTGCGCCTTCGAACCGTCGGAGGCCACCTGCCAGACGTCGAACTTGTCGTACAGCAGCACGGCCGAGTCGTCTTTGGTCCAGCCCGCGACGCCGTAGGGCGGCTTCTGTTTGACCGTCTGGTCCGACTCCTTGTCGATGAAGGAGGTCGCGACCGCCTTCGAGATGTTGGTGACCGCGCGCGTCGCCAGGTTGACCGTCGAGTACTGATCGTCCTGCAGGAAGAGCAGGTACTTCCCGCCCGGCCCGGCCTGCACGTAGCGATCGATCACGTTGTCCCTGATCTTCGTGCGGGCGCCGGTCGTGATGTCCTGGAGGTACAGATCCGCGCCCGGCCGGCCAATCGACCGGTTCATCGCGTACTTCGACCACTCGGCAACGAACGCGAGGTTCGTGTGACGGATGGGCGTGACCTGCTCGTTCATCGGATCGCTGCCGAGCGGCACGAACCTGCCGGTCTCCACGTGCCAGGCCGCCAGCACGTTGCGCCGCCGATCGGCCGGCGCGTCGACCTTCTGCTTCGGCATGACGATGGCGTCGGTCCAATGCCAGACTTCGACGGCCGCCAGCTCGTCGGCCGCGCTCGCGCCTCTGCCTGCCTGCGCCGCGGCCTCGTGGTTGCCGGATGGCGCCGTTGTGCGCGTTCCGCGCCCCGCCGGCACGATCTTGTCGGCCCACTTCGCGATCCCGACGAAGAGCACCTTGCCATCGTCCGACCACGCCAGCCGGCGGAACGAGACCGTCCGCATGCCGGCCGGGAAGGCGGAATCGGCCGCGGGATCGAAGGTGCGCAGGCGTTCGGCCTTGCCAAGCGACGTCCAGGCCAGCGCGGCGTAGGTCGAACCGTCCTTGCGCTCGTCGGTCTTCGCCCGCAGCACCGCGAGATCCGCCGCGTCCTTTCTCCACGCGAGGCCGGTGTAGATTGACGGCGATGAATCGAGCACGCGCAGCACGTTGGTTTCCGCATCGAGCAGCTGCACGCCGTTGCCCATCTTGCCAGGGGCGCTGATGGCCATCGCCAGCAGGTGGCTGCGCTCCGCGTCCTGCCAGGCGAACTGCGACACGTTGCCGAAGGTCATGTCGCGCCCGCTCGCGAGGTGCCGGACGATGAGCGTCGTGCCCGGTGCGTCCTCGGCCTGGTCGGATGCGCCTGCGCCGCCGCGCCCGCCTCGGCCACCGCCGGCCGCGGGCGCTGCCGCGCCGGACGCGCGCTCCGGTCCGTACGGCCGTATCGCGAGGTACGCCCCGTCTGGGCTGAACGCGAACGACTCGACGGCGTCGAAGCTGGTCGTCTCGCCGGTCGCGAGGTTCAGCAGTCCCAGCTTGTTCTGCACCGGCTTCTGTTCGCTTCGCAGCTTCTCCTGGTCGGCTTCCGATTGGCCGATGCTGTAGGCGATCCACTTCGAGTCGGACGAGAAGACCGGCTGGGCGCCGAAGGCGGCGACCTTCGTCGTCAGGTCGGCCAGCTTGGTGACGCGCAACTCGTTGTCCCGGTTCGACCGGTTGATCGCGTAGGCGAGCCAGCCGCCGTCGGGCGAGAAGCCGCCGCGGCTGCCCGCCGGCGCCAGCGCTTCCCACTGCCCGAAGTCGGCAAAGGTCGCCGGCGGCCTGGTTTGCGCGGCAATTGTGATGGTCAGGGCCAACAGGCCGACGAGCGCGGTCATCACGGTTCGTCGCATGACACTTTCCTTTGAAGAAATCGGCTCAAGGCTTACGGCTCAGGGCTCACGGCCTGGCTTGGCTGAAGGCCTCGAGCCACATCTGACGGGCTCGCGCCCAAGCTCTCAGTTGTGGGACTTCCGGGCTTCAGCCCGGGAGCGCAGGATTCAGGGCCATGAGCCCAGTCAGGCCCTGAGCCTTGAGCCTTGAACCTCGAGCCCTGAGCCTACAGCCGACGCGGACAGCGAGTATCACGATTTGGCCGAGCTCTGCAAGGGATCTGGTCCCAGGGGATCTGGTCCCTGGAACCGGTTTCAAAACCCGTCCGGGTCCTGTCCGCCGGGCGGACCCACAGTCGCTCCCGGGCCTCGAACAGGTACCTCGGTACGGCCTGGGAGCGACCGGGGTCCGCCCGCGGCCACCCGCACCGGTTTTGAAACCACTCCCAGTCCGCAGTCCCGAGCCCCCAGTCCCCAGCCCGCCGGTGATACCATTGAGCCCGCCCACCTCTGTCCGAAGCCCCTCCGACCGAAGGAGCCCGATCATGAACGTCCCGCGCGTGATGCTCGGCGGCATTCTCGCGATTCTCTTGTTCTCGCCGACGATGAAGACATCGGCGGCCGGTGGAGACTACCTCGTCCAGCCCGTCCGTTTCACGGACGTCAGCTTCACCGATGGATTCTGGGCGCCGCGGATCGAGACCAACCGCACGGTGACGATCCCCTTCGCGTTCAAGCAGAGCGAAGAGACCGGCCGCGTCAAGAACTTCGAGATCGCCGCGGGTCTCAAACAGGGATCGTTCTGCACGGCCTACGGCTTCGACGACTCGGACGTGTACAAGGTGATCGAAGGCGCGTCGTATTCGCTGGCCGCGCACCCGGACCCGGCGCTGGGCAGCTACCTGGACGATCTGATCGCGAAGATCGCCGGCGCCCAGGAGAAGGACGGCTACCTCTACACCGATCGGACGATCAACCCGGCGGCGACGCTGCCGATGGCGGGCAAGGAGCGCTGGTCAAACGAGCAGGACAGCCACGAACTGTACAACCTGGGCCACCTGTACGAAGCGGCCGTCGCGCACTTCCAGGCGACGAACAAGCGCACGCTGCTGAACGTCGCGCTGAAGAGCGCGGACCTGGTCACCCGCACGTTCGGCCCGACCGGCCGCAAGGAAGTGCCCGGGCACCAGGAGATCGAGATCGGCCTCGTGAAGCTGTATCGCGCGACCGGCGAGCAGCGGTACCTCGACACGGCGAAGTTCTTCCTGGACCAGCGCGGCAACGCGGCCGGTCACAAGCTGTACGGCGACTACGCGCAGGATCACCTGCCGGTCGTGGACCAGCGCGAGGCGGTCGGCCACGCCGTGCGTGCCGCCTACATGTATTCCGGCATGGCCGACGTGGCGGCGCTGACCGGCGACAGCCGGTACGGCGCGGCGCTCGACGCGCTGTGGGATGACGTCGTCGGGAAGAAGCTGTACCTGACGGGCGGCATCGGCGCCGCGGGCGCGTGGGAGGGCTTCGGGCCGGCGTACGAGCTCGACAACGCGAGCGCGTACGCGGAAACGTGCGCGGCGATCGCCAACGCGCTGTGGAACCACCGCATGTTCCTGCTGCGCGGCGACGCGAAGTACATGGACGTCTTCGAGCGCATCATCTACAACGGGCTGCTGTCGGGCGTCGCGCTCACCGGCGATCGCTTCTTCTACCCGAACCCGCTCGCCTCGTACGGGCAGCACCAGCGCAGCCCCTGGTTCAAGTGCGCCTGCTGCCCGAGCAACGTGCCGCGGTTTCTCGCCTCGCTGGCCGGCTGCGCCTACGCGACGTCAGGCGACGCCGTCTACGTGAACCTGTTCGTGCAGGGAACGGCGCGCGTGAAGACCAGCGCCGGCGTGGTCGAGCTCGAGCAGGACACGGCCTACCCGTGGGCCGGCGCCGTGCAGCTGCGCGTGAAATCCGCGCCGAGAGGGCAGTGGACGCTTCGCATCCGCGTGCCCGGCTGGGCGCAGAAGCGGCCCGTGCCCACCGACCTCTATCGCTACCTGGATTCGGGCGCGACCGAGGAACCCTGGGCGCTGATGCTCAACGACGAGACGACGACCGTGGCGCTCGCGAAGGGCTACGCGAGCCTCACGCGGTCGTGGAAGGCCGGCGACGTCGTCAGCCTGTTCCTGCCGATGCCGATCCGCCGCGTGGTGGCGCACGACGCGGTGAAGGCGGATGCCGGCCGGGTGGCGATCGAGCGCGGCCCGCTCGTCTACTGCGCGGAATGGCCCGACAACGACGGTCACGCCCACCACTTCGTCCTCGATGACGCCACCCGGCTGGTGACCGAGCCTCGCCCCGACCTGTTGAACGGCGTCACCGTGATTACCGGCGATGCAACCAGCTACCGGATGCGGAACGGCAAGCCCGTGGCCGGGCCGCAGCGCCTGACGCTGATTCCGTACTACGCGTGGGCGCATCGCGGCAACGGCGACATGACCGTGTGGCTGGCGCGGCAGCCGGCCAGGGCGCGGCCGGTCCCGGAACCGACGCTGGCATCCACCGCGAAGGCCTCGGCCTCGCCGGGCGCGACCGGCCTCAAGGCCATCAACGATCAACTGGAGCCCGAGAACTCGAACGATCACGCGGTGCCGTACCTGCACTGGTGGCCGAAGAAGGGCGCGGTACGGTCCGTAGGGGCGGAGCTTGCTCCGCCCGCGCAGCTTGCTCCGCCCGGTCAGCTTGCTCCGCCCGAGTGGGTCCAGTACGACTTCGCCGCGCCCGCCGTCGTCTCTGAGCTGGCGGTCTACTGGTTCGACGACACGGGCGTTGGCGAGTGCCGCGTGCCGCGCGAATGGAAGGCCTTCTACCGATCGAACGGCCAATGGATCCCGCTGAAGAACCTCGATCCATACGGCGTCGACAAGGACAGGTACAACGTCGTGCGCGTGACGCCGGCGAAGACCGACGCCGTGCGCCTGGAGATTCACCTGCCCGAGAAGTTCTCGACGGGAATCCACGAGTGGAGAGTGAGATAAAAAGGCTTAGGGCTCAAGGCTTAAGGCTTAGGGCTGACGGCTTACGGCTCGGGACCGGCGTTCGCCATCTGCCGGAAGTCCGACGCGACAGGAATCAGGAATCAGGAGTGATGGCCGGGCGGCGCGCTTCGATCAGCACATTGGCGAACGGAGTGTGTTGCTCCAGTGAGATCGAATGAACGGCGAAGCCAAGTTCTTCGAGGCGCGCAGCCCATCCGCCGAGGGTTCGAAAGTAGAACCGCCGCCCCGGATTGCCTTCCACGACGCCTTTCAACCAGTTCCCGACGTGAGTGAGCCGGAAATGCCAGCCGCCAGAGGCGTCGGCCTCGCGCAGAATCAGCACTCCGCCAGGCTCGAGCGCGCCGGCAATTCGTGCGAGCACACGGTCCTGCTCCTCGTACGGCAACATGTGCAGCACGTCGAACAGCAGCACGGCACGGGCGGGCGCAAGCTCGAACGTTCGAATGTCGCCCGTTTCGACGATGGCATCACGCCCGAGCGCGCGGCGGGCTTCGGCGGCGATGCGGGGTCGCAACTCGACGCCGCGAAGCGACAGGCCCGTCGGCGGCGGTGGCCACTGGTCCGGCCACTTCCCCTCGCGCCAGCGGTCCTTCGCCGACGCGAGAAGCGCGAGCATCAGCCCCCGACCGCACCCGAGATCGTAGAGCGTCCCTGCATCCGGTAGCATCCCCCGGCACATCACTTCCCGGTAAACCGGATCGAACCGGAGCTTGCCGTTGGCCGACTCCCACCCGAACACGCCCGACTCGACGTACCGGTCCACCGCGGCACCAAACAGCCGCGCGACCGCCGGCATCGTCCCGTATCGGCGAACAAGGGTATAGGTCGCAGCCGCCACCGCGACGCCGATGACCGCGCCGACAACGAGGCTGCCGATCACGAGATCCGCGGCAAAGTGCCAGACCTTGAACGTGCGAAAGACTTCGAGCGAGAAGGAGTACGGGGCGCCGACGCGCACCCATCGTCCGATTTGAACTTCGGCGAACAGCAGGAACGGGACGACGATCGGATTGGATATGTTCGCCGCCAGGTACAGCTTCAGGGAATCGAGACCGAGCAGCCAGCTGGAGAACAGGCACAGCGGCAGATGAAATCCGAAGGCGGGAGAACAGCCGATGAATGTGCCGAGGCCGAACGCCGCGGCCTGTCGTGCTGGCGTGTCGCCGCTGGTGCGTAGCCGATGAAAAACCCGTTTGGCAGAACGGCGATGAGAGAGGACGTCCGCGTCCATGCGGACGTCATCCTAGCACGGCTTTCGGCTTCGGGCTCTCGCCGATCTTCGACAGTTCGAAAAGTCAAGTACCTGTGCTAGAACGAGTTGCGGCGACGGATTTTGTGTAGTGACACGCTGATCCATCTTCTTGGACGCCGCCAGGCGACGTCAGGCGGCGCGCAGCACCGGTGGAACGGCGACGCCACACGCCTGAAACACCTTCCCGATGGTCCCCTTGGTCTCACTGCGGACGATATAGGCGTGGTCGTCGATGTGAATGGTCGTCTCGTGCAGCTGACCGAGATCGTGCACGATGTCGGCCCATTCGAGCGTCCAGCCTTTCGCCGTGAGCCGTCGCTGCAATTCCTGGCGCAGCAGCAGTGCGAGGAACGAGCAGAACACGTGACCCCGAATGCAGCGGTCGGTCCGGTGGTAGATCGGACGCGTCTCGAGCACCGACTTCATCGTACGGAAGATCTCCTCCACCATCCACAGCTGTTTGTAGGCCAGCGCGACCACCATCGGCGCGAAATCCGTATCGGTTTGCAGGACCCACAGCCCGTCGTACTTCGCGTCCTGCTCCACCTTGGCTTCGTCGATCTCGAAGTGCGCCCCCTGCGTCTTCAGGAACCGCCGGTAGCCTTTGTTCCCCACGAGCGCCTTGTCGCCATGCGGCAGCGCCGCGCGCAGGGCGGCGACGATCGCCTCACGATCGTGGCGGTCCTTACGCGCCTGTTCGGGATTCAAGCAGACGATGTAGCGGTCGTCGCCCCGCCTGATCTGTCGCACCTTCAATGGCGACGGATCATGGCTCGTCTCGCGCTCCGGAAACACTTCACGGAACCGGCCCTCCGACTCGACGACGGCCTGCGCGTCGTTCGAGCTCCGCATGCGCACGCCGAGAATGTAGAACCACTCGCGGTCTTCGATCGCCTCGATCGTCTCGCGGCTGATCATGCCGCGGTCCGCCACGATGCAGACCGACTCGACGTGGAAGGTCCGCTTCAGGCGGTCGACAATCGGCACCAGCGTTTTCACATCCGTGGTGTTGCCCGGCCACAGCTCGCTGCACACGGGGTACCCCTCGTCGTCCAGGACCACGCCCACGACCATCTGGGCGAGGTCGGGACGGTGATCCTTCGAGTGCCCACGCCGGCCAAGCGTCGCGCCGCCGGCCCCTTCGAAGTAGATGGAGGTCGTGTCGAAGAACACCAACGAGAGGGTCTGGGTGAACAGCGTCCGACGGTGCAGAAACAGCGCCTCTTCGATCCGATCCTTCCGCGTGCGGGGCGCAAACGGAGTCGCCCCTGCCTGCTCGCTCGCCGGCAGCACCTGGCCGAGCCAACTCATCGCACGATACAAGTGCTGCAAGCGGAGCGGCTCGGCGCCTTCGATCGCGTGGTCCTGTTTCCACCGTTCGGCCGCCCGGTCGCTGCCTGGGTCCATTAAGCGATGCAGAACCGTCAGAAAGATCGCCCGCTCGATCGCGCAATCGAACCGGCGTGCCGCCAGCTCGTGCAGCAGGATCTGCTGGATTCCGGATTCGCGCCACAACCGGTCGACGATCAGCGCGGGGCCAACGCACGTGGTCGAGGACTCCCTCGCAAGGCCCTTGGCATGCGCGTCGAGCACGACCAGTTTGTCGGCGAAGCGCCCGAGGCTGCGGAGCAGGGCGTCGATTTGGCCGGACGTCTGCAACTCGTCCAGCCGGCCAAAGCGGTGCAGGACGCGCTGCACGAGGCGTCCGCCGATGCGCTCGTTCTCGACGAGCATCAGGTAGGTGCGGTCGCCGTTGGTCTGGGTGCGGAGGAACACGACGCGTCCTTTCGTGACATCCGCATTGTACGACGACTCAGCCTTATTGCAAGACCCAATCGGGGCTCATTTGGAGAATTCTGTGACACTACATTCGGAAAACGCGACGTGCTGACATACCGAAAACATTAGGAATTCTGAACGTCAGGCGAAAATGCGGGTCGCGAACTGTCGAAGATCGGTCTCGGCTTCTGGCGTGACGCTTTTGGGTTCGCCCGTCACGGCAGCCGCAGCGCGTTCACCGGATCGATCCTGAGCGCCTGCTCCACGTCCCGCCAAGCGGCTTCCACCGCATTCGCTACTTCGGCTTCCCGGCCAACCGTCATCGCCGCGCGGCCCTCGCGCGCTGTCGCCAACTCCTCGCCGCGTCGCCTCCGACCTCCACCGTTGCGGACGATGCGGCTCCACACGACGACCCTGAGCCCGTCCACGCAGACGTGTCTCGGGCGGTCTGTCCCGCGTGCCAGCACGGGCGGCTGATCATCGTCGGGTATGTGGCACCCGATCGGCTCGTCCCGGTCATCCCAGACACATCATGATCCGCACGCTCTACGCCCACTGGCCGCCCCGCCGACTCGGCTCCCCTGGGTCTGCGCCGGCGTGTGCCGTGACGACCGCCCGCCGGTCGCCAGCGCCTCCGAGCCGTGCGCTCGTCTCCGCCCGCGCCACTCGCTGCGCGCTCAAGACGCCCGGCCTCCGCTCTCTTCCCACCCCGATCCTGGCCACCCGGTTACGCCCAGGCACGATACAATCCCCATCGCGAGCGCCGGTGCGGCGGTTTCGTCCAACGCATTTTTCCCCCACCGCCGCGGCGAACCCGCAACGGTCTCCACGCCGCACCATCGTCCGCTGCGTCGCCGGGCGAAAAAGGCTCTGCATTATGCAACGCTGCCCGTGCTCCGGTCCCGCGTGTCCCTGACCGGCACGCCATGCGCCCAGCGGCCATGAGCCGGCTGTCACCGCCACTATCGCCGGCGCGACCCTCCAGCCCGGGCGGCCGGCTCACACACCGGACGTGCCCCAACACCGGACGTACACGTACTACGCAGACAGCACATTCCTGTCAATAGTCCCTATCAATCATTCGTTATTGTTTTATGTAGACATTGACATTTTGATGAACGCTGCCAGGGCCTTTGGTCTTGAGTTCGATTGCGTAGCTCCCGATGAAGTTATAGCCACTTGGTGCGGTGACGCCGTCCGCCATAAACAAGAGGGAGCCGGAAATCAGGCCCTGGCCGATGGGGCCTTGTGGGCCGATGGGACCTGTCGGGCCCTGAATGCCCTGCGGACCCTGCGCTCCGGTGGCTCCGGTATCTCCTTTGGCTCCGGCAGGACCAACAGGACCAAGAGGACCAGCGGGGCCCTGATCGCCCTTTGCCCCTGTCAAGCCGGTATCTCCTTTGGCTCCGGCAGGACCAACAGGACCAACTGGACCCTGCGCTCCGGTGGCTCCGGTATCTCCTTTGGCTCCGGCAGGACCAACAGGACCAACTGGACCCTGCGCTCCGGTGGCTCCGGTATCTCCCTTGGCTCCGGCAGGACCAACAGGACCAATTGGACCAGCAGGACCTTCCGGTCCGGCCGGACCTTCAGGACCAGCAGGACCAGCAGGACCTTGTGGGCCTTGCACCGTTCCTCCGATGACGATGTTTGCGTTAAGGATGCCGCAATTATCGCAATATTGGGGAAAGACAAAGCCGTAGCCGCTTTCACTGAAACAATCACTCACATAAGTCAGCCCGGGCGCGCTCGTGTAACCAGGAAAAGCTGAAGGAGGGCTATACAACATTGCAGTTCGGGGGCCATCGTCTGCGACCCTATAAAAGCCCGGTTGCAGCGTGATGGGAGTGATGGCTGCCGCACTGAAGTAAGTGCCGGGAATGGGCAGAGTACCCTTCGGGACCGACACCGAAGCCAGCAAAGTGCCGCTGTCATCCCACAAACCTACTCTTATGTCGTCCCCGTTGTATGACAGAGAACCCCCAATCCCGTCCGGCGCAGCGGGGTTGTAGGCGGCCAACCCATTGATCGTGATTGGGGAAGTGACCTGAAATCTGACACCCGTAACGGCAAAAGATGCGCCATTGTCATCATAATTGCCGGGGGCGGTAAAATTGAACCCTAGTTGCTGCGCCATTGCGCTGGTGGTCATGATGGCGCAGGTTGCGAGAATCATTCCGAGCTTTACTAGAGTTTTCATGTTGAATTTCTCCAATGTGGTTGTGGTTTAGTATGGCAATGCACACGCCGCCAGATTCTGGTCACAGTTCTCTTCCACTCTTCTGCAGTTGTGTATTTACGATTGACGATTAACAGACCCGTCCAATCGTCAATCGTTAATCATCAATTCTCAGCCTGGCCCTTCGCATCGATTGTGCGCGTTCAGTGCCAGCATCCCTCTTGACAACGCGCTCGAATGCAGCGCGCGCTTCCTCTCCGCGACCGAGCGCGTTCAGGCCAAGCCCGGCGGGTAAGAAGCGGAGGGCTCCATCCGGCAGATTGGGCTCTGCCTTGAGCAGGGGAGGATCATCCGCGAGTGCGGCCAGACGGCTCAACAACGCACCCCTCCTCCGTCCGTCCAACGTGTTGAAGGACCACGGCCTCGAAGTAGTAACGCTCGAACCAGGGTTCTCGAGTCAGAATGGGTGATCCGAGAGGTTCTTCCGCTGCGCGGCACTACAAGCTGTCGGCACGCTCTTTCTGGCCGGCGGCCTCGAGCTCCCGTACCGCTGGCCACATACTCGCGCGCATGTGACTCCGTCGACGAACGGCCGACACCGAAGTTAGCTGGTGCATGGCTCCCATCCCCAGTCCTCCCGCCCTGGCGGGCGTGGTTTGACAGGTTATCCAACCCCCTATGACTGGCCGATGGATGAATCTGAAAGGGAGGGCGTGCCGCCTCCGGGCCCGTAAGCATCGTAAGCGACTGCGCCGGACGGACACAATCCCATTCCATCGCGTCCTCGAGCCGGCGACGAGATTAGCAGATCGATGGCCGCCGTGTATCACGGGAGTGTGAAGATTCTGTAAAGATTGTGTCTGATTTTGTGGCAGCTGAGACGGCGATCCGATGATCGGACAGGTCATCGCGATGGATTCTTTAATCGGCTCAGGAAGTTCTCAAACACCCAGATCTCGTTTCCCGATGTTGAGTCGGGGGCCGAAAAAGCCGTCTTCACGGATTTGAGTACAAGGCGTAAGTGCCTTTCCTGACGGCTGTTACAGCCACGTATAGCCTCGGCCATGACCACGCCATCTCACGCAGAGGCCGGCGGGACTGGCCGGAGCAGCTGCGCTCGTCGAGCGTAAGCCGCCGCCGAGCAGGTCCCCCACCCAAGCGCGGGGCCCGCGCAGGCGGGCCCTGGAAGTGCGCCTGAGAATGCGAGCGTGAGATCCGCTAAACGTCCTGGTGTCATGGGGTTCGGGCCATAGTCACGCTGGCATTCGCTTGTACTCGAATCGACGAAGAGCCCGGCTTCGCCGGAGGGCCGAGGGCAAAGTCGGCTCGCCGTCCAGGAAGTCTCCATCGGTCCTCTACCGGGTCTGCGCGGCGCTTGTCTGCGGGAGCGGGAGCTTCTCGATGACGAGATCAAACTCGAAGTAGCGTCCGTTACCGCCTGTCAGTGACTGGTTGACGGACTTGCCACCCGCGTTCAGGTAGTACTGCAGCTCGAATCTGCCCGCCACATGCGCCTGCCAAAAGTCCTGGCCTGTCCACGCCGCCGGTAACGTAATCGGGTCCGACGTCAGGCTGAATTGTTCCTGGATGGTGTCCCGGATCCTGTTGGGCTGCGATTCGTAACAGTCGAAGTTCCAACGGAAGCTAACCGTGGACACCTTCTTCTTTTCGAACACAATGAACAGGACGCCGCTAGCGCCGCGGTTGCCGGGAGGAGGATACCCCAAGGTTTCTCCAAAGCAACCGTTGAAGACGCCGGACAGTCCCCTTCCGACATCGTACTTGCGCGTCCACCCGACGTCGGTAACCAGGTCCAGGAAAAGCGGGACACGAAAACCGTCGGTGTCAAGCAGGGAACCACCGGACTGGAGATTGCCGTTGTTATTCAAGGCGAGCAGATAGCCGCCTTCATCAGTACTGCAATCCGACTTCACGCCCATGGCATAGACATTCTTCATCGTTACCCGGTATACGTCCGCCCCAGTCCGGGGCTGCTGCGCAAAACCAGGGACAGCCCAGATAAACAGAAGGGCGATGACGGCCGCGACAGCGAGGAAGCGTCCTATGGTTCGATTGCACATTGCTCCGTCCCTCCTTTTGACAGCTTCAGCGGGCAGCTTTGGCCGCGGGCAGAAAGTTCTCCAGCGCCCAGAGCTCCCTCTTGGACCCCTCATTGACGGTGAACGCAAAGCGGCGGTTGTCGGGGTGAAGCGTGAAGTACGCCATTTGTGGAACGGAGAGGTCCAGCTTCAGCGGCGTCCCGCCCTGCGCCGGAACCCGCCAGATTTCACTGCTGGCGGTACCGAGTGCCCGGGCGATGATGTAGCGACCGTCCCTCGTCCACTTCAGCCCGTAAGCCCTCGCCAAACCGCGAAAGAGCTCCCGCGGCTCCCCTCCGTCGAGGGACACGGTCTTGACTGCGCCGTCCACCTGGAACACCACTTC
>Ga0315279_10003790_pt1 | contig 20730 bp, 16 predicted proteins | sample YL17G06_20_MG_FD_203694 | JGI IMG/M metagenome (GOLD analysis project Ga0315279, IMG submission 203694) | Sediment microbial communities from Yellowstone Lake, YNP, Wyoming, USA - YL17G06_20 | ecosystem: Environmental > Aquatic > Freshwater > Lake > Sediment | place: USA: Wyoming | collected... | reverse complement strand
CGGGGAAGTCTCGAATGCCGAAGGACTGGCCGAAATCTTCCCATTGCTTGCCGCCGAAGTCGTTCGTCATGTGGTCGTGCAGGACCGGCACGCCCACATGCGGGCGTGCGGGACCGAACGCGCCCGTGGCGCAGAAGTAGGCGGCGTTCTGCAGGATCGGCGGCGAAGATACGGTGGCGGCAAACTGCACGGGATCAACATCGCCGAGGGCAAGCCAGACCTCGTGGCTTTTCGCTTCGCCCGGCGTGAAAACGATTGGCGTGCCGCCTCCGGCTGCCAGATCGACCGCTAATTGCCCACTCCCGGCTGAAATTCGTTTCGGGAAAAGCTCTCGAAAGTTCCGGACGGCGATTACCCCGTCGTTCCATGCAACGAACGCGGGCGTTTTGGGGTCCACTTGCGCGCCGTTCAATTCGCGCGACTTTTCGTTCACTTGTGAAAGAACAAATCCACTCTCGGCCTCCCCGCTCGGAACCCGAAGTTCTTGCGGAGGCGCGGGAAGGGCAAATCGCACCTCCAATGCCGAAACCGGCAGGTCCACGGCCGTGTCGTTGAAGAGCCGCATCGACATTTTCACGTAGGGAAGATTTAGATAGGCGGAACAATAAACGCGGAAGCCGCATAAAGCGCGATCGAGGGCGCTGAACCGCCCGTCTATCTCGATCGTGGTCCGGAAAGGGCCTCCCTCGAGGATCGAGACTGATTCGGTTGTGCCGGAGAACTCCTCGTCATTCGCACGGAGCGATAGCGTCACGCCAGCGACCTTCGGAGTCCGTCTCAGACGGATGTTGGACAGTGTCTCGCCGGTCTTAGCATCAAGCTGAATGGCGCCGGCATCCACACGGATGCCGTTTTCCAATTCTTCTACGTTTACCTTGCCGGCGAATCCCGCAGAATCGTGTTTTAAACAGAGTTCGAACTGCTTCCGCTTAGCGGCGACCGGCAGATCGAACAGCACCCATTGCAGCGAGTCGTCGGGCCACTTACCAAGTACGGTCTTCTGTGAGGCAATACGGGCGCCGTCTTTGCCTCGCAGGCTGCACTCGAGGGCGTCCTTCAGCTTCGCGGCATGAATGGGGACGCCGGCCTGAAGTGGGAATCCTTGCTTCGGAATTCCTTCGGGCGCGGACACGTCCAGCAGGATTGGCTCTTGCCAGGCATCGCCGAACGGGGGCAGCGGCCAGCGATTCGTATGAACCGAGCGCACCTTCTTCTCGGCGGGTCGTTCCCCGCGGGGCGCGTTCGCTTCCGTATCCGTAAGCACCAAGTCACCCCAGTAGACGTGCGTCTGAAAACGCGCCGCATCAGGGTCATCTTCCCGCTTCTTGGCATTGTTTGGGGATTGGTAGAAATCCTTATCCGTGCTCGTCCGTGAGCCGACAATGTCAAATACCAGCAGGGAGAGAAGGCACTTCTGTCCCGGCTTGAGCGGAAGCTCAACGCAATAGGACGGAGATGCGCCAGAGACCGCCGTGTCTGATACATCAGCGGCCCAAACTACGTGGTCATCGACAAGGACCTGTTTCTCGCGATGGCCGACAAAGCCCTCGGCCGTTAACCATGAACTGTCGGGATGCAGCCCCTCCGCCTGATAGTCATCGGAACAATAGAAATGAAGAAAGACAGGGCCCTGCCAATTCTCGGGAATCTCGAGCCCGCGGGATGCCGAGGCGAAGTCTCCTTTGTTGCTCTCTTGCCATGGATGCCACATCGACAGCAGGTCGCGATGATCCCATCGCAGTCGCCACGCCCCTTGGGATTTCAAGGTCCAACCCTGTGAGGGATCGATGGGCAGCGCCTCTTGCGTCGATCCGAATGCGGGGATTGAGACTGTCGCAACGAGCAGAAGGACTCGCAAAGCGTGGGAATGAAGCTGCACCCGTGGGTTCCACTCACGGCCATTCACATTCTTCCCCTCGGGGGAAAAGTGCACAGGCGACTTCTGAACGCTCTTGGACAATTGCAGGGCTTTCCACAAGCTGAAACTGGAGCAGGCACATACCGGCGCGCCAAACATCCCTAATCCCACTCTTAGTTGAAAATCCACGCTGTTTTCTTTAGTGTAATGACATCAGGCGCGGACCACAACTAAGCATGTTCTCCGCAACTCGCGGGGAACGTCACAAGGGAGGGTTGTTGCTATGGCGACGAAAACCCGATTGCAGGAAGTGCTCGATCTGGCGGGGCAGTTTGTCATTGCCCAGAAGGGCGTGTGGGGCCATGTCGAGTGGGAGGAGTTTCTCGGGAAAACCGCAGCACTCGGCATTGCGATGGATGATGAGAGCAAACGATGCCTGGGCAATATCCTCGAGTCCTGCAAGGGACTTTACTCGGACGCAGAGGATGGCCCGGCCCCCAAGAAGTCGGCGGCAAAGCCGCCCGCAAGGAAGAAGAGCTGAGACTAAAAGGCTGAAGGGCGAAGGGCGAAGAACGGGATAGGCAAAGGATGATTTCCAGGTATCGGGAAGGAGTCTTGTAATGTTCAGGTTGGGGATTGTTGGGTCGGATAACAGTCACGCCGAGGCCTTTTCCAAACTGGCTAACCTCGATGAGGGCATGAACGGCCTGCGAATGGAAGGTTGCCGCGTGACGCACATCTACGGGACGGACCCGAAGCGCACCGAGGAGGTCGCGAAAAACGGGAAGATCCCGAAGATCGTCGCAAAGGCGGACGAGATGATCGGCGAAGTGGATGGCATCGCCTGCGTGTGGCGGCACGGCAGCAAGCACCTGGCGGACACGCTACCGTTTCTCAAGGCGGGAGTGCCGGCATTTGTCGACAAGCCTCTGGCGTGCAGCGTAGCGGATGCAAAGCAGCTTCTGAATACAGCGGAGAAGGCGAAAGTCGGTTTCACCTCTTTTTCAACCCTTCGCTACGCAGAGAACGTTGTCGAGTACATCAACTCTCTGAAAGAAACAGCGGGGCCGCTCACGGCGGGTGTGTCGAGCGGTCCGGCGGAGTTGGACAGCGAATACGGCGGGCTCTTTTTTTACGGCATCCACGCGGTCGAGCTGATGAACGCCGTCTGGGGCTATGGGTGCGAGAGCGTCAAGGCTACGGAACATAACAAGAACGTTGTTGTGGCATGCAAGTTCAGCAGCGGGGCGATGGTGACGCTTAATCTTATGGGCAACGCGGCGTATGCGTTCCACCTGCTGGCCTTCGGCAAGGACGGCTGGAAAGAACACACCGTGGACAGCAGCACGTGCTACTTCGACGGTATGAAGGTTTATCTGGAGACGATGAAGACCGGGAAATGGCCTCTGACGCGAGAACAATTGATCGAGCCGGTCCGGATCCTCGCCGCTATCGACAAGTCTCTCAAAGAGAATCGCGAAGTCAGGTGCGCGGAGGTCTGAAAGCCGTACTGCTCTGCCCTGTCTATCCTGCAAACCCAGCGCCCGCGCAAAAGGAGACTGAGTGTGAGTATTGATCCGGACGCGGTCAAACGCATCGGGGCGGATTTGGACAAGGTCACGCTCGATCGCATAGACACGGCGGTCGAGCGCATTGTGGCTGCAAAGGAGCGCGGCGGGCGCGTCGCAGTGGTCACGGGCAGCGGCCCCAATGTCCACGAGGGCGTCACAACGTTGATCGCCGAACTTATGCGACTCGACGTAGTAGACGCGGTTACCACGAGTTCGGCCGTCGTCGCGCACGAGATGGGCGGGACCCTCGACAAGGTGAAGCGGGTGAACGGCAGCACGCTCGGCGTGGAGCAGCGTTTGATTCCCCACGGCGGGACCTTCGAGCTTACCATTCTGGATGCTCACACTCTCGATGACATCAGGGGGCACATGCCGGTGGACGCGGCGCTCATGGAGCGGCTGGCGGAAACGCCGGGTGACATTATCATCAAGGCGGCGGGCAATCTGGGATATCCGATGGGTCTGTATCTCGAGCGCCTTGCCCAGGAGATCCTCTCGCTGGCCCGCGCGCGCAACATGACGTTCGAGGAAGTGGCCGGCCTCGGTGCGGACTCACGGACAATGATCGGCATGGGGGCGCAGAAAATGCGGCCCGTATTGGTGACTATTCCCCAGCTCATCGGCGGAGGCGCCATCGGGCTTGCCATCGGCGACAGCATCTCGATTACGGAACGCGCGGGGCGTCTTGCGCGCATGCTCGAAAGCGCGGATGTCATCATCGAATCCGCCGTCGTTCTAACACAGGAAGTGCACGACGGCCCCTTCGAGACTTACACGGGCCACGGGCTGTGGACGGGGTGGCAGGGGCATCCGACCTACTCACTTGAAGGGAAGACGCTGATTCGCATCGATCTTGATCCGGCTTTGGAGACGGTCTGGCAAGCTGAGCGCGACAAAGGCGCGGTTCAGACCGCCGTCGACAAGGGCCTGCCCAAGACGAAGCTTTTCAAGGTCCCGTTCCGCATGGAAATGTCCGGCTTCGCCCGCCTGGAAAGCAGCGTCGCAATCACGGGCGATATCGGCGCCGTGTGGCCGATCCTCGCGCACCGGCTGGCTGATCGTCTGGAACTCGACCTCGAGTTCATGTCCTATCCGCAACAAACGCCCGAGGGCCAAGCCATGCGCGAGTGGATTGTGTCAAGTGTTCGCCCCCTCGACCGCGCGCGCATGCTCGAGGCCTTGAAGAACTGACGCGGTTTGCCTCTCACCCGATATCCGCTTCAGATGCTTCGTAGGCTGCTTGGTCCTCGCGCAGCATCATCTGCTCATCTCCGCCCGTGGAGTGCTTCCGCGCTTTCTTGAATGTTACATTCACGCCTTTCGCGGGCGGCATGTCGATGCGGACTCCTCGCAGCAAATCGCCTACCGTCAGTAGTTGGATTTTCGCGTGCTTGCCCCACGGAGATTCGTAGAATCCGGCAGCGGCGGCCTCGGCCCGCATCTCTTTCGTATGGTTGTGCATCGAGATGAGCACGCCGATCTCCGCGTTCTCGCGCTCGACGACCCCGCGAAGATCACGAACGTGCGATACGTTCGTCTTGCCTGCCTTGACCGAAAAGACAACCTGTTTGGTCTTGCCCGAGTTTGGATCGTCGTGGAAATAAAGTCGCCCATCAATGCCTCTGTCCGCGCCCTTCTTTTGTTCCACGGGTCGCGCGCCCACCAATCCCAAAGCCCACCACTGAAACTGGAACGGGTCCTGCTCGGCCAGCACGCGCGCATCGGGCACCGATGTCGGCTCGCCGATCACGTCGTATGTCTCGTTAATCTCCTCGCCATACGTGTCCTGAAGCCTATGCCGGATGAGGTTGATGGCCAGGTGTGTAACGTCGATGCCGATCCAGCGTCGATGCAGCTTCTCTGCCGCGTCGACGGTTGTCCCGCATCCGCAGAAGGGATCGAGGACGATGTCTCCCTCGCTGCTGCATGCCCGGACGATGCGTTCGAGCAGCGCCAAGGGTTTCTGGGTAGGATAGCCGAGCCTTTCGGCGGCCTGCGACTGAACGGGGCGTATATCCGTCCAAGTGTCGCCAATCGGCGTCCCCTCCTGTTCGTCGAGGTAGCGCTTGAGTGCGGGCACGGCTCCGGGGCGGCTCTGCACAACAAGCCCTTTCCGATACGCTTCCTCCATCCGGTCCTTTGTCCACCGCCAGACCCGAGTTACCCCAAGGAATTCGTAAGTCAGGTGGGGGCGCTTCTTGTTCGGGTTTGTGAGGTCAGCCAGCCGGTAACGACGTCCGGTTTCAGGCTCCACGTGCCGGTAGAACTTGCGCACGTATTCCGGATCGTGGGATACGTACGGAGGATTCCAGGTGTATTTCTCTTCCTTGGCGTACCAAAGAATCACGTCATGGTTTCTGGCAAAACGAGTGAACGCCAACCCTTTGGCGTTCGTACGCTGCCAGATGATCTCGTTGCGAAAAGACGCCGCCCCGAATGCCGCATCCATCAGGAGCCTCAGATAGTGGCCGGCGGTCGGATCGCAATGGAGGAACACGGACCCCTGAGGCTTGAGCACTCGTCGAAGTTCCTGCAGCCTTGGCGCCATCATCGAGACATAGGCAAGCATGTCCGACTCGCCTACAAGCTTGCGAAAGGCCTGCAACGTTTCCGAAACTCGACCTCCGCGTTCGACTGTCTCCTGATAGGCCCGTGCCGCGACGGCATCCCAGCGCCAGGTGTCTTCAAAAGCGCGAATCTGTGAGGCGGCTTCCGCGCCATTGTGCTCTTTGAACAATATGTTATAGCTGGCGTTTGAGTTGAATGGGGGATCCAGGTAGACGAGGTCCACCGACTCGTCGGGTATGTACCGCCGGAGGACGTCCAGGTTATCCCCGTAATATAGCCTGTTCTTCTCCTTCATGGCAGTCTTATTGTGCATGAAGGCGCCGTGCAGCCGCAAGCCCTTTGACAGCGGTTCCTTCTCTCCTTAGAATCAGCCGTTGTGGGAGATAATGCACATAAAGGCGCCGGCGCAACGCGGGACTGCATGCTGTTTCTTAGCCTTGCACTCGTGCTTCGCGTGGGGTACCTACTCGCCACGCCCCGCGTTCTCGATACGGCGGATGCGGTTCACTACATCGATACGGCAAAGCATTTCGCCGCAGGGGATTTCCTGGGGTTCAACGCGAAGATCCCGCCGCTGTATCCGCTTCTTGCGGCCCTCGTTCACTTCCTTGTCGGGGACTTCGAGTGGGCCTGTTATGTTGTCTCGCTCGCGGCTTCGACGCTTCTTGTCATCCCCGCCTATGCGCTGTCGCGCGATTTCCATGGCCCGCGAGCAGCCAGGATCGCCGCGCTTATCGTGTCCATATGGCCTTGGCTAATCGACTATGCGTCGCGTGTCGGGCCCGACGCCCTCGGATGCACGCTTTGGCTCCTATCCGTATGGCTATTCGCGCGTGGGATGCGGCGTGGGGGCACATGGCTCATCGCCGCACTGTTCGCGTTTCTTGGACTTCACCTGACGCGCGCCGAAGGTACTGTGCTCATGGCCGCTGCCTTTGTTGGAGCGTTCATTCTTTGCATTGGAACCGAGAACCGCGCCCTATGGCGGCTCATCCCCTTCGCCATAGGTTGCGCAATACTGCTTGGCGCGTACGCCGTTTACATGCATTCCGTCACCGGCGCGGCAACGGTCAACTATCGCGTGCACTTTATTATCGCCGAGTTCAGTATGATGCGCTTTATTGCTACGGCCGTTCGTTCTTTCAGCGATGTGCTTCCTGTGATGTTGGGACCCGTGTTGCTCGTTTTCATGGGCGTCGGTTTGTTCCATCGCAACGGCGCAGCAGACGCGGAGGGAGCCATTTCCTTCTCGCGAGACGCGCGACTCGAATTCTACGTGCTTTTCTTTGCCGGTGCGCAGTGGTTCATCAGCTTGTTTGTGTTGTCTCCGGAACCGCGGTATCTGATGTCGGTTATCGTCGCGCTTGGCCTATGGTCCGCGCGCGGCGTGGCGATTGTATCGGCGCAGGCCGCAGCGCAAGGATGCGGAAGGATCTTACGCTGTGCGCCGGTGAGTGTCGTTGTGCTGCTGATGCTGCTGGGCTCGGCGATTTCGGTCGGCTCCCGATTTCTCGATCGCCAGCCGGGCCAGCCCCTCGAGTACAAGGCAGCGGGCCAGTGGATGAAAGAGAATCTTGCGCCGGGCCTAATCTTCACGCGAAAGCCTCAGGTGGGCTATTATGCCGACATGCCATCGAGCGGGCCCGATCTGGATGACACGCTCGCGCAGGCGATCGAACGCGCGAGGTCCGTTCACGCTCGCTATATGGTCGTAGACGAGCGCTACACGGCGAAGATGGTTCCCGGGATCGCGGCGCTCTTGGATCCGGCGCTCGCGCCGCCCACGTTGCGCCACCTGAAGACCTTCGATTCGTATCCGGAATCCCGCGTGGTGATCTATGAAATCAGAGGTTTTGAAGAGGGTTCTCAACGCAGAGGCGCAGAGGCCGCTGAGGATCGCTGAGGATGTATATTTGAGGTCCGAGCGGGTAGCCGGATCCCCGGCTGAAGCCGGTACAACGAACGTTCGCGCTTATGAAGCTGTCTGCAGATTGCGGACGATCATCTTTCATGCGGGGGGAATAGGGGATTTCCTCCTGACGTGCCCCTCAATCTTCCGTTTGGCTGAGGAAGGACCCCTTGAGTTACTGGGTCGAATCGATCGTCTCGAGTTGGCTGCTTCGCGCGTTTCCGCCATACATGATATGGAGAGGGTCGACTTCGAGTCGGTGTTTGCAGAACCTTCTCCGAAGCTTCGCGCTTTTCTTGCCGGATTTGACCGAGTGATCGTATGGATGCGTGATGACGGCACGCTGATGCGCGCAATTCAGTCCTGCGGTGTTGCGGATGTCCGCGTGTTCCCAGGTCTGCCGCCGCCGGACTGGTCGGAACATGCTTCGCTCTACTACCTCCGCTGTTTGGGCATCGACGATGCGCCGCCATTGCGGATTGCTTTCGAGCCGTCGGCAACGCCTCATGATGTGATCATCCACCCGGGGAGTGGAAGCATTCGAAAGAACTGGCCCATCAAGGAGTTCGCCACACTCGCCCGTGAACTCGAATCTCACGGACGTTCCGTGACATGGAGCCTTGGTCCGGCTGAGGAACGAATGCGCGTTCCTGATGCTGCAATCGTGATCCGCCCGGACGCCCCTGTTATGATGGCGAGAGAACTGGCGGCTGCAAGACTGTACATCGGCAACGACAGCGGCATCACGCATCTCGCGGCGGCGATCGGTTGCGCCACCGTGGCCGTCTTTGGCCCGACGGACCCAAAGGTGTGGGCGCCGCTAGGCCCAAGCGTAACCATAATTCAAGGGAAACCCTGGCCGCCGAGGGGACTTGTTTTCGCCGCGGCACTCGAATCGTAACCCGAATGGCGCTAAGATAGGGTTTGAGTCTGTTTGGCTCTCATCAGCCTGGCTTCAGCAGGCTCCTCTTTGCACCCGGTTTTAGCCGGGGTGGGCCTGGAACTGATCCCATGTGTAAGCGCGCTTCAGCGTGGCTTTACGATGTACTTCAGCTCTGTGCATTTGCTGAAGCGTTTCGAGAAGCGACGCTGAAGCGCCCTTGCAGATGCGGCTCATTGCTCCCACCCCCCCTAAAAGGAGGGTGCAAAGAGGAGCCCGCTGAAGCGGGCTAAGCGACTACGCTGTTAGCCAATTGCGCTTTATCCTAGTGAAATTCAACCCTGATTCCGTTCGATGAAAGGAATGCAATGGAAGGACCCAGACCCGTAACGAACAGGGATAGGGCTTCACTGGGCCAGCTCGTCGACAGAGTGCTCAGGAGCGATACCGCAGGCGCCATGTTTCGCGAGTACCCGACCGTGTTCAACGAAGAGAACGCGCATAATTGCCTCGTGATGGTTGACGATGGCCGCGTCGTTACCCACGTCGGCATGACCCTTCGATGGGCGAGCATCGCGGGATGCACGGTGCGTGTAGCTTGTATCGCCTCCGTTGCCACGGATGAGGCCTATCGCAACCGCGGCCTCGCTTCGAAGGTCTTTGCTGCCGCCTGCGACAAGGCGCTTGCCGAAGGCGCGGACTTCATGATGATCTCAGGAGGCCGATCCCTCTATCGCCGAGTTGGGGCGGTTGACGTCGGACGAGACCTCATCGGAACGGTTGATCTGGCGACCGCAAAGGCGCTGCACGACCGCAGCATTCACATCGACGATTTCCGTGAGTCCGATCTCGATGCGTGCGCCGCGCTTTACGACACGCGGGTGGCACGGTTCGTCCGCCCGCTCGACGACTGGCAGTGGCTTGTCCGGTCCCGCTCAGTAATGAGTCAAGAAGTCGACATCAACATCGCACGGCGAAAAGGCGCGGCCTGTGGCTACTTCATCACGGGGAAAAAAAGCAAGGAGGGCGTGAAGGAGGTTATCGAGTTCGCAGGAGGGGATAGCGTCATTGCGGGGGCGCTCAAGTCCATGTTGGCCCTTTCCGCATCGCGCGCGGTCAAGATGCGTTTGCAGCAGGGCGATACAGCATTGAAAGCGCTTCTTGAGAGCGCAGGCGTTTTGTTGAAGCCTGAGAAAACCATGGGCACGCTGCTGCTGATCAACTTCCCGCAGTTGATGGCGCGGCTGAAGCCATGGTTCGAACAGCGCCTTGGAATCGCACGGGCAAAAACCCTCTCGTTCAAGCAGGAAGGCGAGCGCTTCCTGTTTGCCGCCGGCGACAATGCCGCCGCACTTAACAGAGGAGAGGCGGCCACGGCCATCTTCGGCTATCCGGAGAAGCCGCTTCTTACGGGCGTGCTTGCCGAGGTATTCCCCTGCCCCACGCTTTATTACGGCGCGAATTACGTATAGAGATCGTTCATGTATCCCGTGAGCAACTCCTCGACAACGGCGTCGGGCATGTTGTCGAGAACGGTGTTGATCAAGGCCGTATGATCGGGGAGTTTCGTGCCGGAAATGCCGGCCATGGCGAGGATCTGTTGCATACCTTCCGGCGTCAAGTTCACGAGCATTTGGTCCAACTGACTCTTGATGACCGTGGGGTCGAGGGTGACACCCGATCTCTTAACCGCCTCGACGCTCTCGCGCAAGGCCTCGAGGAACTCGTTGACCAGATCCACGGATGACGGGTTTACGGTGATGTGAAGGTTGGGGGGTGAGAGGTCGGTCGAGAACTGCGGCTGGACGTACCAGCCACGGTCATGCATTTCATCCGCGACCTGGAAAAGGTTCACAGTGTCGGACGCCATCGAGAACATGCACATGTGGGGTTTCCCAAGGACGCGCAAGTCCGGTATGGCGTTCACGCCGGCCACGAGCTTTTCGGTGGCGTCCATGGTGGCCTTGATGATCTTGGAGTAGCCTTCTTCGCCGAGAAAGTTGAGGGTGGCCCACGAGGCCGCCATCGGACCACCGGACTTGCTGCTCAGGACTGTGGGGTTGATGAGCGCGTAGATCGTCGTGTGGCGGCAGGAGTAGATCTGGTACTTGCGCAATTCCTTGCTCCGGGACATGACAACGGAAGCATTCTTCGGGGCATACCCGTATTTGTGCATGTCGGCGGATATGGACGTCACGCCGGGCACGGTGAAGTCGAAGTTCGGGAGCGGATAACCCATCTTGCGCATGAACGAGAGATGGATTCCGCCGACGCACGCATCGACGTGGAACAAGAGGCCGCGTTCACGCGCCAAAGCGCCGATCTCGTCGATGGGATCGATAACGCCCTGTGCATATCCCGGGGCACTGGCGACAAGCAGGATGGTGTTCTTGTTGATGGCGCGGCGCATCGCCTCGACATCGGCCTTGTACGTTTGCGTGTCGAAGCCGACGATCACCGGCTTTACGTCGAAGTACGCGGCGGCCTTGTGAAAAGCGGCGTGCGCGGTCAGGGGCAGGATCATCTCAGGAACACCCACGCCGGGCCGGTTCGCACGCGACGAATCACGGGCCGTCTTGACGGCGAGGAGGATGCTTTCCGTGCCGCCGGACGTCATGTTCCCTACGACGTTCTCATCGCCGCGCAGCAGGTTAATGACCATTCGGACCACCTCCCTTTCGAGACGCATGACGCTCGGGTAGGTGGTTGGGTCGAGAGCATTCTCGGTCAGGTACATCATGTAGGCGCTGCGTGCGACATCCGACGCCTCTTTTCCGGGATTGTACACATAGGCCATGACTCTACCGGACCGCCACGGGAGGTCGCCCTGTCCGTATGCCTCGAGTGTTTGCAGAATGTCTTCCTTGGTTCGTCCGCGCTCAGGGATATTCATTACCCCACTCCTTCCGCCCTTTCAACAACTCCGTCCGTTCAATACACCGGGCAGCAAGCTTACCCAGTTTTACCGCAAATTCCGTGAAGTGTACCCAAGTTCGGGCCGTTTTCTCCAATGACTCGGCATCATCATTGTAAAGGTTCAGTCACGGTGAGGTGCGCGTGGGCTTTGACTAAAGGGACCCAAAGGACCCAAAGGACCGAAGGATAAGAGCCGCGCTCGCCAATCCACTTGTGACTGAATGGTTACTCATCATTGCCTCACTGTTCACCGAGGACTGGGGCCGCCATGCCGATGAGCCGGCCGGCGCGGAAGCTTGAACCCTGACAGGGAGGACTGTGTATACTTGAGCTGGGCTGGTGAGACAACACGCAATGCGCAAGGAGGAAAGCTAATGAAGGGAAATGACAAGGTCATCCAGCGGTTGAATGCGCGGCTGTCGGACGAACTTACGGCCATCAACCAGTATATGGTGCATTCCGAGATGTGCGATAACTGGGGTTATGGCCACCTGCATGAGGCGGTCGAGAAACGCGCTGTTCAAGAGATGAAGCACGCCGAGAAGGTCATAGCGCGGATCCTCTTCTTGGATGGCCGCCCCGTCGTGAGCGCACTCAATAAGATTAGTATCGGAGCGACCGTTGATAAACAGTTCGCGAACGACCTCGTAGCGGAAAAAGACGCCGTGAAGTCGTACAACGATGATATCCGGTATGCGGTCGAGGTCGGCGACAACGGCACGCGGGAACTTCTTGACGCCATCCTGAAGGAAGAAGAGGACCACGTGGACTGGCTTGAGGCGCAGTTGGATCAGATCGAGCAGATGGGCCTTCAGAACTACCTTGCAATGCAGACCGAGTGACGGGAATCCCGCACTCGCGGCTTGAACCGTCAAACTATCGTGGAAGGCACGTCATCGGTGAATGCGGGAGGAGTCTCAGGGCCAGCCTCGGCGGGTGGAACGGCCTCGGGCGGCTCGGCGGCGGCTTCCGCGGACTCGGGGGTGATCCCGTCGTCCGGCGCGGTGGCTTCGGCGTCATCCGAGGAGGGGGAGCTTTCCGAGACGTCCGTCACCTCAGGCTCTGGGGCAGGCCAGTTCTCACCCACAACACGTATGAGGTCTCTCGGCGCGTCCGTACCAACAACGGCCACAACGACGTCGCCAATAGCACGCGCGGCCCGGACATCGCCCTTGGCAAATGCCTTGCCGATCTCGTCTGCCGCCTGTCCTGCACCTCGGGCGATGACCAAGACAGCAGCGTGGCCTTCGCAGTCAAAAAACAGTTGCACGACCCGTTCCCCTCGAAAGTGGTCTTCTCGGGCGCCCAAGAGTTTGTACGGGGTTGATTGACCATCGAGCGGGTCGGCGGGGTCGAGTTCGATGGGCAGGGAACACTTCTCCATGAATGCACGAACGCCCGCAACACCATCCGCAACCTGGGAATGGGCCTCAATGTCCGCCACGTTCTTTCCATCCAGCGCGAGGAACGCCGGTTCAGACTCCGTCGGCCCGGGGAACACCCCGAGAGCAATGATGATGAGCCCGGCTACCGCCGGCAAACCCAGCAGCAAACTCCAACGAACCCAATGCGGGCATCCGCGCTGCTCGCGGGTTGCCTTCTTCAAGGCTGCCTTAGCCACCGCCCATGTATCCCGCGGACAAGGAACGCGCGCAGACAGTGCCTCACCCAAATCGCGCTCGAACTGGAGTTCGTGCTCGATGCGCTGCCGCTCTTCGGGGGTCAGCGACTGATCGAACGCGGTCGATTCCGCGGAGGTCATCTCGCCGTCAAGGTAAGTCCACCATATTTCGTCACGGTACTGCATATTGTCACTATGCTCCTTGCGTTTGCCGGGCGCCGTTTTCTGTTCGGCTTATCAGTATCGGCGCCGGGCGAACGATCCCGTTCTTCCGCGCATACTCGACTAACTCGCGCCGCAGGGCCGCGCGTCCCCGCGCAAGGTTTGTCATCACCGTGCCCACCGGCATGCCGAGCATGTCCGCGATATCCTGGTACGAGAACCGTTCAACGTCTTTCAGCAAAATGCACGTGCGCTGCGCCGTGGATAAGCGCCGCAACGCTTGATACACCTCTTCGCCGCATTGTTCCAGGAAGCTCTGAGGATCCTTCACCACGTCGGCGAGCGCGGGTAAATCCTCGACTGCGACCGAATCCGCCGCGTCCTCGCTTAGAGTATCGCGCCACCGCTTTGTTTCACGATTCGCGACAAAGCACTTGTTCACGAGGATCTTGAACATCCATGCGCGGAAATTCGTCCCGGGCGTAAAACGCTCCCGGTTTTCAAAGGCCGTAAGCACCGCCGAAGCGAAGACGTCTTCCGCAATGGAGGAGTCCCACACGGTTCGCAACACGAACCGATAGAACTGGTCCCGGTACTTCTCAATATCCGCCAGAATGTGATCCATGCTCGTTTAGTATATTCGTTTGAAGGCTTGGTTTCATGTCAGGAAGTGGAGCGATGCGGACAGAGACCCGACAAAGCACTCAAGGTACACAACTTAGGCCCAAGAAAAGACGCGGGACATGGAGAACTGGGATTCAGCTTCCATGTCCCGCGCAATACCTTGGCCGCCCCAGCCCCGACTCCTGGGGCATTCGCATATCACTGAGACGGCTTTGACGCTTTATTGTTGGAATTCCACCGGGGTTACTTCTTCGGCTCGGCCTTCTTCTCGGCGGCCTTCGGGGCGGGGGCCTTCTTCTCGACGACCGCAACGGACGCAACGTCAATATCGGCGCCCTTCACGATACCCTTCACTTCCACTTCCTTGCCCGCGAGCTTCTCGACGTCTGCCAACTTGGCGCCCACGACCTTGAGGGTCTTGTCCTTCAGGTCCGCAATGGCTTTCCCGTCTGCGCCCTTTGCTTCAGCGATCTTGATCGAAACGACTTTGTCCTTCACTTCGACCTTGCCGGTGGCCGTTACGGGCACATCCGCCGCGTAAGCTGCACCCACGAGGGCTACGGCAAACATCAATATCATCCCAAGCGTCAATACCTTCTTCATTTTTCGTTCTCCTTTGGTCTTCTCCCGCCGTGAGCATCGTTTGCTCACATTGGTCCTGACTCAGCGACCGCACACCGGTCCTTTTACTTCTTGTATTCATTTCAGCCAGCGTTTCATGTCAGCCGGGCCAATCTTATTACGGAAGGCTTCTTTTGAAGAGCAGCCCGTCCCGAGAGGAGGGTTGACCGCTCATGCGTTGTCTGGTTAGACTGAGTTGCCGTTGGGGCGTGACTAGGAATTGCGCTATGCCATCTGAACTGACTGCGGCCGTCCTTTTGGCCGATCGCGACGCTGAGAGCGGTCGGGAGATTATGGCTTACCTGGACGGCCGCGGTTACTCCGTGGAGTGGGTCGATGACGGGGAGAAAGCCTTCAACCAGCTTGACACCCGCCATTTCGACGTCCTGATCACGGGACTTCACATGCGCCGCGGAGACGGGATGCGGCTGATGTCCGTGGCAAAGGAACGCAATCCCGAAGTGTGCGTAGTCATCATTGCCGATCATCCGGACATCGAACTCGCGACCGAGGCCATGCGGCAGGGCGCGTACGACTTCCAAATCAGGCCGGTGAACCTCCGTAAGCTTGAGGCGGTCATACAGCGCGGCATTGCGCATCAGGGCCTGGTGCTGGAAAGGCACGCGCTGAGCCGCCGCCTCGATGAGCAGTACGGGTTCGCCAACCTCGTGGGCAACTCGCGTCAGATGGTCAAGGTCTATAACGCGGTGCGCAAAGCGGCCCCAGCCACTATGCCCGTGCTCATCCGCGGGGAATCGGGCGTCGGCAAGGATCTCATCGCGTTCGCGATCCACAACAACAGCCCGAGGCGCGACGAACCCTTTGTGAAGCTCGAGTGCAGCGGCGTGCCCGAGGGCCGGCTTGAGGTCGATCTCTTCGGTTCGGCTCAGGTGTTAGAGGTGCAGCGCGGCCGGATCGAGATAGCCGACAAGGGTACGCTGTTTATCGATGAAGTGGGTGAACTGAACGAGCGGCAGCAAAAGGGCGTGCTGCGTGTCATCAAACAAGGCCGGGCGCAAAGGCTGGGCGATACCCGAGCAATGCGTGTCGACGTTCGCGTAATTGCAGCGGCAAGTCATGCCCTCGAAAGGGACAGAACCATCGAGGGCCTCTATGATTTGTTTCATGCCGTCATGATCGATGTTCCGCCTTTACGCGAGCGGCGGGAAGATATCCCGTTGCTGGTGCACCACTTCATGCGCGACGCGAGCCGGGTCAGCGGAGCTCCTGTGGCCGGGATCTCGCAGAACGGCCTTGACCTTCTCATGCGGTACGATTGGCCGGGGAACGTCAGGGAGCTCAAGAACATGGTCGACGGCATGGTGGTGATGTCGAGTGGGAACCGCCCCCTGGACGTGAAGGATATACCCGAGCATATTCGCCAGGCGACCGGCCCCCGATCAATGGAAATCCGCATCCCGATGGGCGCTACTATGGAAGAAGTGGAACGGGCCGTTATCGAAGAGACCCTAAAGGCGTCCGGGTACAAAAAAGAAGCTTGCGCCACGACCCTCGGCATCGGCCTGAGGACGCTCTACCGCAAGCTCAAGGAATACGACATCCGCTGACGGGTAGGGTCAAGCTCCCGCTCGACCACGGTCGCGGAGGAGCGCGACCCTACCGAAGAGAGGAAACCGGCGGCGGGAACTAAGTGTTCTTCTCCGTGGTATTGTCGGCTGGTTTTTCCGTCTCGTCCTTGGCCTGTATACCCTTCTTGAACTCTTGAATCGCGCTGCCCAGTTGCTTGCCGACCTGCGGAAGCTTGCCCGCGCCAAATACCAGCAGTACGATAAAGAGCAGGACCAACAGTTCCGAGGTTCCGATGCCGAACATTGAAAATCTCCTTTTGCCACAATGCACAGACAACCAGTTTCCAGTGTAGTCAATACCCGCCCGCTTTTCAACTAATTCCTGATCTCGGATAGCCTATACACGCATTATACCAGATCGCCGCGCGATCCTGTGCCGCTTGAGACAAGCCAGCGCGGCGCCGTGCTTGCCTGCTGCGCGTTTGCGCAGGATGCTGCATTCCGATACTATCAGGACGTGGATCCGAAATGATCTCGGACGAATCGGACCGATCAGACAAATCGGACCGAACCGACGGGTCGGACGGGAGAAGCCACAGTGAATGATCGTGAACGTTTCGTGGCGTGCATGCTTGGAGAGCCTGTGGACCGCCCGCCTTTTTGGCTGTACTGGGGACCGTGGGGCACGACGTGGCTTCGTTGGGAAAGGGAAGGGAAGCCTCAAGAGGCGGACCACCGGAACCTTTGGAATCCGGATCAGCCGCCGGTGATAGTGCCGGTGAACTGCGGGCCGTGTCCGACGAGCGATTTCACCCCCGTCGAGGAAGACGAGGAGACCGTTATCTTCATCGACCGTTGGGGGATCAAGCGGCGAAACTTCAAGAACCACGAGTCCATGTCTGAGTTTATCGAGTGGCCCGTCAAGTCCCGGAAGGATTGGGAGCGATACCGGGAGGAGCGGCTTGACCCGGATCATCCCGAGCGGATCAATTGCGACTTGAAGGCCCTTTGCGGGGAATGGATAGGCAAGGGCTACCCAATTCAGTTGGGTTACTTCCCGGACGTGGGCATCTTCGGAAGTGTGCGATGGCTTCTCGGTGACGAAGAATGCCTGGTGGCGTTCTGTACCATGCCCGATCTCGTTCATGAGATCATGGACCACGTAACTTCGCTCTATCTTACGGTGTTCGAGAAGGTGGCCGCTGAGATTCCGGTTGACATGGTTCATATATGGGAGGACATGTGCGGCCGGCAAGGGCCTTTGATCAGCCCCCAGCAATGGGAAGAGTTCATGGCGCCGCAGTACCGGCGGATCAAGGCTTTCACGAAAGCCCACGGCATCCCGGTTCTCTCGGTGGATACGGACGGCCAACCCGACTTGATCATTCCGCCGATGATGCGGGCCGGCGTGAACATGCTGTTTCCGCTCGAGGTCGCCGCAGGCTGCGATGCGAACGCGTTTCGCAAGAAATATCCGGGGCTCGGGCTCATGGGGGGCATTGACAAGCGGGCTCTAGCGGAAGGGCCTCGGGCCATCGACCGGGAACTTGAACGAGTTCGTCCCGCGATCGAAAGGGGACGTTACATTCCGGATTTGGACCACGGGATTCCCGATGATGTATCGTGGGAGAACTACTGTTACTACGCGGAGGCGCTGAAACGACTGGTGGGAAAGGAGTGAGATCGGTGGGATGAGCAAGCTCTGGGGCGGCTGTTTCGAGGACAAGACGGACGAGGTGGTCGAACTGCTGGGAGAGTCGGTCTCGTTTGACGCGCGACTGGCGCCGTGGGATATTCGCGCGAGCATTGCCCATGCGCGAATGCTGGGGCGCCAAGGCATCATTTCCAAGGCCGACGCTCGGAAAATCGTAAACGGGCTGAAGGCTATTGCCAATGACATCGAGGCCGGCGCCTTCAAGTGGAACATCGACCTCGAGGACGTTCACACCAATATCGAGGCCGAACTTGTCCGTCGTATCGGCGCTGCCGGAAAGCGGCTTCACACGGGCCGAAGCCGCAACGATCAGATCGCTACGGACGTGCGACTATGGGCGCGCGACCAGATCGACGGTATCATAAAACAGTTGGCCTGCCTGCAGGGGGCCTTCGTGTCGTTTGCGGAAAGGCACCTCGATGTTGTGATGCCGGGCTACACGCACCTGCAACATGGCCAGCCCGTGTTGTTGGCGCACCACTGTCTGGCGTACTACGAAATGTTCGCGCGCGACCGTCAGCGTTTTCGTGAGAATCGCGAACGTACAAATGTGTTGCCGCTTGGATCGGCCGCTCTGGCGGGAACTCCGTACCCGATCGATCGAAAGCAGGTGGCCGAGGCGTTGGGTTTCGACGGCATCTCCGCGAACAGCATGGATGCCGTGTCCGACCGCGACTATATCATCGAGTTCGCATCCGCGGCGGCGTTGACCATGATGCATCTCAGCCGGTTCTGCGAGGAGCTTGTGATCTGGTCAACGCCGGAGTTCGGGTTCATCGAGATTGGGGACGCGTTCACGACGGGTTCGAGCATCATGCCCCAGAAGAAAAACCCGGACGTGGCAGAGCTTGTCCGAGGAAAGACAGGACGTGTCTACGGCGCACTCATGGCCCTTCTCACCGTCATGAAGGGGCTGCCGCTAACTTACAACCGGGACCTGCAGGAAGACAAGGAGCCCGTCTTCGACGTCTCCGACACGCTGCAACTGTGTCTGAGCGTGATAACTCGCATGATCCCCACCATCCGTGTCAACACAGACCGAATGGCGCAAGCGGCCCGAGAGGGCTTCATGGAAGCCACCGACTTGGCGGACGCGCTTGTCGAGAAGGGCGTGCCGTTTCGCGACGCGCACGAGATCGTTGGCAAGATCGTCCTGCATTGCTCGCGGCAGGCCAAGCGATTGAGCGATCTCGACATCGATGAGTTCCGGACCTTCTCGCCGCTGTTCGACTCTTCCGTGCTATCGGTGTTGGACGCGCGGGCCGTTGTCAAACGCCGCAACACCCTTGGCGGGACGGCTCCAAAGCAGGTGGCCGCCGCCCTGAAGCGCGCTAAGCGCGCACTCGCGTCAGCGCACGACAAATATACGAATAATGCAGCCCGCCGCGAATAAAGAGATTATCGGCACACGGCGGGGCAAAAATATGTTATAGTTCCCTTGGTTTTTTTGGAGGGACTCCGCGAAGATGGCTCAAGACACGAAGATTCTTGTGGTTGATGATGAGATTGTCATACGGGCGCTTCTGGTCGATATATTGACAGAAGAGGGATACCAAGTGGAGACGGCCTCGAGCGGGAAAATGGCGCTTGACTTTCTCAAGGGTCCCGACGGTTTCGTTATCCTTTTTACCGATATCATGATGCCTGAGATGAACGGGATCGAGCTCATTCGCGAAGCCCGAAAAGTCGCGCCTTCGGTCATACCGATCGTGATGACGGCATTTGCAACCCTCGACACGGCGCGCGCGGCCGTCAAAGAAGGCGCGTACGACTACGTGCTGAAGCCGTTCAGTCTAAGCGAGATCAAACTTGCGGTGACAAACGCCATCGAGCGCCACCGCCTCGAGCACGACAACGCGCGGCTCCGCGAAATCACGGAATTGTTCAACATCAGCGAGTCCATCGCGGCCATCCGCGACGAGCGGCAACTGCTGAATTTTGTGCTCCAGGCGGCCTTGGAGCGGGTGGGCGCGGAGCGGGGCTCGGTGATGATCACGACCCCGGACGGGCAAGCCCTCGAGGTTGCCGTGAGCGTGGGCATTCCCGAGGAAAACGCGAGGTCGGTGGTCGAGGTGGGAAGCGGCATTTCCGGCTGGGTGGCGCAGCACGGCCGGCCGCTGCTGGTCGAGAACATCAATGACAATCCGGGCGTCGTCGAGATGAGCCGCCGCTTGCAGGATGCGTCGTTCATATCGGTGCCGCTCGAACGAAAACAGCCGCTGTCATACGACGCGCTTGTCCTGGGGCTCGAGATTCCCCGTGTGATAGGCGTGATCAACGTCAACAAGAAAAAGAGCGGCCGCCAATTCTCGGAAGGCGATCTCAAGATCCTGAGCATCATCGCCAACCATGCGGCCGCGGCCCTCGAAAACGTCCGCCTCATCAAGAACGTCGAAGATGCCCACCTCGCCACGCTGCAATCCATGGCGCTTCTCCTCGAAGCGAAGGATGCATATACCCACGGGCATAGCGAACGCGTGCGCAACCACTGCCTCAAGGTGGCGCGCAGGATGGGCATGTCCGAACAGGATATCGAGATCCTGCGGGTGGCGGCGCCGTTGCATGACCTGGGAAAAATCGGGGTCAAGGACGACGTGCTCAACAAGAACGGCGCCCCGACGGTCGACGAGTGGGGCATGATCAAGCGGCATCCCATATTGGGCTATGACGTGCTTGTGCCGGTGCGCCTCCTGACGAGAGAACACCTCAACCTGGTCCGAGGTCACCATGAACGCATCGACGGATCAGGCTATCCCG